>Ga0075017_100003071_pt1 | contig 10504 bp, 5 predicted proteins | sample AleBraG_ABR_2012_FD_71475 | JGI IMG/M metagenome (GOLD analysis project Ga0075017, IMG submission 71475) | Freshwater sediment microbial communities in response to fracking from Pennsylvania, USA - Alex Branch Run_MetaG_ABR_2012 | ecosystem: Environmental > Aquatic > Freshwater > Creek >... | reverse complement strand
CGCTCAAAGTTGACGTCAACCTGGTCAACGTCTTCGTCACCGTGACCGACACGCACGGCGCTCCGGTCGGAGGACTGACGAAGGAGAATTTTGTTCTCCAGGAAGACAGCCGCGAGCAGAAGATTGCCGTTTTCGACAAAGAGTCCGCGCTGCCGCTTTCCATCGCGCTCGCCATCGACACCAGCCTGAGCACGCGCCACGACCTGCCGCTCGAGCAAGCCTCGGCCAAGCGTTTTGCGCACCTCATACTTCGCCCTGTTGACGCCCTTTCCGTGTACGGGTTCAACGAAATCGTGCACGAATCCACTCCGGGATTTACCCCAGACCTCAAGCGAATCGACGAGGGGATTGATCACATTCGGGTGGGCGCAGCCACCGCTCTCTACGATGCGATTTATCTGGTGTCGCGTGCGCTGGACCGGCGCAAAGGACGCAAGGTCGTCGTCCTGATCACCGACGGCGGCGACACCATCAGCAAGGTGAGCTATCAGGAAGCCGTGCGCGCCGCCCAGGAAGCCGAGGCCATTGTCTACTCGATCATCATCGTGCCCATCGAGTCCAGCGCCGGCCGCGAAACCGGCGGCGAACATGCCCTGATCCAGCTCTCCGAAGACACGGGAGGCAAGTACTACTACGCGACGTCTACGGCGCAACTCGACGACGCCTTCCACAAGATCAGCGACGAACTGCGCACCCAGTACCTGCTGGCGTACTATCCCTCGCAACGCACCTCGTTTTCCGATTTCCGCCGCATCGCGGTTAAAGTCGCGGGTGTGCCCGAATCGGACAACTACCGCGTTCGCCACCGCGCAGGCTATTACACTTTGAAAGCGGATTTCTGAGGGCTGCTCGAGGCCCTCTCAGAGCAAAGACTTAGCGTGGCCGAGTTTAGAGACCAGAGGGTCTAACATAACCATATGGAAACACAGGTTTAGTGGCGATGCATATGGTTTCAAGAAACAGGAATACAGTTTTTGGAATTGCGAGTACGGGACGAGCTTCCTGTGCCCTACCCGCCAAGCCTGTAGGGAGTCACTTAAGTGGTTGAAAAAATTGGAAGATAGATAAGGCCCAATACGAATTGGCGGGCTGGCTGACAAATTGCAGTTCCCCGGATTAGAATCACTCCTTGCTTGAGACTAGATGTTATTGTCTTGTGGCTAGAGTTGCCTGGCTAGTCTTGCAGAGATGGACGCATAGGGCCGGCGACTCCCGAAGCAGTCTTCGATTTCGCTGACAACCGAAGTTCTTCAAGACCGACGCGAAGCAAATTGCGACGCAAAACGAGTTTCAGTGAATACTTCAGGAAAGAAAAAAGGAAGGTGGACGATGTTGAACTATATCTCCCCCCGCCCGGGCACGCGTTTCAGCGTGCTGGCATTACTCACTATCGTCGCGCTGTTTTTCTCGTCTGTGGCCTTCGCCCAGACCACGATCAGCACTGGCAGCATTGTAGGAGTGGTGAAAGACCCTGCCGGGGCCGTCGTGGACGGTGCCAAGGTGGTGATCACCAATACCGCCACTAACCAAGTGATCAATCTGACATCAAATTCAGCCGGCGCGTACAATTCCGGAGCTCTTACGCCCGGCAGTTACAAGGTACAGGTTTCGGCCAAGGGTTTCAGCACCGCGAGCCAGGTTGTGAGCGTCCAGGTGGGGAACACCGCGACCTTTAACGCCAATCTGCAGGTCGGCCAAGAGAGCCAGGTGATCGAGGTTCAGGCCAGCGAGGTAGCGGTCAACACCGAGCAAGCCAGCGTGCAGGGAGTCCTCACGGCGGATCAGATCGAGAACTTGCCGGTCAATGGGCGCAATTTCCTTGATCTTGCGCAGCTGGAGCCGGGAGTACAGATTCAGGATGGAACGAATTTCGATCCCACGAAGGTCGGTTACTCCTCCATTTCATTCGGCGGCCGGTTCGGGCGCAGCGCCCGGATCGAAGTGGACGGAGTCGACGTCAGCGATGAGACTGTAGGCACGACGACCCAGGACATTCCCGCCAGCGCTATCTCAGAGTTCCAACTCACGCAGTCCAAACTGGATCTCTCCAACGAACTGACTTCTTCCGGAGCCGTCAACGTGACCACGAAATCCGGAACGAACGCGTATCACGGCGAGACTTTCGGTTATTTCCGCGACCATAACGTCGCTGCTGCGGCACTTCCCACGCCGCAGGGATTGAGCGCTCCCAGTTTCCAGCGCAATCAATTCGGCGCTGCCTTTGGCGGTCCGGTGATTAAGGACAAGCTATTCTTCTTCGGAGCCGGTGAACGCACCCTGAACAACCTGCAATCTCCCGTGGCTCTGCCCGATCCGTTCGCGTCGGATTCCGGGTTCTTTAACGCGCCTTTCCGCGAGACTGAGCTTAACGGCAGGGTGGATTACCAGTTGACCAACAACGCCCGCCTGTTTTATCGGTACAACTACTTTGCGAATATCACCGACGCCACCTTCTTCTCGGGCAGTTTCATGGTATACGCCAACAAGGACAACTCCCGGTCCCATGTGCTGGGCCTCGATTTCAACACGGGGAGTTTTACCCATAGCATTCGCTTCGAATACCTGAAATTCCAGAACCAGATTCAGAATGGAGATGCCGGCCAGCCGTTTTCCCAATCGGGCCTGACCATCTTCAACGGACCGTTTTCGGGCGGCCCGAACTACCTGGCTCCCCAGTCCACTCCGCAGAGCGACCACGAATACAAGTACGATGGCAGCAAGAGTATCCACAACCACATCGTCCGCTTCGGCGCGACCTATAATCACATTCAGGGCGGCGGCTTCGCTGCTTTCTTCAGCGTGGCGCCGGTCGTGTCTTCGGACCCGACACTGTTGGACTCGAACTGCCTGGTTGTAAGTCCCAGTTGCCCAGCCGGGCCTGACGGCACCACCGCGTCCAATTTCTTGAACTATGACGTTGCTGCCATTACGCTGGGCAATGGAATTGGTTACTCCACCACCAACAAGGCGTTTGGGTTCCCGGCCGGCGGTTTGGGGCCGGACAATCGCATCGCGTTCTACGTGGGAGACAGTTGGAAGGTAAAGTCCAATTTTACGCTCGAAGTGGGCGTGCGCTATATCCGCGACACTGGCCGCAACGACGCGGATTTACCCGCCATTCCCGCTCTCAACGGATTGGTTTCAACCTTCCCGAACCTGGGAGCGCGAATCAATCAGCCCAATCTCAATTTTGCCCCACAGATCGGCATCGCCTGGGATCCAGGCAAGAATGGCAAAACCGTGATCCGTGCCGGCACGGGCTTGTATTACGAAAATACGATCTGGAACAATATCCTGTTCGACCGTCCGACCCGAGAGCCGATTGGCGCCTTCCTGCAGACCACTGGGGTTTGCAATGGTCCGGGGGCCGCCGGACCGCCGCTAGCCGTTCCGGGCGGCACGATTCCTGTACCTGACGGGGTATGCGGGAATGGCAGCCAAGGGATCACGATTGGAGCCGCTGCAGCGAACATTATTGCGTTGGAGCACACCTACCAGGCAGATTATCCGTTCACTCCGACGCTCCAAAACGGCGGTTATGTCGGTAATCTCATTGCCTCCGGCGTCGGGCTCGGGTCGAATGCCGTTCCTCTCACGTTTGCTCCAAACTTCAAGACTCCGCGTTCGTTTCAGATGAACATCGGCATCCAACGGGAAATCCGCCATGGTGTGGTCCTCAGTGTGGACTACGTTCGCAACGTCGAGACCCATTCCCTGTTAGGTGTGGATCTGAACCACACCGGCGATGCGAGCGCCCAGTACTTTAACAAGAACGGCGCACAGGCGGCGATAGCCCAAACGCTCACGTTGTGCGGCGCGGGTAGCATTGACCAGGCGCTAGCGAACAAGTGCCCGAACAATCCGATCTCTACGATCCAAACGGGGTATTCGCCACGCGCGGCAACCATGTCCGATTTCGCTACCAACGGCTTGACCGCAACCTACGAACTGGGTGTGAGCGGCTGTCCGGCAGCGGGCTGCGCCTTCTCGGGCGTCAACAAGGCAGTTTCTAACCTTAACTTCCTACTGCCGATCGGGCGGTCCGTGTACAACGCGCTCGACATGAAGTTGGTGCAAAACGTGACCAACCCCATGAGGGGAGTCAAGAGCGCGAACTTCCAGTTCGCCTATAGTCTGTCGAAGTTCGTCAATCCTGGCGGCGCCAATCCCAACCCTCAGCCCGGCAACTACCAGCAAGGTTCCGATCAGGACTTTGTGATCGGCGCAGCGGACAACGCGAATCCGTTGCGCTACATGGGACCCTCCACCCTGGACCGTACCCACCAATTTTCATTCGGCGGCAGCTTCGCGCTGCCGTGGGGCTTCCAGACGGGCATCATCGCCCACTTCTACAGCCCGCTGTCTGTCCCGCTCGTGGTACCCAACTCCGGGTCCGGAAACGGCGAAATCTTCCGAACCGACTTTACCGGAGATGGGACGACCCAGGACTTTGTTCCGGGCACCAAGAACGGCGCATTTATGCGGAGCATCAGTGCAAGTGGCTTGGGCACCGTCATCAGCCACTACAACCAAACCGTGGCAGGACAAGCCACACCGGCAGGACAGGATCTGATTGCCAATGGCCTGTTCACACTGGCGCAATTGCAGACCGCGGGCGGTGTCGCTCCGGCGCTTCCCCCACCGGTGGCAGGCAGCGTTGGCCTGGCCTGGTTGAAGGACGTGGATCTCTCGCTGGGCTGGAAGTACGTGATCAAGGAGAGAGTGACCATTCAACCCTCGATCGGATTCTTTAACGTGTTCAACTTCTCCAATTTCGATCTTCCACCGAACGTCCTGAGCCCCTACCTGACGGGCGCGCAAGGCAACATCGGCGGAACCACCTACCTCCAGCAGCAGAACGTGCGCGTGGGAGCCGGCACTGGCGTCTATGGGCTGGGAGCACCGCGGGTTGCGGAGTTCAGCTTGAAGATCAGCTTCTAATTCGCGCGTAAAGATTACTCCGGCCACCAGTTCCTCAGGAACTGGTGGCTTTTTTCTGACCGCTGCGCTGGTTGGCCACCGTGCAGCCGAGCCGCCGCGGTGCCGAGCCTTAGCGTTTGTGTACAATGCCTGCATGCCATTCCGTCCACCACCAGGGAATCCCAATGCCGCCAAGCGCGGCCGGACGCCGCCTCCGGAAGATACTTTCGAGGAGGCGAATTTCCTCAAGGCTCTGGGCGAGAAGCAGAAAGCGGTCAGCGTCAAGCTGCTGGATGGACAGGTATTCCGCGGCTGGATCGAGTACTACGACAAGAACATGGTGCGGCTCACACGCGAGGGCGCGCCCAATCTGTTCATCTTCAAGCACGAGATCATGTACATCGCCGAGGATGGCGGAAAAAGGAAGTAGGGCCGGCGTCCGGCGTGGGGCTTCCGGCTTCCGGATTGCGCCCCCGGAATCGGGCAAGATCCGGGAGTTTTCTGGTTGACGAATTCTTAAAGGGGCATGGCTTCACTCCAAGGGCAGTCCGGAAGCCGGAAGCCAACCGCACAATGTCATCGATCACGCACCATCCCACTAGCTTTCTCCCCGCCATGTCGGCCATCGCGCGCGAAGCCGGCGCGCTCCTGCTCGAATATTTTCATCAGAAACTGAAGATTGAATACAAGGGCGACGCCGATCTGGTGACTGCGGCCGACCGCGCTTCAGAGGCACTGATCCGCCAGCGCATCAGCCAGCAGTTTCCTTCGCACGACGTGCTGGGCGAAGAGCAGGGGCTCAACGATCAAGGCAGCGACTACCGATGGTACGTCGACCCGCTCGATGGCACCACGAATTTTGCTCACGGGTATCCGGTGTTCTGTGTGTCGATGGCGCTGGAACATCGCTTACCGGAAAAGCCAGGCAGGCGCATCGCGGGAGTGGTGTACGATCCCACGCGCGACGAACTTTTCACCGCCGAGCAGGGAAGAGGCGCGCAGCTCAACGGCTCGCCGATCCACGTATCGCAGACCGCGCAGTTGAAAGAGTGCCTTGTGGCGACCGGCTTTCCCAGCCACAAGCGGCACAAGAATCCCAACATTCACTTCTACCACCAGATTACGTTGCGCACGCACGGAGTGCGGCGCGCGGGATCGGCGGCGCTCGACCTGTGCAACGTGGCCTGCGGGCGCTTCGACGGCTTCTGGGAGTTTAACCTCAATCCGTGGGACACGGCCGCGGGCGTGCTCATCGTGGAGGAAGCCGGAGGCCAGGTCAGCCGCTTCGACGGCGCTCCGTTTGAGCTCGACAGCCGCGAGACGCTGGCCTCGAATGGGCTGGTGCATGAGGCGCTGCTTCGGGAATTTGAGGAGATCTTCGCGGGGCGAGAGTTGGATCCGTTGCCTGACCCACGTGTGTACGAACGCTGAGCAAGAACTGAACCACAGAGGACACAGAGAACACGGAGGAAAGATGAGAGGGAAGTGCAAACTGCTGATTCCCGTGGCGGTGGTTTTGCTAGGGTGCGTTGCTGCTCTTGCGAGTCGCGCTGCTGCGCCTGAGGCGCCCGACGCGACTTACGTACAGGCCTTTGAAAAGTGGAAAGCCGAGCAGACGGACGACCTGAAGGCGAACTGGTTGTCGCTGGCGGGCTTGTTCTGGCTCAAGCCGGGTGCGAACACATTCGGCACGGATGCCGCCAACGCCATCGTCTTCCCCAAGGGCGCGGCGCACGCGGGCGAGTTCGATCTCGAGGGGAAAGAGGTTACGCTCAAGGCGCTGCCCGAAGCCGGGGCGACGATTGCGGGCAAGCCGGTAACGTCCGCCAAACTCGATCCAGATACTTCCGACGTTACGCGGGTGGACATCGGAACGTTGCGCTTTCACGTCATCGTGCGCGGCGATCGCGTGGGAATCCGGGTTCGCGACTCCGACAGCGCGGCCGCGCACAGCTTCAAAGGAATGATGTTCTATCCCCTTGACCTGAACTACCGGGTCACGGCGACGTGGGTCCCCGGTGACGGAAAGATGAAGGTCGAAGTGCCCAATGTGCTCGGCGATGTCAGCTCCGAGCCCGTTCCCGGCGTGATGGTGTTCAAGCTGAATGGCGAGGAGTTGCGGCTCACCGCTCTGGGAGGGGATGCCAAGACTGGGCTGTTTGTTGTTTTTAATGATCCGACCTTGAAGACCGACACTTATCCCGGCGGCCGTTTTCTCGAGACCGAGGCCGTGCTCGACGGCAAGGTCGTGCTGGATTTCAACCGCGCTTACAATCCTCCGTGTGCGGTGACGCCGTATGCCACGTGCCCCTTGGCGCCGAAAGAGAACCGCCTGGCTGTGGCGATCCCGGCCGGGGAGAAGTTCGACAAGGCTGCGCACGCTCACCACTAGGGCGGACTTCGGGAGAGGCTGATCGAGCGCTGGACTCTACTCTTGCCTTGTTACAATGAACCTGTGGGGACGCCGGCCCGCTCAGGGCAGCGGCCAATTCTGAATACTTCAGGTTCAGTGTGATCAACTCACTTTTGGAACGCAAAATCGAAAAGCGCCCGGACAAAGTCCGGTTGCCGGGACGCATACTCTTCCTTACCGAAGACCCCGAACTCATCAAGCGGCAGCTGGCGGGCGAAGACCTGCCGTGGGATACGAAGAATCCCACCAACAATCCCAAACTGCGCGACGACATCTCGACCGACGAGATCACGCCCGCGCACTACTGCTTCTACTTTGACGAGACACTGGGCGAGATTCCGTACCTGGGATTGAAGTGCGGCAGTGTGACGCCCATCGGCCGCGGCGACGTGAAGCGTGGCGGATTCGTGTGCGCGGTGAGCGGAAAGCGGCGGGGCAAGGGATCGAGCCGCGAGCAGTCTCCATACGCCGAGATGTGCGCCGGCATACGCGTCGTGATCGCCGAGAACATCGAGCGTATCTACAAGCAGAACTGCCAGAATCTGGGGCTGCTGACTTCGACCAGTTTCTCGCTGATCGACCGCATTCGTGGCGGGGAAGAGATCGCGTTGAGCGAGTTCACCGCCGGCGAAGATGAGATCACGCGGCAGGTCATCGAGTACGGTGGGCTGTTTCCGTTCAACGTGGCGCGCATGCAGGGGAAAGTGTTTTTGCCGGCGATCGAAGACGCGGGCAAGAATGCCGGCGCCACGCGAGGGATGACGCTGGCCGAGAAAATCTTCGCGCGGCATATGATCCGGTCAAGTGGAGGGACGGACGCCCCCGTCCGTCCCGCCGGGCAAAGCCCGGCGTCGGATGAAGTTGGCGTGCCCTCCGTCAAGCCCGGGGACACCGGGTTTGCCCGCGCCGATCTGCGCTTCAGTCACGAATACGTCACGCCCATGGCGGCCATCTTTTTCGAGCGCTACGTGGGCAAGGACGCCAAGGTCAACGATCCTTCGAGCATTTTATTCTTCCGCGATCACCTGACTTTTCTCGATGAGGTGATCTCAGAAGAGAAGAAGAAACTCGGCCTGCTCGATCTGGCGACGCAACTCAAACTCAAGCAGCAGGATTTCGCTGCGAAGCAGGGAATCCGTCTGCACGGCGAGTTGACCGACCGCAAAGGATCAGAAGGCATCTGCCACTCCATCGTGCTCGAAAGCTACGCGCTGCCGGGGCAGTTGAACATCGGCTCGGACTCCCATACGCCGCACGTGGGAGCGATCGGGTGTATAGCTTTCGGCATCGGCACCACCGACGTCTTCAATTCCTGGATCACGAAAGATGTGCGGGTGAAGGTGCCCGAGTCGGTGAAGATCGTGATTCGCGGCAAGAAACATCCGAATGTCACCGCCAAGGATTTCATCCTGAAGATTCTGAGCCTCGACTACGTGCGCAGCGGCAAGGCGCTGGCCAAGGTCATGGAGTACGCGGGGGAGGCCATCGAAGAACTGAGCGTGGATGAGCGCGCCACCATGACCAACATGGCGGCCGAGATTGGCGGGTTCACCGGCATCGTCGCGCCCGACAAGAAGGCCGTGGATTTCCTGGTGGAGCGCCGGGGCATGGATCGCGCAAAAGCCGAGGCGATGATCGCGGGCCTGTACAGCGATCCCGCGGCGCAGTACGCGCACGTCATCGAGCTTGATGCCGCTGAGATCACGCCCATGGTGGCTACGCCGGGAGACCCAGGAAATGGAAAGTATATCCGCGAGCTAAACACGCCCGTGCCGGTGGAGATCGCCTACGGCGGTACCTGCACTGCGGGCAAGAACGAAGATATGGACATGTACGCGCTCGTCCTCGCCGACGCGCTCAAGCACGGCAAACGCGTGGCCGACTCGGTGAAGTTCTACATCCAATTCGGCTCGCAGGAGACCCGCGACTACTGCATGCGCCGCGGGTATCTGGAGGTTTTTCAGAAAGCCGGCGCGCAGGTGATCGAGCCCAGTTGCGGTGCCTGCATCAACGCCGGGCCGGGAGTTTCCACGCGTCCCGATCAGGTGGTGATCAGCGCGCAGAACCGCAACTTCCCGGGCCGCAGCGGGCCGGGCCAGATGTACCTGGCTTCGCCCTTGACCGTCGCGGCGAGCGCCGTCGCCGGTTACATCGTGGAGTACGAGCCTAGCGAGAAGAAGGAACTGGTGGGAGCGTAAATGCGAGCACATTTGGCTTGTCGTAGGAGGCGTTTGTCATCCTGAGCGAAGCGAAGGACCTATGTAGCCTGCGTGCGGCCTAGGGCGCTGCTGGCGAATTGCATAGGTCCTTCGGCCCGCAAAAAGCACGGGCCTCAGGATGACAAGCCTTACGGATGTAATAAGTACGGGTGCTCACCTGCGGCAGTTATGAGCGTCTGACTACTTCAGGAGGACGTCATGAACCATTCCCGCTTGCTCCTGGCCGCATGCATCATCACAACTTTCGCGCTCGCCGCAACCGCCTTCCGCGCGTCGGTGCCGTCAACTCCGTCGGCAGGATCGATCGCCGCAGCGTCGCCGATGCTGAATCCGCGCTCCAGCCACACGGCAACGCTGCTGCCGGATGGCAAAGTGCTGATCGCTGGAGGCATGCGGCGCAATCAGGATTTCTACAAGTCGGCCGAGCTCTACGATCCGGCGACCGGCAAGTTTCAACCCACGGGCGAGATGAGCGTCGCACGAGTTGGCCAGATTGCGGTGCTGCTGCGGTCGGGCAAGGTTCTGATCGCTGGCGGCTGGGTGGGCATGGGCGGAACGGATTCGGCAGAGCTATACGATCCGGCCACCGGCAAGTTCACCGTGATCGCGAAGATGACGGTGCGGCGCGGCCGGCCCAGCGCGACATTGCTAGCCGATGGCGACGTGCTGATTGCGGGCGGAGAAGAACGCGACAACGAATCCGTCGCTACCGCCGAGATCTTTCACGTTGCGACGCTTTCCTTTCAGGCGACCAGTTCTATGCATCATCCGCGTGTGGCCCAAACCGCGACGCTGCTCAACGACGGACGCGTCCTGATTGCTGGCGGATATGCAGGCAACGTGACTTCGAGCGCAGAATTATACAATCCCAAGAGTGGCGTCTTCACCGAGACTGGCGGCTTGGCCAATGCGCGCTGCAAACATACGGCAGGGCGTTTACCCGATGGAAGAG
>Ga0075017_100003070_pt1 | contig 10504 bp, 8 predicted proteins | sample AleBraG_ABR_2012_FD_71475 | JGI IMG/M metagenome (GOLD analysis project Ga0075017, IMG submission 71475) | Freshwater sediment microbial communities in response to fracking from Pennsylvania, USA - Alex Branch Run_MetaG_ABR_2012 | ecosystem: Environmental > Aquatic > Freshwater > Creek >... | reverse complement strand
GTGTCCTGGCGAAGGAATCATCGGACGGGACCGCCCGCCGGTGGGAATACGTCTCCAAGACCCGCACGGATCGGCGTTTCCTTCGGGGCACTCGACCCAGGCAGCCGCGACTTACCTGGCGTTCGCAGTGGTGGTCACACTCCTGACAAACACGCGGGTGTTACGCGCTGCGGCTTGGACCGCAGCTGCGTTCATCGTCATCATCGTCGGCGTGTCGCGTGTCTACCTCGGTGTGCACTGGGCTACCGACGTGATCGGCGGCTGGCTGCTGGGCAGCGTCTGGGTTGCCGGGCTGGCTATCGCCCTCACACCCCTGGACACCTGACAGGGTTCATGCGTCCGTAGCGCGCCGAGCGGCTAACTCGCGCATAGCTGCCGATCCCGCGCACACCTTCCACACGCGGAGCGATGCAGCGTGGTCGGGTGCGGGCGTCGAGGGCGTCGCATGGCCTGCCCACGTCTTTGCAGCCGTCGGGGCGCGCTCAGCGTGTCTTCGCGGTCGACTTCGCCTCCGCCCCCGCGCGCCCGCTCGGCGCGGGTCCGAGGTCGATCACCGCGATCGTGCCGCCGCCGTCGCGGGGCTCCATCGCGGCCCGGCCGCCGTGGAGCTCGGCGATCTGGGCCACGATCGAGAGGCCCAGGCCGGAGCCCGGGAGCGTTCGGGCGCTCGCGGCGCGGTAGAAGCGGTCGAACACGCGCGTGCGGTCGTCGTCGCCGATGCCGGGCCCTCGGTCGGCCACCTCAATGTGCGCGCCGCGGACGATGATCTCGACGGGTTGGTCTGCGGGGCTGAATTTGAGCGCGTTGTCGACGAGGTTCGAGACCGCACGGTCGAGCATCGACCGGCGACCCTCGATCGTGCCGCCGTCGCCACATTCCACGTCGATCTCGCGGCCCGTGCGCCGGCGGAATCGATGCGCCACGTCCGTCGCGACCTCACCCAGCTCGATCGGTTCGATCGGGTCCTCGTTGCGTACGTCAGTCGCGAGCTCGACCATCTCGCTCACAAGGTGGGTGAGTTCGTCGAGCTCGAGGCTGGTCTCCTTCACCAGCTGTTCGCGCTCTGCGGCGCTGAGCGTCTTCGCGTGAGCGAGGAAATCGATGTTCGTGCGCACCGCGGTGAGCGGAGTACGCAGCTCGTGGCTCGCATCAACGATGAGTCTTTGTTGCTGCTGGCGCGACGTGTCGAGCGCCACGAGCATCGTGTTGAAGCTCGCCGCGAGCCGACCGACCTCGTCATCACCCTGCACCGGGATCGGCGTGCTGAGATCCTGTGTCTTCGCGATGTGCTCCGCGGTCTGCGTGAGTGTGCGGATGGGCTGGGTGATGCGCCGGCCGAGGTACCAGGCCACGATCGCCGCAAAGGCGACGCCGCCGAGAGCAATAAGCAGCAGACGGCTGCGCAACACGTCGAGCACGTCGTGGGTCTCCTGCACACGGCGGGCGATCTGCACCGCTCCATGGCCCGTCCCAAGGCCCTGCGTGATCATCCGGTACTGCACGCTCGCCACCGTGACGTCGCGGTAGCTCGTACCCCGGCCATTGGCGGCGATGCCCTGCTCGCCGGCGTTTACTGGGAGCTTGGGCTGTATGGAGGCGAACTGGGTGACCGTGCCGCGGGCATCGACGAGCTGCTGCACCGCGTCGTAATCGAAGTATCGGCCGGGGCCCTCGTCGCCATCGTGCCGTGGCGACCCGCCGCCAAACTCCAAAGGAGTCGTTCCCCCTGCAGACGACGACGTGGCCGGAACCGCACCGGTGGTGGCCGTGGTCGATCCGAAGCCCGATGCACTGGGCGGCCGAGCCACGAACTCGGCGGCGCGCTGACCAAGGAACTTGTTGGTCTCGTCACGCAGCGCGTCCGCGGCGCTCACGCGCGCGGCGTAGGCGCCGCCCAACACTGCGACCGCGACGATCGCGGCGACGGTGAGAGTGAGCTTGGTGCGGAGGCTCATCGCTTGCTCAGGGCCTGCGCACGTTGCCGTTATCGTTCACGACGAGGAGGTGACCCGACGCGGGTTCAGTGCCGTAGGTTGTCATACCTTCGCTCGCCCCGGGGAAGCAACGTGCCTTGGATAGGGATTTGTAGCAGGAGCAGTTAAGGGCGAGGCTAGAGACCCCCAGCCCTGCAGAGATCGCAAACTCGCTCGCCGATCTTGAAGGCGGGCGACTCGCACTGTCCCGCTGGACACTGGGCGCGCAACTCGTGCGCTGGGATGCGGCGCAGCGAGTAGCTCACGCGACACCTGAACCTGCCCTGAACCGGCGCTGCGATGCAGACTGAGCGACGATTGCCGGCGACGACTCCGCGACTCGCCAGAGCTGCCTGAACCGCTCGGTGGATGTGCGTTCAGGGAAGGATGCGGAAGCCGTGGCCTTCGAGCGCGACTCGCAGGTTGACAGCACGGCGGGTGCTGAAGCCGTCGGTGAGCGGGTAGCCGAAGCGGTCGCCGCTGGGGATGGCGAGCACGCCGTTACGGTTGACTCGGACTGCGACGTCGGACCGTCCCAGGAACCGTCGCCGGCCGAAGCCGAACCGTAAAACGATTCCGCTGTCGTCGATGACGAAAAGCCACGGCACGGTCACGATCGCGTAGGCACCTAACGCGAGCATGACGAACGCGAAGGGTACGTTCGAGGACACGCTGAAGCAGCCGACGATGATCGCCAGCCACGGGAGGTACCTCACCGAAAGGCTCTGGCCGATGAAGCGTGACGGGCTGGCTGATGGCTGCGTCACCAGGACTCCTGGGCTGAGTGAGCGCGATCGCGCGATGCCAGTTTACGAGTCGCCAGAGCCGCGTTCGCTGTCAACTCGAGGTGCTGGCGAGACGAGCGCAGCCCCGCCGACTTTGCCGACTTTGCGTGCCCGGGAACGTGGAACGGCGTTGCACCCGGCGTACTAGCGGCGAGGGGAACCGCGCCCCGACCGGTACATGCCCGCGGTCAGGGCACGGTTCTCTCAACCGCGCCTACGCCCTCGTCCTTGCCGCTCAGTGCTCGCGGATTGAGCGCACAACGCGCGCCCGAAACGGCACGATGGTGCGGGTTCGAGCCAGGAGTGTGATCTTCCGGCGGGCGTTCGAGCCGATACGGCGTGAGGTTCCCCCCGTGTTCGCTCATGACCAAGGTGATGATCGACCCGCCACGCGCTCGAGAGAAAATCGGACACGTTGTGGCGCGCGTCAACCTCCGATGACATGGGTCCATGTGTCCATCCACCCTGAGTTGACGACAACAATTGCGAGCACGATTCCCGTCAGAAGCGTCGCCACGGTCGCGAGACGACGTAGCCATGCTCCGGAGATCGCCTCGGCTGCAGGCGCAGAGCGGTAGTCCGCCATTGCCAGAGTGGGGGTGTCGAGGATGTGGCCGAGGACGTGCACGGTCATCGCGACGAACCAGAGGATGAAACTTGCCTTGTGAAGGTCGATGAGCCAGCGCGCGGAGCGGCCAGACGCGAGAGCGGCGATGCCGGTGGCAAGTAACGCGATCGTGGTGAGCACGACGATCGGTCCGTCGACGCGCAGTACGGAATTCGGCGCGCCTTTTCGCACGTACGCGGGGTCGCCGAGGTAATAGCGCGCAAATCGGTAACCGACGCTCCCGACCTTCATCGCGACGAACGCGGTCACCACGATCCCGACGAAGACGTGCACGGTGATCAGATCGTGTATACGCAAGATGGTGATGCCCTCTGCTGCGAGCAGCACGAAGAGCGCAGCGCCTGTTGCGCCGGTGAGTCGGGCGTTACCTTCGACACCTGCCGCGGCTGGCGCGACTTTCGCAGAGCTCGTGTCGACCACTTCGTCGAACATGTGCGACTCCTCCGAGAGATGCGTCGACTCCGCGCGCACGATAACGACGCGCGGGCGATCCGCGGCGCCCTCCGCAGCGTTCTTAGGAATCTCTTACCTCCGCCGGCGCGGTGCCTCACGTTCAGACCGAGCGCAACTCGAACGTCCGGTCGGCGCGGCCCACTTCTTGCAGAGGTCTTACCAGCGCCTTAACGGGCCCCCGTAGCGTCCTCGCCACTAACCGAGGCATTCCGGCTTCTTTGCATTGGGGACCAGCGTGGCGCCTTTTCGGCCGCGAGACCGAGACGCAGGCATGAGACGCATCTCCTTGACCACACGTTGGCTTGGGGGTGCAGGCTTCGCGCTGATCGGTGTGTTGTATGCGTTCTTCATGGGCCACGCGGCATCAGCTGCGCACCTCGCCGCCAGCTCCGCGACGGGCACGGTGACCGCGCCGAGCACAACGCTCCCACCGAACACAACGCAGGTGCCGAGTACAACGCTCGCGCCGAGCGCTGGGCCCGCACCGGCAGCACAACCAGTGCCGTCGGTCCCGACAGTGCCCCCCACAACCGTGCAGACAATGCCGCCCACGACGGTGTTGCCGCGTCAGCAGGTGCACGTGAATTCGGGCGGCTCGTAGCGTGGTGGACCCATCTCGATGAGCCCGGTCGTCGCGACAAGTAGTGGTACGGCGTTGTGGTATCTCGCGCGTGGCAGCGGCGTCGTCAGCCTTGTCTTTCTGACTGTGAGCGTGGTCCTTGGCATCACGACGACGTTGCGGTGGAGCAGCCCGCGCTGGCCAAGATTCGTCATCGAGTTCACACACCGAAACGTGTCGTTGCTCGTCGTGGTGTTTCTCTTGATCCATATTGTGACCGTCGTCAGCGATTCGTTCGCGCCGATCGGCTGGAAGGACGGGGTGGTCCCGTTCGTTTCCGCCTACCGTCCACTCTGGCTCGGGTTCGGTGCATTGGCGTTCGACCTCATAATCGCCCTAGCCGTCACGAGCCTGATCCGCCATCGGATCGGATTTACGGCGTGGCGAATCGTGCATTGGCTCGCGTATGCCTGCTGGCCCCTCGCCGTCGTCCACGGGTTAGGTACGGGATCCGACACCAAGCCCGGGATCATCCTGGTCGTGACCGCGGCGTGCGTCCTCGCGGTGCTCGTCGCGGTTTCGCTGCGCCTCGCCACGGGCAGCGCCGACCGCCCACGTGCTCGGAGGCTCGGCCTTGCCGGCGTCGCGCTCGCCCCCGTGTGCCTCGTAGCCTGGCTCGCCTCGGGCCCGCTTGCCAGCGGATGGGCCAGTAAGGCTGGAACACCAGCCAGTGTGCTCGCCACTTCAGCTGCCGCGACCAGTGCGCAACCGATCTCGGCTGCCACGCCGACGACGAGTCCACCCCCGCCGTCAAGCACGAGTCAGGGGTCAGCGCCGGCAACCGGATTCGACGCGCAGGTCGCCGGCACAGTCCACCAGGGCACTCCAGACACCCAGGGCCAGGTCGTCGTCAGCCTGATCGGCACGCTCAGCGGGGGTGCCAGCGGCACCCTCGACATCGAACTCCGGGGCCGCCCGCTCAGCAGCGGTGGTATCGCCCTCAACGACGGGACCGTGACTCTCACCGGCAACACCGCAAGCGATCACGCCTCCGGCCACGTCGTCGGACTCAACGGTTCCCAGATCCTCGCGAACCTCTCGCGCTCCGATGGCATCCCATTGCAAGTCACCATCGTCTTCCAACAACTCGACGCGACGACAGGGAAGATGGCCGGGACCGTCACAGCTACGCAAGCGCACTAAGCCACCGAGACTGAGCGCGCGTGGTCCAGCGAAAGCTATGGGCGCGCCTCCTCCTCGCAGGCCACTTGCTGCGCTCCGGAACAGGCGCCAACGCCTGGTCAGTCCAATCTCTTCTCTTCTGGTCAGGGCCGCGACGTGTGGTGCAGACACGTTCACTGGGTGGGTCTACCGCCGGTTCTCGTGATGAATGGTAAGAACTCCCTCGTGGGCTCTGAGCGTGCTGGGCGGTTGAGCTGGTGATGCAGCGGCCCGCATGATTGCGTCGATCTCCAGGCGGGCGGCGGATCGCGGTTTCGTCACCTGGGAACTGTTTGGGCAGTGGGTCACGCTTGGCGCGTCGGTCGCGGCGAGTGGCTGGCTGGTGCGATACGCACCGCGACATTCGGGAGGCAGTGCCTTCCTCGTCGTGTGCGCGACGGGAGCGTGTGGCGCGTTCACGCTGCTGCAACGTCGCGCGACTCGACATGGGTCCGGTCGGATCGGGGGCGCGGTCGTCGCCGCTGGGATCGGTGTCGTGATGCTGGTCGCGGTCGTCACACCGAACCGCACGTCGAACGATCTGTGGTCGTACGGCAGCTATGGACGCATGGTTGTGGCTCATCACGCCAACCCGTATGTCGCGACACCGAGTGACTTCCCCAACGATCCGTTCGCTCGGCGCGTCAGTCCGATGTGGCAGCATCGATCCAGTATCTACGGACCCGTCTGGGTCGGCGCGAGCGCGATCGATGCCCTGGTCGTAGGAACCAGCACCCTCGGGAACCGCCTCTTCTTCCAACTGTTGGCTGCCCTCGCCGCCGCGACCATTCTCACGATCGTCTGGAAACGCACCCGCAGTCCCGCCGCGATCGCATGGCTGGGACTCCATCCAGTCTTCGGTGCCATCGCGATCAATAGTGGTCACGCGGATCTCCTCATCGGCCTCGCCATCCTCGTCGCCGCACTCAGCGTCACCCACGGCCGGGCAGGATGGATCGCGGGCGTCGTGATCGGCGTCGCCGCGCTCATCAAAGTCACCGCCTTCCTCGGACTCCTCGGCATCATCTTGTGGGCGTGGCGGACTCGGCGTCGACGACTCGTCGGCGAAGCACTCCTCGGTGCTGGTGCAGTGGTGCTCCTCGGCTACTCACCGTTCCTCACGGACGCGTCACAAGTACTCGGCCACGCGGACCACACCGTCTCGCTCTGGTCGCCCTGGAACGGCCTCACCGACCTCGTCCTCGGCCACGATGCCTGGCGTCAAGTCCCCAACCCGCTCGCGTTCAACCAAACCCTCGAAGTCATCTTCTACTTTGGCGCGGGACTCGTCGTCACGCTCGCGGTCGTCGTCGGCTGGCATGCCGCGAACGCACGCGAACCTCGACCTGCTGCCGGGGCCACCGCGGCCGCGTATCCGATCGGGGCCGCCTACTCGCTGCCCTGGTATGCGAATTGGGCGCTCCCGAGTTTGGCCGACTCCGATCCCAGCCCACTTGCCTGGCTTGTCTGGCTCCAAGCCGCCACCATGCTCACCGCCCTCAAATTGCACGACCACCCAACCGGCACTCTTCCCGACGCCATCAGCCGCGGGTTCATTACCGACATCCTCCCCGTCGTGTGGGTCGCCGCCTTCGTGATCATCGGGCTACGCCACACCCGACATCAGCAACCACGGCCCGACAGCACGGCTGGCTCAACACGCCCGACGGATGGTCGCTGACGCGCACCGACGCCGTCGCGCGGTCACGGGACCGTGGGTGTCTGCAGCTCATGCGTTCTCGATCGGCCGAGTGTCGGATCAGATCGACTGGGTGACCCGCCCCCGGGCCATGCGCCGGGCGTGGGTGTGCCGCTGCCGATCGCCGGTTCTGAGTCCTCTCGACTGCACGGCACGGGCATTATTCTGTGTCCCGACGGGAGAGGCCTGGCGCGGAGTCGGTGGCGACGCTGCTGGCGGACAACGCATTGGATGGCCATGGCGTTCGGGGTCGAGCACCAGGTCGGTTCGACCAATCTTCGACGAGCGCCAACGGTCAGCTGCCTGCGGCGCCACCTACGCGGTTCCGACGGTGAAGGGAGCGCCGCGGCCGAGCCGCTTCCGCTCCTCGCTCAGGCTGCGCTGGACTCGCTGGGGATGTCGAAGCGCTCGGTGTAAGCCGTGAACGCCTCCGCGACGGCCTCGCGCTCGAGTCCGTAGTCGCTGAGATCGTACCGGTGCGAGCCGCGCTTGCCCTTGGGGTTCTCCTCGCGCCATCGGCGGACGCGCTCGTCGACCTCGGGCGTCCACTCGAGGTCGATGGCGTCGAACACGGGCGGCATCGCGGTGGCGGGATCGTCGACCAGTTGGTAGTAGTCGACGTGCACGAGCCGGCCGCTGCCGAGTCGTTCCTGCTCGATGTCGAAGGCGACGAGCCGGTCGACGTGCTGGCGCACGAGCTCGAGCATGTCGCGTCCGATCTTCAGTGGGTCGGCGTGCGGCGACGTCCCGGCGCGCAGCACCTTGGTGAGGCTGCAGTTCGACGCGAGCGCCTGCACCGGATCGCGGTGGGTCACGACGAACTTCGCGTCGGGGTGCACCGCGGCGATGGCGTCGAGCGCGAGGAGGTGACACGGCCACTTGAGTGCCCACCGGCGTTCGGGCGCGCCCTGTTGCAGCAGGCGCAGCACGCGGGCGTGGTGTTCGTAGGCCTCGCGCAGATCCGCCTCGTGGACCAGGTACTCGAGGTACCCGAACACCGACATCGACCAGAGGAGACCGGGGTTCACGAACGTCTGGTCGAGGATGGCCAGGCACTCCTGCGGGCCGTCGACGTCCATCAGGTGGAGCGCGTCGATCTTGCCGCCGGTCATCTCGTGCATGATGCGCGCGTTCTCGACGCTCTGGGCGTGCCGACGCGCTGCCGAGTCGGGGTCGAGCGCGGGCGGGGGCGACGGCCGGTCGCCCTCCCAGGTGCGCATCATGCGGAGGCGGGGGTCCTGGTCGAAGAGGTACTGGAAGTACGTCGTGCCGGAACGGGGTAGGCCGGTCAGGAAGATGGGCGCCGGGAGGGGCGACCGGTCGACGTCCGGGTGCTCGGCCGCGTAGGCGTCGACCTCGATGCGGTTGCGCAGCGCCGGCACCAGTTGCCGGAGGATTGCCTGGAGTCCCACGTCGGTGAGCGCCGCTTCCTCGTTCATGCTGTCGACGACGGCGGTGACGTTGTCGAGGAAGTGCTGGGGTGTGGGATCGGCGACGTCGGTGAGCGCGCACGCGCGCGCGATCACCTCGTCGACGGTGGTGGTCGCCATCAGTCGAACACCGCCAGCGCGCGCATCTCCACGCTCGCACGTGTCGGCACTCCGGGCGGGCAGGCGGGATCGGTGAACGCCGTGTGGGCGACACGGACGACACCCGAGGAGTCGCTGTCGCCGGACTTGAACACGATGACCTCGTCGAGCGTCATGTCGGGGAAGTAGTACCAACGGTGCGCGGGATTGTGCACGTAGCTCATCGTGTCGTGCACCATGCTCCCCTGGAGTTCCTCGGTGATGGCCGTGACCGTCACCTCGTCGCGCGGGCTGACCGTGCGCCCGTCGCACACCGCGAGCGGGAAGTCCTGCGGCGGCGGCGTGATCGCCCGCCACACGTTGTACATCGCCCAGCGGCGGTAGGCGTGCAGATCGAAGCCGTCGACGAACATGTCGAAGAGTTCGGCGAGCTTCAGCGCGGACGAGTCGGTGTTGTCGGCGTGCGGGTAGCGGGCGGGCTTGGCGTTCTTGAGCGGGGCCAGCTCGTCGACGGCGGATTCGCCGTAGCGCTTCTTGCCGCCGCCGAGCATGACCACGCGCGCGGCGCCGACCAGCTCCGTGACCATCGCCTCGGTCTCTTCCACGTACAGCGCGTCGACGGAATGGTCGACCTGCAGTTGGTGGAAGTCGGCGACGGTGCTCGGGAAGCGCACGAGCCGGAAGCCCTCGCGTTCGAGGTCGGTGTCGATGCCCCGTGCGTTCGTGATCGTCATCGGCTGCCCGGGCAGCGTGACCATCGTGTTTCGTGTCTCGTCCTCGGTGACGTACTCGAGCACAGGGCCGCCCGGCGGCGGCGGGTTGCGGATGTAGTTGATCTCGGCTTGCACCGATGAAGTCGTCACGGTCGGTACCTTACACTTCTGTAAATTGTGTAACGACGACGCCCGGAGCCCTGGCGCTACGACGCGAGGTGGGCGCGGACGAACCGCGCGACCTCCCGGGCGAGATCTTCGTCCTCGGGGGCGCCGAAGAACCCACCGTGCGGCATCGCCTCGAAGACGTGCAACTCGGCGTCGACGCCGACGGACCGCATCGCGCGGTGCAACCGCACCGCGTTCGAGAGGAAGAGGTCGCGCGTGCCCGCCTGCAGGAGGGTCGGGGGGAACCCGGTGAAGTCGCCGAAGAGGGGTGAGAGGTACGGGTCGGTGAGGTCGTCGTCGCCGGCGTACAGGGCGATCGTGTCGGCGAGGCTCGACGTCAGCACGGGATCGAGACCGAGCATGGTCGCGAACGAGTCGCCCGACTCGGTGAGATCGACCTCCGGCGTCAGCAGGATGAGCGCGGCCGGGAGCGGCAGCCCTTCGTCGCGGGCGCGCAGCATCAGCGCCGCGGCCAGGTTCCCGCCCGCCGACTGGCCGCCCACGACGATCCGCTCGGGCGGTTCCACGTCGAGCAGTAGCCGGTAGACGGCGACGCAGTCGTCGAGCGCCGCCGGGTACCGGTGTTTGGGCGGCGTGCGGTAGTCGACGCCCCACGTCCTCATGTGCACTTGTTCGGCGGTGAGCTTCGTCATCGCCCGACACGCGTCGCCGAACCCGAGGTTGAACGCGCCGCCGTGCACGTCGAGATAGACCCCGATGTCGTCGGGATCGCTCCACTGTTCGGGCGTCACCGCGTACACGGGTACGTCGTCCAC
>Ga0075017_100003067_pt1 | contig 10506 bp, 8 predicted proteins | sample AleBraG_ABR_2012_FD_71475 | JGI IMG/M metagenome (GOLD analysis project Ga0075017, IMG submission 71475) | Freshwater sediment microbial communities in response to fracking from Pennsylvania, USA - Alex Branch Run_MetaG_ABR_2012 | ecosystem: Environmental > Aquatic > Freshwater > Creek >... | reverse complement strand
GCGCCGGTGCGGCACCGCAAGATGGCGGTGTGACAGTTTCCTCGTGCGATGTGCCGGCGCTCTTCGTGCGGCCGTGACACACCGAGCCGCCAGCGATGCTGCGCCGGGAGGATCGGTCACCTCAGCGCAGACCCGCGCGGCGAAAGCCTTCCAGGTAATGCTCGCGATCGTCATCCGACTTCCACGGCAACTGGTTTGCGATCCAGTCAATCGATACGTTCGGCTGGGCCCGGCGCAGTTCCCGCAACGCGGTGCTGGCAAGCTCCAGATCTCCGGACATTCCGGCGGCCACTGTGAGCACGCGATAGGCCCCCGTAAGATCGCCGCGGTGGCGGATCGCTTCGCGCGCCAAGGCGATTGCCTCGTCGTAGTTCTTATCTATGAAGCGTGCATAGGCAGCGACCCCGCAATGGATCGCCAAGGACGGATCGCGCGGGCTGTGCCGGATCGCGCGTTGCGCCACTTCGTAGGCGTCCTGCGTCCTTCCGCAATAGCATAGCGCAAGGCCATAATATCCATGCGTCATGCAGAAATTCGGATTGAGCTGCAGCGCAATCTCGAATTCGGTTATCGCCTCGTCGAGGCGGCGGGTGGAGAAATAGACGCTGCCAAGTGCCGTGTGCGCCCATGAATCGTCAGCGGAAACCTCGACCGCCCGCTGCGCCGCGCGCTCGGCCAGTGGCGCCGCGCCGGCGAGATCCGCCCAACCGAGATGAACGGCCCGCATATGGCTTGAGGCGAGCACTGAAAGGGCCTGACCATAGTTCGGATCGAGCGCGATGGCCTTTTCCAGAAATGCCAGAGCGGTCAGATGGTCCTCCCGCGTCACCCTCCAGTAATGCGATAGCGCGCGCATCACCAGGTCCCATGCGTCCAGATTGTTCGGCGTCTTGCGCCTGGCTCGAAAGTTTTCAGCCGCGTAGATTTGCGGCTCGATCGCAGCGACAATGGAATTGGTGATTTCGTCCTGGACAGCAAAAACGTCGGTCAGATGCCGGTCGTAGCGCTCGGCCCACGCCTGACAGCCGGTGGCAACGTCATTGAGCTGGGCGGTGATCCGGACGTGATCGCCCTCCTTGCGTACGCTGCCCTCCACCACATAGCGTACCGAAAGCTCTTCGGCGATTTGACTGATATTGACGGCTCTGCCCTTGTAGCTGAAGGACGAGTTGCGGGCGATGACGAAGAACCACTTGACCTTCGATAGCGCCGTCAGCAGGTCCTCGCTGAGGCCATCGCAGAAATATTCCTGCTCGGGATCACGGCTCATATTCTCGAAGGCCAGCACCGCGATTGCGGGCCGATCGGACGCTCGGGATTCCTGCCGAGGTGTCTGCTGAGGAAGTTGGCTTGCATCGGCCGGCACGGTGGCGGCTGACTGCTCTTCGACCTCCCCGACAAACCGAAAACCCTTGCGGGGAACAGTACGGATCAATCGCTGGGCCTCGCCGCTATCATCGAGTGCAGTGCGTGCGGCGTTTATCCGGCTGGTGAGGGTCGAATCCGACACAATACGGCCGTTCCACACCAGGGAAATCAGGTCCTCCTTGCCGACGACGCGGTTTCGATTCCGGATCAAATGAACCAGCAGATCGAACACCTGCGGCTGCATCGCGACCTGCGCGCCCCCACGACAGAGCTCGCGGCGCTCGGTATCAAGCGAGTAGTTTTCAAATTTGAATTGCATGCATCGCTGCGGACGTGCCGCCTCAAGAAAAAATCAATGTCGTCTCAATGAAAGTTCAAGCGCTCGGCAATGCCTTCAGCGCGCAGTTTCGGCATCCTTCAGAGGTTACCACTTGGCACCATCGTGCCTCTGCGGGAGTTGATCATGAGCCATGTCCAGTACATCGGCCGGGAAGTCCCGGCAAATCGAATTACGAAAATCATCGCATTGCTCTACGGAATAGTCTCCTACGCTGCGTTCCTGGTCGCAATCCTCTATGCAATCGGCTTTGTCATGGGTGTGGGCGTGCCGAAGAATATCGATACGGGCGCCGGCACATCCTCAGGCGAAGCCCTTATCGTCAACCTCGCCTTGATGTCGCTGTTCGCCATCCAGCATAGCTTGATGGCACGCAAACGCTTCAAGCAATGGTGGACGCGATACGTGCCGAAGGCGATTGAACGGAGCACCTATGTACTGCTCGCGAGCCTGTGTCTAATGCTGCTGTTCTGGCAGTGGCGTCCAATGCCGGCAATTGTTTGGCAAGTGCAGGACCCGGATGCGGCGGTGACGCTGGCAACCATTTCGTTTGCGGGCTGGGTGATTGTCTTCACCAGCACCTTCCTGATAAACCATTTTGAATTGTTCGGCCTGCAGCAGGTCACGGCCAACCTTGCCGGGCGCGAGATACCGGCACCGCGATTCCGAACACCGCTTTATTACAAGTTCGTGCGTCATCCGATCTATCTCGGGTTCATCATTGCCTTCTGGGCGGCACCGGAGATGACCGTTGGACATCTGCTGTTCGCGAGTGTAACGACTGCCTACATTATCGTGGGCATCTTTCTCGAAGAGCGGGACCTGACCGAGCAGTTCGGCGATGACTACCGCCGGTACAAAGAGAAAGTCTCGATGCTCGTGCCTTGGCGGAAATCGACCTGACAACAATATCGTTCAACAAGGAGAGGTAGGATGAGACATATCGGAAATTGCTTTTGCGGCGCCGTCGAGGTGGAAGTCGTCGGCGCGCCGGAAGCGATGGGCTTCTGTCATTGCGGTTCCTGCCGCTCATGGTCCGGAGGCCCCGTCAACGCGTTCAGCCTCTGGAAACCGGAGGCGGTCCGCATCACTGCGGGGTCGGAAAACGTCGCGACCTTCTCGAAGACGCCAATGAGCCACCGCAAGTACTGCAAGAAATGCGGTGGCCATCTGATGACCGATCATCCGACACTCGGCCTCGTTGATGTCTTCGCTGCAACGCTTCCGACACTGGCGTTCGTGCCGGCGGTTCACGTCAACTACTCGGAGAAGGTACTGCCGATGCGGGACGGATTGCCCAAGCTGAGAGACTTCCCGGCAGAGTTCGGCGGCTCCGGCGCGACGGTCGCCGAATGAACAGGCCCAATCGGAACCAGAAAAGGCGCTAAAGCGAGATGAGATTAGGCTTGGGGTTATGGTCTCTCGTCAGAGCAGCGCTCCCTCACCCGGATCGCTGGCGCGATCCGACCTCTCCCCGCCGGGGAGAGGTGAATTGCACCGTGGCAAAAAATCGATTCAATTTCAAATCATTCGGCGCTAGGCCAATCCCGCCCGGCGGAAGCCTTCAAGATAGTGCTCCTGGTCGGAGCAGCTCCGCATCGGCAATTCATTGGCGATCCAGGCGAGCGAGATGTTGGGCTGGGTACGGCGGAGTTCCAGTAGCGCCGCCCTTGCCACTTCGGGATAGCCAGCCATGCCGGCGGCTGCCGTGAGAACGCGGTGGCCGCCGACGAAATCGCCGCGCTGCCGCAGCGACTCACGGGCGAGGCGGATCGCCTCGTCGTAGTTGCGGCCGATGAACTGGGCATAGGCGGCAATTCCATAATACAGCGTCGAGGACGGATCCCGCGGGCTTAGCCGAAGCGCGCGGCGCACGGCGTGGTCTCCTTCTTTCCATCGTCCGGAGTAGCACAGGGTTACGCCATAGAAGGCTTGCGCAAACGAGAAGTTCGGATTGAGGCGCAACGCCAGTTCGAATTCGGCGATCGCGTCGTCGAAGCGCCTGGCGAACAGGTAAGTGTAAGCCAGTCCATGATGAGCCCAGGCGTCTTCGGTATCGGCCTCGACGGCCGCCAGCGCCTCGCGTTCTGCAATTGGCACTGCGGCGTGCATATCCGCCCACCCCATATGAGCGCCGAATATACGACTGGTGGCAAGCACCCCAAGCGCCTGTCCGTAGTGCGGATCGATCGCAATCGCTTTTTCGAGGAGTGCCTGCGCCACCACGTTGTCCTGTCGAGTAACGCGCCAGAAATGGGAAAGCGCCCGCATCACCAGATCCCAGGCGTCCAGGCTCCCGGGCGGCTTGCGTTGCGCACGGAAATTCTCCGCCGCATAGAGGTGCGGCTCGATGGCCGAAACAATCGATTCGGTGATCTCGTCCTGCACGGCGAAAACGTCGGCCAGGTTGCGGTCGTAGCGTTCGGCCCAGATATGGCTGCCGGTCGACACGTCGTTAAGCTGTGCGGAAATCCGCACCTGTTCGCCGCTCTTGCGGACACTGCCTTCGACGACGTAGCGAACCCCGAGTTCCCTGGCAATCTGGCCGATATGGACTGACCTGCCTTTGTAAACGAATGTCGAGTTGCGCGCGATCACGAAAAACCAACGCAGCTTCGATAACGCCGTAATGATGTCTTCGCTGATCCCATCGGAGAAATATTCCTGCTCGCGGTCGCCGCTCATGTTGGTGAATGGCAGAACGGCAATCGCGGGCCGGTCGGGCTGCGGCAGCTCGGATCGCGTTGGTCCGACATGATCGGCGGATGCGGCGACGGAGTCTTCGTTGTCCGGCCTGCCCAGTTGGGTGAGCACCGTGCCTACGAATCGAAAGCCTTTGCGTGGAATCGTTCGAATCAGCTTTTGGTCGGAGCCGGTGTCGCCAATCGCCTTGCGCGCAGCATTGATGCGGCTGGTAAGCGTCGAATCTGCGACAATTCGCCCTCCCCAGATCTTGTCGATCATGTCGTCCTTGCTGACGACCCGGTCGCGGTTTTCGAGCAGGTATACAAGCAGATCGAACACCTGAGGCTCGACGGGCACGCCGCTCCGGCCGCAGCTCAGTTCCCTGCGATCGGTGTCAAGTACATGATTGGAAAAGACAAATTGCACACGCCTAGCTCTGGACCTAGGGAAACAATCAAGCCGATCTAAAGGCAAAATCAAGTTGCCCTCAGAGTCTTTTGGTCAGCCGACTGGCATCTTCGGTTCATTGCAGGGGCAGTTCGCGAGCCTGCCTGTCGAGCTGGAAAAGATCATCACAATGAACTGCGCAAGCGCCACAAGACACGACGACCGGTTGCCAGCGGGCACAATCGGAGCCCGCCGCGCGAGCCGCTTGCGCGCGCTCAAAGCTATTTGAAGAGCGATCGGGCGCCGGCGAATTTTTTCAAAAGATTCGTTTGATCTGCGCCTCGGAGCGGCCGACCCCTTGCATCACCTGAGAGATAGTTCGATGTCCATCAATTCGGAGCAGACATTTTTTCACGCAGCTCGACTGATCGCCGCTTCGGCGATCGCGCCGGCGATCCGGCTGCGCATCTGGCGGTTTGCTTCGGCTGGCCGAAGATCGAGGATTCTCTGGCGGGAGTGGGAGGCCTCGGTGGGGACGGTTCTGACCAATCCGCTTGCCTGGACTCTGGTCGCGCTGCTCGTTTCCAGTGTCGGACTGTATTGGGACCTGCGCTGAACTTGGGCCGGTACAGCGTCTCGGCCGGCCCCTTATTGCGGGTGGGATTGCGTGCTCTCAAGTCCCCCGCATCGGGAGGGAACAACGGGCAGCGTCCGCCTTCTTCACGTCGCCGTTACATTCCGCCGCAGCCGCAATGCGCCATCCTGCATATGGCGGGTTCATTTTTGTTCGCATTCGTGCAAGGATGGCACCCCGTTCCCCCTTTACTGTCCGCGAAATCTAGAGGTTTACAATGGTCAATCGCATGCAATTCTACATCGATGGCGCCTGGGTCGATCCGGTCGCCAGGAAGTCCACGCCGGTTGTCAATCCGGCCAACGAAGAAGCGATGTATGAGGTTGCACTCGGCTCCAAGGCCGACGTTGACAAGGCGGTGGCCGCCGCCCGCCGCGCCTTCGAGACCTATTCGCAGACCAGCCGCGAGGAACGCGTCGCGCTGCTGTCAAAGATCGTTGAAGTCTACAAGACCCGCATGAAGGACATCGGCGCCGCCGTCTCCGACGAGATGGGCGCGCCGCTGCCGATGGCTGAAAAGATGCAGGCCGGCGCCGGCCTCGGCCACATCATGTCCACCCTCGAGGTGTTGAAGAACTATCACTTCGAGGAGCCGGTCGGTTCCGCCATGGTCGTGCGCGAGCCGGTCGGCGTCGTTGGCATGATCACGCCCTGGAACTGGCCGCTCAACCAGATCGCCTGCAAGGTCGCGCCTGCGCTTGCGGCTGGCTGCACCATGATCCTCAAGCCATCGGAATTTACCCCGTCATCGGCGTTGATTTTCGCCGAAATCCTGCATGAAGCGGGTGTGCCGAAGGGCGTATTCAACCTGATCAACGGTCTCGGTCCCGAAGTCGGCGCCGCGATGAGCGAGCATCCGGATATCGACATGATCTCGTTCACAGGCTCGACCCGTGCCGGTATCGACGTCGCCAAGCGCGCCGCGCCCACCGTCAAGCGCGTCAGCCAGGAGTTGGGCGGCAAGTCGCCGAACGTCATTCTCGAAGGGGCCGACCTCGCCAAGGCGGTGACCGGCGGGGTGATGCACATGTTCAACAATTCCGGACAGTCGTGCAACGCGCCGAGCCGGATGATCGTGCCGCTGTCCAAGATGAAGGAAGTTGCCGCCATCGCCAAGGGCGTCGCCGACAAGACCAAGGCCGGCGATCCGCGCGCCGAAGGCACCAATATCGGCCCGGTGGTCTCGCGCATCCAGTGGGACAAGATCCAGGCGCTGATTCACAAAGGCATCGAGGAGGGCGCCACGCTGGTTGCCGGCGGTCCCGGCCTGCCTGAGGGCGTCAACAAGGGCTTTTATGTCCGCCCCACCATCTTCTCCGACGTCACCAACGAAATGACGATCGCGCGCGAGGAAATCTTTGGCCCGGTGCTCGTCATCATCGGTGCGAGGGATGAGGAAGACGCCGTGCGCATCGCCAACGACACGCCCTACGGCCTGGCGGGATATGTCTCCGGCGACACCGTGGAGAGCGCGCGCAGGGTCGCTCGCCGGCTTCGCGCCGGCAACGTCAATTTGCAGGGCATGCCCAATGACCGCACCGCGCCGTTCGGCGGCTACAAGCAGTCAGGCAACGGCCGCGAGTGGGGCAAGTTCGGTCTCGAAGAATATCTCGAGGTCAAGGCGGTCGCCGGCTTCAACGCGGCGTAGGATTCGAAGCATTGATCGAAGCGCCGGGGCGGAAGAAATTCCGCTCCGGCGTTTTTGTGTTTGAGGACTGGCACCCGCCGCCGTCATTGCGAGCGAAGCGAAGCAATCCATCTACACCAAGTAAAGAAAAGACTGGATTGCTTCGTCGCTTGCGCTCCTCGCAATGACGCGGGATAAAGTAACTACCCTCCCAGCGCGCCTTGCGTGTTGACATAAAGCGCGTAGATCGATTGGCTTGCGGCCATGAACAGGCGGTTGCGCTGCAATCCGCCGAAGCACAAATTGGCGCAGCGTTCGGGCAGCGCGATGCGACCGATCGGCTTGCCGTCGGGTGCAAATATCAAGACGCCGTCGAGTTCCGCACTTCCCATGCCCCAGCCGCACCAGAGATTGCCGTCGATATCGCAACGCATGCCGTCGGGCGTGCCGGGACCGGCGTCGATGAGCACGCGCTTGTTGCTGATCTTCTCGCCATCAGGCGAGACGTCATAGGCGAGAATCTTGCGGTTGGGAACGCCGCGCGATTCCACGATATAAAGGGTCTTTTCGTCCGGCGAGAAACACAGCCCGTTGGGCCCGAGCACGCCCTCGGCAACGATGGTGGCTTTGCGGGACCTGCCGTCGATCCGATAGACATTGGCGTCGATCTCGGACTCCGCGACGTATCCTTCGTAATTGCCGAGCAGGCCGAAGGTCGGATCCGTGAACCAGATCGAGCCGTCGGATTTCACCACGACATCGTTGGGCGAATTCAACCGCTTGCCGTCAAAGGAGTCGATCAATACCGTGATCGAACCGTCATATTCGGTTCGAACCACACGCCGCCCGCCGTGCTCGCAGGTGATCAGGCGTCCCTGGCGGTCGCGCGTGTTGCCGTTGGCGAAATTCGACGGCTTGCGGTAGACGCTGATCGCACCGGTTTCCTCTTCCCATTTGATGATACGCTGGTTGGGAATGTCGCTGCACAACAGATAACGCCCGTCACCGACCCACACCGGACCTTCAGCCCAGCGCAAGCCCGTGGTCAGCCTTTCGACCGCCGAGAGCTTGAGCCAGTATTTTTCGAAGCGGGCATCGAGCGCGATGATGGAAGGATCGGGATATTGCGTCGCAGGTTGCCAGCCTGCGCGCGCGGGTTTATCGGACATTTTTGTTCTCGTTGCTGCTTTGAGACTTCCTCGCCGCAATCATTTGCTAGCATCCGACCGTTCTGGCGGCAAGCAACGGTGTTTCACCGTCACCGCGAGCGCCAGCGAAGCAATCCAGTGTCAGGGAAGCAAGCTGGATTGCTTTGTTTCTGGAGCCTGCCACCGGGCTTGCCGAAGGGCGAGACCCGGTGGCTCCTCGCAATGGCGGCGAGCAGAGGCGCACCTTGCCGCACCGCGCGCGCCGCGCCATACTGATCGAACTCCATGACATCGAGGGATGAAATGCCACGCATATTGATGACCGGCGCGTCCGGGGGGATAGGCACCAGCTTGCGAAAATTATTGCCGCCGATCTATCCGGACCTCTTGCTCAGCGACCTGAAGGCACCGGCCGATCTTGGCAGAAACGAGAAATTCAAGGCGGCGGAATTGTCGGACCTGGCCCAGGTTGAGGCAATTTGCGAAGGTGTCGACGGCATTGTGCATTTCGGCGGATATTCGGTCGAGGGTCCGTGGGACGACATCCTCCAGTCCAACATTATCGGCTGCTACAATCTGTTCGAGGCAGCGCGCAAGCAGGGCGTCAAACGCATTGTGTTCGCATCGTCGAACCACGCGGTGGGCTTTTATCCGCGCTATCACCGGATCGGGACCGATTTGACGGCTCGGCCTGACAGCCGCTACGGCGTCAGCAAGGTGTTCGGCGAGGCGGTTGGCGCGCTTTATGCCGACAAGCACAACATCAAGGTCACCTGCCTCCGTATCGGCAATTTCGGCGAGAAGCCGCTGGATCATCGCAGGCTCTCGATCTGGCTGAAGCCCGAAGACCTGGTGCAGCTGTGCCGGATCGGCCTTGAGCATCCCGACATTCATTTCGAGATTTTCTACGGCGCATCCAACAACGAGCGCTCCTGGTGGGACAACCATCGCGCCTATGATCTCGGTTATCGTCCGACCGGCCGTGCCGAGGATTTCCGCGAGCATGCCTTCGCCGAGCAGGCCAGGCTCAAGCCCGATCCGGTCGGCGATTTCTACCAGGGTGGGACATTCTGCGGCATGGAGTTCGATGGCGACATGGGCAGAATCTTCCATTTGAAATAACGCGCCGGCGCAGCGACACGGTATTGCGAAGCACGATCGGATTCGCGTTCGCCTGCAGTCTTTCCGAACGCAGGCGTCAGGCCCGACGAAAAAATCAGCGCTGATGCCAGACAATTGACCCGTGGAGCGGCAAAGGCTGTATCTATTGGCTGGAAAGCCGAACTAGAATTCGGCTTTCCGTCAGGTCGAGCCGCAATGGGGGTCGTTGGTGAAGAATTTGACGCTGCGCATGATTGGGGTGACTGCACTCTTGATGACGTCCGGGGTTTCGGCTCAAAATTTTGCAATCGAGGAGGCGACGATCGTTGGCGTTCAGCAGGCCCTGCAGACCAGGGCAGTGACGTGCCGCCAGATCGTCCAGGCCTACCTCGATCGGATTGCAGCCTACGATCACCAGGGACCGGCGCTCAATTCGATTCTGGCGCTGAACCAGAAGGCGCTGACCGAGGCGGATCGTCTCGACGCCGAGCGAGCCGGGGGAACGATGGGGCCGCTGCATTGTGCCCCGCTCTTGCTCAAGGACAATTATAACACCGCCGATCTGCCGACCACGGGAGGTTCAGCGTCGCTTGCAGGAATGCAGCCGCCAGCGGATGCGTTCGTCGTCGCCAGGCTGCGCAAGGCCGGCGCGATCATTCTCGGCAAGACCAACATGCACGAATTCGCGCTGTCGGGCACGACGGTCAGCTCCCTCGGTGGCCAGACGCTCGACCCCTATGACCTGACGCGCACGCCCGGCGGTTCGAGTGGCGGCACAGGCGCGGCCGTTGCCGCCAACTTCGCCATCGCGGGCACCGGCAGCGATACGGTGAACTCGATCCGTTCGCCTGCCTCCGCCAACTCCCTGGTCGGTATCCGCCCGACCAAGGGTCTGTTGAGCCGTGGCGGAATCATGCCGGTTTCGGAAACCCAGGACGCGATCGGGCCGATCGCCCGCAGTGTCGCCGATGCAGCGCGGCTTCTGGAAGTGATGGCGGGCTTCGATCAAAACGATCCTGCCACCGCATGGAGCGTCGGCAACACGCCGACCGGCTATGTCCAATTCCTGAAAGCCGATGGGTTGCGCGGTGGGCGGATCGGGGTTCTCAAGGCGATGTTTGGCAGCGGTCCCGAGCACCAGGAAGTCAACACCGTAATGGCGGCGGCAATCGCGGCCCTGAAAAGCGCGGGAGCCGACGTGGTGGAGATCGATGCGCCC
>Ga0075017_100003066_pt1 | contig 10506 bp, 8 predicted proteins | sample AleBraG_ABR_2012_FD_71475 | JGI IMG/M metagenome (GOLD analysis project Ga0075017, IMG submission 71475) | Freshwater sediment microbial communities in response to fracking from Pennsylvania, USA - Alex Branch Run_MetaG_ABR_2012 | ecosystem: Environmental > Aquatic > Freshwater > Creek >... | reverse complement strand
GCCGTAAAATCCAAGCCGACCGCCGCGCGCAATTCCAGAAAGCCTAAGCGAGCGGAATCCAACGATGCCTGCGCAGAGGAGAGGGGCGGCTTGTTGGTCCGGAAAATTATCGGGTATGGGATAGACGAAGTCCTGCGGCGCGACAATGTATTGCGCGTAGCCGCCGTCGACGCTGTATCCCGTAAACAGCGGATTGTCGCAAAGATTCTCCGTGCCCGAGCGGCAGTATTCGCAAGTGCCATCTGTCTTGTGTAGCCAGGCAATTCCCACACGCGTACCCAGCGCGAACCGCTTAGAGCCTTCGCCCAACTTTTCGACCACACCGACCACCTGATGCCCGGGAATCAGCGGCGATTTCTTTGGCGGCAATTCGCCTTCGATCACATGCAAGTCCGTGCGGCAGACTCCGCAAGCATGAACATGCACGCGCACTTGCCCCCCGCCCGGCTCCGGCATGGGAACTTCGGACAGCTCCAGGGGGTTCGCTTCAACATTTTCGGGGGCCAGCAGCAGGCAAGCTTTCATCCCAGCCTCTCGATTATTTCGCCGCGTTTCCCGGCGGACTCAGTCTAATGGCTTCTGCGCGATTCGCAACCTGTTATAGAATTTGTAAGCTCGAAATCGCAAGCGGGGCAAATTACAGTGTTCACTGGAATCATCGAACATATCGGGACGATTGAATCCCTCCAACTGCACCACGGCGGAGGCCGAGTGGCGATTCACGCCCCATCGCTGACGCCGTCGCTCGCCGTTTCAAACAGCATCGCCGTGAACGGCTGCTGCCTCACGGTGGTTGACCTGCACAATTCGCGCGTGTCCGCCGACCTTTCCGGCGAAACCATTCAAAAGACTACTTTCGGCGCGGAAGCCGGCGGCCTCGCGATAGGCGCGCGCGTCAATCTGGAACAACCGCTCACGGCCGGCAAAGAGTTTGGCGGTCACTTTGTCTTAGGCCACGTGGACACGACCGGCCGCGTTTCACACCTCACGCAAGACGGTGATAGTTGGTGGTTTGGCGTTGAGTTTCCGGAGGAGTTCGCGCGCTACGTTGTGCCGAAAGGATCCATCACGATTGATGGCATCAGCCTGACGGTCGCTCGCTGCCGCAAGAACATTGCCGAAGTCGCAGTGATTCCTTATACGCACGAACACACTAATATCCGCGAGCGCAAACCCGGAGACGCCGTCAATCTGGAAGGCGACGTCCTGGGGAAATACGTGGAACGTCATCTGGACCTGCGCAAGGCCAAAGGCCGGATTTCACGATTCAGCATTGAGGAACTTCGCGAAGAAGGTTTTTGATTCTTCTCGCTCGCGGCCTGCAACTCACATCTAACCCAGACTTCTTAGGCGCTGGCTGTAACTTTCTTTGTTCGCGCGCCGCGCCAGTACAATGTCAGCCCCAGCGCAATCGTTACGACTGTTCCGCCCACCAGCCGCAATTCAAAACCGAGCTTGTCGGAAGCGTCTCCGGGGGGGACGAGCGAGACAATAATTCCAATGAATACAATGACAAAACCGAGGGCGCTGATAATCCACACTCCAGCCTTGCCGCCTGGAATGAGTACGGCGCCCGTGTTCTCGGAGCGGTCGCGCCGGCCAAACAGTTTGATCGCCGCCGCGAACATATACAAGAACGGAATAAAATAGAGGATGATCCCGGCGTCAATCAAAATCTGATAAGCCGCTTGGACACTAGGGCTATTCAGCTGGCTTAGGAATAGAATCAAGCCTGAAACAACCGCCTGCACGATAATGGATACGTACGGTGTCTTCCATCTTGGATGAATTTTCCCGAACGCCGTCGGCAGATACTGGTCAATGCCAACCACAAAAGGAACGCGCGCAATTCCGGCTACGGTGCTGCCCACTCCACCGGCATTTCCTATTGTGACGAGCAACGCCGCGATGATTCCTAGGAGTCCGATCTTCAGCGCGATTGAGCCCACAGTGATGGCGTGGAAAACCCCACTCGTCGTGGATACGTCGGCTGGGGGAACGAGAGCCATTACTGCCATCGTCCCGACCACGTACATCGCAGCGATCAGTGCCCCGGCGGCAAACACCGCCCGAGGCAGCGTCCGTTGCGGATCACGAACTTCCTGGCTCATGGCTGAGACGAGTTCGAGCCCCGTGAAGGCAAAGGCGATTTGCGACCAGAAATTCACGGTGTCCCAATTCCAAACCGGCAGAATGTTCGCCCACGTCAAGTGAGTTACCGCACCGTGCCGCAGCCACAAAAATCCTCCTAAGACCACAAGCAAGAGCAGCGGTGCATAGGTCGAGACGCCGCCGGCATTCTGCAGCCACTTGCCAATGTTCAGACCGACGATATTCAGCGTGACTGCGACGAGCAGGTATCCCAGAGAAACAAGGAGGAGAAACTGCCGGTTGTGCTCCAGGGCTCCGCCGCCCTCGCCGATAATGTAGGCGCTCATCGCCGCGCTGGCCAGCAGCAAGCCGGGAAAATAAAAAACCGTGTAAGTCCAGTAAGTCCAGCCGGCGACGAACCCGTGGAAATCACCGAAGGCTTCCTTGGCCCAAACGTACAAACCCCCTTCATTCGGGAATCTTGAGGAGAGTTCGTTGATCACCAGCGCCGAGGGAACGAAGAAAAACACAGCGGCAATAATCCACAAGCTGATGGAGGAAGGACCACTGTGCGCCGCCGCCGCAATCCAGCGCGGGCCAAGCACTGTGGCAATGTTAAAAAGCAGAACGTCCCAGAAACCCATCTCGCGGCGAAGCTGACTCCGTGGATCGGAAGGGGTGCCGGTCGTAGCTGTCACAGAGTCACATCTAGGGCGGGAATTAGTTCATCCTGCAAGCGGAAGTTTTTCAAGAAAGGATCCTTCGAGTTCTCGAAGTCATTCCAGGAACCGAAAAATGTCACTCTGCCATCCTGCAGGAACACGACAACGTCAGCTAATCGTTTCGCCAAGTGAGTGTCGTGGGTCACCACGATGGACGTCTTCCGGAAAGTCTCCTTTAGCCGAAGAATCAAGTTGCCCATGTGGCCTGCCATAATCGGATCGACCATGGTTGTCGGTTCATCGTACAGAATTGCCTCGGGATTCTGCGCCAGCGCTCGGCCGATCGCCACAGCGCGCTTCATTCCGGTGGAAAGCTCGCTGGGAATTCTGTCGAGCACCTCTTCCAGCTCGAGCATGCCTGCAAACTTCCGCACATATTCTTCAATATCTTCGTCGTTCAGGCCGGGCTGAGCTTCGAGCGGGAAGGAAATATTTTCTCTCACAGTGAGCGAATCGAAAAGCGCGCCAGACTGAAAAACCATGGTCACTTTGCGGCGCACTTGTTCGAACTCATCTTCGCTGAAGTTCGTGATATCGGTGCCGTCCACGAAAACCTGCCCGGAGTCGGCCTTCAGAAAGCCCATGATGTGTTTCAGGGAGACGGATTTGCCTACGCCGCTCCGCCCCATGATGACGCACGTCTCGCCGCGCTTCACCGTGAAGCTGACCTTGTTTAAGACAAGCCGCTCGTCGAAACCTTTGCACACGTTACGAAACTCGAAGTAGTTGACCGAGCTCAGTTCGCTCACTTTTGCTCCGCCGCCAGAATCCGCTGCGCTTCCTCGTAATCAGCTTGCGTGTTCATGTTCCAGAAAAGCCGCCCTGCGGTATCAAATCGTTTCCAGTCCTTTTCGTCAAGCACTTCCAGCTTCAACGACTTGAGCGCTTCGGTCACCTTGCGAGTGCCGGTGTTGAATTTTTTATGCACGATTGCGGCGCAGTCCGTCCGCCAGCAAACACAGAGCGGCTCGAGCCCATGGGCCGAGCGTGGAATCACCACTTGCGCTTGGCTAAAGCGGGCTCTCTCACACAGAAATGCAAGCCACTCCTGCGTGAGGAAAGGCATGTCGCAGCCGATGATGAGATTCCACGCGCAGGTCGAAGTGGCCTTGGTGTCATGTAATGCGGTGAGGATTCCGCCAAGCGGCCCCTCGCCGGGCCAGCGGTCCTGCACGATTTTCATTTTGAACGCAAGGTACTTCTCCGGCGTCGAAACTATTTTTAACGGTTTTGCGACACGCTGCAGCAGCTCGATCATGCGCTCCAGCATCGGCATCCCGCCGACCTCCGCGAGTGCCTTATCCCGCCCAAAACGCGTGCTCGCGCCACCCGCCAAAACAAATCCAGCGACTTCGCCTTGCTTTCCGATCATGCTTTGTCTCAGTAGCATCTTTCTAGCTGTGTTCGGTGTTTACCTCGACCGGATTGGGTCTTCTCCGCGGGCTCTGCACAAATTCCTATTCTTCTACCAACGGTTCGCGCCCGGGCCGGCGGATTCCCAGTTCGCGTAATTTCTCCTGCAAGCTCTGCCGATGCAATCCGATCGTCGCAGCCGTACGCGAAACATTCCAGTGGTGACACGCCAGTTGCTTGGTTAGGTAAGCCACTTCAAATTTGCGTTTGGCCTCGCGAAAATCGCGATCGCCCATTCCGTGATCGGGCCCGTTGTCCTTGTGCCCGATAGGAGCCGCCTCGCCGTGTAAGACCTCGGCAGGCAAATCTTCCACGTTGATTTCCTCCCCCCCGGCAAAGCACCAGGCTACGCTCGAGCACGTTTTTCAGTTCGCGAACGTTACCCGGCCAATCGTGCTTCTCAATCGCCGCCATCGCTTCCCGCGCAATCTGCTTGGCAGAGGCGGGGCTTGCCCCGCCCGATTCTGGACCGCGCAGCTTCGCAGTATGCATTTGCAAAAATGCTTCGGTCAGCACCGGAAGATCTTCTTTGTGGGCGCGAAGCGGAGGCAATTCCACGGTTACCACACGCAAGCGATAGAACAGATCTTCGCGAAATTTCCCCGCGCGAATCTCGGCAAGCAGATTCCGGTGCGTTGCACTGATCACCCGAACATCCACGGGGATGGATTGAGTTCCGCCCAGCCGCTCGATGGTCCGGTTTTCCAGCACGCGCAGAACTTTCGCCTGTGTCACCGGATTCATGTCGCCAATCTCATCCAAGAAAATCGTTCCGCCAGACGCCAGCTCGAATTTTCCCTTTTTCTGCTGCGCTGCCCCGGTAAATGCGCCGCGTTCATAACCGAACAGCTCTGATTCAATCAGCGTTTCTGGCAGTGCCGCACAATTTACAGCCACGTACGGCTTCCCGGCTCGCGGCGACCGCGCGTGAATCTCCTGCGCCATCAAATCCTTCCCTGTCCCGCTTTCACCTAGAATCAACACGGTCGAATCTGTCGGAGCAACGCGATCCGCCATCTCAAATGCGCGCCGCATTTCCACCGTCCGGCCAATCATCTGGCCGAACTGCCCTTCGGTGGTCAGGCGGCGCTTCAAAGAGTCATTTTCTTTTTCGAGAGCCGCCATTTTCAAAAGGTTTGCCACACGCTGACGGAGTTCCTCCAGTTCAAATCCTTTCACCAGATAATCCGCCGCGCCAAGCCGCAGCGCTTCGACCGCCGTCTTCGCCGTATCGAGCGCGGAAACCATCAACACCGGAGTTTCGCTTCCCTGCTCGCGCATCCATTTCAAAAACGACAGTCCATCCTGCCCGGGCATGACTACGTCCAGCAGCAATAGGTCGGGTTTCTCTACCGGCAAAGCCTCGCGCGCGGCTTCCGCCGATTCCGCCTCTGCAATTCGATACTTCGCTTCGAGCGCGCGGCGCAGCCCGTAACGCGCTGCCGGCTCATCATCCACAATCAGAATTGTTTTCATGGCATCCTCACAGATTCTACTAACGGCATATTCTCAACCGCATTCACAGCGTTCTCTGAATTTCGTCCGTAGGTGCGGCCCTTGGGCCGCCCCTAGGATGTCGTCGATCTCCTTATGCGTTGCCCTGGCCATGGCGGGAGGGGCAAAGCCCCTACACCACATTCGACAGCGGCAGCTCCACGTTGAACTTTGTGCCGTGACCATCTTGCGCGGGACTTTCCCAATCTATTTTCCCGCCAAATTCAGCCACACGACGCGCCACAATCGCCAGGCCCAATCCGGTTCCTTGCGATTTGGTGGTGAAAAACGGTTGCAGAATTTTTTCCCGCAGTGAGGGCGAAATCCCTGGCCCGTCGTCTTCCACCTCCAGGCAGCAAGCGCTCGCGCCAATGTGAATGCCCACAGCCACATGACCACCATGCGGAGTTGCTTCCAGCGCATTGACCACGAGATTGGAAATGATGTCGTTCACCGCTTCCGCGCTCGCTGCGACCGTCGGACTGGCAGCTCGGCGTGCACTCGCAATCTTGGTCCTTAAACTAACGCCGCGCTTTTCGGCTTCGGGCGAGAGAACCGCCGTCACTTCTTCGATGACTATCACGGGGTCGCAGCTTCCGCTCCCGTTTCCCTTCCGAACCGCGGGTCTGCTGTATTGCAGCAACTGATTCAGCTTCGTGGATAGCCGCCCGATTTCGTCGAGCACCATCTTGGTTTCGCCGCGAATCGAGTCCGGCAACGCGGGGTTCTCCAGTTGCACTTGCAGAATCGTCTTCATCGACCCGAGCGGATTCTTTAAATTGTGCGAAATGCTTGCCGCCATCTGCCCCACCAGCGCCAACCGTTCGCGTTCCGCCAACTCCCTTTCGAGCCCTAACTTTTCTTCAATCAACCGGCACAAATCCAGCGCCCCCGGCAACTGCTCGCACAGAAACTCCAGCGCCGCTCTCGTTTCTCCGGAAATGGCCGACCCGTGAGGCTCCGCGCGCAGCATTGCCACGTAACGGTGTTTTTGTCGTACCGGGAAAAGCGGACTGGCGATCGAAGGTGACGCGCGCTCCAGCTCTTCGTCAGCTCCCAAAACCAGATTCTGTAGCTCGGCTTTGCCGGGATCGAGAAGAGTCAATGTCACTACGGCGAGCTCGAATTGCTCCTTGATCCTTGTCTCGATCAAGTGAACCAGCCCTCTAAGATTCCCTTTCCGCGCTTCCTGTTGAATCTCCGCCGTCAACCGCTGGACCCGGTCCATCTCCCGGTGCGCGGTTTCCTCTAATCGCCGTCCCAACACTCGCTGTAGCGGCTCGATAAAGATCACCAGCACGAATAGCAGTATGGACGCCGATGCCTCCGGTGGCAGCACCGGTTCTAGCCAAACACCTACTCGCCTCACCAGGCTCAAGTACAGGAGCGCAAGGAACGTCGCAGAAACGGCGTACACCAAATTCTTCTGCCGCCCGATTTGCAAGAAATTGAATCGGTAAACCAGGTAAATCAAGATAGCGGACGGGGGAATCGCAAGCCAGGCCAGTCCCGTGCTCACCCGTGCGGCGAAACTTGATGGCAGTGGCCCTGCGAGAATGTGCAAGTACACGACCATCGCCGCTCCGGCCATGAACAAACCAGCGAGGAGGCCGTGGAACTGCCGCTGCGGCTTCTCCGCTGTTTTCCGGGCGAAGCGTGCTTCCAATCCAGCGCTCACGAACAGCGCGATGCTTAACCAAACTCCGAATCCGCGGCCAAGAGCATTCCCTGGTATTAGAAAATCAAAACCCGGTGCCGTCGCAATCTGCGGAAACACTCTCAGCGCAATGTACAGGACGGGCGCGTACACCGCCGCGAGCACTGCGCGTTTCAGGCTGCGATTCCGCAGAAGCCCACGGGTCTCTGCAAACTCTAAATGCAAGTGAACTAGCAAGGGTGGCAGGAGGCACAACCCGAGGCAGAGAAGCGCAATTGCCGTGGCCTGGAGGAGAGCAGGAGGCGTCAAATAGTGGATCTGCGCGTTCAGCGCTAAAAGTGAACCGCTGTAAAAGAAGAAGAGCGCCAGACACAGAAAGAAGAACACGCGCTCAAAGTTGCGCCGCCGACGGTAGCCAAGAATCACTACCATCCAGAACAGCTGCAGTAGTGTCCCGAGAGTGTAGCCAATTAGCCGAATGTAAAGAAGTGAACCCATCGGGCTCCAACTTACCAAATCCTACGCCAGGGCCAAGTGCAGGGCAATCGCCAAGTGTCACTTTTTTCTTGCACTTTTCAGGCTGTTACAAATAAAAGGGTTATTGCGTGAGGAAGGAATTCTAGGTCACCCCTATCTGTCCGGGAAATGCTTGACATGCAAGCTTTTTCTGATATATTAGCAGTCGGCCTAGAGGAGTGCTAATCCCCTTCCTCTCAAAGCCACGCTGTTAAGTCTAATCGCAAGATCACCTAATGGAGGTTGTTCAAGATGGCAGTGAATCTTACCCCGCTACACGACCGAGTGATCGTGAAGCGCATTGAAGAAAAAGAGAGCGTCAAGGGTGGCATCATCATCCCTGACTCCGCAAAAGAGAAGCCGATGGAAGGCGAAGTCATCGCCGTTGGCGCTGGAAAGCGCGAAAAGGGCGAGTTGATCCCGCTGGACGTTAAACCCGGCGATCGCATTCTGTTCGGCAAGTACAGCGGTACGGAAATCAAGCTCGAGGACGTCGAGTACTTGATCCTCCGCGAAGAAGAAATTCTGGCCAAGCTGAGCGGCGCCGCAAAGGCCGCAAAGAGGTAGTTTTTGACGTGACCCGGGCGTAAGCCCGGCAGTAGTGGCCGGTCTCTAGACCGGTGCTTTTTTCCGAAATTTCACCGCAGTAAGAAGACTATCAGGAGGAATTAAGAGTATGGCGAAGCAGATTGTAACAGGTGAAGCGTCCCGCCAGGCGATTTTGCGCGGCGTGAACGCTCTTGCCGATGCAGTGAAGATTACGCTCGGTCCCAAGGGCCGCAACGCGGTAATCGAAAAGAAGTTCGGCGCGCCGATCATCACCAAGGACGGCGTAACCGTAGCGAAAGAAATCGAACTCCGCGATCCCCTCGAGAACATGGGCGCGCAGATGGTTCGTGAAGTGGCTTCCAAGACGAGCGACGTTGCCGGAGACGGCACCACCACCGCCACCGTTCTAGCTCAGGCTATCTTCCGCGAGGGCGTGAAGACTGTCGCCGCTGGCGCCAGCCCCACGGCTCTCAAGCGCGGCATTGAAAAGGCCGTCGAAGTTGCCGTCGAAGAGATCAAGAAGCTCCATAAAGATGTCAAGGGAGACATGATCGCTCAGGTGGGCACCATTTCGGCCAACAATGACAGGCAGATCGGCGGCATCATCGCCGAAGCCATGAAGAAGGTCGGCAAGGATGGCGTCATCACCGTCGAAGAATCCAAGACCATGGAGACCACCCTCGAAGTAGTCGAAGGCATGCAGTTTGACCGCGGCTACCTCTCTCCCTACTTCATCACTGATCCGGAGCGCATGGAGTGCGTGCTCGAAGACGTCCGCATCCTGATCCATGAAAAGAAGATCAGCTCGATGAAGGACCTGCTCCCCTTGCTCGAGCAGACCGCCAAGATGGGCAAGCCCCTTTTGATCATCGCCGAAGAAGTGGAAGGCGAAGCGCTCGCCACCCTCGTGGTCAATAAACTCCGTGGCACGCTGCAATGCGCCGCTGTCAAGGCCCCTGGCTTTGGCGACCGCCGCAAGGCCATGCTCGAAGACATCGCCACCCTCACCGGCGGCAAGGCCATCACCGAAGACCTGGGCATCAAGCTCGAGAACGTCAAGCTTGAGGACCTCGGCCGCGCGAAGAAGATCACCATTGACAAGGACAACTCCACGATTATCGAAGGCGCGGGCAAGGCCTCCGAAATCGAGGGCCGCGTCAAGCAGATCCGCTCGCAGGTCGAGAACACCACCTCCGATTACGACAAGGAAAAGCTCCAGGAGCGCCTTGCCAAGCTGGTCGGCGGCGTTGCCGTTATCAAGGTTGGCGCGGCTACCGAGACCGAGCTGAAGGAAAAGAAAGCTCGCGTTGAGGACGCCATGCACGCTACCCGCGCAGCCGTGGAAGAAGGCATCGTTCCCGGCGGCGGCGCAGCTCTGCTGCGTTGCATCGCCGCGGTCGAAAAGCTAAAGCTCCACGATGACGAAGCCGTTGGCGCAGGCATCGTGAAGCGCGCTCTCGAAGAGCCCGCCCGCCAGATTGCACTCAACGCGGGCGCGGAAGGCGCTGTCGTGATCGGCAAAATCCGCGACTCCAAGGAAGAGAACTATGGATTCAACGCGGAAACTGGCGACTACGGCGACATGGTCAAGATGGGCGTCATCGACCCCGCAAAGGTCACCCGCCTGGCTCTGCAAAACGCAGCGTCCATCGCGGGCCTGATGCTCACCACCGAAGCCCTCATCGCGGACATCAAGGAAGAGTCCAAGACAGCGGCAGCAGGCGGCGGAGCTCCCGGCGCAGGCGGCATGGGCGGCATGTACTAAGCTCGTAGGGGAGAGGCTTGCCCCTCCCGGCACAAGCACTCTTGCCCATGTAGCGATCGAATCGCAACAAAGGGCGTCCCGTTCATCGGGGCGCCTTTTTTTATTGCCGGGCCCAGGCCCGCGATGCTCTCCGCCAATCCTTGGAAGGCTCAACCACGTCTTCCAACCAAGCGACAAGCAAATGACTGCACCTGGAGTCGACCCCGCCCTTTGTAAGGCACGGTTCTCTCCCCCTTCCTTGCCTCCATCTCCGTCCTCTGATATCGTCCCTGTGCCTCACCACGACTCCTCAGGGGAGA
>Ga0075017_100003065_pt1 | contig 10508 bp, 7 predicted proteins | sample AleBraG_ABR_2012_FD_71475 | JGI IMG/M metagenome (GOLD analysis project Ga0075017, IMG submission 71475) | Freshwater sediment microbial communities in response to fracking from Pennsylvania, USA - Alex Branch Run_MetaG_ABR_2012 | ecosystem: Environmental > Aquatic > Freshwater > Creek >... | reverse complement strand
GGGGTACCCGCTCGGGGCCCAACATCCCACCCTAAGTTCCGCAAAGAAACTCGAAATTTAGAACGGGGGAACTGGCCAGGCCCCCAACTTCCGGCCGCCATTCGAACGCATCAGTGACCCATAGATTCCTCTGACAAGGGTGAAACAAATGGATTAGCTGTCGATTTTCGGTCTCCCGAACGACTATCCGATAACAGAACGATGAGTTACGGCTCTGGGTCACAGGAAAAACAACGAGTCACGGGAAACTAAGGAGGAATGGATGAAATACATCTGTTTGGGATACCTCGAGCCAGGAAAATTCGAAGGGATGACCGAGGACGAGCGCCACGCAGTGCTCGACGAATGCTTTGAGCACAATGACCATCTGCGCGCCAACGGACATCTGGTTGCCGAAGTACCTCTTCAGCCTCCGGAGAGCGCCGTGACCCTGTACTGGAAAAACGGCCAAGTCGCGACCACCGACGGCCCTTATGCGGAAACCAAGGAACAGCTCGGCGGCATTCAGATCCTTGAGGCGCGAGATCTCAATCACGCCATTCAGCTTGTCTCACAGCTTCCAGGCTTTAAGTATGGACTTGGACCGATTGAGATACGGCCGCTTGCGGATTTGAACGAAATGATGAAGGAGAGCGAGCAGCGACAGCGAAAGGATACCTCGCGATGAGGGCGGCCGATAGTGCCAACACCGTGGTGACGGGAGCGAGCAACAGAAGTATAGGGGGTCAGGAAAAACGCGGTCAGTATGAGTTGTTTAAATTGCTCGCTGTGCGCAAATAGTGGTGCTTTCTAAGCAACACTAAGCCGGACCCACCAGCACAGGCACTAATTCCGGGCTTCGCCGGGAATTTTGGATGGATTTCACGGTGTCTTCGGCTGTGAACCTGCCCATTACGAGGGCCAAACTGCGTTGGGATGTCATTTGGATTGGGATTCGATCAATCCTCTTCACGTATTCAGCGGTGCCAGTAACGCCACGGCTCACTCTTACGAGAAACTTGATGTTTTTCATGGTTCTTTCCTGCTCGTTTTGGGATGAGAAACAAAACGAGAGCCGACACAGGTCGCCTCCCATTCCTCTGCCTGAACACTGGCAAATCGGTCTTACGCTATCGGCCCGAGCGCCTCTCGCTACCAACATTCACCTTTACTTGCTCGGGTGTAACCTCCATAGTTGTCGCAGCTAAGACGAACGAACTTCAGAAGGACTGACTTAGTTTAGGGATCGGAAAGAGGAATGAAAGCGACTCACTCATATCTGATCTTACGCTGATCCTATTGTCCGGTCAATTCGATGGATTGACGACGCTTTGTTGCGAGAAGGCCTGTTCGCTCACGGAAACCGCGGAACGCGCCTGGCGGTGCTCTCTTCCACTTGCTTCCGGCCCCCATGCATCGTTTCTTTGGCCTACGCAGAAGCTTGCGCAGGCTGGCTCTCGAGGGCCGACACAGGGCGACCGCTCTTCACATCCTCAAGGTAAGCTCGCAGAACCTCAGCCACACTCCACGCCTGCGCGATGCACCCGCGAGGCCACTGAGGGGCATCGCCATCGAAGATCTCCGAGATGTGCCCCAGCCCGCCATCCGCAAGATGCTCCTTCAGCGGTGCCAGCCACTCTGCAGCCTGATGGCGTGCAGCCTCGCTTCCACCATTCACCTTCACATAAGCGGTGATAAACGGTCCGATGAGCCAGGGCCACACCGTCCCTTGGTGATAGGCGGCGTCACGCTGAGCAGGGCCACCGGTATATCGGCCACGGTACCCTGGATCGGTGGGTGCCAAACTGCGCAAACCGTAAGGTGTGAGCAAGTGCTGCTGAACTTTATCCACCACGCTCTGTGCGCGCTCAGGTGACAACATGCTATGGGGCAGGCTGACAGCAAAAATCTGATTGGGGCGGACGGCCGGATCCGGATCCCCATCGGTGACGTCGTACAAGCAACCTGCCTTGTCGTTCCAGAACAGCCGATTGAAGCTCCTACTGGCATCCGTTGCCATGTTGCGGTAACGCTTCTGGCTGGTATCGTCGTCGAACTGGCGAGCAAGGTCTGCCATGATGCAAAGAGCGTTGTACCAGAGTGCTTGTATCTCCACCGGCTTACCGCGACGCGGGGTCACCACCCGGTCACCGACTTTGGCATCCATCCAAGTAAGCTGGACGTCCGCTGCGCCGGAAGAGAGCAAGCCGCTGGCATCCACTCTGATCCCGTACCGCGTACCGCGAGTGTGCCAGGCGATGATGTCCGCGAACACCGGGTAAAGTTCATTACGCACAAACTCCAGATCTCCGGTATAAGCGAGGTAAGCGCGCGCTGCTTCAAAGAACCAGAGCGTCGCATCCACCGTGTTGTATTCGGGAGTCTCGCCGGAATCTGGAAAGCGGTTCGGCAACATGCCCTGATCAACGAGCCGGGCGAAGGTGCGGAGAATGCTTCGTGCAACGTTATGCTTCCCCGTAGCTAAAGTGAGGCCGGGGAGGGCGATCATGGTGTCGCGTCCCCAGTCGCTGAACCAGTGATAGCCAGCGATGATCGTCTTCTGATCTCCACGAGACACAATGTATTCGTCTGCAGCCGCGGTAAGAGTCTGAGCAAACTCGTCCTCGAGGGGTGAGGATCTCTTTAGGTGCTTGCGGCGGATGATCTCGTTTCGGCGGTATTCTTCGCTTCGAGCCGCATCTTGTGGCTTCAAAGACGCGATCAGCAGGGCTTGCGGACGTGCCAGCAGATCGAAGCGCAGTGCGTAAGGGTTAAACAGATCCTCGGCGAAATCCAGGCCCCGTTCACGCTCTGCGTCATACTCAAAATTGCGATACCAGGTGGCAGTCCCTCCTAATTCCCCGGCGTTATGCGCTAGGTAAAGAGGTGGCAATCCCTGATAGGGAGCGACCACAGCCAGACCCGGCGCTTGCTCTACCCTGGCGTTCAGCGCGCTGTTTTCGTGAGTCGTGCTGTGGTAGTCGCGGAAAGCGATCAAGGGCCGGACCTCAAGTCGCAGGGTCTTTGGCGTTTCCGGGCGGTTGTTTCCTGTTAGTTCATAGTGAACGACCGTGCTGTTCTCGCCGTGAATCATAAACACGGCCTTCTCGATCTCGATGCCTTCAACTTCATAAGTGAAGATAGGAAATGGGTCGAGCCGAAATCGTTTGAGATACCGAAATCCCTGCGGATGGACTACATCCGGATAACGATTTGCGGAGAGGTCGACCCCGTGTCCTTCGATGAATAGGGTTTCTTCGAGCTTCGACAGCAGGACGAAGCGGCCGACAGGTGGCTTCGTTGCCGCTACTAGCAGGCCATGATACCGTCGAGTGTTCAAACCGATGATCGTGGAGGAGGCGAAGCCACCGAGCCCATTCGTCTCGACCCATTCGCGACGAATGGCGGCGTCTAGATTGCCGAGTGTTTCCTGTTTGAATTGAATCATGGCCTGTCCTTGTTATCCGGGCTGTGCGGGTGACGGAATCAAGCGCCGCTGTTACGTCACCACAAGCTTGATCGCGCCACCGGCGACTTCAGTTTCTTGATAGCTCAGTATAGTTCTCCAAGCCTTGCACTGAATCGGTCAGAAGCTTAGTTACCTTTTCTTGACTGGTTAGGATCCCTTGCTATCCGAACAGGTGCGTCCCTATCCGAACGGATAGTCGCCCCAAGGTCTTCAGGCAGGGACTCTAGCGCTCCGGGCGCTAAGTCTCTAAAAATGAGGTGAATTGGGGAATCGAAGTGCCGAAGAATGGCAGTGTAGGTGCACGACGAGAAATTCGGACGGATGGGCGCGCCCCTCAGGCAACCGCTGGAAGAGATTCAACCGGGTCCGCCTGCAGGTCTAACCATGGTGTCCGAAGGAGATGTGATTCTCGGTCTCGCACAAAAGTGTGGAGGATATTCCCTGGCGCCGAGGGAACTCTCTTGTGACGACCACTCCAGTCAGCAGCGGCGCGGAGAGGCTCTATGTCACGACCACCGACGGAGTCCAAACGTGCATCCTCGATAGTGGATCGCGAGCCGTTTCTGTTGATGGCATTGCGACTCATCCAGGAGGTCCTTGCACTGGCAGTGCACATCCTGCGGTGGCTCTCGCAGGCTCTGAGAGTCGGGGGTTGGTCGCGCAGAAGACTGGCCGTGTCCGCGGTTCTATTGTTTGTTTTGGCCACGGGTAATGCAATTCGCCAGTACGTGCAACCATTCGTGTGGCATGAGCCCTATCCCATACTTCGTCTGCAATGGTGGTCGCAGCCCCTGGAATGGAATGTCGATTCGGGGTTGCCGCAGATTGTCGGCAACATCAACGCAGTTTCCTCTGTGCCGGAAAAGGCCTGCCTATGGATCGCTGGCGATAAAGGATTGCTTGCTTTCAGCAAGGATCAGGGGCAAACGTGGACCGCGCTTTCCTATGACCCAACGACCGGCGATTTCCATGCGCCAGACAATTCTGCACCTTGCGTTGCAGCAAGGGTGAACAGGGCGTGGTTTTCCTTGACGCAAAAGGTTTATGCCGCTTCGGGAGAAGGGCGCTCTCCGCCGCAGGTGCAGCACTCAAACGCCGCACAGAAGCTCCGGGCACAAGCTCAGCAGACAGTAAGTCAAGGCAAAACTGGGAACGCACAGGAGCAGTTGCCGCGGATGGACCCTCGGAATAGCGCCAATCAGGGAACCGGGAATTCGCAGTCGGATGCCGAGACTAAGCGAGTTAACGTGTCACAGGATCCCAGGATATCCCCCCCCTCTTCGGCGCCAGATCTCTGGGGTTTCCATGACACCAGAACATTAGGTGATGTCTACACGAACCAAGCGGATATCTACAGCACTCAAAATGGAGGGCAGAGTTGGACTTGGAAGAGATCTCCCGCCGTGGAGAACTCTCTAACCGTCACTGTGTCTGACAAGCAGCTTGAATTCGAACAAGAACCAGCGACGGGTGCCTACCACCTCCAAAGCGTGACAGGCCGCAGTTGGACGACCGGATTCGATGCGATTCAATGGAACCCTGCCGCTCACGATTTCAACGTCTTCACAGACAATACCAACGGCCCAGGGAACCTGCACGAGATGCAATCTTCGAAGCCCGACGGCGATATCATTGCGCTGTCTTTTCCCGGTTTCTCCGGCACCCAGACCGGATGGGCTATCAATTACACAACGCAAGCGATCGAAAACTCCCGGAATCCGAGTAGTTCAGCCACTTCACAAGTCCTCTACACAACCGACGGTGCACGAACCTGGACCGTGCTCAAGTCATTCACGGGGGAGCGCCTGAAGTCGATGCATTTTCGTGGCGACATCAAAACCGGCTGGGTTACTGGCGATAATGGCGTCCTGCTCAGTACGGCTGACGGCGGCGCGAGTTGGCGTCCTTTGTCAAGGAATGCGGCGCGGTTATTGCGTTTGGGAATGTGGAGTGAGCCGAAGGACGTTGACCCATACGTACACTTCGTTGCCCCCTGGTATCTGGCCGCACTGCTGATCTGTGGAGTACTAGCCACGCCTGTGCTGTTTCCCGTTGATGAGACAGAAGCACCACCCACTGCCGTGCCTGAATCGAGGGGTGATAAGACGCATCGCCCAACGGTGGCTGGAGACCGGGAGGCGGACGCCTCGATTATCGGCAATCAGGCTATTGCCGACAAACCGCTGGAGCCCGGCGATCCAGATGCTCTCGGGCTCAGCATCATTGCAGCTGGATTGGCGTTTTTCCTGCGCAACCAGAAGACACGGCCACCTCTGGCAATTGCCATCAACGGCCGCTGGGGAAGCGGTAAGACCTCCCTGATGAATCTTCTCAAGAGCAATCTGGAGGCTTGGGGCGCGCATCCGGTCTGGTTCAACGCGTGGCACCATCAGAAAGAGGATCAGATGTTGGCGGCACTGCTGCAGGCAGTGAAGACCCAAGCAGTGCCTCCGCTTTGGCAGGTTTCGGGGTGGGCATTTCGGTCAAGGCTTGCCTGGAGACGCTTACGACGCTCTTGGTTCGACCTCGTTCTGTTGGTGACCGCCGTCTTCGTAATCTACAAAGCCGGTATCTTTGTCGCCGGTTCTTTCAAACTTAGTGTAACTTCACTCCTGAATTGGATTTCATCTGGGAAGGCCAGCACAGAAATCACCGCGAACTTGGCGGGCAAGCCAATTCTCACCATCCTCACTTCGGCGGGCGCCATTTACAAAGTTGTTTCAAGTGGTCTCACCGCATTCGGATCAAATCCGGCAAGTCTGCTTGCGTCAGTTTCGGGTGGAACCAAGATCCAAGACCTTGACGCGCAAACCAGTTTCAGACAACGTTTCGCCTCCGAATTCAGTGATGTCACTCAATCATTGGGGAAGAATCAGCGGATGTTGATTCTGATCGATGACCTCGACCGCTGTCGCCCCGAAAAAGTGCGTGAGGTTCTGGAGGGCGTGAACTTCCTGGCTTCCAGTGGGGATTGCTTCATTGTCTTGGGCATGGCGCGGGACATTGTAGAGCATTGTGTTGGGCTCAGTTTTGCTCCCGTGGTAGACACGATGACTTGGGAAGCGCTGGGACTTTCTCCGCAAGATATCGAGCAAGCAATAGAAGAAGCTCGGTCGACAAAAGCACACACCGGAGTTTCTCAACCCGTATTACTTGTAGGGGGCAAGACACCCACGAGCATTGAAACCTACGCCAAAAGACGCGCTTATGCACGTCTCTACTTGGACAAGCTCATACAGATCGAAGTGTCGGTTCCAGAGCCGACACCGTTGCAACGGCGGCTTTTGTTTCGCACTGAAGAAGAAATTCAGAAAGAGCGCGACGCCAACGAGCAGCGCGTCCAAGACATCGTGGCACGATCAAGGCGTATCTACATGGGGATGCAACCTCTGATGGGAATAGCTCTCGCTGGAGTCATGTTATTCGGATTGTGGACGTTGACTCGTTCCACGATTCGCGGTTGGGTGCTTGAACTTGCGGCGATCCCCACGCCACCGACTGGCTCAACTTGGAACGCTCCACCAGCTGACCAACGGGGGACCAACGGCCTCCGCTCTAAGTCGCCCAACCCGAATTCAACTTCGCCCGACGTGTTAAGCAGGGCTACCACAGGCGCCAATGCAGAGACCAATCCATTACGAAAGCCGGAGGCACCTATAAGTGAAGGCGTCTTCCCCTATGGTCCGACGACGGCATTGTTGTGGTCGCCGACAATCGAAGAATATGGTGCAGGTCCGTGGGAGAAAGGGTGGATTGCGGGTTGGCCTTTCTACCTGGTAGCCCTTGGCACAATCAGCTTGCTTGCCACCTCATTGCGGCGTTTGCCTCAACGGATCGTCCGAGATGAAGCGCCCTTCACGAACGCGCTCGCTGTTTGGCATCCTTTGGTAATGACCGGCGGCGCAAAGAACACCCCCCGAACGGCTCGACGATTCCAAAACAAGGTGCGCTATCTAGCCATGCGACAAAGAGCACTTCTGCGCGGCAAAGCGATGTCCCTCGGAGAGCGATGGCTTCGAGAAAGACTGCATGCCCCGCTGCCACGCGTTGATCGTCCCGTACACCTTCCGGAAACGGAAGACATTTCCTCAACGCTCGTTAAGGATGCGGGAAGGGTGAGGGAGTTAATTGAACGCGGTGAAAATGGAAAAGTGGGGTCGTGGGAAATCGAGGTCTCGACCGATCGGGTAAACCTTTCGTCTGCTACTGTCACGGATATAGATGACGAACAGTTCAAGGCACTGGTACTTGGAAATGTCTACATACCCGAGCCGCTCTTGGTGGCCCTGTCAGCGATTGAGGAATACGCCCCGAGTGGATCTTGAACGAGCACGAGTTCCAGATCAGAGTGGCTCATCCCGCCATGACTCTCGGGGACGAGAAAACGAACATGCTGAGCAAGACGCTGAAAGAGCACGGTCGGTATTGGGACGACTGGCACAATCTCGAGCAATACCGGCGTGCTTATTTGAGCCTGTGCAGCGAGGTAGACGGCAGTGAAGGGGATGAAGCACGGGTGGCAGCAGCAGGAAGAGATCCGTCCTGGGCATGTCTGCCGGGCTAAAGCACTTTGGAAAACGACGGCTGGGACGAACTGGCCTGGATCGAACCTGTCCTATTCCGGACAATGTGTGGGACGTGGATTGCTCGACGCTCATTAACCCAAACACGAACGGAGTCGACGTACACGGTGCTTATTTTCAGGAGCCAAAGTGCTATGACCTCATGCGGCAGCTGTTGAAAGGCCTGGACCGCAGCGTGCTCGTCGCCAACGGTGTGGTTCCCTCGGGCTTGGCCAAGGCACAAGTAACGGGATGAAATTTCCCAGATGCGGGCCTGAACACGGTGAGAAGCATGAAAGTTGCATCTCCTACGCACGTACTTGCTGCGTCTCCACTGCTCCGGCTTATCGCCGTGCTGGGTGCGCTGCTCGGGACGATCCTTCTTGTCGGCGGCGTCTACCTTGCGTTTGGCAGCACGCGAGCGAATACGAACTTCAATCTTTTCGGCAATGAGTTCGCCTCAACCAGCGTCGGGGTTTCGATGGCCTTCATTGGCGCCGTCCTGGTGGTTCTTACTTTTCGTGGTGTTCTGGCTTCGGTCGACCGGCTTGCTACGCTGCCCGATGACGAAAACCGTGCCCAATTGGCGTCAGGAGAGTCGACGGGACCTGGTGTACCCGAAAAAGAACAACACCACCTCCCCCGGGAGAGAATGCTGGTGTCGCTCCAATTTGGCCAGCTGAAAAATCATTGGAGGCACTCAAGCGGAGGCTCGATCGCATGTCGAAAACGAACGCCAGAATTCTCGGGGAGATTGCGGGGGCAGGCCAGTATGGAATCTATGCTGGTGAGCTCTCAAAGGCCATCGGATTACCTCGCGACGAGGTCGTCTATCGGGCAAAGGAGATGCAAGGCGAGGAACTAATCGAAATACTCAGCCTTACGGATCTAAACTTTCGCTTGCATGAGGAGGTTACGAATCTGCTGGGCGCCAAAACAGGTCAATTCATGACGGCATACTCAAGATAGCCTGCAGCTGGTCAAGATCGTTGCACGTCACCCAGTGCGCCAAAGTCGGTTAACCCGAAACGGTAACTGTCCGAGTACCTCCCCGACGCTGAAAATGAGAGTGGCGCGCGTCGAGATATGTAGGGTGAGGATGGCAACGACGCGCGCCGGTTCAACTTTGAGACTTACAGTACCGCAGGGAGCCGGGCAGGTCAGTGATGCGCATCACCCTCCCCGCAGCTTAGTGTTTGGGACACCAGAAAAAAACGCACCCCATACGCGCACAAATATCACCCGCATCGCAACGCTGCATTGGGGTCGACCTTCGCCGCGCTCCGCGCTGGACCCACAGCGGCGCACAACGTGATCAATAAGGTGAAAAACACGGCTACGGCATAAATCACCGGATCTCCTGGGCTGACCTCAACCAACGATTGCGACACCACACGTGCCAGCGCTGTCGCAAGCAAGGCGCCGACTCCCACACCAGGTAGCGCCAGTATGAGGCTCTCACGCACGATCATGCGTAGGATGTCTCGCGGTCGTGCGCCCAGTGCGACGCGGACACCAATTTCGATCGTCCGCCGCGACACCGAGTAAGCCATCACGCTATACAGACCGACTGCCGCCAGCAGCAACGCCACGGAACCGAGCGTACCGAGCAGGCTGGCGGAGATTTTTTGCGCAAAGAGCGATGCCGCGATATGTTCCCCCAACGGCATTGCATCGAAAACCGGAACCGCTGGATCGATGGCGTTCGCCTCCCGGCGCAGAGCCGCGACGGCGTCGCTTAAGGGGCCCGAAGATCGGACATAGAACTTGAGCCCCATCTCGGGCCGATAAATCTGGCGAATCGGAACATAGAAGAAGGGAGATGGGCTCTCGGTTAGCCGATAAATCTTGCTGTCCTGGGCCACCCCGATCACGGTGAACCACTGTCCCCAGCCATGAACTTGCTGGCCCACGGGATTCCCATTGCGCATAAAGCGGCGCACAAACTCCTGGCTCACAATCATTACAGGCTGGCTGGATGAATCGTCACGATTATTGAAGTCCCGGCCTTCAACGAGCGGTATATTCAAAAGGTTGAAGTATCCCGGCGCCACCAGGTTGCGATATATCTTCATGTTCTCGCCCGGGGCGGGAAGGTACCCCTTGATCTGAAGATCTTCCCAGGATCCGGCACTCACGCTAAGAGGCACATAATCTGCATAACTGACTGCGGTAACCCCGGGTTGACGCTCGAGTGCCTGCCGCAGTCGAAGGCAGAACGAGTCCGCGTCGTGGGCATCGTAATTCGCCGCTGAGAGGCTCATGGTGGAAATCGCGACGTGCTGAGGATTAAAACCTGGGCGTATCGCGCGCGCGAGTTGGAAGCTTTTAACAAAAAGTCCTGCGCCGACTAGAGCAACCAGCGCCAGCGCCACTTCAGAGGTTACCAACACGCCGCGTAAGCGCTTTGAACCGGCACTGGATGTTTCCGTGCGCCCGCCGTCCTTGAGCGCGTCGTTGACACTGCCCCAGGCAGACTCGATGGCTGGTGCCATGCC
>Ga0075017_100003062_pt1 | contig 10516 bp, 5 predicted proteins | sample AleBraG_ABR_2012_FD_71475 | JGI IMG/M metagenome (GOLD analysis project Ga0075017, IMG submission 71475) | Freshwater sediment microbial communities in response to fracking from Pennsylvania, USA - Alex Branch Run_MetaG_ABR_2012 | ecosystem: Environmental > Aquatic > Freshwater > Creek >... | reverse complement strand
GCCAACCGCCTGTACTCGAGCACTGATGCGGGGCAATCGTGGCAGGCGATCAGTCCCGACCTGACGCGGCCGACTCCACCCGTGCCCGCCAGCGTCGGCGCCCTGCACCTCAAGCAGGCCGAGCCGCAGCGCGGGGTGATCTATGCCGCCAGCGCCTCCGCGCTCCAGGATGGACTGCTGTGGGTGGGTACGGATGACGGCCTGATCTGGCGCCGTGCGGCGGCGGGCGCCGACTGGGTCGATGTCACGCCCCCGCCCCTCACACCCTGGAGCAAGGTGACGCAGATCGAAGCCTCACACTTCGATCCACGATGCGCCTACGCCAGCGTGAGCCGATTCCGGCTCGATGATCTGGCCCCCTATATCTATCGCACCCGCGACGGCGGCCACAGCTGGCAGCCCATCGTCGCCGGACTGCCCGGCAATGCGCCGGTCAACACGGTACGCGAGGATCCCGAACGGCGCGGCCTGCTGTTCGCCGGCACCGAGCACCAGGTGTGGGTGTCGTTCGATGAGGGCGAGCACTGGGATTCGCTGCAGGGCAATCTGCCGCACACGTCGATGCGCGATCTGGCGATTCACGGCCAGGATCTCATCCTCGCCACGCACGGCCGCTCCTTCTGGATCCTGGATGACATCAGCCCGCTGCGGCAGGTCGACGCGCTGGCGGCCCCTGGCGAGGCGGCACTGCTCGCACCGGCGCCGGCCGTGCGCATCCAGCGCGACACCAATACCGATACGCCGATTCCCCCGGATGAGCCCGCGGGGCGCAATCCGCCGGACGGGGCGGTGATCGACTACTACCTGGCGAAGCGCGCCGCCACGCCGCTGGTGCTCGAGATCCTCGACGCCGCCGGTGCCGCGGTGCGACGTTTCAGCAGCACCGATCCGCCGCCGTACACGGCCGCGGACCTGGCCCACGAGCTGATTCCGGCGTACTGGATCCGCATGCCGCAGACGCTGGCGAGCAGCGCGGGTCTGCACCGCTGGGTGTGGGATCTGCGCTACCCCGCCCCGCGCGCGGCGCAGCGCGGATTCCCTATTGCCGCCGTGCCGGGCGATACGCCGCAGACGCCGCTCGGCCCCAGCGTGGTGCCCGGCAACTATCGCGTGCGCCTGAGTCTGGGCGCGCACCACTGGGAGCAGCCGCTGCAGGTGCTGCCCGATCCGCGCGTGCAACTCCCGGCCGAGGGCTATGCGCAGCAGCTGCAGCTCGCGCGCCAGCTGGCCGGCGCGCTCGATGAGAGCACCGCTGCACTGCTCGCGGCGCGCTCGCTGCGGGCCCAGGCGCAGGCCGTGGCCGAGCACGCCGGCGCGGCGCTGGGCGAGCGCCTGAAGTCCTTCACCGCACGGGTCACCGATCTAATCGGCACCAGTGACGACGCCGCCCCGGCGGGCACGGCGGGCGCGGCGGAGACCAGCGCGGCGCGCCGCCATCTCCTGCAACTCAATACCGACCTGGCCGCACTCTATGATCAGGTGCTGCGCGCCGATGCGGCGCCCACCGCGGCGCAGGGGGCGGCCAGCGCTGCGGCGCTCGGTGCCTGGCGCGCGCTGCAGGGCGAGTGGCAGCCGTTGCGCGGGCCGGAATTGGCCGCCCTGAACGCGAGCCTGCAGCAGGCATCCCTGGGCGCGCTGCGCGCCGAACTCGCGCCGCCTAGGGACCTGGATCTGGCGGACGTGGAGTAGCGGGCCGGGCCGCGAGCTCGAAGCGCACGTGCAGTCCGCGGCCGCCCGCGCCGCGGCGCAAGCTGACGCGACCATGGTGGCTGGCGGCGATTTCCTGCACGATGGCCAGCCCCAGCCCGCTGCCCTCGATTCCGCCCTGATCGCCGCGGCGGAATCTCAGGAAGGCACTGGGAATTTCCGCATCCGCAATGCCCGGGCCGTTGTCCTCGATGCTGAATCCGGGCGTGGGGGTCGCAAACACGGCGATGTCGACGTGTCCGGCGGCGCTGTTACGCTCAGCGCCCTTGTCCACCGGACGCTGATAGCGGATGGCGTTGTCGAGCAGGTTCTGCACCGCTTCTCGCACCAAGACGGGATTGCCCCAGGCGGCAACGGTCTCGCTTTCCGCTGCGAAGCTCATCTCGATGCCCTGGGCCACGGCCATCGGCACCCAGTCCGCACCCACGGCGAACACCACGCCCTTGAGATCAAAGACTTCGAACTGGTCCGCATCCACGGCATCCGGTTCGGCGCGCGCCAGGGTCAGCAGCTGCTGGGTGAGGTGCGTGGCACGCTCCGCTGAGCGCCGCAGTTGTTCGAGCAGCGGGCGCACGCCCTCCAGGGTAGTCTCCTGCTGCGCCTGCTCGAGGTTCAGCTTCAGCGCGGTGAATGGCGTGCGCAGCTGATGCGCGGCATTGGCGATGAAGCGTCGCTGTGCATTCAGGGCATGATCGAGCCGCACCAGCAGGCTGTCGACGGCCTGGGTCACGGGTTGCAGCTCGCCGGGCACGTCGGGTGCGGACACCGTGGTGATGCGTCGATGACTCTGCGCCTGGATGCGTTCCGCCACGGACACCAGTGGGCGCAAGCCGCTGCGTACGCCAATGCGGATGGCGATCACGGCCACGATGATCAACAACACCTGCGGCAGCAGCACACTCAGCAGGATCTGACTGGCCAGGGCATTGCGCTTGGCGCGCGTTTCGCCCACGGCCACCGTGATGGTCTCGCCGAACCGGCTGGCCGGCAGCGTCAGGCTGGCAATGCGCGCGCTGCGCCCATCGATGCTGGCATCGAAGACGCGTGCGTTGCGATAGCGCCCGGCCGAGGAGGGCGCGCTGGGCAGGCCGGCGCGCCCGGCCAGGAGACCCGAGCGGCTGCCGCTGACCGCGAAGGATGTGACATCGGCCACGTCCCAGACGAACACCCGCTTGGCCGCCTCCGGGAAATCCAGCGTCGGGGCGTTCTTGCCAGGCTGTACCTGGATGGCCAGCGAGCTGGCCGAATCGTACAGCCAGGCGTCATAGACCAGGTTGGCGTAGTGCATGGCCAGCGCGTAGGCCAGTGCCGCGCCGAGGACGAACAGCAGCATCATCGGCGGCAGCAGGCGCTTGAGCAACGCCTGACTGATGCTCGCCGCCGGCTTGCTAGAGCGCAGCATCGTCCGCCTGCAGCAGGTAGCCGAAGCCGCGCACCGTACGGATGGTCAGGCCGGCGCCGTCGAGCTTGCGACGCACCCGGTGCACGTACAACTCGATGGCACTGTCGGACAGCTCATCGCCCCAGGTACACAGGTGATCCTGGATGCTGGATTTGCTGACCACGCGGCCGCGACGCAGGGTGAGGATCTCGAGCACGCCGAACTCGCGTGGCGAGAGCTCCAGCGGCACCTCCTGCAGGTACATGCGCCGCTCCACCAGCCGATAGCTGAGCCCGCCCACCGTTACATCGCCGCCGGCTCCCGCCAGCGCGCGACGGGTGATGGCACGGATGCGCGCCTCGAGCTCCGAGAACTCAAAGGGCTTGACCAGGTAGTCGTCGGCACCCAGATCCAGGCCCTGGACTCGATCCTTCAGTTCATCGCGTGCCGAGAGGATCAGCACCGGGGTGTGCGACTCACGGGCGCGCAGACTGCGCAGCACCGCATAACCGTCCACGCCGGGCAGACCCAGGTCGAGAATGATCAGATCGTAGGACTGCGCGGCCAGCGCCGCCAGCGCCTGCTGGCCATCGGCCAGGCAGTCCACCTGGTGATCCGACCTGGCCAGGCCGCGGGCGATGGCGTCCGCAATCTGCACGTCATCCTCGACCACGAGCAACCGCATGCACGCTCCGCGCCGGGTATCTCAGCCCCCAGGCACGGGGCCTGCGGGTCGCCGGTTGACCCGCGCAAAGGCCACCGGCAGGATCAACAGGGTCAGCAGTGTCGTGGACAGCATACCGCCAAAGATGACCAGCGCCAGCGGTCGCTGCGCCTGTGAGCCGATGCTGTGGGAGAACGCCGCGGGCGCCAGGCCCAGGGCCGCCAGCAGGGCGGTCATCAGCACCGAGCGAAACCGCCGGGTGGCGCCTTCGATGACGGCCGCGTGCAGACTGCGACCGGCCTCGGAGGCCAACTCCCGCACGCTGGTCACCAGAATCACCAGGTTCTGGATGGCTATGCCGAACAATGATAGAAAGCCGATGCCCGCCGAGATGCTCAGGTCTTCATGGGCCAGGTACAGCGCTACCACGCCGCCGATGGCCGCGAAGGGCACGTTGATGAGCACCAGGCCCGCATCCTGCATGCCGCGAAAGGCCAGCCACAGCAGCAGGAAGATGGCCACCAGCGCCAGCGGAATGATCACGGCCAGCTTCTGCTGGGCAATCTTCATCTCATTGAACTGCCCGTCCCAGCGGATGAGGTAGCCGCGCTCGAGCCGCACGTCGCGCGCGATGCGCTCCTGCGCCTCGGCCACCGCGCTGCCCAGGTCGCGCCCGCGCACCCCGAACTTGATGGCGATGTAACGCTGGTTGGCCTCGCGATACACGAAGAACGGTCCGTTGGTCAGGCGCACATCGGCCACCAGCCCGAGCGGCACGCGCGTGCCATCCGGCGCATCGATCGACAGCCGCCGTAGGCCGTCCGGATCGGTGCGCGCGCCAGGCGCCACGCGCAGGAACAGATCGTAGCTGCGCTCCCCTTCCAGTATCTGGCTCTGGGCGTTGCCACCCACGGCATTCAGCACCACGCTCTCGACGTCGCTGACGTTTAGTCCAAAGCGTTGCGCCGCCACCCGCTCCACCTTGATATTCACGGTCGGCTGGCCGAGCTCGGTGAACACACCCACATCGGCGATGCCCGGCACCTGCTCGAGCACCCGTTTGATCTCGGTGGCGTGCTTTTCCAATACGCTCAGGTCGCTGCCAAAGAGCTTGACCGAGTTCTCCCCCTTGACTCCCGAGAGCGCCTCATCGACGTTGTCCTGGATGTACTGCGAGAAGTTGACGTCGATGCCGGGAATGCCGGCGAAGTATTTCTGCAGGCGCGCAATCACCGCCTGGCGATCCACCGCATACCCGAGCTGCGCCGGGGTCTTGAAGTAACCGCCGAACTCCTGATTGAATATGCCGGTCGAGTCCGTGCCGTCGTCCGGTCGCCCGATCTGCACTGCCACGTCGCGGATCTCCGGCTGCTGGCGTATCTGCTCGCGAATCTGCCGGGCCAGGCGGCTCGAATAGTCGAATCCCACGGTATTGGGCAGCGTCACGCGGATCCACAGGTTGTTCTCCTCCAGCGTCGGCAGGAAGCTCGTGCCCAGCCCATAGCCCAGCCAGCCGGTGGCCAGCAACAGCAGCAGCGAGCTCAGACCGACCCGCAGCGGGTAGTTGATCAGCGCGCTCAGCAGCCGTCGGTAGGCCTCCTGCAGCCAGTCGATGAAGCGCGGCGAGTGCACAGGCAGGCCGCCGGCAAACAACGTGGCCGCCGCGCCCGGAATGAACGTCATGCTCAGCACGATCGATGCCAGCAGCGCCAGCCCCATGGTGAAGGCCATGGGCTCGAAGATCTTGCCCTCCACGCCGCCCATCAGGAACAGCGGCGCGTAGGCGACGATGATGATGGCCGTGGAGAAGATCATGGCGCGCGCCACCTCGGCCGTGGCCACGCGGCAGGCCACACGCGCGGCCAGCGTGCGCCGCTCCAGCAGCTGCATGATGTTCTCGGTGACGATGACCGCGGCGTTGACGATCAGGCCGAAATCGATGGCGCCCAGCGATATCAGGTTGGCGGGGACCTGGAACCAGTGCATGCCGGCAAAGGACACGCACAGACCCAGGGGGATGATCATCGCCACGATCAGGGCCATGCGCGGGTTACCCAGGAACAGCCAGAGCACCAGCAGCACCAGCGCAATACCGACGAGCAGCGTATGGGTGACGGTACTGACCGTAAGGCTCAGCAGCTCCTGGCGGTCGTAGAAGGTGGCCACGCGCGTCCCGGCCGGCAGCCGCCCGCTGGCATTGATGGTATTGATCCGGGAGCGCACCCGCGCCAGCACCGCGCTGGCATTCTGCCCGCGGCGCATGACGACGATGCCTTCGACGGTCTCATCCGTGTCGTCGAACTGCACCTGGCCGAGTCGCTCGGCGTTCCCGAACTGCACCGTGGCCACATCGCCTATCCTGACCGGAGCACTGAGCCGGGCGGCACTGCCGGTGCCCACGTTGCTGGCGATGGCAGTATTGCGGATGTCCTCGAGCGTCCTGACCAGGCCCACGCCACGCACCACATACTGCTGCTCGCCACCGGGCAGCAGGCCACCGCCGACATTGGCATTGCCGTTGCTCAGCGCCGCCACCAGCTGGCTGAGCGTGACGTTGAAGAATTGCAGCCTGGCCGGATCGATGAGCACCTGATATTGCTTGACCATGCCGCCGAAGCCATTCACATCGGCCACGCCCGGCACGCTCTTCAGATCCTTGAAGACTTCCCAGTCCTGCAAGCCCTTGAGCGCCATGACATCGAGGGCCGGATTGCTGCTCGCGATGCGATAACGCAGGATCTCGCCGGTGGCATCCGCATCGGGGCTGAGCGCCGGGCTCACGCCGGTGGGCAGCGTCACCTGATTCAGGTACAGCTGCGTGTTCTGCCGCGACTGGAAATTGTCGGCGCCCTCGCGGAACTTCACCGTTACCACGGATAACCCGAACAGCGATACCGAGCGCACCGAATCCACATCGGGCACGCCGGCCATGGCCGTCTCCACCGGCACCGTCAGCTGGCGCTCGATCTCCAGGGTGCTGCGCCCGGCCCACTGCGTGATGATCTGAATATTGAGCGGCGCGATGTTCGGATAGGCCTCGATCGGCAGCTGCCGGAACGCATACGCCCCCAGCCCCAGCAGCAGCGCGCACAACAGGAACACCAGGCCACGGATGGTGATCGCGTGATCGACGAAGCGTTGCGTGAAACTCGTACCGGCCACGCGCAGCTCACTCCCCGCTCAACGTCTCATTCAGCAGCAGCGCACCATCGCTCACCACGGCACGCCCCGCCTCGAGTCCGGCAAAGATGGCGAACTCCTCAGTGCCCAGGGCATGACCCTGGATCGCGATCCGCCGGTAGTGCTGTCCCTGCTCCTGAACAATGACGAAGTCGGAGTCACGCAGGTGAATGACCGCGCCGCGCGGTACGATCAGCGCCGGGCGGGTGCCAACCTGCAGCGATCCGGTGATGAACATCTCGGCACGCAGGCGGGCCCCGGGGTTGGGCACGTCGCAGCGGATCGGCAGCGTGTGCGTGCCCGGATCGATACTCGGGGCAATGAACGCCACCAGGCCGTGGAAGCTCTCACCCGGGAGCGATGGGCTCTGAAATTCCAGGCGCTGCCCGAGCCGCAGACTGGCGTAGTCACTGTCGTAGGTGTTGGCCACCAGCCACAGGTTGTCCAGGTTGGCCAGCGACATGAGCGCATCGCCCACATTCAGGTACGCGCCCGGATCGACGTTGCGCGCCGTGACCACCCCGCTGATGGGGGCTCGCACCTGCAGGTACTCACTGGGCTTGCCGCGCTGCGCCAGCTCGGCGATGTCGGCGCTCGTGGCGCCCAGCACCAGCAGCCTGCTGCCCGCCGAGTCCAGCGTGGCGGCGCTGTCGGCCCGCATGTCGCTCGCCGCATCCTGCAGCGCCAGGGTCTCCTTGAAACGCCTGGCCAGCAGGTATTCGTTCTGCGCCGCGACGTACTCGGGGCTGTAGATCTCCGCCAGCGGTTGACCGGCCCGAACACTCTTACCTTCGAAGACGAAAATGCGTCCCAGCCGCCCGGCCACCCGTGCCGAGGCGATGCGCGTGCGTTGTTTGTCCAGGGTCAGTTTCCCAGTCACCGGTATGGTGTCGTTGACCATCCTGGCGACGGGCGGCGCCACCTTGATGAAATCGGCATTGAACTGCGCGGCGGGCTGGGGCTGCGCAGCGCCCGGCGGGGCCTGCGGCGTGTGCTGCGCGCACGCGGCGCAACCCAGGGCGGCGAGCAGTACGATCAATCGACCCCGTGTTTGCCGCATGTTCAGTTCCTTCAGTCCGCTTCCCGGCCGATGGCCGCCGTCAGGTTCACGGAGGCTTGCACGGCCGAGCTCTGCGCCTGCACCAGCGCAAGCTCGGTGCTGCGCAGCGCGCTTTGCGCCGTGAGCAGGTCGGTGAAATTGGTGGCGCCATGGCTGGCGTACCCGCTCAGCGCCAGGCGATAGGCGGCCTGCGCCTGGGGCAGCAGCCGCTCGCGCGTGAAGCTCAGCTGGTGGAGGGCGCTTTCCAGAGCGTGATAGGCGCTGGCGACATTGACCTCCAGCTGCTGATGCTGCGCGCTCTGAGCGGATCTGGCCTGCGCCAGGATGGCGCGCGCCTGACCCACCGCGGCGTGTTCCCGGGTCAACCCCCAGCTGGGCAGGTTCATGGTGACGCCGATCGTATAGATGCGTGTGCTGCCCAGATGGTCCAGCCACGGATCCGTGTAGGCACCGACACTGAGGGCGAAGTCCGGACGCACCGATTTCTGAGCCAGCGCCAGGCTCTTATCGGCGGCGTCCACCTGAGACTGGCTAGCGGCCACCGCCGGATTGTTGGCCCGCGCCAGGTCCAGCAGCGCAGGCAGCGTCTGGGCGGGCAGGTGCGGGGTGGCGTCCACCTCAGGCACGTGCAGGTCCGACTCGGGCGGACGCGCGATCAACAGGTTGAGCTGTTCCTTGAGCGCCTGAATCTGTTTCTCCAGTGCGTAGCGATCGTTCTCGAGGCTGCTGACGGACACCTGCGCATTGAGGAATTCGACGTAGGCGGCTGCATTGTTGGCATAGCGCACCTGGGCCAGAGACTTGATCTGCTCCAGCCGCTGCTGGTCTTCCCTCATGAAGCGCAACTGGCTCTGCAGCGCCACCAGCTGGTAGTAGTCCAGCTGCACTTGCGCCGTCAGCTGCAGCAGCAAGCTGTCGTATTGCCGCCCCACCACCGCGGCCTGCGCGCTGGCCGCGTCGCCCGCCAGCCCACGCTTGCCGGGCCACAGCAGCGGCTGGGTCAGCGTGGGATATGCATAGAAGCCCGAGGAAGGATTGAAATCGAAGCGACCGCCCGTATTGGCCTGCTCGGCAAAGCTCACCTGTGGCGCCGGCAGGGAGCGGGCCTGCGGCACCTGGAGCTGAGCGGCCAGGTACCCCTGATGAGCCTGTTCCAGTTGCGGATTGTTTTGCCGCAGCTGGGCCAGCAAGGCCGGCAACGTCCAGCTCACCGAGCTGGCGCCCACCTCATCGGGCGGCGCTGCGCACGCCAACCCGCGCAAGGAAGCGAAGCCGATGCAGGCCGCGAGCGCAAGCGTGGGCAGCGACCGGGCCCCAGGGCCCAGGCTACAGCCAACAGCCTGCCGTCCATCTCCGCCTACCATGCATCGAGGCTCCACCATGCTCAAGGGGTACCGACGCCAGCACGCCGGATCGCCCCCTCACTATGCTGCGCGAAGCTTTCATTACGCTTACACTGACTGCCCCATGCGCCCAAGTGCCGCGATATGCTGTCTGTGGCTCGCCCTGGCTGGGCTCGCGCCCTGGTGCGCCGCGCGCGGCGCACCGCTGAGCCCGACGGAAAGCCAGGGACGTGAACTGTTTCGCAAACTGATCGGCTTCAACACCGCGGTGGGCAACGGCCAGGTCCCCGCCATGGCCGCGTTGCTCGCCGGCGAGTTTCGGGCCGCGGGCTTTCCCGAGTCGGACATCCACCTGCTGCCGCTGGGCGAGACGGCATCGCTCATCATCCGCTACCGGGGCGACGGCCAAGGCGGACGGCCCATCCTGCTGGAAGGGCACATGGACGTGGTCACCGCCAAGCCCGAGGACTGGCAGCGCGATCCCTTCACGCTCATCGAGGAGCACGGCTATTTCTTTGGTCGCGGCTCGCTCGACATGAAGTGCGGCGTCGCGGCCCTGACCATGGCGTTCCTGACGCTCAAGGCCGAAGGCTTCGTGCCGCGGCGTGATCTGATCATCGTCTTCACCGGGGACGAGGAGACCACCCAGGACACCGCCCTGGACGTCGCCCATCATCATCGCGACCTGATCGACTCCGAATTCGGCCTCAACGCCGATACCGACCCCGGGACGCTCGATGAGCGCACCGGCGAGCCGATCCTGTATTCGCTGCAGACGGCGGAAAAGACCTATATGAGCTTCAGTTTCACGGTGCATAACCCCGGCGGGCACAGCTCGCAGCCGCGCGCGGACAATGCCATCTACGAGCTGGCCGACACGCTGCGCCGCCTGCAGCAATACCATTTCCCGGTGATGAGCAACGACACCACGCGGCGCTATTTTGCCGCCCTGGGGCTGCGCACGGCCGGTCAGCTGGGCGCGGCCATGCGCGAGTTCGCCGTGCGCCCGCGCGAGGGCGCGGCCGCCGCCACCATCGCCGCCGCTCCCACCTACGTGGGCGCGACGCGCACCACCTGTATCCCGACGCTGCTCAGCGGCGGCCACGCCGACAATGCGCTGCCGCAGTCGGCCAGCGTGGTGGTCAACTGCCGCATCTTTCCCGGCGTGCGCGTCGCCGAGG
>Ga0075017_100003061_pt1 | contig 10520 bp, 5 predicted proteins | sample AleBraG_ABR_2012_FD_71475 | JGI IMG/M metagenome (GOLD analysis project Ga0075017, IMG submission 71475) | Freshwater sediment microbial communities in response to fracking from Pennsylvania, USA - Alex Branch Run_MetaG_ABR_2012 | ecosystem: Environmental > Aquatic > Freshwater > Creek >... | reverse complement strand
AGCACGGCAATCTGATCGGCCATGCGCACCGTGGAAAAGCGGTGTGAAATCAATATCGTGATGCGATCCTGCGACAGCTGGCGGAAGTGCTCGAACACTTCGGCCTCGGCGCGCGCATCCATGGCGGCGGTCGGCTCATCGAGCACCAGCACGTCGGCACGCGTGCGCATGAAGGCGCGCGACAGCGCGATCTTCTGCCACTGGCCGCCCGACAGTTCCCGGCCGTCGCGAAACCACTTGCCCAGCTGCGTCTCGTAGCCCTGCGGCAGTTCACCGATGAACTCCGCGGCGCGGCCCTTCTCGGCCGCTGCGCGCCAGCGCTGCGCGTCCTCGAAGTGGGGCTCGTCGCCGGCGCCGACGTTCTCGCCCACGCGCATCTGGTAGCGCGCGAAGTCCTGGAAGATCACGCCGATGCGCTCGCGCAGCGCCACCTCGTCCCACTCGCGGATATCCTCGCCTTCGAACAGGATGCGGCCGGCCGTGGGCACATACAGCCGTGTCAGCAGCTTGATCAGCGTGGTCTTGCCCGAGCCGTTCTCCCCGACCAGCGCCAGCGAACTGCCCGGCGGCAGGTGCAGCGTGATGTCCTGCAGCGTGGGCTCGCCGGCCCCGGGATACGTGAAGCTCACGCGCTCGAAGCGGATGCCGTCGGCGGGATCGGGGCCGCGCCGCGTGCTGCCGGCCCGGGGTGCGATCGGCGTGTCGAGGTACTCGTACAGCGTCGACAGATAGAGATTGTCCTCGTACATGCCGCCGACCGCGGACAGGATCGACGCGACCGCGTTCTGGCCCTGGCGGAACGCCGCCAGGTACATGGTCATGCGGCCCAGCGTGATGCGTCCGGCCACCGTGGTCAGGGCCACCCAGACATAGGCCCCGTAGAACGTCGCCGTGGCCAGCAGGCTCAGGGCAAAGCCCCAGCTGTCGCGGCGGATCGACAGGGCGCGGTCCTGGCTGTAGAGGCGCGTGAAGATGTCGCGATAGCGCTGCAGGAAGCGCTCGCCCAGGCCGAACAGCCGGACTTCCTTGGCATGATCCTCGCGCGCCAGGACCGTCTCGAGATACATCTGCATGCGCGTCTCGGGCGATCGCCAGCGGAACAGGCGGAAGGCATCCCCGGAAAACTTGGTCTCGGCGATGAACGCCGGCACCCCCGCGCACAGCAGCACGACCACCGTCCACGGCGAGAAGCGCACCAGCAGCACGGCGAAACTCAGCAGCGCGATCGCATTCTGCACCAGCCCGAAGGTGCGCATCACCAGGCTCAGGGGACGGCTCGACGCCTCGCGCCGCGCGCGCGTCAGCTTGTCGTAGAACTCCGAATCCTCGAACTGCGCCAGCTCCAGGGTCAGCGCCTTCTCGAGAATCATCACGTTGACGCGCTGGCCGAGCTGCGCGCGCAGCAGCGCCTGGCAGAGCGACAGGCCGCGCTGCACGCCGGAGAGCGCGGCGACCAGCAGGCCCTCGAACAGCACCAGCCGCAGGACCGCGCGCGTCGCGTGATCCGGCGCGCGCGCCGCCGTGACCACGGCATCGACGATCTGCGCCCCGACCCACGCGACGCCGGCGGGCAGCAGGCCGCCCAGCAGCGTCAGCGCCGCGGCCGCGAACAGCAGCGTGCGATTGGTGTCCCAGACCAGGCGCACGGCGTGCGAGCTGTAGCGGAACACGCCGAAGAAGCCGCGCACGGCTTCGCCCGTGCGGCGCGCGGGCGCCGCCGGCAGCGGATGCGGCGGCCCGTAGGAACTCACGCCGTGACGACCCCCGCGGGCACGGCAGGTGCGGCGTCCTGGGCGGGCGCGGCGGCGGCGGCCGCCGGCCGCTGCGGCTCGTAGCCCAGGTTGGGCGCCAGCCAGCGCTCGACCTCCTCGACCGGCATCTGCTTGCGCCGCGCGTAATCCTCGACCTGGTCGCGATCGATGCGCCCCACGGCCAGATAGCGCGCGTCGGGGTGGGAGAAATACCAGCCGCTGACCGCGGCACCCGGGTGCATCGCGTACGACTCGGTCAGCACGATGCCCGCGGCATGCTCCGGATCGAGCAGCTGCCAGAGCGCCGCCTTCTCGGTGTGATCCGGACAGGCCGGGTACCCCGGAGCCGGCCGGATGCCCCGGTACTCCTCGCGCACCAGCTGTTCGCCGCTGAGCTGTTCCTCGGGGGCGTACCCCCAGAATTCGCGGCGCACGCGCTCGTGCAGCCGCTCCGCGAAGGCCTCGGCGAGGCGGTCGGCGAGCACCTTGAGCATGATGGCCGAATAGTCGTCGTGCGCCGCTTCGAAGCGCGCCAGCGCCGTTTCGATGCCGAGCCCGGTAGTGACGGCAAAGGCGCCCAGATAATCCGCAGCGACCCCCGCGGGCGCCACGAAATCCGCCAGCGCCCCGTGGTGCCTGCCCTCCGGAAGATCCTTCTGCTGCCGCAGGAAATGCAGCCGCAGGCGCTCCTGCGTGCGTCCCGCATCCGTGTACAGCGCGACATCGTCATCGCCCACGGCATTGGCAGGGAACAGCCCGACCACGCCCTTGGCGGTGAGCCAGCGTTCGCGGATCAGCGTGCGCAGCATCTTGCGGGCATCGGCGTACAGGCTGGACGCCTGCTCGCCGTACTGGCGGTCGGTGAGGATGTCTGGAAACCGGCCGCGCAGCTCCCAGGCCTGGAAGAAGGGCGTCCAGTCGATGTAGCGGGTCAGCTCCTCGAGTGAATAGTCCTCGAACACGCGTACGCCGAGCTGGCGCGGCACCGGCGGGCGGTACCTGTCCCAGTCGCAGCGCACGCAGTCGGCGCGCGCCTGCGCCAGCGAGATCTGCGGACCCTTGACGCGCCGGCCGGCATGCTGCTCGCGGCGCTGCGCATGTTCGGCCTTGACGTTGGCGACATAGGCGGCGCGCGTATCGGGGGTCTGCAGCTGCTGGCACACGCCGACTGCGCGCGAAGCGTCCTTGACATAGACGACCGCGCCCGCGTACTGCGGGTCGATGCGCACCGCGGTATGGGCCGGCGAGGTGGTCGCGCCGCCGATCAGCAGCGGGATCGTAAAGCCCTGCCGCTGCATCTCCTTGGCCACGTGCACCATTTCATCGAGCGACGGGGTGATCAGGCCCGACAGGCCGATCAGGTCGGCCTTTTCCCGGCGCGCCGTCTCGAGGATCTTCTCGCAGGGCACCATGACCCCGAGGTCGATGACCTCGAAGTTGTTGCACTGGAGCACCACGCCGACGATGTTCTTGCCGATGTCGTGCACGTCGCCCTTGACCGTCGCCATGACGATGCGGCCGTTGCTGTGCGCGGCCGCGCCCACGGCCTTGCCCGCCTCGATGTACGGGATCAGGTGCGCCACCGCGCGTTTCATCACGCGCGCCGACTTGACCACCTGGGGCAGGAACATCTTGCCGGCGCCGAACAGGTCGCCCACCACGTTCATGCCGTCCATCAGCGGCCCCTCGATCACGGCCAGCGGGCGCGGGTTCATCAGGCGCGCCTCCTCCGTGTCGGCGACCACGTATTCGTCCAGCCCGTGCACCAGCGCGTGCGCCAGGCGCTTCGCCACCGGCCATTCACGCCAGGCCAGATCCTCGGCCCGCTTCATGCCGGCCTCGCCCTTGAAGCGGCCGGCGATCTCCAGCAGCCGCTCGGTCGCGTCGGGACGGCGGGCCAGGATCACATCCAGCACCCGTTCGCGCAAATCAGGCTCGATCTCCTCGTACAGCGCCAGCTGGCCGGCGTTGACGATGCCCATGCTCATGCCGGCGCGGATGGCGTGATACAGGAACACGGAATGCATCGCCTCGCGCACCGGGTCGTTGCCGCGGAACGCGAAGGACACGTTGCTGACGCCGCCGCTGATCATGGCGTGCGGGCAGCGCTTGCGGATCTCGCTTACCGCCTCGATGAAATCGAGCGCGTAGCGGTTGTGCTCCTCGATGCCGGTGGCGACGGCGAAGATGTTGGGATCGAAGATGATGTCCTCGGGCGCGAAGCCCGCCGACTGCGTCAGCAGCCGGTAGCTGCGTTCGCAGATCCCCACCTTGCGCGCCACCGTGTCGGCCTGGCCCTGCTCGTCGAACGCCATGACGACCACGGCCGCGCCGTAGGCGCGCACCTTGCGCGCGTGCGCGAGGAACGGCGCTTCGCCCTCCTTCAGGCTGATCGAATTGACGATGCCCTTGCCCTGCAGGCACTTCAGTCCCGCCTCGATCACCGACCACTTGGACGAATCGATCATCACGGGCACGCGCGCGATGTCCGGTTCGGTCGCCACCAGGTTCAGGAAGCGCACCATGGCCGCCTCCGAATCGAGCATGCCTTCGTCCATGTTGACGTCGATGATCTGCGCGCCGGCCGCCACCTGGGTGCGCGCGATATCGAGCGCGCCGTTGTAGTCGTCGGCCTCGATGAGCTTGCGGAACTTGGCCGATCCGGTCACGTTGGTGCGCTCGCCGACGTTCACGAACAGGCTGTCGGGCCCGATGGTCAGCGGCTCGAGGCCGCTGAGGCGGCAGCGCGGCTCGATCACCGGCGGGCGGCGCGGCGCCAGCCCCTGCACGTGCTGGCGGATGTGGCTGATGTGTTCGGGGGTGGTGCCGCAGCAGCCGCCGACGATGTTGATGAACCCGCTGCGGGCGAATTCGCCCACCAGCTCGGCCGTCTCGCAGGCCGCCTCGTCGTATTCGCCGAAGGCATTGGGCAGGCCGGCATTGGGATAGGCGCAGACCGCCACATCGGCGATGCGCGACAGTTCCTCGACGTGCGGCCGCAGCTGCCGTGCGCCCAGCGCACAGTTGAGGCCCACGACGTCCGGCCGCGCGTCGCGGATCGAGTTCCAGAAGGCCTCGACGGTCTGTCCCGACAGCGTCCGCCCGGAGGCGTCGGTGATCGTGCCCGACACCATGAGGGGCAGATCGAGCCTGAGTTCCGCCAGCACGGCGCGCACCGCATAGAGCGCCGCCTTGGCATTGAGCGTGTCGAAGATCGTCTCGACCAGCAGCAGGTCGGCCCCCCCTTCGATCAGCGCCCGCGTGGCCTCACTGTAGGTGGCCACGAGCTGGTCGAAATTGATGTTGCGGAACGCCGGATCGCTGACGCTCGGGGAGAGCGAAGCCGTGCGGTTCGTGGGCCCGAGCGCGCCGGCCACGAAGCGCGGCTGCCCGTCGCGCGCGCTGAACTCGTCCGCCACGGAGCGGGCCAGGCGGGCCGCGGCGAGGTTCAGCTCGCCGACCAGGCCTTCGAGGTGGTAATCCCCCTGCGACGGCGCGTTCGAATTGAAGGTATTGGTCTCGATGATGTCGGCACCCGCGGCCAGGAACTGGCCATGGATCTCGCGGATCAGTTCCGGCCGGGTCAGGCTCAGCAGGTCGTTGTTGCCCTTCAGATCGCTCGCCCAGTCGCGGAAACGCGTGCCGCGATAGTCCGCCTCGGTGGGCTTATGCGCCTGGATCATGGTCCCCATCGCGCCGTCGAGCACCAGGATGCGCTCGGTCAGGAGTCGTCGGAAGGCGGCCACTCGTTCGCTGCGCGTCATGATGGGACTCCGGCCTGGCTGGCGGCGCTCTGTTTCGCAGAGGGCTCCTGCGTGGATGCGGCGCTCCCGCCGCGGACCCCCAGGGCGTGGCAGATCGCGTAGGCGAGATCCGCACGGTTGAGGGTATAGAAGTGAAATTCATCGACGCCTTCGCGCGCCAGCGCCTCGACCTGGCCGATGGCGAAGGCCGCTGAAATCAGCCGGCGCGTGTCCGCGTCCTCGTCCAGCCCTTCGAAGCGCTGGCACAGCCAGGCCGGGACCGTGGCGCCGCAGCGGGCGGCGAAACGCAGCATCTGCGGCATCCGGGTGATCGGCAGGATGCCCGGCACCAGGCCGGCGCGGATGCCCGCCGCGGCGCAGCGGTCGCGGAAGCGCAGGAACGCACTGGTGTCGAAGAAGAACTGTGTGATGGCGCGGCTCGCACCGGCGTCGATTTTGGCCTTGAGGCACTGCAGGTCGAATTCGGCGCTCGGCGCCTCCGGGTGCTTCTCCGGATAGGCCGCGACCGAGATGTCGAAATCGCCGACGCCGCGCAGCCCCCGGACCAGGTCGGCCGCGTAGGCGTAGCCGCCGGGAAAGGGCTCGTAGCGGGCACTGCCCTGCGGCGCATCGCCGCGCAGCGCGACGATGTGCCGCACGCCCTGGCGCCAGTAGTCGCGCGCGATCTCGAGCACGGCCTCGCGCTCGGCGCCGACGCAGGTCAGGTGCGGCGCCGGGGTCAGCGTGGTCTCGCGCAGCACCCTGGCGACCACGTGGTGCGTGCGTTCACGCGTCGAACCGTCGGCGCCATAGGTGACGGACACGAACCGCGGACGCAGCGGCGCGAGCCGTTCGATCGACCGCCACAGCGTCTGTTCCATGGCGGCATCGGCGGGCGGGAAGAACTCGAAGGACACGGTCACGGGCCGCGGCAGTGCGCCGAGCGTGCTGCCGATGTAATCGCCCAGTGTCGTTTCCGCAGGCATGGTGTGCGTCCTCCCTCAGTGCGTCGGCTGGGCCAGGGCCAGCAGGTGATGTCCGCTCGCCAGGTCGCAGGGCCGCAGCCGCGTCAGGCGGAAGCCCGCGCCGTCGAGCCACTGCCGCAGGCTCTGCAGCGGGTTGTGCCCCGTGCAGGCCTCGATGTCATCGAAACGTTCCACCACCAGCAGGCGCCCCGCCCGGCGCAGGGTCCGCCCCGCTTCCGCCAGCACCGCCCGCGGCCGCTCGGCGCCGGCCAGGACGCGGTCGATGCTCACGGTGTCGAAGACGGCGGCCTCGAAGGGCAGCGCGTACATGTCGCCGCGATGGAACTCGCAGTGCGACAGCCCCCGGCCGTGCACCCGCGCGCGGGCCAGGCGCAGTGCCGGCGCCGACAGGTCGATCCCCACGGCATGCGCGGCCTGGGGGCCCAGGATCTCCAGCATCCGGCCCGCACCGGTGCCGATGTCCAGCAGTTCGCCCAGCGCGATCGGACCGAGCTCGTCGCGCAGCAGCCGGGCCAGCCCGGCGTCCTCGGCATCCGCCGCCACCCGCCCGCGATCGCCCACGACCACCGCCATCCGCACGCGGTCCCGCCGCAGCGCCGGCTCTTCCGGGTCCAGGCCGGCCAGCAGCTCGCGCACCCATCCCGAGCGCGTCCCCGTGGCCGGGGTCCGGTAGTACACGCATTGCTGCTCCCGGAAGCGGTCCAGGAACCCCGCCTCCGTCAGCAGGCGCAGGTGACGCGATACCCGCGGCTGGCTCTGGCCCAGGATCCGGCAGATCTCCCCCACCATGAGCTCCCCGTGGCCCAGGAGGGCCAGGAGACGCAGCCGCGTCGGCTCGGCCAGGCCTTTCAGGGCTTGGACGGTCTGCTCGATGGGGGGAATGGCAGTGGACATGTTAAATATATAAGCAAATCTTTATATATTTGCTAGTCTATCAGCTCGACACTGCGGAGTCACACCGGCTTAACCTCCGGCCTCCGTCGTTCTGGTACCCTGCACGGCCTTTTTTGCCCCCTACCCCCTTCAGCTGCCCGTCGTACACCCCATGCAACGCCCGATCCGCAACATCGCCATCATCGCCCACGTCGACCACGGCAAGACCACGCTGGTCGACTGCCTGCTGAAGCAGTCCGGCACCTTCGCCTCGCATGAGAAGGTCGGCGAGCGGGTCATGGATTCGAACGACATCGAGCGCGAGCGCGGCATCACCATCCTCGCGAAGAACTGCGCCATCGAATACGGCGGCACGCGCATCAACATCGTCGACACGCCCGGGCACGCCGATTTCGGCGGCGAGGTCGAGCGCGTGCTGTCGATGGTCGACGGCGTGCTGATCCTGGTCGACGCGGTCGAGGGACCGATGCCGCAGACGCGTTTCGTCACGCGCAAGGCCCTGGCGCTCGGGCACAAGGCGATTGTCGTGGTCAACAAGGTCGACCGCCCCGGCTCGCGCCCCGGCTGGGTCGTCGATCAGACCTTCGACCTGTTCGACAAGCTCGGTGCCACCGACGAGCAGCTCGATTTCCCGGTGCTGTACGCCTCGGCGCTGCAGGGCTGGGCGAGCCTGGACCCGACGCGGGTCGAGACCGACATGACGGCGCTGTTCGAAGCGGTGCTGCAGTACGTGCCGCCGCCCCAGAGCGAGGCCGAGGGTCCGCTGCAGCTGCAGATCTCGACGCTCGACTACAATTCCTACGTCGGGCGCATCGGCATCGGGCGCATCCGCCGCGGCACGCTGCGCGCCGGGCGCCAGGTGGCGCTGCGCTACGGCGACGAAGACCGCGGCACCGCCAAGATTGCCCAGGTCCTGGCCTTCAAAGGCCTGCAGCGCGAGAGCGTGCCGGAAGCCTCGGCCGGCGACATCGTCGCGGTCACGGGGATCGAGGGCGTGAACATCGGCCTGACGGTCTGCGACGTCGAGGGCGCCGAAGGCCTGCCGCCCATCCAGGTCGATGAGCCCACGCTGGCCATGAATTTCCAGGTCAATACCTCGCCGCTGGCCGGCCGCGAGGGCAAGTTCGTCACCAGCCGCCAGATCCGCGAGCGCCTGATGCGCGAGCTGCAGAGCAACGTCGCGCTGCGCGTCGAGGAGACCGAAGAGCCCGACGTGTTCCGCGTCTCCGGCCGCGGCGAACTGCACCTGACCATCCTGGTGGAGAACATGCGCCGCGAAGGCTTCGAACTCGCGGTCGGCAAGCCGCAGGTCCTGAAGAAGATCGTCGATGGCCGCACGCTCGAACCTTTCGAGGCGCTCACGGTGGACATCGAGAGCGACTGCCAGGGCGCGGTCATGGAAGCGCTCGGCGCGCGCCGCGCGGAACTCACCAACATGGTCATCGACGCGCAGGGACGCGTGCGCCTCGAGTACCGGATTCCCGCGCGCGGGCTGATCGGTTTCCAGGGCGAGTTCATGACCATGACGCGCGGCACCGGCCTGCTGAGCCACATCTTCGACGGCTTCGACGAGGTCAAGGGCACGATCCCCGACCGCCACAACGGCGTGCTGGTCAGCAACGAGAACGGCGCGGCGGTGGCCTACTCCATCTTCGCGCTCCAGGAGCGCGGCCGCATGTTCGTCAGCCACGGCGAGAAAGTCTACGAAGGCATGATCATCGGCATCCACAGCCGCGACAACGACCTCGTGGTCAACCCGATCAAGACCAAGAAGCTGACCAACATCCGCGCCGCCGGCAAGGATGATGCGCTGCTGCTGACCCCGCCGATCAAGCTGACGCTCGAATACGCGGTGGAATTCATCGCCGACGACGAGTTGGTGGAAGTGACGCCGGAGAGCATCCGCATCCGCAAGCGCTTCCTCCAGGAGCACGAGCGCAAGCGCGCGGCGCGCAGCGATTCGACGGCCGCCGTAGGCTGACCGCCGCCGCAAGCCGACGGGACCGCCTGCGGGGCTGTCGGCCGCGGGCGACAGCGGGCCCCGTGCGGCCGGCTGAGTCAGACTCTGGGGCGGAAAGTGAGCGGAGGGCACACGTGCAGCACTTTGATACCCGGGAACGCCTGCTTGTGATTCCCCGTAGCCGCCGGCGATGTGCGGCCAGGGCCGCCGCGCTGGCCGCGGCGCTCGCCCTCGCGCCCGCCGTGCTCCTGCCGTCGACCGCCCGGGCGGCGCTCGGCGATGCCGACACCTCGATTGCGGCCGACGCCGCGACGCTGCGGGCGACCCTGAGCCCCCCGGTGGCACACGGCCCGTACGTCTCGCAGGAAATGCGATCCGCCCTCGGCGCCACGGTCCGTGAATACGTGTCGAATTCGGGCACCGTGTTCGCGGTGGCGTGGAGCGGCCCCTTCAAGCCGGACATGGACGTGCTGCTGGGGCGCTTTGCGGACCGCTACGCCCGCTCGCCGCGTACTCCGGACTCGACCCGCAGCCAGCTGCGCATCGAACAACCGGATCTCGTGGTACACGCCAGCGGCGGCATGCGTTTCTATGCCGGCGTCGCCTATCTGCCGCAGCAGCTTCCCGAAGGCATCAATGTTGGAGATCTCCGATGACCCTGGCGGGCGTCAGGGGCGTCGGGCGCACGGCGCTGCGGGCTGCCGCGGGCCTGCTGGTGGCGGTACTTGGCGCCTGCGGCGGCGGGGCGGGCAGCGGCAGCGGCGTGGTGAATCCGCCGCTGCCGACGGGGCCGAACGTCGCGCCGATCCTGGTGGACGCGGGCTCTGCCGCCCTGGGCTTCAATGAACCGTCCGTCAGTGTCACGGTTTGCGCTCCCGGCACGGCGAACTGCCAGACCATCAACCATATCCTCGTGGACACCGGGTCCGTCGGCTTGCGCATCTTCGCTTCTCTGCTCGCGCCCATTGCCCTGCCACCGACGACCACGGCAGCGGGCGACCCGATGTACGAATGTCAGTTATTCGCCGATGGCTACACCTGGGGCAGCGTACGTCTCGCAGACCTGCAGCTGGCCGACGGCAAGGCCGGGAACCTGCCCATTCAGGTGATCGATGATTCCAGCAATCCGAACCCGGCTGCCCCTGCCGATTGCGCTGCCGCCGGCAATGGTCCCGGAGTCAACACC
>Ga0075017_100003060_pt1 | contig 10520 bp, 11 predicted proteins | sample AleBraG_ABR_2012_FD_71475 | JGI IMG/M metagenome (GOLD analysis project Ga0075017, IMG submission 71475) | Freshwater sediment microbial communities in response to fracking from Pennsylvania, USA - Alex Branch Run_MetaG_ABR_2012 | ecosystem: Environmental > Aquatic > Freshwater > Creek >... | reverse complement strand
TGGCCAGCGCCTGGCAGGCATTGACCGAGCGATCCGGCCCCGCGGCCGTGTCGCGCGAGTCGCTGGCCTGATCCAGCAGTCGATGCAGGTTGGCGGCGGTGAGCGTGGCGTCACGAGAGAGCATCAGGGCGGCAACGCCGGTGATCTCGCCCGTGGCGATGGAACTGCCCGAGGAAAAGTCGTAGTGACCGCCCGGTGCCAGGGTCATAACGTCGCGGCCGGGAGCCTGCAGTACCCCGCTGGGGGCGTCGCGGTCCTCAGAGCGTGCAACGCCCAGCACCTGGGCCACATCGCCTGGAAACGAGGGTACGGCGGAGCTGGGACCGATCAGCACGATGCCCTTGCGCATGGCCTGGCGCGCCAGGGCGGCCAGCAGCGGGTCGGGCGGGCCGGTCAGGCTCAAGTTGATGATCTGCGCCTTCAGTTCCACGGCGCTGACCAGCGCTTTGGCCAGGGTGAAGGCGTTGCAGCGGGCCGCGTCGTGGCCCTCCTGCAGCTGCCAGCAGGCCTTTAGCGCCAGGAGCTGTGCCTCGGGCGCCACCCCGATCAACCCATGGCCCTTGCCGGCATTGGCGGCGATGACCCCGGCCACTGCGGTGCCGTGCCGATCCTGCTGAAATTGCCGTTCATCGGTGTCGACGAAATTGCGCTGCGAACTGATGCGGCCGCGCAGGTCCGGATGCGTGGAGTCAAGACCCGTATCCACGAGCGCGACGCGCACGCCCCGACCCGTGGCAAGGCGATGGGCGGCGCTCACTTCCATGCGCTCGTTGCTGGCTTGCACGCTCCCCGGCGCGTCGACCGGCGCGTCGGCATGCGCATCGCTCCCGGCGGTCTGCAGTTCGTAGCGATGCAGGGGCTCGGCCAGGGCGACGCGCGAATCCTGTTGCAGTTGCGCCAGGACGGCATCGCGCGCGGCGTCGGCCGGGACGGCAAACACCACACACTGCAAATGCAGCAGCGCGATGGGCCAGGCCGCCACCGAACGCAGGTGGTATTGCGCTGTGACCGCGCGCAGCGTGCGGCGCGCCCCGTCACTGACCACATAGTCATTGGCACCGCCGTACGCGCGCAGGGTGCCGCCCGTCGGAGCGTTGGCGTGACCCGGATCGTTGGTGACGGCCAGGACGATGTAATGCGAGTCATCCCCGCGCAGCGTCTCGGCCCAGGGCGCTTCGGTGGGGCGCGGGCCCGCAGCACAACCGGCCACGGCCAGGGACAGGGTGAGCGCGGCGGCTCTCGCGTGCGGAGTGAGTGTCCTAGCGCGGGGCATCGCGGGTTACCACCTCGGCAAAGCGCACCCGCGGGTCCGCTCGCAGACGCGGCAGAGCCGCTTCAGTGGCCTGATCGACTCGGCGTGGATCCGCGGCGCTCGCATCGGCGCTGACCAGGGTGTACACACCGGTGGGGCCGGGGCCTTCCAGCACCGATAAATTGGTGCCCGTGAGGATGGCTGTGACATCACCCAGTCGGAGCCGATCATCGAATATGGCCTTGATCTGCACGCGTGTAGCGCTGCCCGTGGCGGGCGGTGAGTCGGTGACGGTGCGATAGTCGGGCACGGTGACCCGATGCCACCCCTGCCACAGGGCGCCGCCCAGTAGCAGGATAATGGCCACCTGCGCGGCCACCATCACACGGAGCCAGGGCACGCTTCGGCGCACGGGCGAGCGCGGCGGCTCCACTTGCGCATCCGCCTCGATCTGCTGCCACAGCCGATTGAAGGAGGCTTGCGGAGCAAACTCCACCACGGGTTGTGAGGCCACCGCATCGCGTATCCGCCGCTGCGAGGCGCATTCCGCGCGACAGGACTCGCAGCCCTCCAAATGGGCATTGAGCCAGAGCAGGTCTTCACCGCCAAGCCGGCCGTTGACCAACCAGGGCAGCAAGTCCAGGGCCTTGGCGTGCGAGGCTTCGCTCATGGGGCGGACTCCTTACCCGCCAGGCGGGGCAGGATGGCGCGCAACTTCTCGCGGCCATGAAACAGGCGCGTCTTCACCGTATTCACCGGGCAATCCATGATCAAGGCGATCTCCTCGCAGGAGTGGCCATAACCGTAGGCAAATTCCAACGCCAGGCGCTGGTCCGTGGGCAACTGCTCCATGGCCAGCAATATCCACTCGCCCAGTTCCGCGTCGCCCAGTTCGTCCGGTGCAATCAGCGGCTCGTTCTCAATGGGTACGGTCTCAATGGATTGATTGCCACGACTGCGCAGTGTTTTGAGCGCCCGTCGATACGCGATGCCCATGATCCAGGTGGAGACGCGCGAATCGCCGCGAAACTCCCCGGCCTTGCGCCACACCACCCACATGGTGTCGTTGATGATCTCTTCGGCCAGTTCATAGCGGCGGGTCAGACGCACCAGGAAGCGCGCCAGGCGCCGGTGGTAGACGATATACAGTTCGCGGAACGCCTCGCGATCCCGCGCCATCACCCGATCCAGGAGGCGGCGGTCAACGTCTTCGCGAAGCTGATGCTGGCGGCTTAAGGGGGCAATCATGCTCATGATTTTGGGTGCTCACCCTGTGGGTACCCAGGGCGCCGTACACAGTTCAGGGGATTCAGAAATTCCATGCCACAGTGAGAGTTAGCGGACCGCCGGCCGGGCCCTGGCTGTACCAGCGATGATTGTCGCCCTGGACCAGGATCCAGGCCAGATCCGCGCGCCATTTGCCATAGTGCCAATCCAACGCCGCGCTGCCATACGTGTAGGTGGCGTAGTCCAGCCCCAATGGATCGTAGTAGGCCACCCCGAGCACGGCATCCAGGTGCGGGCGCAGGGTGCGATGGGTGGAGAGTTCGAAATTCAAGACACGTGTGTCGCGCGATAATTCGTAACCATAGCCGGTGAAGCCGAAGTTCGAGAACAACGTGACTTCGGGCGCGAAGCGCACGGTGGCGTAGAGCTGGTCGCGCCAGCCGGCGGTTACGCTCAGTTCCTGGTAGTTGTAGCCGATGGGCCGGGGATCATTGGGATACACGTAGCCGGTGGCGCTAACGGCGAAATCGAAATCCTCGCCCAGCGGCCGACGCCATTGCACGTATGGGTTCAGCTCGAGCGAGTGACGATAATGCGTCAGTTTCACCTCCGAGCCCCACACACCAAACGACCAGTTGCTGCCCAGATTCAGGTGCACATCGCCTTGCAGAGCCGCATCGTCGCCGTTCTGCGAAACGCCACGCAGTACATAGTCACTGCTCATTGCCACAAAGCCGCCCACGCTCACCGCGCCCTGCGCCGCCTGGACCCAGCAGAGCGGCGCGATCAGACCTAAGCAGGCCATGGCGCGTGCGGACAAGAGCGGGGCGGCGGTCATTGCGAGAGCGATTGTATACAACGAATCGCCGTCCAACGAATCGCCGCCACAGCGCGCGGGCGCGCGGCGCTGAGTACCCACGACGCAGTTCACGGTTCATTGAACTATTTGGCGCCGCGCGCCGCACTCATCCACACCAGTACCGTGCTCGCCCTATCCACTCGAGGGAAGATTCATGAACACCAAACTACTCGCCGGCCTCAGCGCATTGGCCGCATTGATCGCATCGACGTTGGTCGCGTGCGGTGGGGGCGGTGGGTACGGCGGTGGCGGCTCGATGAGCAACCCCTGCGGCGCCTATGCCTCCTGCTCACCATCCGTGTCCATCAGTGCGCCCGCCGCCGGCGCCACCGTGGCCGGCACCGTGACGTTGAGTGCCAGCGCGGCGGCCGTCGGCACGTACACGGTGATGAAAGTACAGTTTCGCGTGGACGGCACGGCCGTAGGCGCGGCGGTGACGACGGCGCCCTACAACTTTGCCTGGGACTCCACCAGCGTGAGTGATGGCGCGCATCTGATCACGGCCGTGGTGACCGATTCGGCAGGCGGAAGCGCCACCTCCGCGTCGGTCAGCGTCAACGTGGCCAACAACGGCACCTTCCCGCTTACTTTGGCGCCCGCGCAGTTGTTTCCCGTGCCCACCAGCAGTGCCACCGGCACGGGCACACTCACCTTCAACGTAAGTTCCGGCGCGGCCAGCGGCAGCGTCACCCTCAGCGGCATCACGCCCACGGCAGTGGAGGTGGGCGATGCGTATGCCGGGGCGCAGAGCGCGGCGGTGTTTGCGCTGACGCAAAATGCCACCCACAGCAATGAGTGGGATGTGGGCGCGAGCATCGCGCTGACCGCTTCGCAAGTGGCGGATTTGAAGAACGGCAAACTCTATGTGCTGGTGCGCTCGAGTGCGTACCCGAACGGGGAGCTGCGCGGACAAGTGCTGCCCGCGAACGTCACGGTTAAATTTGCGACGCTGTCAGGCTCGGCCGAAGTACCGGCGGTGACCAGTGCGGGGAGCGGCGCGGGGGCGGTCACCGTCAACACCACCTCGATGATGGCGGCGGTGGAAGTTACGGTAGCGGGCATCACGGCCACCGGCGCGGAACTGGATGCGGGCGCAAGCGGCGCTGTGGGCACGGCGGTGGCGAGTTTGAGTGTCGATGCCCAGAACAGCAATCATTACCTGAATGAGGCCGTGGCGCTGGTGGCGGCGGACCTCACCAACTACAACAATGGCGGCTGGTACGCCAATGTCTTCACGGCGGCGCACCCGACGGGTGAGCTGCGAGGCCAGTTTGCCCCGCCGGTGGTGGCCCCCACGCTCACGCAGCTGCAGACGCAGATCTTCACGCCGATTTGTTCCACCTGTCACGATGGCACCGGGACCGTGCTGCCCGGCGTGCAGAACCTGACGGCGGGCAACACCTTCGCCAGTATCGTGGGCGTGGCGAGCCTGGAGCAAACCAGTCCGCCTTTGCTGCGCATCAAACCCGGCGATCCGGATAACAGTTACCTGGTGCAGAAGGTGGAGGGCTTGGCCGGCATCATGGGGGTGCGGATGCCCAAAGGCGGTACGCCGCTGACGCAAGCCCAAATCGATTCGATTCGCGCCTGGGTGAGCGCGGGGGCGCCCAACAACTGAGGGCGCGGACGCGTGGCCGCAGGCATTGTGTTATCATGCTGAGACCGAGGTGATAACATGATACGTACGCAGGTGTCTTTTGACGAGCAGCTGTACAGGCGCGCCAAAGATGCGGCCAAGAGCCAAGGCGTGTCGCTGGCGGAACTGTGTCGACGTGGCTTGGCGGAGGTCGTAGCACGCGTTGGCTCTGACCAGCCCTGGATGCAATACGCCGGTGTGGTCGAGGGAAGCGCGGGAGACAGCACCAGCGTCGACGAAGTGGTGTACGGACGCGACGCACCTTGAGCGGGCCGGTATTCCTGGACTCCGGGGTGTTCATTGCCGTGCTCACGCGACGGGATCGGCTGCATGTGGAGGCTGTGGAGCTGTTTGGGCGCGAAGGCACCCGTTGGGTGAGCTCGGTGTTGGTGTTTGCCGAGACGTATTCCTGGTTTTTGCACCGCCATGGCGAGGAATCGGCGCGGCAGTTTCGCGCTTTCATCGCGGCGCTACGCGGTCTGCATTTGCTGGCATTGACCGCCGACGCTCACGTACACGCGCTGCAGATTTTGGATCGCTTTCGCGGTTCCAAATTGACCTACGTCGATGCCGCCTCTCTGGCGTGGATCGAACAGCGTAAGATCAAGGTAGTCTGGAGCACCGACCACCATTTGGGTCTGACTGGCGTGCAGATTCTGCCGCGATCCTAATCCGGAGTGCTTTCCGGAAAGGCCATGCCCACGGTACTGAAGCCGTTGTCCACGTACAGCACTTCGCCCGTCACGCCGCGAGCCAGGTCGGAGCACAGGAAGGCCGCGGCGTTGCCCACGTCTTCCGTGCTGACATTGCGCCGCAGGGGGGCGATGCGCGCCACTTCGGCCAGCATCTTGCGAAAGCCGCTGACGCCGGCGGCAGCGAGGGTCTTGATGGGCCCAGCCGAGATGGCGTTGACGCGGATGTTCTGCGGACCTAAATCCGCCGCCAGAAAACGTACGTTGGCCTCGAGGCTGGCCTTGGCCAGTCCCATGACGTTGTAGCTCGGGATGGAGCGCACCGCGCCGAGATAGGAGAGCGTGAGGATGGCGCCCTGGCGGCCGGCCATCAGGGGCAGGGCGGCGCGCGAGAGCGCGGTGAGACTGTAGCTGGAGACATCGTGCGCGATGAGAAAGGCTTCGCGCGTGGTGTTGGCGGCAAAGCTCCCTTCGATGGCTTCGCGCGGAGCGAAGGCTACCGCATGCACCAGGATGTCCAGCTGACCCCAGTCGCGCTTGAGCTGAGCAAAGGCCGCGTCAATCTGCGCGTCATCGGTGACGTCCAGGGGCATGACGATCTTGGAGCCGATGGAGGCGGCCAGGGGCTCGACCCGCTCTTTGAATTTCTCGCCCGCGTAGGAGAACGCCAGTTCGGCGCCTTGGGCGTGCATGGCCTGGGCGATGCCCCAGGCGATCGAACGGTCGGTGGCCACGCCGACGATAAAGGCCCGCTTTCCGCTCAACATCAACATATTCAACCGCGTGAGCTGACGAAGGCCACCAGCTTCTGGCCCGGGTGCAAGGCGTTGGCCGAACCCACGCCGTTCCACCCCATCAAATCGCGCACCGTGACCTGCAGGAGCCGGGCGATGCTGTAGAGCGTATCGCCACGGCGCACGGTATAGGTGACCGGGCGGCCCGAGCCCGACCCTGAGGCGCTCTGCCCAGACGCAGCGGTCCCGTGTGCCGCACTGGCCCCGCTGCGAGTACTCGCCGAAATCACCAGGCGTTGTCCGGCGCGCAGCGGGTCGCCCACTTCCATGTTGTTCAATCGTGCCAGCGTGCGCACATCGGTGCCGGTGCGGTGAGCAATGCGGGCGAGGGTATCGCCGCGACGAACCACGCGCACGCCGGCCACCCTGAAATGGCGGCGACCGCCCATGCGGCCAGGCCGGTCGAACAAGGCTGCGGCCCGCGCCGCCTTCTCGGGCAGGGGCACATTGGCGGAGGGCACGCGCAGGTCATTGCCGATCACCGGCTTTTCATTCGTGCCCATGTCGTTGAGCTGGCGTAGCGTCGCCGGGGTGGTCGCAAACGCCGCGGCAATCGACGCCACGGTGTCGCCGCGGCGCACGGTGTAGGCGGCCACGCGCATGCGCTGTTCGGGCGTCAGGGACAGGAGCATCTGCTCCAGGCCGTCGGCAATCTTGGTGGGCACCAGGAGGGAATGGGGGCCGGTGGGATCGGTGGCGAAGCGGTGGAAGGCCGGATTCAGCTCGTACAGATCCTCCTTGGAGATGCCGGTGATTTCCGCCACCACCTGCAGGTCGATCTGTCCGCCCGTGGCCACGGGCGTGAAATACGGTTCATCGGGAATCTGGCTGAATTCGAGGCCGAAGTTGGCCGGATCGGCCACGATGCGCCGCATCGCCAAGAGCTTGGGCACATAGGCGCGTGTTTCGGTGGGCAGTTTCAGGTGCCAGAAATCGATGGGGCGGCCGGCACGCTGATTGCGGTTGACCGCATGCTGCACGTTGCCTTCACCGCAGTTGTACGCCGCGATGGCCAGCAGCCAATCGCCGTTGAACTCATCGTGGAGCGACTGCAGATAATCGAGCGCGGCGCGGGTGGAGGCCACCACATCGCGGCGCCCGTCGTACCACCAGTCCTGCTTCAATCCGTAGCGCGAGCCGGTGCCGGGAATGAACTGCCACAGCCCCGAGGCGCGCGCCCGCGAGTAGGCGTAGGGTTCAAAGGCGCTCTCCACCACGGGCAGCAGGGCCAGTTCCAACGGCATGTTGCGTTCATTGAGCTGAGCGATGATGTAGTGCAGGTACTGACCGGCCCGGGTCCAGACGCGGCCGAGATAGTCGGGGTGATTGGCGTACCAGTTGATTTCCCGATCCACGGCGTGGGCGTCCACATCCTCCAGCTTGAAGCCCGCGCGGAGCCTGACGAACAGGTCGCCCGGGGGTACGGCCGCCAGGGGGCGATCGGAGCCGCTGGCCGGGGCAGCCGCATCCGCTGCCGCCTCATCGGTGGCGCCGTTGGGGGTGCCAGGATCCGGAGCCGTCGGCGCCGCCACCGCGGCTGCATTCGCCACGGCAGGGTCAGGCACCGGGGCGACAGTCACGACGACGGGGAGCATCGTGTGCGTGGGCGCCGGGTGCGAGGCGCAGCCGGCCAGCAGCAGCACGAGGGCGAGGCTACAACAGAATTTTGGGGTCCGGTCTAATTTAAGCAATGTGTTCCATCCCCGTTCCGGGCCGTTAACGTGTTACGGTATGGGCGCTGGTTATTACCTTAATCCAGCAAGACCATTTAACACGTAAGTTCAGAGGATTGCTACCTTTTTTGGGTGGCTTCGGCGCAGTAGATCACACCTTGAACACTTAAAGCCAGGATGTCGAACAGCTTATGTGAATGGCAACAGAGCGCTCTGGGAGGCTCGGTGGTCGAGGCCGAGGCACAGTTGCTGGCCGCGGCCATGGACGATGTATTCGGGCTCGAGCTGCTCCAGTTGGGCGCGTGGGGCGCGCAGCGGGAGCTCCTGCGCGCCAGTCGCACGCGCCACCAGAGCGTGGTGGCGACGGCGCGTTCGGCGGGGGTGGACCTGATCGCGCACCCCGCTCACTTGCCGGTGGCGGCGGGAAGCGTGGATGCGGTGCTGTTGCCTCACTGCCTGGAAATCGAGGCGGATCCACAGGCCATACTGCGCGAGGCCGATCGCGTCCTCATCGGTCAGGGGCACCTGGTCATTTTGGGGTTTCGTCCCTGGAGCCTGTGGGGACTGCGCTCGGCGGCCAGCCGCTCAGGCTTCCCGCCCGGTTTTGAACGCTTGATTTCGGAGTGGAGAATGAGGGATTGGCTGGGGGTGCTGGGATACGAGGTGAGCGCGGCGCGCCACTATTTGTATTTCGCGCCGCGCGACGCAGGGGTCGCGCGCCACCGTGGGTTGCTGCGCCGTGGGCTGTTCAATCCCATGCCGGCCGGAGCCTACCTGCTCAAGGCGCGCAAGCGCCTGTACACGATCACGCCCATCCGCCCGCGTCGGCGCGAGCGCGCACCGCTCCTGGGCACACTTACCAATCCCTCCACCTGAGCGGAACCATGAACGTCATCGACATCTACACCGACGGCGCCTGTCGCGGGAATCCCGGCCCCGGAGGCTGGGCGGCGCTGCTCCTAAGCGGCTCCACGGAGCGGGAGATTTCCGGCGCGGCAGCGGCGACCACCAACAATCGCATGGAATTGCAGGCCGTGATCGAAGCGCTGCGCGCGCTCAAGCGCGCCGTGCGCGCCCGCATTTACACCGACTCGCAATACGTACGCTTAGGCATCACCGAGTGGGTGCGCGGGTGGAAGGCGCGCGGCTGGCGCACGGCGGATCGGAAGCCGGTGAAGAATCAGGATCTGTGGGAGCAGCTGGATGCACTGGCCGCCGAGCACGAACTGGAGTGGCACTGGGTCAAGGGCCATTCGGGCGTCGCGGGCAATGAGCGCGTCGATGAGCTGGCCAATGCGGCGATCGACGCTCTGCTTGGGGTAACATCGCGCTGATGCGGCAAGTCGTACTGGATACGGAAACCACCGGGCTCGAGGCGGCGCAGGGGCACCGGGTAATTGAGATCGGCTGCGTGGAGCTGGTGCACCGGCGAAACACGGGGCGGCAATTTCATTGCCTGCTGAACCCGCAACGCGAGGTGGATGCCGGCGCGCAAGCAGTGCATGGCTGGTCACTGGCCAAGCTCAAGGACAAGCCCTTGTTCGCGGCAGTGGCCGATGAGTTGACGGCCTTCATCACGGGCGCCGAACTGATCATCCACAACGCCAGCTTCGATGTGGGGTTCCTGGACGCGGAGTTTGCGCGCCTGAATGGCAAGGGTGCGGGCGGCGCGGGCACGGGCGGCGCGGTCGCGGTGCGGGTGGCCTCGCTGTGCACGGTGCTCGATACGCTGGCCTTGGCGCGTGGCATGCATCCGGGACAGCGCAACAGCCTGGACGCGCTGTGCAACCGCTATGGCGTGGACAACAGTCACCGGGAACTGCACGGAGCGCTGCTGGATGCGCGCATCCTGGCGGACGTGTACCTGGCGATGACCGGCGGGCAGAGTGCGCTGGCGCTGGACGAAGCGCCCAAGCGCGCCCCCCGCCGGAGCGGGGCGAGCCGCGCGGCCACCGACGCGTCCACCGCGGTCCGGCCCGCGCCGCTCCCGCAACGCGTACTGACAGCCAACGCCGCGGAACGCGAAGCGCACGAACGGCTCCAAGATTTACTGCAGAAAGAGAGCGGCGGGCATTGTGTCTGGCGCACCCATCCAACACTGAAGGGCTGAGCAAATTGTGAAGATACTGGTTACCGGCGCCGCAGGTTTCATCGGTTCAACAGCCTCGCGGCGCTTCCTGGAACGCGGCGATGAGGTGGTGGGACTCGATAATCTCAATGATTATTACGACGTGAACCTCAAGCAGGCGCGGCTGGCGCGCTTAGCGGCGCACTCCGCGTTTCGCTTCGTCAAATTGGACCTGGCCGACCAGGCGGGCATGAGCGCGCTGTTTGCCCGTGAAGGCTTTGAGCGCGTGGTGCACTTAGGCGCCCAGGCGGGGGTGCGC
>Ga0075017_100003059_pt1 | contig 10520 bp, 8 predicted proteins | sample AleBraG_ABR_2012_FD_71475 | JGI IMG/M metagenome (GOLD analysis project Ga0075017, IMG submission 71475) | Freshwater sediment microbial communities in response to fracking from Pennsylvania, USA - Alex Branch Run_MetaG_ABR_2012 | ecosystem: Environmental > Aquatic > Freshwater > Creek >... | reverse complement strand
CCATTGACGTACGTGACGAACGCGCGGCCGATCGGCCATGAAATTGGCTTGAGACCAACGCCGTAGTAGCCGTAGCCAAGATTGAGATTGTTGAACGGCGTGGTGTCCAACGTCAGCGTTGAATGCGCTGGCCAGAACGTTTCCGGACGGAAGTGAACCTCGTCCGCAGCCCACCAACGCCATGCTCCAAGACCGGTCGGCTTGGACTCTTGCACCAACAACGCCCGTTCAACCTCGGCCCGGTGGTCACGCGGGATCGAGCGACTGAACTTCACGATGATGGGCTGCGCGATGCCACGCTCTAAACCTGGGTAAGGCGTAATCGAGACGATGCTGATCGGCTTGGTCGGCTTTGGCGTGGGCGAGGGTGTCGGTGTCGGAGTCGCACTGGGCGTGGGACTCGCGGACGGCGACTGCGAACCGGTGGGGTTTGCGCCAACGGACGCAACGGAGCAACCGGTCAGCGCCAGCGCCGCGCTGACGACAACTGCTACCCCGAGGCGACGCATCACCACACCACACCTTTACTGGCATCCAGACGGACGCCGAAGAACCGCGCCGAACGCGGCTTCACACCTACCCGAAATGTTGCTCGTGCTGAGCCCTTTCAGTGTGCCCGATGCCGGGCCATTCGGCCTAGTGACAACCGCCACGAACTGGTAACGGCGCGCCGCGACCGTCGGACCCGACCTCATCGGCGTGGCAACTCCCTTGAGGGCAACCTTGGAAGTCTAATTCGTGTATTATGTTCCGTATGAAGCCCTTTCGGGTCCTCGCGGCCGCCCTCTCAGCCCTCGCACTCGCTGCCACCGCAGCCTGGATTTCCGTCGCCGCCGGCGGACCGGTGACGTGGCAGGTCTCGATCGGGCTGCGAACTCCAAGCACCCTGAGTTTTGGACTCAACCTCGCCACCGCGACGATCCTCGTCCTCACCACAACGGTCGGCGCTACGGTCGCGCTGTACTCGATGCGCTATCTCGCTACTGACGGACGACTCGGCCGCTATGCGCTCGCGCTAACAGCGACGATCACGCTCTTGGGCATTGCCGTGACATGCCAGGACCTCGTCATCATGGCTATCGCCTGGGTTGGCGCGGGTGCCGCGTTCCGAGTTCTTGTCGCGCAGCGTCCCGAGGTCAGTGGGCTACACGCGGCCATGAAGCGATTGCGTTGGACCTGGCTCGCCAGCGACGTCGCCGTCGTGAGTGGCTTGGCCGTCGTCATCGTGTCAACACACGCTTGGACGATTCAAAGCGTGACTGCGGGCCTCGGCGACGCACGGACTTGGGCCGTAACACTTGCTGCAGCACTCATTGCACTCGGCGGCGTCATGCGATCGGCGCTCACGCCTTTTCACCGCTGGCTACCTGAGACCGCAGTAGCGCCGACCCCGGTATCCGCATTGCTACATGCAGGCCTCGTCAATGGGCTTGGCGTTCTCGTGGTTCTGTACTGGCCAGTGTTCCGGGCCGCACCTGTTGTCCTCGCAGGGCTTTATGCCGTCGGATTGACCTCAATTCTTGTTGGCACCTTGCAGATGTGGGGCCGCAGCGACGTCAAAGGAAAGCTCGCAACCTCGACAACTGCGCAGATGGGTTTTGTTGCGTTGCAGTGCGGACTTGGTTTACCTGCGGCCGCTTTGTTGCATGTCTTCGGACACGGGTTCTACAAGTCGACGCTCTTCTTGCGTAGCGGATCAGTCATTGATGACAACGCTAAGTCGAGGAAACTTGCGAACTACGCGCAGGCGCAGACATCGCAACGCGTTTTCGCATGGTTTGTCGGGCTTGCCCTTTCAAGTGGTGTCGCAATCGTCGTCATCGCGTTGATCCCGTGGACATTGCCAGCGACGGCGACAGTTCTGTTGGCTGCAGTCGCCGTCATTACAGCGACGGTCGTCATCGCCGCCTACCTCGCTGGACCCGCCCAATTGACTCCACAGCGCAAAGCCGTTGCGTCGACCATGACGCTGCTCGGTTTGGCTGGCTACCTCGTCGTTGCACTCGGTTTCGAGAACGCCACGCGGATGGTGCTACCCGAAACCGTCGCATGGTCGCGAACCGCTCTTGCCGCATTCGTAGTCGCCGGTATTGCGACGGCGGTCGGACTCGTGGTGACTGACGCGATGGTGCAGCGCGGCCGCTTCACGCGCTTGTACGCGTGGTCGGTTCGGAGCTCCTTGCCACCGCGGTTCGATCGCGAGCTAGTCCGCCGCTCAATTCCGGACGCCGGCCTCACGCAGGTGTCCCCCGCCGACCGGTCGAGCGCGCGCGCCTACGTACAAGAGGCAACGCGCCTGGCGCCCCGACTGTGGCCGCTTACGGACTTCGTCGCTTCCAACCCACTTAGTGGCCTCGAGTCAATGCGCTTCGCACGTGCAGTGACGTTGTCGGAACGGCTAACAGGGCGACACGGGTTCCGTCCGATTGCGGAATTCCGCGCTCTGTATGACGCCGACGTTATTACTGCTGACGCGTTGAGTGCCGTACTCGACCGTCGCGTTGGACATGACATCGGCACTTTGCACCTGCCTTCGACGACAGTTAGTGGGCACGAGTTGCGGCAAGCCCTTGTCTTGGGAGAGGTGCTGCAGTCCCCCGACGACAGCGAAGTTGCCGCCGTGGCTGCGAAGCTCAACGAGGTCCCAGACACGTGGTTCCTAGCGACCGAGATCGTTCACTCACCACTTCACAACTACGACGCGGCGCACGGAACTCGGTTTGTTGACAGCGTCGATCACGAAGTCAACGTCTGGCTACTCGCCGCGACCGACATGGGCGAGGCGCGCTGGCAATCTGCGACGTCTCAATCGTTGTGGCAAGAATGGCGGAGCGCGTACTCCGTGGGAGCTGAGCGCAGTCTCGGCCTCACGGGCCTTGCGTTGTGGTGTCAATCGCTGTCACTACGCGCGGACGAAGCGTTGGCCCAGGTTCTTGATTTCCTCGGCATAGCCACTGATGAACGCGAAAGCGTTATCGAAGCAATCGTGGCTCGGAAGACGGGGTGGGCTGGTCGTCTCGCGACCAGTGAAGTCGCCGTATCCATTCTCGAACTTGTCACGCTGACCTTGGTTCTCGAAACGGCAGTGCTCAGCGCTTTGATTGGTGGCGATGTTGCTATCGCCGTCCGAGACCTTGCGGCGCAACAACGGGAGCGCGACTTAATCGCAAATCGCCATCACATCGCACGCCGCGCAGTGGCTACGCTGAATGTGCTGGGCGCCACGTCGGAATTCCTCGCAGCGGCCGACGAAGCAGGAGTGAATACGCTCGTCGACGCTTTGAGCACGCTGTCATCGAACGCCTGCCTCGAGATCTGGCAAAGCGCATACGAAGAAAGCACGCGGCGCGAGTTGTTGGCTGACCTCAACGCAAGCCCTATCTCAGACGCACCCGAGACAGTTGCGCAACTTGTCTTCTGCATCGACGTGCGATCCGAAGGTTTTCGGCGCCATCTCGAGCACATTGGTTCGTACGAGACCTTCGGCTTTGCAGGGTTCTTCGGAGTGCCGATGTCGTTTCAAGGCTTCCGTTCGGCACTGCAGACAGACCAGTGCCCGGTGCTCATCACACCGCGGAATACAGTCCGAGAGCGTGGACACGGATCTGCAAAGGCTTTGGCCGCGGACGCACTTGACCGAGCGCAGAAGGCCACAACGCGGACTGCGATGTATCAAGCGCAATCACGTGCCGTGGCTGGCTTCGCGACCGCCGAAGCAGCCGGGCCGATACTTGCGCTCCAATCGATCGGACGGACGGTTGCGCCAAGCGCATTTCGGCGCCGGCCGAGTCAGTCACCGGCAAGCTCGACAAACTCACTGCGGACGACGCTCGACGTCGCCGGTCCGGACGTTCGCTCGGGACGCGACGCCTCGGTCTTCGGCTTCACGATTACTGAGCGGGTCTACTTAGCAGAGGCGGCCTTGCGTGCCATGGGCCTGACGAAGAATTTCGCGTCAACCGTTTGGCTTGTTGGACACCGTGCGACAACAACAAACAACCCCTACGCCGCTGGTTACCAATGCGGCGCGTGCGGCGGACACACGGGCGCCGCAAATGCGCGAGCACTGGCAACCATTCTCAACGATCGCCGAGTTCGGCAAGAGTTGTTGCGCCGCAACATCCTCGTGCCGCAAACGACGTGGTTCGTTCCTGCGGAACACGACACGACCACGGATGTTGTTGACGTTCTCGATTCACATGTTGTGCCGGAGTCGCATCGCGGTGCCGTCGCCGCAGTCGCCGCGGACCTTGCGACAGCGGGCGACCGGAATCGCTCAGAGCGCATGCGAGAACTGCAACCTGGGGCGAACGATCGTCGGGCTCGCGCAGGTGTTCACAAGCGCGCAGCTGACTGGTCAGAGTTGATCCCGGAATGGGGCTTGGCCGGGAACGAAGCGATCGTTATCGGCCCGCGCTCGCTGACAAAGAACGCACACCTCGGTCGCCGCGCTTTCTTGCACTCGTACGACTACCGCCAAGATCTCGATGGTGCTGCACTCGAGGTCATCCTCACCGCGCCGGTCATCGTGGCGCAGTGGATTAACGCGCAGTACTACTTCGCAGCTACCGACCCGCACGGTTACGGGGCCGGCTCGAAAGTCGTGCACAATGTGGCCGGACGACATGGAGTGGTGACCGGACCGCGCGGTGACCTCAGGGCCGGGCTCCCGTTGCAATCCGTGTTCGCTCACGACTCAACTCGCATGCACGATCCACAACGACTCTTCGTTGTCGTACACGCACCACGCGTCACGGTCGACGCGATCTTGGCGCGACACCCCGAACTCGTCACACTGATCGAGAATCACTGGATGAGCTTGGCCGTTATCGACACGGACGGCGTTACGTGGCGCTGTGAAGGTCCGGCGCTGTGGAGCCGGGACAACGACACGTCTCGCCGCGACGTCACGAGTCCGGCGCCGCTAGCCGCCGAGAACGAATCAACATCAAGCGTCAGTGCCCAGACGTCGAGCCAATTGCAGGAGTGGTGACGGTGCTATCGGATTACCTCACACGGATGGTCAAGGTCGAAGTCATCGTCAATGCGGCGGACCGATCGTTCGTTGAGACGCTCTTTCGAGCCGAAGACGTTGTCGGATGGACAGCGTTGCCTGGGCTGTCCGGATTTGGGCACGGAGGTCGACACGAAGGTCGGCTGCTCTTCAATGAGCAGATGGGGCAGACGATGCTCATCACGGTCGTACCAGAAGCCAAGCTCGAAGGAATCGTCGCTGGACTCCGCGCACTACTCGAAACCCACGCGGGAGTGCTGTTCGTCTCTGACGCGTACGTCAGTCGTCCGATGTATTTCGTGAACGATGCGGACGGTCGCGACTAGTCGCATGGGTTCGCGCCGTCGGTAGACTCACGACATGAGTCGGCCAGTCATCGGCATCACGTGCTACGTCGAGCCAGCAAAGTGGGGCGCGTGGGATACCCGCGCTGCCGTTCTGCCCTACACGTACGTCGACAACGTGCAACGCGCTGGCGGACGTGCGGTCCTCATTCCGCCCGATGACATCGACGCCGACGTCCTTGATCGCATCGACGGACTCATCATCGCGGGCGGCGCCGATGTCGACCCTGCGCTGTACGGGTCTGAGTTGCTGCCCGGCACTGACGCTCCACGTCTCGATCGCGATGCTGGCGAGGTACTGCTGTATCGGGCGGCCCGCGATCGCGATCTCCCAGTTCTTGGCATCTGCCGGGGCATGCAGGTCATGGCAGTGGCCTCGGGTGGACGGCTTGTGCAAGACATCCCGTCCGAACTCGGATCTGGAATTCACCGAGAGCGACCTGGCGAATTCGTCGACCACCAAGCCAAGTTCGTCAGCGGCTCGAAGGTGGCAGACATCGTCGGCGAAGCGACCGTTGTCAACTCTTCGCATCATCAAGCGGTAGTCGACGCGGGAACCTTGACCGTTACCGGCTGGGCTGAAGACGACACCATCGAATCGATCGAAGATCCGACCGCACGATTTGTCCTAGGGCTGCAGTGGCACCCAGAAGCGCGCGACGAAGAGCGCGTCTTTACCGCCTTCGTTAAGGCGTGCGGCTAACTAGCCATATAGAGGTGAAGGGCGCAGCGGTCTTTTGATCGCTGCGCCCTTCGTTCTCCCTAACCGCTTAAAGGGGCGTGACGTACGCACCCGTAATGCCGCCATCAACGAGGAAGTTCTGTGCCGTGATGAACGACGAATCGTCACTGGCAAGGAAGGCAACTGCGGCGGCAATTTCGCTCGCCTCGCCGAAGCGTCCCATCGGAATGTGTACCAAGCGACGAGCTGCCCGCTCTGGGTCCTTCGCGAAAAGTTCGACGAGCAGCGGAGTGTTGACCGGCCCAGGCGACAGCGCGTTCACTCGAATGCCTTCACGGGCGAACTGGACGCCGAGTTCGCGTGACATCGCAAGTACGCCACCCTTGCTTGCCGTGTAAGAGATCTGCGACGTGGCCGCACCGAGGGTGGCCACAAACGACGCGGTGTTAATGATCGAACCCTTGCCTTGACGCTGCATGTACGGAATGACTGCTTTGCAACACAGGTAGACGCTCGTGAGGTTGACCTCTTGGACGCGGCGCCACGCCTCCAGACTCGTCTCAAGGATTGAGTCGTCGTCGGGCGGTGAGATGCCAGCGTTGTTGAAGGCGATGTCGACCGAGCCATACGTGTCGAACGCAGTCTTGAACATGCCCTCAACGTCGTGGGGATTCGTGACATCGGCGTGCACAAAAAGTCCGTTGATCTCGCGCGCGAGTTCCGTGCCTGGTTCGTCCGCCATGTCGACAACGACGACGTGCGCACCTTCGCTGGCTAAGCGAATGGCCGAGGCCTTCCCAAGTCCACTTGCTGCGCCAGTAATGACCGCCACGCGGCCTTCGAGTCGCTGGGTCATGTGTTAATCCTCCGTCGCGAAGAAAACGTTCTTGGTCTCGGTGAATGGGTCAAGTGCGTCCGGGCCGAGTTCACGACCGAGACCTGATTGCTTGTAACCACCAAACGGCGTCGAGTAGCGGACGGACGAGTGGCTGTTCACGCTGAGGTTGCCACTCTCGACTGCGCGCGCCACCCGAATGGCCCGCCCAACATCGCGTGTCCAGATCGAGCCCGAGAGGCCGTACTCGGTGTCGTTCGCCTTAGCGATCGCGTCGGCCTCGTCGTCAAACGCCAGGACGCTAACGACGGGGCCGAAAATCTCCTCCCGCCACGCCCGGTCACTCGTCGACTCGGGAGTAAGAACCGTGGCAGGGAACCAATGGCCGGGGCCATCGGGAACGGTTCCGCGAATCGCGACCGCTGCGCCTTCTGGCACATACGAAGCAACGGCTGCCAACTGCTTGGCAGAAATGAGAGGTCCCATTTCGGAGGTTTCGCGACGCGGGTCTTCGACGCGCACTCCAAGAACAGCAGGCTCAAACAACTCCATGAAGCGGTCAAAGACGCTGCGCTGCACGAGAATGCGCGATCGCGCACAACAGTCTTGGCCCGCGTTGTCGAAGACGCCGTAGGGCGCGGTGGCTGCGGCCTTCTCGAGATCACTGTCCGCAAAGATGATGTTTGCGCTCTTACCGCCGAGTTCCAACGTCACGCGCTTGACCTGCGCTGCGCCTTCGCGCATGACACCCTTGCCGACTTCGGTGGAACCGGTGAACACAATCTTGCGGACGTCCGGGTGGCTCGTGAAGCGCGCACCAACAACGGAACCCTTGCCGGGAATGACAGTGAACACGCCCTCGGGCAGTCCGGCCTCAAGCGCGAGTTCACCAAGTCGAATCGCAGTTAGCGGTGTGTATTCGGCCGGCTTGAGCACGACGGTGTTACCCGCCGCCAGCGCTGGAGCAAAACCCCAACCAGCAATAGGCATAGGGAAGTTCCACGGCACGATGACGCCCACGACGCCCAACGGTTCTTTGAACGTGACGTCGAGACCACCGGCAACCGGAATCTGGCGTCCGAAGAGTCGCTCGGGTGCACCGGAGTAGTAGGCCAGCACATCGCGGACGTTGCCCGCTTCCCACCTGGCATTGCCGATCGTGTGACCGGAGTTGACGACCTCTAACTGGGCAAGTTCCTCGTTGTGTTCACCGACGAGATCTGAGAATCGGCGCAACAGTCGCGCGCGGTCGGCGGGAGCAACAGTGCGCCAGGTCGCGAAGGCCTGCACTGCCCTTTCGATGAGGCGATCGGTTTCGGCCAGATCAGCCTCTTCGACGGACGTGACGTGTTCGAGCGTCGCAGGATTGACGATGTCGTAAGTCGTGCTCATGGAACTCTTAGAACCTCTCGAAGTTGCGGAACCGTTCCCAGTCAGTGACGGCTCGCTTAAACGCATCGAGTTCGATGCGCGCCATGTTGGTGTAGTGGTCTTGTACGTCTTCGCCGAACGTCTCCTTGATCCAAGCGCTCGTCGCCCACAACTCCATGGCCTCTTCGAGGCTGTCAGGTACGCGCTCGGCGTCCGTTTGGTAGGCATTGCCGGCGAACGCAGGTTCGAGCGGAAGCGCTCGCTCAACTCCGTCCAAACCGGCCGCCACCATTCCCGCCACTGCCAGGTACGGGTTGACGTCGCCACCGGGTACGCGGTTTTCGAGTCGAAGCGCAGGTCCACGTCCGACCAACCGGAACGCGCAGGTGCGGTTGTCGCGGCCCCACATGATGGCGGTCGGTGCGAACGAGCCAGCGACGTAGCGCTTGTACGAGTTGATGTTCGGCGCGAAGAGCAGCGTGAGTTCTTTCATGTGCGCGATTTGGCCTGCGATGAACGAGCGACCGAGCGCCGACAACCCGTGGGTCGGGTCGCCCTCATCGGTCATGACCAGTTGATTATCGAGTCCGCGGAACGACAAGTGGATGTGGCACGAGTTGCCTTCACGCTCGTTGTACTTCGCCATAAAGGTGAGTGCCTTGCCGTCTTGCGCCGCAATCTCTTTCGCGCCGTTTTTGTAGATGACGTGGTTGTCGCACGTTGTCAGCGCATCGGAGTATTTGAAAGCGATTTCGTGCTGTCCGAAGTTGCACTCGCCCTTGCTGGACTCAACCGTCAGTCCGGCCGCAGCCATGTCGAGTCGGATCTTGCGGATGAGTGGCTCGACACGCGACGTTCCCAAGATCGAGTAGTCAACGTTGTAGAGGTTGACCGGGGTCATGTTGCGGTAGCCGGCCTCCCAGGCCGACTCGTACGAATCCTCGAAGACGATGAATTCCAGTTCCGTGCCGGTGAGCGCAACCATGCCCGCGTCTTGCAACCGATCGAGTTGGCGACGCAACACCTGCCGGGGAGAGGCCACGACGTCAGACCCATCGAGCCAGTGAACGTCGGCCAGGAGCAGCGCCGTGCCTTCTTGCCACGGGATATAGCGCAGAGTGTTGAGGTCGGGCTGCATGACGAAGTCGCCATAGCCGCCGTGCCACGACGACATCTTGTAGCCGTCAACGGTGTTCATGTCGACGTCGACGGCGAGGAGGTAGTTGCAGCCATCAGTGCCGTGCGCAAGGACGTCATCAAGGAAGTAGGGCGCGTGCAGGCGCTTGCCTTGCAAACGACCTTGCATGTCCGTGATCGCGACGATGACCGTGTCGATGCGGCCGTGCTCAATGTCGTCACGAAGTTCGTCCATCGACAAAGACTTCGAGCGCGCTGGCTGAGAACTCATAGGCACTTCCTTCGCACTGAGTCGCCCGGACCGTCCGACGGCCACCCAAACCATTCCAGTGGGCTGACACTAGTCCATTGGATCGCGCGCCGACACCACGCCGAGGCATGCGGGTCGTGCGCTACCTTGCCAGCCTGTCGTAATGTGAGCGGCCATGCGCGGTACGTCCGCGCGACGAGGCCACGACCCGCGCCGCGGGACGGACGAAACGGTGATAGCGACCGCACCAGGAGGGGATGCCGGGTGGTTGAGCGTGTAGGAGTGACGGGGGCGGGGTCCGGCGATGGATCGCTCGCTGGAGTCGCGCTCTTGCGACCCGTTCGGACGGGGAACGCCTTTGAAGAGACCGTCGAGTTGCTGCTGCGAGCCATCAAACTCGGGGTCGCGAGCCCGGGCGAACGCCTGCCCGCCGAGCGGGAGCTCTCCCAACGCCTGAGCGTGAGCCGAGTGACCTTGCGCGAAGCCTTGCGGGCACTCGAGACCGAGGGCTACGTCGACGTTCGGCGCGGGCGGTACGGCGGAACCTTCATCAACGCCACCCTGCCCAAGCCCAAGCGCACCGCTAAGCGCGATCGGCCGTCCGAAACCGAGCTCGAAGACGTGCTGACGTTGCGCGAGGTTCTCGAGCCAGGTGCGGCCTCCACTGCCGCCCTGCACGACATCGGTGAGCGTGAGATGGCCTTGCTGGAACGACGACTCGCGGACTGTGAGCGCGTCGGTGACACGGCTGAGTATCGCCGTATGGATTCCCGCTTGCACCTGACGATCGCCGAACTGTCCGGTTCGGCCTCACTCGTCGCGGCGGTCGCCGATGTGCGCGTCCGAACGAACGCTTTGCTCGACTGCATCCCGCGGTTGAGTTCGAA
>Ga0075017_100003058_pt1 | contig 10522 bp, 13 predicted proteins | sample AleBraG_ABR_2012_FD_71475 | JGI IMG/M metagenome (GOLD analysis project Ga0075017, IMG submission 71475) | Freshwater sediment microbial communities in response to fracking from Pennsylvania, USA - Alex Branch Run_MetaG_ABR_2012 | ecosystem: Environmental > Aquatic > Freshwater > Creek >... | reverse complement strand
GGTCCAGCGCCTCGGTCGCCGCTTGGCCGAGGATGCCGCGTTCTACCTGGGCGCCTACGGCATCGACGTGACCGAGCTCGATCGGTCAGGAGCGGCGGGAGGTCTCGCCGGCGGTCTTGCCGCGTTCGGTGCCGAGCTCCGCTCCGGGTTCGACCTGGTCGCCGAGCACTCGGGGCTCTCCCGCGCCGTGAAGGGCATCGATCTCTGCGTCACCGGCGAGGGGTCGATCGACCCGACCACCTTGGAGGGCAAGGCCATCTCGTCGCTGCTCGCACTGCTCAGCCCCACGTGTCCGGTGCTGCTGGTCTGCGGCAGCGCCGACGAAGCGACGCTCAATGCGATCAGGTCCGCTCGTCGTGGCCCGGTGCACTGCTTCGATCTCACGCAGCGCTTCGGTGCGAGCTCGATGACCGACACCGAGCGTCTGGTGGAGGACGGCGTCGCCGAGCTGCTGGCATCGGGCGCGCTTGGCTAGGCGTCGGGCTGTGAGAGCAGCAGCTGGAGATCGGTGATCTTGGCGCAGCACAGCTCGATGAGCTGGGTGAGGCGCTGGTCGGTGTCCTCGGTCTCTAAGAGGCGCTGCGCGTCGTAGAGGCCAAGGGGAGCGAAGGCGCAGACCATCCAGGCGTCGACGCCAGGGTCGCCGCACAGCTCGATCTCGATGGGGCAGCACGGCCCGTCGGCCAGCTCTGAGAGGAGCATCCGCACCCGACGGACCCCTGCAGCGGCCCGAGCGAGCAGCTCAGGATCCGGCAGACCAGGAGGCTCGAGCATCTCGACGGCAGCCATCGGATAGGGGTCGTCGGGCAGCCACTCCACGACCCGGAAGCGCTCGACGCCACGAGAGACCAGCAGAGAGCGGCCGTCTTCGAAGGGCACCACCATCTGGATCGCAGCCAAGGTGCCGGTGCTGCAGCGCTGGTCTCCCCCACCGACCTCAGAGCCAGCCGAGATCAACACGGTGCCGAAGGTCCCCTCCTGGGCCGTGACGTCATCGATCATCGTGCGATAGCGGGGCTCGAAGACGTGGAGTGGCAGCTCGGCGAAGGGGAAGAGCACCGCGGAGAGCGGGAACATCGCGACGATCGTCGGTTCGGTGCTCACACGATCAGGCTAGGGGTGAGCATCGACGAGCTGCCCGCAAGCTGGCGAGGTCAGCCTCGCTGGGGCACGGACGCCGACGCCGTACCGAGCACCTTGACCTCGCCGTCCCGGTTGGCCAGGTTCACCTCGAGGTCGACGAGGTGGATGCCCCCCTCCTCACGGAGGGCCGTGACCGCCACGTGGGTGATCAGCTCCTCGTCTGGCCACGTCTGTCGAGAGAAGCGAACCGAGTAGTCCACGAGTCGTCCGATGCCGACGAAGTCGGTGATCGCGGAGGCCAGGAAGCCCATCGAGAACATCCCGTGGCCGAAGACGCTGGGCTGCCCCGCCGCTGTCGCCAGGATCTCATCGTGGTGCATCGGGTTGTAGTCCCCCGACGCGCCGGCGTAGCGCACCAGGTCGGTGCGGCGCAGCACGTGGCGCCGCACAGGCGCCTCTTGGCCCACGCTGAACTCGTCGATGAATGGTGCGCTCATGCTTCGTCCTTGCCTCTCGTGCCCACTGGCGCTACCTGCGGTAGATGACGTTGAACCGGACGTCGACGACGGGTTCACCGGTCGTAGTGTCCGACCAGGCCTGCTCTTCGACGATGAACGACATCGTGCGACCGTTCGATTCCTTCCTGTAGGCGTTGACGATCGAGCCCAGCCCATGGAGCACGTCGCCCACGACGACTGGTCGATGGAAGTGGAACGACTGCTCACCGTGCAAGATGAGCCCGCCGTCTTTGAGCAGGGTGTCCAAGATCGACTGCACGCCACCTTCGAGCGTGCCCTCACGCGCTTCGGCACTCGCCTGGATCTCGGGGAACGCACCCCAGTGAGCCATGACGAAGGGGAAGGTCGGGGCCACCGGGATGGCATCGAAGCCCGCTTCCCTGGCCGCGGCGACGTCAGCGTAGACAGGATTGTCATCGAGGACGGAGCGAGCGAACGTCGAGGCAGGTCCTCGCTCGACCACCACCGTGGTGTCCGATGTCCTCTGGCCGATCAGGCCGGCCAAGAACGCTTCATCAACCATGGGTGCCCTCCTCTCACTGTCGTTTCGAGGGCAAGGCTAGCGACTTCGCCTGCAGCCAGCCTGAAGACCGTGGCACTCAGCCGTCGAGGAGACCCAGCTCGGCCAACCGGTCTGCGAGCGCGAGGAAGGCACGGCCTCGGTGGCTGATCTCGTGCTTCTCCGCAGGGGTCATCTCGGCGAAGGTGCGACCGTCTCCCTCGTCAGGAACGAAGAGGGGGTCGTAGCCGAAGCCGTTGGTCCCCCGGGGCTCGGTGGCGATGGTGCCTGCGACCTCCCCTGCCGCAGACACCTCGGTGCCGTCGGGGAACGAGGCGTAGGCGACGGTCGAGAAGCGGGCGGCGCGGTCTGGCTTGCCGGCCATCTCTCGAAGGAGCTTGTCGACGTTGTCGCCATAGCTGGCGGACTCCCCGGCGTAGCGAGCGGAGTAGACGCCGGGTGCGCCGTCGAGCGCCTCGACCTCGAGGCCGGTGTCGTCGGCGATCGCTGGTCGGCCGGTGGCCTCGGTGAGCGCACGTGCCTTCAAGCGGGCGTTCTCCTCGAGCGTCTCGCCCGTCTCTTCGACCTCGGCGACGTCGGCGGGCCGCTCGAGCAGCTCCACCTCGCCGCGAGTCGAGAGGATGGCGGTGATCTCGACGGCCTTGTCCTTGTTGTTGGTCGAGAGCACCACGTGGAGCGTCACGGGCGTCGAGGCCGCGGTGGCGTGGAGAGGACCTCCGCCTGGGCGGCGAGCAGTGTGGCGATGCCTCCTTCGGCCAAGCCCAAGAGCGAGTCGAGCTCCGAGCGAGAGAACGCCAGCTGCTCGGCCGTGCCCTGGACCTCGACGAAGCGGCCTGCCCCGGTCATCACCACGTTCATGTCGACCTCGGCACGTGAGTCCTCTTCGTAGGGAAGATCGAGCATGGGCACCCCATCGATGATCCCGACCGACACCGCGGCCACCGCGTCGGTGAGGGGGTGGCTCGACAGCTCGCCCTCGACGAGCAAGCGACTGCAGGCGTCGTGGAGTGCGACGTACGCACCACAGATCGCGGCGGTCCGGGTGCCGCCGTCGGCCTGGAGGACGTCGCAGTCGACGGTGATCTGGCGCTCACCAACGGCGACGAGGTCAGTCACGGCGCGAAGCGACCGAGCGATGAGCCGCTGGATCTCCTGGGTCCGACCGGATTGCTTGCCCTTGGCGGCTTCGCGGCTCGCCCTCTCAGGCGTCGATCCCGGCAGCATCGAGTACTCCGCGGTGACCCAGCCCTTGCCTGAGCCGCGCAACCACGGTGGGATCCGATCCTCGATCGACGCCGTGCAGAGCACGCGGGTCCTGCCCATCGAGACGAGCACCGAGCCGGCGGCAAAGACGGTGAAGTCCCGCTCGAAGCCCACGGCGCGCAGCTCGTCTATTTGGCGTCCATCTGCCCGTGACGTCCTCTGCTCGGCGTCGCTCATCTCTGGTGTGCCTCCTCGGCGGTGCTCAGTCCCGCGGTGCGGGAACGAGCAAGCCTAGAAGCCCTAGAAGTAGATGACCTGCTTGGCTCGTTCGACCACGGTGTCGAGGTCATCGGTCCACGCACCCGTCGAGAGGTACTTCCAGCCGTCATCGCAGACGATGGTGACGATCGTGGCGCTCTGGCCTGCGGGGATCTGGTTCGCACAGCGAACGGCCCCGGCCATGATGGCTCCCGACGAGATACCGACGAACAGGCCGAGCTCGGTCATCCGCCTCGTCCATTCGATTGACTCGCGCGGGCGGATCACGGTCTTTCGATCCAAGATCTCAGCCCCGCCGAGGTCGGCGAAGATCGGCGGGATGTAGCCATCATCGAGGTTGCGCAGGCCGTCGACCATCTCGCCCGTGGGCGGCTCGATGGCCCAGATCTCGATGTCGGGGTTCTGCTCTTTGAGGAAGCGGCCCACACCGAGCAGCGTCCCCGAGGTGCCGAGACCCGCCACGAAGTGTGTGACCTCCGGGCAGTCGGCCCAGATCTCAGGACCGGTGTGCCGGTAGTGGGCAGCCGGATTGGCGGGGTTGGCGTACTGGTAGAGGAACACCCACTCGGGGTTGGCCTCGGCCAGCTCGCGAGCCATGCGCACCGCGCCGTTCGAACCCTCGGAGCCGGGTGACTCGATGATCTCTGCGCCGAAGACCTCGAGCAGCTGGCGGCGTTCGATCGAGACGTTGGTCGGGAGCACCACCTTGAGGTGGTAGCCCTTCAGCCGACAGACCATGGCCAGGGCGATGCCGGTGTTGCCCGACGAGGGCTCGATGAGGATCTGATCTGGCTTGCCCGGGACCAGGATGCCATCGGCCTCAGCCGCCTCGACCAGGCTCAGCGCGACACGGTCCTTGACCGAGCCGGCGGGGTTGCGGCCCTCAAGCTTCGCCACGATCTGCACGTCGGGGTTCGGGCTCAAGGCCGAGACGTCGACCATCGGCGTCGAACCGATGAGCTCGAGGACCGAGGCGTAGCGGGTCACGAGAGCGGCACGCTCACAGCGGCTCCACCGGCGACAGCGGGAAGGATCGAGATCTCGTCGCCGTCCTTGACGGGCGTGTCGAGCTGCTGGAGGTAGCGGACGTCGTCGTCGTTGACGTAGATGTTCACGAACTTGTTGAGCGAGCCTTCGTCGCTGATGACCTGACCAGTGAGGCCGGGGTGCTGATCCACCAAGGTCGAGAGCACCTCGCCGATGGTGGACCCATCGAGCTCGAGGACGGCGGCGCCACCGGCGTGAGCACGTAGAACGTTGGGCAGCCGCACTGACACAGACATCGCTGGGACCTCCTCAAGGAGCGGGCAGTCGCCGGCTCGAAACCTGACCTTGCTGGTCAGATATTACCGGGCGAGCAGACCGCTGGAGCGCTCAGTCCCCGGAGTCCACCTTGGAAGGTCGGTAGAAGGCAGCCAGCTGCAGGAACGCTCCACCGATGCCGACCACGGCGGCGATGATGAGCCCGACGGCTGGCTTGACGTGCCAGAACTTGATCGCATGGTCGAGCGACCATGCGCCTGCGCCCAGACCACCGAGCGCAATCGCCACCACGGCGACGACGAGGCAGTACTCGTAACCCTCACCGGGGTTGAAAATGAAGAAGCCGTTCTTGCGGTGCACCGTGGCGATCGCCACGATCATGACGGACGCCAGCCCGGCGCAAGCCAGCGGGGTGAGAAGGCCGAGCATGAGCAAGATGCCTGAGCCCACTTCGGTGAGCGCCGCTGCCCAGGCGTTCGGCACGCCGGGGCGCACGCCGATCGACTCGAACCACGCCGCGGTGCCTGGGATCTTGCCGCCGCCGAAGATCTTGCGATAGCCGTGCCTGAAGATCATGAAGCCGAGCATCACGCGGATGGCGAGCAACGAGATGTTGATCGCTACCAGCGAGGTGAAGTGGATGTCCATGGAAGGTGCGCTCCTCGAGAAGGGCCGACTGGCTGTCTTCGGATCCTACCGGTACCCCTCGCCGGGCCGGTGGTTCCCTCTGAGAGGCTCAGCGCAGCTCGACGGGCTCTTCGGCAACCTCGCCATCAACGATGCGGAAGCTGCGGATCGCCGGCGAGGTGTCCCGCAGCGACACGATCACGTAGTGCCACGACGGATCAGGGGCTTGGCCGACGTCGGTCGGCGAGGGATAGGCCTCTGTGTGGGTGTGGGAGTGGAACACCCCCACCAGCGTCGTGCCCTTGGCCTCGGCTGCCCGATCGGCTCTGAGGTGCGCCTTCGGATCCAAGGTGTAGAGCATCGCTGAGGCGGCGAGGTTGTCCGCGAGGTAGAGGTCGTCGACTCGCTCCTCCTCGGCGTCGCCCCCCAAGAGACCACACGCTTCTAAGGGATGGTGGCGCAGGCAGTGCGCCACCATCTCTTCGGCCAACGAGCGAGACAGGACCAGCACGGCGGCCACGCTAGCGAACCGCCTCCTCGGCGTGGCCCGGTACCCTCTCACCATGGCGCAGGCCAAGAAAACCAAGGCCAAGCGAGACGCGAAAAAGGCTGAGCCGGCCGGCGACAGGACCGTGGCCACCAATCGCAAGGCGCGCCACGACTACGACATCTTGGAGTCCACCGAGTGCGGCATCATGCTCCAGGGCTCTGAGGTCAAGTCGCTCCGTGAGGGCAAGGCCCAGCTGGCCGACGCCTACGCACGCGTCGATGGTGGCGAGCTCTGGCTCTTCGGGCTCCACATCCCGCCGTGGCGCTTCGCGTCGGGCTTCGGTGGCCATGATCCCGATCGACGTCGGAAGCTCTTGGTCCATCGACACCAGATCGACGAGTTCGTGGGCAAGACCCAGACCCAGCCCCTGACGCTGGTCCCGCTCAAGCTCTACTTCCACGAGGGCAAGGCCAAGGTGGAGCTGGGCTTGGCTCGGGGTCGCAAGCTCTATGACAAGCGCCGCGCCATCATGGAGCGCGAGGTCAAGCGAGAAGCCGAGCGAGCGGTGCGCGAGCAGACCCGATGGGGTTGAGAACCTCGTCAGCCTTCGTTGCAGGATCGTCACGTCTCGTAATGCGCAAGAAACAGTCACCGCCTACCGTGCTGACAGCATGAACGACATCCTTTCGACCTACGAGGTCGCCCAGGCGTGGGACGAGATGTTCTCCAGCGATGGGCACTCGCGCGCGGTCTACGACCGCGTCGTCGAGGCGCTGCGCCCCCTGGATCCCGCCGATCTCCAGTTTCGTGCGGAGCAGCTGGCCAAGACCTTCACTGAACGGGGTGTCACCTTCGCGTACGGCGGCGAGGAACGCCCCTTCCCGCTCGATCTGATCCCCCGGATCATCGAGGCTGAGGAGTGGCGACTGCTCGCTGGCGGCGTCCGCCAGCGCGTGCGCGCCCTCGAAGCGTTCCTCTCCGATGCCTACAGCGACGGCGTGGTCTTCCAAGAGGGGATCGTGCCCAAGCGGCTCATCACCTCTTCGGCGGAGTTCAACCGAGCCGCGCACGGCATCCGCTCCCCCAACGACGTGCGCGTCCAGGTCGCCGGCATCGACATCGTGCGCGACGAGGTCGGCGCGCTGCGGGTGCTCGAGGACAACGTCCGGATCCCCTCTGGCGTCAGCTACGTCATGGAGAACCGCCGCGCCATGACGAGGACCTTCCCGAGCCTCTTCGCTGAAGAGCGGATCTTGCCGGTCGACCACTATCCCCAACGGCTCCTTTCCGCACTCGAGGCCGCCGCCCCTCCTGGCGTGGTGGACCCGGTCGTCGTCGTGCTCACCCCTGGCATCCACAACGCCGCCTACTTCGAGCACGCCCTCTTGGCGCGCCGCATGGGCGTCGAGCTCGTCGAGGGTCGGGACCTCTTCTGTCGCGGCAACCAGCTCTGGATGCGCACGACACACGGCGACACCCCCGTCCACGTCGTCTATCGACGAGTCGACGATGAGTTTCTCGACCCCCTCCACGGCCGCCCCTCCTCGCTCATCGGCGTGGCCGGTCTGCTCAACGCCGCGCGCTCTGGCTCCGTCACCATCTCGAACGCCGTGGGCAACGGCGTCGCTGACGACAAGCTCATCTACACCTACGTGCCGGAGCTCATCCGCTTCTATCTGGGCGAAGAGCCTCTGATCGCCAACGTCGAGACCTACAGGCTCGACAGCGCCGACGTGCTCGCTGACGTGATCGATCGACTGGACCAGTTGGTGGTCAAGCCTGTCGACGGCGCCGGCGGCGCTGGCATCGTCATCGGACCTCAGGCTGACGAGAAGACCTTGACCGAGCTGCGCGCCACCGTGCTCGAGAACCCACGAGGCTTCATCGCCCAGCGACCTGTCGCCCTCTCGACGCACCCCACCCTCATCGGTGAGCGCCTGGCTCCGCGCCACATCGACCTGCGGCCCTTCGCCGTCAACGACGGCGATGACATCTGGGTCCTGCCTGGCGGACTCACCCGCGTGGCGCTGCCGGAGGGCGCGCTGGTGGTGAACTCATCTCAGGGCGGCGGCTCAAAAGACACCTGGGTCCTGCTCGACGAAGAGGACCCCAACTACTCCGACGACGACATCATCCCCTTGGCTCCCCTCGCCTTCGGCCAACGCCAGGGTGGACCACCCATCCTCGAGCGGACGGACCAGCAGTGACCTCCACCGGCCTCCTCTCACGCTTGGCGGAGTCGCTCTTTTGGATCGGGCGCTACGTCGAGAGGGCCGACGACACCTCGAGGATCGTCGACGCCTACCTGCATCGCTTCTTAGAGGACCCCTTCGAGGACGAGAGCCTGGCCTGTCGCTCGCTGCTCGCCATCATGGGCCTGGACGCAGGCGACAAGGACCCGACCACCCAGACGGTCATGGACCTCCTGGCCTTTGACGCCGACAACACCTCAGCGATCGTCGGCTCGCTGAGGCCGGCCCACGAGAACGCCATGGGCTCGCGCGACGTGATGTCGTCGGAGATGTGGGAGTGCCTGAACACGACGTGGTTCGAGATCCCTGCACGCCGCGTGCAGGTCCAGCGGATCGGCGCCCACAGCTTCTTGCGCTGGGTGCGAGACCGAGCGGCCCTCTTCGCCGGCTTGACCGACTCGACCATGAGCCGCTCAGACGCGTGGCGCTTCATGGTGCTCGGGCGCAGCTTGGAGCGAGTGGACATGACCACTCGGCTCATGTCCGTGCGGGTGGCTGCTGGCGGCCATGCTCCGAACTGGCCCACGCTGCTCAGGGCGGCTGGCGCCGAAGAGGCGTTCTTGAGCGCTTACGGCGGTGCTGACCAGCCAGAGCGGATCGCTGAGTTCTTGCTGCGTGACCGGCTCTTCCCCCGCTCGGCCTTCCACGCGCTCTTAGAAGCCGAGCGGCGCCTCGGCGAGCTGGCCTCTGGTCAGTCTCGAAGCGGCGTGGCGGATCCCGCCATGCGCATCATCGGCCAGATGCGCACCCGGCTCGAGTACGTCGAATCGAGCACACTGCTCAGCGAGCTGGCTCCGCTGCTCGAGTCGATCTCAGAGTCATGCGCTCGGGCATCGCTCGCCCTCGGTCAGACCTACTTCGGAAACATCCGCTCTATCCAATGGGAGGCCGAGGCCGGATGAGCCAGACCTGGGCACCACACACCGGAGGATGGCGGCTGCACATCGTCCACGAGACGGGCTTCAACTACGACGGAGAGGCTCGTGGCTCGTACAACGAGGCTCGACTCACCCCGACCACCATGTCGACCCAGTCGGTCCTGGCCGCAGAGCTCCGCGTCCGACCCACCGCGGCTCGCTCGTCCTACAAGGACTACTGGGGCAACCGGGTCATCGCCTTCCAGCTTGATGAGCCCCATACCTCGATGGAGGTGACCGCCGAAGCCACGGTCGAGACCTCAGGAGCTCCCCTGTGGCGGGGTGATCTCACGAGAGAGCAGCTCCGCCAGCCAGCCATCGCGGACCTCATGGATGAGCTCTTGGCGCAGACGCCCCAGACCTCGATCGACGAGAGCATCCTCGACGACATGCGCTCTCAGGCAAGCGACCTCGACACCCACATGGCGGCCGCCCTGGCCATGGACACCGTCCTTGGTTCGATGACCTACATGCCGGGGGTGACCGGCGTCCAGACCACGGCCAGCGAGGCCTTGAGCGTGGGCAAGGGCGTGTGCCAGGACTTCACGCATCTCTGCTTGGGCTTCCTCAGAGGCCTCGGCATCCCCGCTCGCTACGTCTCGGGCTACTTGCACCCCGAGCTCGACGCCGAGCCTGGCCACACTGGTCGGGGAGAGAGCCACGCGTGGGTCGAGTACTTCGCCGGGGAGTGGAACGCCATGGATCCCACCTCGGGCAACGACGTCGGTCCTCGTCACGTGGTCGTCGCTCGTGGCCGTGACTACACCGACGCCGCCCCGCTCAAGGGGATCTACCACGGTGCGCCCTCAACGTCGCTTGGCGTGGGCGTCACGATCACCCGTCTCGCCTAGCGCCCGGCGGTCAGAGCTCGGCGACCACCAAGTAGCCTTTGGTCCTCGACGAGAGTCGTCGAGTGGAGTTCCCCTGGGGGTGATTGGTCTCGACGTCGGATGTCAAGACAGGAGAAGCGAGCCGTGGTCTCCGGAGCCACGTTAAAGAGCCGGAACCAAAAACAAACGCCGAGCCTCAGCTCGCGCTCGCTGCTTAATTAAGTAGCGATGTCCTACCGGTCTCAGTCCCACGGGTCGGATCTTGGGCATCATCAAGTGGGACTTACCTCGTGGCAGTGCTTGTGGGCCATGAGGGACACCAAAGCAAGATAAGGAACGGGATGGCTGCTAGCCGACCCCCGAACTCGAAAACTCTCGGTTAGCTGCGCTCGGAGAAGACCTGTTGAGGTACTGGCGGACGCGGGTTCGATTCCCGCCACCTCCAAGAGCGCTCAGGGGCGACCCAGAGCGCTGTTGGAGGTGAAGGCCGATCATCACTGCAATACAGCTCCAGGATCGCTCGAGCCCATTCGATGGCAT
>Ga0075017_100003057_pt1 | contig 10522 bp, 13 predicted proteins | sample AleBraG_ABR_2012_FD_71475 | JGI IMG/M metagenome (GOLD analysis project Ga0075017, IMG submission 71475) | Freshwater sediment microbial communities in response to fracking from Pennsylvania, USA - Alex Branch Run_MetaG_ABR_2012 | ecosystem: Environmental > Aquatic > Freshwater > Creek >... | reverse complement strand
CCCCCGGCCCGAGCGCCCGCCGGTGACCATCCGGCCGATGGAGGCGTCCGACCTCGACACGGTCGACCGGATCCTGCGCACGGCCTTCGGTACGTTCCTGGGTGCTCCCGACCCGGCGGTGTTCTTCGGTGACGCGGACCTGGCCCGGACCCGGTGGCGGGCCGACCCGTCGGCCGCCCTGGCTGCCGAGCTCGCCGGGACGGTCGTCGGCTCCAACTTCGCGGCCAACTGGGGCAGCGTCGGGTTCTTCGGTCCTCTGTCGGTGCGGCCCGACCTGTGGGATCGGGGTATCGCCCGCCACCTGGTGGCCGCCACGATGGACCGCTTCGAGGTGTGGGGCACCGGCCACGTCGGTCTGTTCACCTTCCCGCACAGCACCAAGCACGTGGCGCTGTACCACAGCTTCGGCTTCTGGCCCCGCCTGCTCACCGTCGTCCTGGGCTCCCCGGTGGTGGCGCCCGACCGGCCCGGCGGGTTCGTCTGCTTCTCCGAGCTCGGCCCGGCCGACCGGGCCGTGGCGCTGGCCGGGGCGGCCGCCCTCACCGGCGCCGTGTTCGCCGGCCTCGACGTGACCCGGGAGATCGAGGCGGTGGCCGGCCAGCAGCTCGGCGAGACGGTGCTGCTCCACGACGGCGCCGGCGTGGAGGCCGTGGCCGTGTGCCATCTCGGCGCCGGCACGGAAGCGGGCGGCGGGAAGTGCTACGTCAAGTTCGCCGCGGTCCGTCCCGGCCCGGCCGCCGCCCGGGCCTTCGACCGGTTGGTCGACGCCTGCCTCGCCGTGGCCGCCGCCGGCGGCGCCGACACGCTATCGGCCGGGGTGAACTTCGGCCGGGAGAGGGCCTACACGGCACTGCGCCAGCGGGGTTTTCGCCCGCTGCTGCAGGGGGTCACCATGCACCGGCCCAACGAGGTCGGCTACGACCGGCCCGACGTCTACGTTCTCGACGACTGGCGCTGAGGTCCGGTCCCCGGGGGCCGCCGGCGGGACCGGTCTCAGGTGGCCAGCAGGCCACCCTCGATGAACAGATCGTGGGCGTTGACCCCGGTGTTACGGAGCAGGAAGTCGGTGGCGTCGACCACCTCGTCCATGGTCACGAGCCGGCCGAGGGGGGTGCGCGCCGCGTGGGGATGGTCGAGCACATCCCGCCACTTGGGGCTGTCGCCCACCACCCCGGGATGGATGGCGTTGACCCGGAAGGGCGCGATCTCGACGGCGATGGTCCGAACCAGACCACTCACCCCACCGTTGAATGCGGTGACGATGGTCGAGCCCGGGTACGGGCGTTCCATGGCCAGCCCCCCGAACAACACCACCGAAGCGCCCGGCCGGAAGCGGGGCAGCAGGACCCGCACGGTCTCGGTGTAGCCGACCAGCTTGACCGTCACCGACCGCACCGCCAGGGCGATGTCGAAGTTACGCACCGAGTTGACGCCCTGCTCGATGGCGGTGATCACCAGATGGTCGACGGCGGCGATGCCGGCCAGGGAGTCGGCGATGCCCGCCGGGTCGGCCAGGTCGAGGGCCAGCCCCGTGGTCGCCCCGCCGATCTCGGCGGCTACCTCGGCGGCCCGTCCGGCGTCGCGGCTGGTGATCACCACCTCGTCGCCCAGGGAGGCCCGGTGGGCCGCCACCGCCCGCCCGAGGCCGCTACTGCCGCCCACCACGATCGACACCGTCATCGTCACACGTCTCCGTTGGCCACCGGGAGGAGCCCGGTCGGCCGGCCCGGGGTCGCCGGCAGCGTAGTGGGCGACACCGCGCCCGAGCCCCCGGCCACAGCCCGGGGCCCGGCGGCCGATGGCCGGACATGCCGGGCGGCCAAGCCCATAAGCGGACGTTCGAGCAGGTACCAGCTGGCCGCCGCCACCGGCACGGTGAGGCCGAAGACGACCAGTGTGGCCAGCGGCCAGCTCACCGTGCCGGTGCCGGCGAAGGCGGCGCCCCAGACGCCGTAGATGGCCCGCATGACGATCCAGTGCCACAGGTACAGCCCGTAGCTGATGGTGCCCAGCCACACCGCCGCCCGGCCCACGGCCGACCGGGGCGCCGGGCTGCGCCGGGCCAGCCATACGATCAGCCCCGACACTAGGGCGAAGCCGAACGAGGAGAACGCCACCGGGCCGGTGGACACCCCGAACAGGTACATGCAACCGAACCAGGCGACGGCGGCCACCCCGGCCCCGACCACCCGGGCCGGGCGGGCCAGCTCGACGGGGGGCCTCCCGTGCTCGGCCACGGCCAGGGCCACGCCGGGGGCGAAGAACAGGAACTGGGCGGGCAGGCTGTACTGGGCGACGGTGTCCCAACCGGTCGGCCCGGACCGCGTGAACACGGCGGCGTGCACCACGGCCGAGCCGAGTGTGAGGCCCCCCAACCCGGCCAGCAAGCGGCGTACCGCGACGGGGTTCGGGGTGAGGCGGCGGACGAGGGCGGCCACCACCGGCACGGCCAGGTAGAAGCTCGCCTCGATGCCGAGCGTCCAAGCCACCGGCAGCATCGTGCCGGCATCGCCCGGCACCTCGTTGTGGATCAGCAGGTAGTGGTCGACGACGCTGAGCAGATGGCTCGCCGGGCCGAACCCGAGGACCAGAAAGGCGGTGAAGGCCACCCACCAGGCCGGCACGATCCGGGCCAGGCGCCGTAGCCCGTAGGCCCGGGGCGAGGGCAGCGCCGTCCCGTCCAACAGGGCGCCCACGTAGGGTCGGGCGATCAGGAACCCGGACAGGGCGAAGAACAGGTAGACGGTGGTGCGGGTGCCCTGCCACAGGCTGGCGTGCATGGCGTCCCACCACGACGACGTCCTCCCGCTCGGCACATGGGCCAGCCAGCGGGCGTGGGTGGCCACCACCCCGAGGGTGGCCAGCGTGCGCAGCACGTCGAGCGTGGTGTCACGGCGGGCGCCGGCCGGCGCGCTGGTCGGAGCCATCACCTGGTTGTATCGGCTCGGAAGGGCCCGGACCGGAGGGCGGGCCGATCAGCCCGTGGCGGGACCGGCGCTCGACGTCACACGACGGTGAGCGACACCTCGATGTTGTTGCGGGTGGCGTTGGAGTACGGGCAGACCTGATGGGCCTTGGCCACCAGCTCCTCGGCCACCGACCGCTCGACACCGGGCAGCTCGGCCTCGAGGTTCACTTTGAGTCCGAAGCCGCCGCGGCCGTCGGGGCCGATGCCCACCTTGGCCGTCACGGCCGAGTCGCTGACCTCGACCTTGTCCCGGGCCGCCACCAGCTTGAGGGCGCTGTGGAAGCACGAGGCGTAACCGGTGGCGAAGAGCTGCTCGGGGTTCGTGAACGGCCCGCCCGGGCCGCCCATCTCCTTGGGGATGCGCAATTGCAGGTCGAGCACCCCGTCGGAGGAGGCGGAGCGGCCTTCGCGGCCTCCCCAGGCGGTCGCTTCGGCGGTGTAGATGGGATCCATGGCCATGCCAACCGGGACCACGCCGCGGCTGTTCCCGATCGGCGATGATGGCGTCATGGACGAATCGTGGACGTCGATGGCGGTGACCGAGGTGCGGACGGGTGACCGGGTTCGTGCCGCCAACGGCCAGGAGGTGCTGGTGTCGAGGATCGAGCCGGCCTTCCTGGGGCTCGACGGCATGGTCGCTCTGATCGAGGACACCGCGACCCGGTGGTTCAAGATGCCGGTGGCCACCGCCGCCGAGGTCGAGGTCCAGCGGGGGAGCTGAACGCCTTCCAGCGACGAGAACGGAGGAGGCATGGGGGAGTGGTTCCGGGGGGCCGGGCTCGGCCTGTTCGTCCACTGGGACCACGCCAGCCAGCAGGGCCTGGAGCTGTCGTGGCCGCTGGTGGGCGGTCTGCTACCGGGGATGCAGTCGGTGCCGGTCGAGCAGTACCACTCGACGGCCGCCTCGTTCGATCCGACGGCCTGGGACCCGGCCTCCCTGGCCGCCCGGGCCCGGGCCTGCGGCATGACCTACGCCGTGTTCACCACCCGCCACCACTCCGGCTACGCCCTGTTCGACACGGCGCTCAGCGAGTTCTCGGTGTGCCACGCCCGCCACGGCGCCGATCTGGTGCGGGGCTTCGCCGAGGCCATGCGGGCTGAAGGGATCCGGGTCGGCTTCTACTACTCGCTCTCCGATTGGCATCATCCGGACTATCCGGCGTTCCGGGAGCAGGACAAGCCCTACACCTTCTTCGCCTCACCGCCCCTCCCTTCGGCCGAGCAGCACGAGCGCTACCTCGAGTACCTCTTCGGGCAGGTCACCGAGCTGTGCACCAACTACGGCCAGCTCGACGTCATGTGGTTCGACGGGCAGTGGGAGCGTCCGGCGCCGTGGTGGCGACCGACCGAGCTGCGGGCCCTCATCCGCCGCCTCCAACCCGACTGTCTGGTCAACGACCGTCTCCCGGGGCAGGGCGACTTCGAGACGCCCGAGCAGTTCCTCCCGGCCATCCCTCCCGAGGGACGGTGGGAGACCTGCCTGACGATGAACGACAGTTGGGGCTGGCGGCCCGACGATCAGGCCTACAAATCGGCGCGTTCCCTGATCCACACCCTGTGCGAGGTGACGGCCCGGGGAGGCAACCTGCTGCTCAACGTCAGCCCGACGGGCACCGGCACCCTGCCGGACGAGCAGACCCGACGGCTCGACGCCCTGGCCGCCTGGATGGCCGGCCACGGGCCCGCGGTGATCGGCACGGAACCGGGCCTGGCCCCCTGGCAGTTCTACGGGCCGAGCACCCGGCGGGGCGACACCTTCTACCTCCACCTGCTGGCCCGGCCCTACGACACGGTCACGGTGAGGGGCGTGCCGGTGCGGCGGGTCCGTCAGGTTCGTGTCCTTGGTTCGGGCACCGTGCTGGCGTTCAGCACCCGCACGGCCATCGTCGACTTCATCCACCCCGATCCGCTCGGCGAAGTGACCATCGAGGTGCCCGCCGCCGAGCTCGACGACATGGCCACGGTGTTGGCCATGGAGGTGTCAGCGCCCTGAAGGCCACCGTTGACGGCGTCGGGCCCGTCGGCGCCCCGTGCCGCACGCTCCGGGCGGTGCGGTTCGAGCGGTTCGGGCCGGCCGGCCGTTCAGGTCGTCCGGACCAGGCTGCGCACGGCGTCGACGATGAGCTGCACGGCGATGGCCGACAACAGCAGGCCGAACACGCGGGTCACGAACTGGAGCAGGGCGCCCGGGACCAACCGGGCGAGGCGACCGGCGATCAGCAGCACCGCCCCGACGATGACGGCGGCCACCAGGATCCCGGCCAGCACACCCAGGCGGGCGCCGCCGCTCGGGCTGCGACGGGCCAGCACCATCACCGTGGCGATGGCTCCCGGTCCGGCCAGCAGCGGTGTGGCCAGCGGGACCAGGGCGATGTTGTTGCCCGGTCGTGGGGACATGTCCTCGCCCCGCAGCATCTCCAGGGCCACGAGCAGCAGCAGTAGCCCACCGGCGATGGACAGGCTCTCCAACGACACGTGGAGGTAGTCGAGAATGACCCGACCGAAAAGGGCGAAACCGAGGATCAGCCCGGCGGCCGCCCCCACCGCCCCGATCGCCGCGCGGGCCGTCTGCCGGGGGCTGTAGCCGCGGGTCAGGGCCACGAAGATCGGTGTTGTGCCCGGCGGATCCATGATCACGAGGAGTGTCACGAGTGTCTCGCCGAACACTCGCCAGTTCACGCGTTCGACCGTACCGGCTGGGGTCCCGGGGCCGCCGGTCCGGCGAAACGTCAGACGGGCGGTCAGCCAGCCGGTATCCTGGGGTTTTACCCCGGAGGGACGCCTGGTTGGCAGGACGACCCGTACAGTTGCCGCTCCAGTCCGGCACGCCGCCTCCTCGAAACCTCTCTGAGGAGGACTGTCCGTTGTCGCTCACCGCTCCCAGCTCCGTCCAGCTCGACGCCGACGCGACAGCCGGCCTCCGGCTCGCCCCGCTCCCGGCGGTTGGACTCGAGACGGCGGGCCCCGAGGCGGCGGAGCCCGAGGCGGCGGGGCCCGACAGGGTCGGGCTCGACAGCGTGGATGTCCGGCCCGGGGTCCCGTCGGCCGACGAGCCTGACGGATCAGCATCGACCGACAGCCTGGCGGGTGATTCCACCACGCGGGCCGTGGATCGGTCCGTCGCCTCGCGGGGCCGCTTCGACGACGAAGACACCGACGGTCTCGAGTCCATCGACTTGGAGGCCGCGCCGCCGGCGGCGGCGCCGGTCCGCCAGCCGTCGGCCCACAAGAAGAGCATGGAAGCGGCATGGGCGGCCTGGCAGGCCAGCGGTGGTGCGTCCGAGGGATCCGAGTTTCTCGACAGTGTGTCGTCCTGGACGCAGGGCACAGCCGCCCAGTTGCTGCGCCAACCGTGGGCCGCCGGCCTGAAGCGGCCGACCTCGGCCGATGTGGAGGAACGCTTGCGCCACAACCTGGGTCTGGCCGCTCGGGGCGACCAGTCCACCCACCTCCAGGCCCTTGTTCGGGCCCGCGACACGGTGATCGACGAGTTGCGCAAAGCGCAGCGGCCCGCTCGTCCGGCCCGGGCGGCGACAACCCGGCGCGCCTCCAGCTGAACCGAGCAGCCGGCCCGGTTCCCCCTCAGCGCTCGGCAGGTTCGGCCGTCGCCGGGCTCGGGTGCCTGACGCCCTCCGGTGCCGCCGATTCGGCCTGGGTCCGGAAGTCCTCCTGAATGCGGTCGAGGTCCTCGCGGCTGGAGTCCTCGACGTTCATCATCCGGTTGCTCGCCCCCCGGGTGGCCCGAATCAGCTCGTCCAGCTTGAGCTGAGTGGCCAGGCTGTCGTGGTTCTGGGCGTCCTGGAGCAGGACCACCAGCAACAGGGTTATCAGGGGCACGCCGGCCGACACCAGCAACTCCCACCAACGGGGAAAAGCGGTGGCCGCGCCGAGAGCCACCCAGGCGACGACGAACACCGCGATCAGCGTCGCCCCGGCAGCCGACCCCGTCGCCGTGCGCAACCGCCGGGCGGTCCGGCGAAAGGCGCGGGTCTCGCTCTGGAGTTGGTCGGCCACGTGGCCGTCCGTCGGGGGGCGTGGTTCCATGACCCGAAGCTAGGCAGGTGGTGGGCGGCTCTGGGCCCGGGGTCGCCGCCCGGAGGGCTAGACCTTCGGACCATTCCCGGCGTCGGCCCCGCCGACCCGGCTCCGTCTCACACGCTGATGACCACCTTGGCGTGGGCGCGACCGCCTTCGTGCCGGCCGCGCTGAACGGCGGGCCGGAGCCCGACGCCGTCGTCGATGCCCCGCGTGGCGTCCACGTGACAGCCGAGCTCGCCCCGACGGACGATGTCGGGGCGCGACGTCCGGACCGTCGCCTCGAACGCTCGGCCGGTCGCGGTGGTGCTGCAACAGCTACAGCGGCCGAACGGTCCGCGCTGGTAGCTGCCCGAACCGCGGGTCCACCACAATTCAGGCCAGAAACTGACCGCTATTAGTCCTACCCTGTCCGGTACCAACCGAACCCGGGGAGTGTCATGACGACCACGACCAACGAGCGCGCCGACCTGCTCCAGGCGCTCACCACCCACCGAGGGTTCCTCCGGACCACCGTCCAGGGGCTGTCCGATGAGCAGGCGTCGCAGCACACGACGGTCTCCGCGCTCTGCCTGGGTGGCCTGATCAAGCACGTGGCCGAGGTCGAGTCGAGGTGGGCCGACTTCATCCTCCGGGGTGCCCCGGCCATGGCCGGCCCAACGGGCGCCAACGACTGGGCGTCGCGATTTCAGATGGAACCGGGAGAGACCTTGGACCAGCTCGTCGAGCACTACGAACAGGTGGCCCAGCGCACCGACGATCTCCTCGCCACCCTGCCCGACCTCGACGCGTCTCACCGGCTCCCCGACGCGCCCTGGTTCGAGCCCGGCGCCTCCTGGTCGGCCCGCCGGGTCCTGCTCCACATCATCGGCGAGACCGCCCAGCACGCCGGCCACGCCGACATCCTCCGCGAGTCGCTCGACGGCGCCAAGACCATGGGGTAGGACGGCCACCGACTACGAGCTCGTCGCTGGCGCCTGGCCGCGGCTGGACCTCCGGCCGCTCCCGGCAAGTCGCACGGGACGAGCCCGCCGAGCCCAGGCCGAGCGCCGAGGCCGAAGCGTCAGGTCGCCGAGTGGACCTATACCCCGAACCCCGACGGTTCAGCTGCTGTCGTCTGCCTGATAGGCGGGCCACGGGCTGACGGTCTCGCAGCCGAAGGCCTCCGGTGCCACGTCGGCGATCGCCTCGGCCAGCTGCCAGCGGTGGCCGGCGAGGTCCTCGAGAGTGCAGTCCCGCTCGCCGTACTGGCGATCGACCGGCGCCTCGAGCACGATGGCGCCATGGTCGCGGGCGCGGGCGAAGGCCGCGTCGACGTCGGCGACCCGCACCCGGACGAGGGATGTGCCTCCGCCTGGCTGCGGCGGCCGCCGCTCGCCGCCGGCGTCGGCGATGATCACGGCACCGTCGTCACCTACGGCCAGCTGAGCCCGATGGCTCTCGCCGATCCGGGTGCGCTCGACAAAGCCGAAGGCGGCGCGTAGGAAGGCGACTGCGGCGCGCACGTCGGGGTAGACGAGTACCGGTACGACGGTCGCCGGTGGCACCGAACGGTTGTTCCTCACCGGCCTTCCTTCCGGTCGTCGCCGGTCGGCGGCCAGGGTCCGAGTGGCCGTCCGATCTCCCAGTGGTGGCCGAAGGGATCGACCACCCGGCCCAGGAGCCAGCCGTAGACCTCGGCGACCGGGTGGACCTCGCGAGCACCGGCCGCTACCGCCCGGTCGACGGCCGCCGCCGGGTCGTCGACGACGAGCAGCAGCCGTGCCGTCGCACCCTCGAGGGTCTCGGGGCTGAAGTTGGCGTGCTCAGGCGACTCGTCCTCCACCCAGAACCGGGTTGAGCCGACCCGGAGCTGGGCGACCACCTCGGGGCGCTCGTCGGTCCCGCCGAAGCGGAACGACGTCTGCGCCCCGAACGCAGCTTGGTAGAACGTCACGGCCTCGCGCCCGCGACGGACCGACAACTGGACTTCGACACGCGGCCCTACCGAGGGATCATCGCTCGCCACTGCGTCCACAGGGTCCCTCCTCGGCGCCAGATTTTGACTATGGTCATAGCCTAGTGAATATGAGGGCCGGCGCAACCCCCGCGGCGCCCCCGTCCGGTCGCCGTCCGTATCGCTCGCCCGTCCGCCAGGCCAAGGCCGGTCGCACCCGGGCCCGGATCCTCGAGGCGGCAACCCAGGCGTTCCGTACCCGCGGCTACGCCGGGACGACCGTCGCCGTCGTGGCCGCGGCGGCACGAGTGTCGGTGGCCGCCGTCGAGCTTTCCTTCCCGACCAAGCCGGACCTGCTGAGAGCTGCCATCGACGTCGCCATCGCCGGCGACGACGAGCCGGTGCCCGTGCTCGAGCGCCCGTGGGCCGCGGCGGCCCGGGCGGCCCCGGACGCCACGGCCTTCCTTGATGCGGTGGCAACCGTCCTCGTGCCGGCCGCTGAGCGGTCCGACGCGCTGGTGCTGGCCGCCCTCGAAGGGGCCCGCGGCGATCACCGCCTGGTCCCACTCTCCGAGCAGCTCCGGGCCCAGCGGGCCGTGACGGCCGGCTGGATCGTCGACGGACTGACCGACAAGACGCCGCTGCGGGCCGGCCTCGACCGCGCCGAGGCCATCGACATCGTGTGGCTGCTCATGGACCCCGCCGTGTTTGACCGTCTGATCACGGCACGGAGCTGGACGCCCGAGCGCTTCGGCCGCTTCTTCGCCGATGGACTCCTCCGACTTCTCACACCTCCCGCCCCCGGCCGGACAGGATGAGGAGGAGCAGCCCGCCCCATTGACCCAGCGCCCGGGTGATCGACGCCCCGTGACGGCACCGGCCGACGAGATCGGTCCGATCGGTTCGGCAACATAGTCTCCATCGGAGCTACCGAGGAGGACGTCATCATGCCCAATCCGGCGGCGCCATGGCCGAAGCAGGGTCCAGCGTCGTACTTCCCGTCCATCGAGCAGAGGTACGGTCGCTCGATCGCCGAGTGGCAGCAGATCATCGCTGGCTGCGGCCTCGAAAAGCACATGGAGATCGTCGGGTATCTGAAGTCGGAGCATGGCGTTGGCCACGGACACGCCAACGCGCTCGTTGGTTGGACGCTCGCAGGGAACCTCGCCGGCTCCTAAGACTCAGGCGCGCCGGGACAACGTCGCCTGGGGGGCCCAATCACCGCGATGGGCCAACGGCGGCGACGAGGTCGGCCAGGCAATGCTCCCACCCGTCACGGTGGGAGGGTTCCCGGTCCGGCGGGAGGTCGCGGTGGGTGAGGTTCACGATCGTGTCAGCACCGTCGGCGACGAACACCACCTCCACGGTGCTGCTCCCGGGCGGCAGCACGGCGTCGTGGGGGATGCCCCACGTGAAGACCACCCGATCGGGCGGTTCCACCGCCACGTAGCTGCCCCGGGCGGCCGTGCCCGCGAAGTCGATGGCGAACGTCCCGCCCGGCCGGGCGTCGAGGTCGGCGCGCTCGCCAATCCACGTGACCAGCAGCTGGGGGTCGGTGAAGTACGGGAACACCACCTCGGGGG
>Ga0075017_100003056_pt1 | contig 10523 bp, 6 predicted proteins | sample AleBraG_ABR_2012_FD_71475 | JGI IMG/M metagenome (GOLD analysis project Ga0075017, IMG submission 71475) | Freshwater sediment microbial communities in response to fracking from Pennsylvania, USA - Alex Branch Run_MetaG_ABR_2012 | ecosystem: Environmental > Aquatic > Freshwater > Creek >... | reverse complement strand
CGCCACAGCTCGTCGAACACCTGCGGCTCGCGGTCGAACTCCGGCTTGATCTTCGATCCGAGGTGGTACGGCGCCCCTCGTCCGCCGAACACGAAGCGGTCGTCGGCCGTGCGCTGGCCGTAGATGATGAGGTGGCGGTGGTCGTTGAACGTCTCGCCTTGGCGCAGCCCGATCTGCGACCACAGCTCCGCCGGCAGCGGCTCGGTGGCCAGGACGAGGGAGTAGACCGGCGCGATGTCACGCTCGTGGCCCGGCAGGAGGGAGGTCCAGGCCTCGGTGGCACGCACGATCCGTGGCGCGCGGACGTCGCCGCGCTCGGTGCGCACGACTCCCGGCTCGATCGAGGTGACGCGCGTGCCCTCGTGGATCGTGACGCCGAGCCGCTCCACCCCGACGGCGAGCCCGCGAACGAGCCGCGCCGGGTTGATCGACGCGCAGTGCGGGGAGTAGGTCGCGCCGAGGACGTCGGTGGCCCCGAGCCGCTCCCTCGCCTCGTCGGCGGACAGCAGCGAGAAGTGCTCCGGTCCGAAGCCCCACGACCGGTGGTCGTCGATCTCGGCCTGCGCGCGCTCGAGCTGCACCGGTGTGCGGATCAGCGCGAGGGTGCCGCCCTTGCGGAAGTGGCAGTCGATGCCCTCGGTGGCGCTGACGCGTCCGACCTCGTCGACGGTGTCGAACATCGCCTCGATGAGCGAGACCGCTCCCTCGCGCGACGACGATGCCGCGATCTTCGACATCGATGTCGGGAACAGGGCGGACGCCCAGCCGCCGTTGCGGCCGCTCGCACCGAAACCGGCGGTCTCGGCCTCCAGGACGACGATCCGCAGCGTCGGGTCTGCCTTGGCCAGGTAGTACGCGGTCCACAGCCCGGTGTAGCCGGCGCCGACGATCGCGACATCGGCCGTGGTCGACGACGCGAGCGGAGGCCGGACCGGCCCGGCGAGGTCCTCCGGGAGCGAGTCCCACCAGTACGAGAGGCGGCGGTAGTCGCGCGGGCTCATCGGGACCAGGTCTGCAGGTAGCGGGGGGTGGGGTAGGCCGCGCCGAGCTCGTCGGGGACCGGGCTGCCGAAGGCCTCGCGGATCGGGACCACGCCGCCCCAGACCGGGCGGTCGAGGTCCTGCGGGTCGTCGGCGGGCATCGCGTCGCTGACCTTGGCGCTCGCCTCGTCGAGCGGGAGCGCGAGGACGAGGGTCGCGGCGAGCTCCTTGTTCGACGGCGGCCGGATGTCGTCCCACCGCCCGGGGAGCAGGTGGTCGGAGATGAGACGCAGCGCGTCGTCGCGTTCGGCCCCCTCGAGCACCGTGCAGGTGCCCAGCGCCATCGCGCCGCGGTAGTGCATCGAGCTCTCGAAGGCCGAGCGCGCAAGGACGAGCCCGTCGAGAAGCGTCACGGTGACGCACGTCGGCGCCCCCTCGGCGAGCAGACGGAAGAGCCGGGATCCCGTGGAGCCGTGGAACAGCAGGCGGTCGCCGTCTCGTGCGTAGGCGACCGGGACGACGTAGGGCTGGCCGCTCCCGTCGACGATGCCGACGTGGGCCACGAGCCCGGCGTCGAGGATCGCGTTGAGGACGGCGCGGTCCTCGACCGCCTTCTCCGGGATGCGTCGTACCCGGGTCCTCTCCGAGGACCCGGGTACGGGCAGGGCGTGCTGGTCCATGGGGACCCTTCTCGACGTCGCCGACGCGCTACAGGACGTTCATTCCTTCGACGAGGACCGCGCGCAGGATCTGCTCGATCTCGTCGAACTGCTCCTGGCCGACCGTCAGCGGCGGCGCGAGCTGCACCACCGGGTCGCCACGGTCGTCGGCGCGGCAGTACAGCCCCGCCTCGAAGAGGGCCTTCGACAGGTAGCCGCGCAGCAACCGCTCGGCCTCGTCGTCGTTGAACGTCTCCTTGGTGGCCTTGTCCTTGACGAGCTCGATGCCGTAGAAGTACCCGGCCCCGCGCACGTCCCCGACGATGTCGATGTCCTTGAGCTTCTCGAGGGTGGCCTTGAACGCAGCCTCGTTGTCGCGGACGTGCTGGGTCAGCCCCTCGCGCTCGAAGATGTCGAGGTTGGCGACGGCCACCGCGGCCGACACCGGGTGCCCGCCGAAGGTGTAGCCGTGGGCGAAGTACGTCGTGCCGTGCTTGAACGGCTCGAACAACCGGTCGCTGGCGATCATCGCGCCGATCGGGGCGTAGCCCGAGGTCATGCCCTTCGCGCAGGTGATGATGTCGGGAGTGACGCCGAAGCGCGCGGTCGCGAACATCTCCCCGATGCGCCCGAACGCACAGATCGTCTCGTCGGCGACCATGAGGACGTCGTACTCGTCGCAGATCTCGCGGACCCGCTCGAGGTAGCCGGGGGGCGGCGGGAAGCAGCCGCCGGAGTTCTGCACCGGCTCCAGGAACACGGCGGCGACGGTGTCGGGTCCCTCGAACTCGATGGCCTCGGCGATGCGGTCGGCGGCCCAGCGGCCGAAGGCCTCGATGTCGTCGGCGTGGTGCGGAGCGCGGTAGAAGTTGGTGTTCGGCACCTTGTGCGCGCCCGGCACCAGCGGCTCGAAGTACTTCTTGGCGTCCGGGATGCCGGTGATCGACAGGGCACCCTGCGGCGTGCCGTGGTAGGCGACGTTGCGGCTGATCACCTTGTGCTTCATCGGCTTGCCGGTGAGCTTGAAGTACTGCTTGGCCAGCTTCCAGGCCGACTCGACCGCCTCGCCGCCGCCGGTGGTGAAGAACACGCGGTTGAGGTCGCCCGGGGTGTACTGGACCAGGCGCTCGGCGAGCTCGATCGCTTTGGGGTGGGCGTAGGACCACAGCGGGAAGAACGCGAGCTCGGCCATCTGCTTCGCGGCCGCGTCCGCCAGCTCCTGGCGTCCGTGGCCGGCCTGCACGGTGAACAGCCCGGCGAGCCCGTCGATGTAGCGGTTGCCCTGCGCGTCCCAGATGTGGTGGCCGTCGCCCCGCACGATGATCGGGACGTTGGCGCCGTTCTCGTAGACCGAGTGGCGGGTGAAGTGCATCCAGAGACGGTCACGGGCGCTGTCGGACAGTGCCTGGACGTCCTGCGGATCGAAGTTCATCTGGTACCCCAGGTGTAGATCTGCTTGCGGAGCTTCAGGTAGACGAAGGTCTCCGTGTGACGCACTCCCGGGATGGCCCGGACGCGGCGGTTGACCACCTCGAGGAGGTGCTCGTCGTCCTCGCACACGACTTCGGCGAGGATGTCGTGGCCGCCGGCGGTGATGACGAGGTAGTCCACCTCGGTCATGGCGGCCATCTGGTCGGCGACGGCCTCGACGTCGCCCTCGACCCGGACTCCGATCATGGCGGCGCGCGCGAACCCGACCTGCATGGGATCGGTCACCGCGACGATCTGCATGACACCGGACTCGATCAGCCGCTGGACGCGCTGGCGCACCGCCGCCTCGGACAGGCCGACGGCCTTGCCGATCGCGGCGTACGGCCGGCGGCCGTCCTCCTGCAGCTGCTCGATGATCGCCTTGCTCACGTCGTCGAGACCGACGCTGGCTGTCCGTTCACGCGTAACCACGTGACGCATCGTCGGGGATGCGAGGGGGCCTTGGCAAGCGAATCCGCAGTCTGAGTCCCGATTTGTTGCGGATTCTGTCGCTGATGGGTGGCCTGTCTATCGATAACCGAACCCGTGCGGCTAGGGTATGACCCGCGTCACGGTGGCCCCGGAGCCCTCCGGCGGGCCTCCGCCGCACCCCTGACCCCACGACCTGGGAGACCCGCGTGAGCGACAAGCGCACCCTGCGCAACTTCATCAACGGCGAGTCCGTCGAGTCCGTCGAGGGCCGCACCAGCGACCTCGTCGACCCGAGCACCGGCGAGGTGTTCGGCACCGCACCCGTGTCGGGCGCCGAGGACGTCGACCGCGCCTACGCCGCAGCCGCGACGGCGTTCGAGTCCTGGCGCGACACGACCCCCTCGGAGCGCCAGCGCGCGCTGCTCAAGATCGCCGACGCGCTGGAGTCGCACGCGGACGAGCTCGTCGAGCTGGAGTCGCAGAACACCGGCAAGCCGCTGGCCGTGACGCACTCGGAGGAGATCCCTCCGATGATCGACCAGGTCCGCTTCTTCGCCGGCGCCGCCCGTGTGCTGGAGGGCAGGGCGGCCGGCGAGTACATGTCCGGGTTCACCTCGATCATCCGTCGCGAGCCGGTCGGCGTCATCGGCCAGGTCGCACCGTGGAACTACCCGATGATGATGGCGGTGTGGAAGTACGCCCCGGCCATCGCCGCGGGCAACACCGTCGTGCTCAAGCCGTCGGACACCACCCCCGTGTCGACCGTGCGCATGGCCGAGATCATCGCCGAGGCCGACGCGCTCCCGCCGGGCGTCTTCAACGTCATCACCGGTGACCGCGAGACCGGCCGAGCCCTCGTCGAGCACCCCACGCCGTCGATGGTCTCCATCACCGGATCCGTGCGCGCGGGCATGCAGGTCGCGGAGTCTGCGGCGAAGGACCTCAAGCGGGTCCACCTCGAGCTCGGCGGCAAGGCACCGGTCGTCGTCTTCGACGACGCCGACATCGCCGCCGCGGCCGAGTGGCTCGCGGTGGCCGGCTACTTCAACGCCGGCCAGGACTGCACCGCGGCGACCCGAGTCCTCGTCGGTGCCGGCGTCTACGACGACTTCGTCGCCGCCCTCGCCGAGCAGGCCAAGGCCACCAAGACCACGTTCGAGGGCGGACCCGGCGGCGACTCGCTCGTGCCGCCGGTCAACAACGTCAACCAGCTCAACCAGGTGCTCGGCTTCATCGAGCGGACGCCGGACCACGCGACGATCGCCGCGGGCGGCGTGCGGCAGGGCACGGCCGGCTTCTACGTGGAGCCCACGGTCATCGCCGGGCTGCACCAGGACGACGAGATGATCCAGAACGAGATCTTCGGCCCGGTCATGACGATCCAGCGCTTCACCGACGAGGAGGAGGCGCTGCGCTGGGCCAACGGTGTGAAGTACGGTCTCGCGTCGTCGGTCTGGACCAAGGACTTCGGCCGCGCGATGCGGATGGCCAAGCGCCTCGACTTCGGCTGCGTCTGGATCAACACCCACATCCCGCTCGTCGCCGAGATGCCGCACGGCGGCTTCAAGCACTCCGGCTACGGCAAGGACCTCTCGATGTACGGGTTCGAGGACTACACCCGGATCAAGCACGTGATGGCCTCGCTCGACTGAGCGACCCGCGCGCCACGACGGCCCGCCCCCGCACGACGGGGCGGGTCGTCGTCGTACCCGCACTGCGCGACGGCGGCGCTGGCCCTAGCGTTCGGCCATGACCCCGCGGGCCCGCACCGTCCATCGCTCGTGCAACCTGTGCGAGGCGAGCTGCGGGCTGAGCATCGAGGTCGTCGACGACGTCGTGACCTCGATCCGGGGCGACGAGCAGGACCCGTTCTCCCGCGGCTACGTCTGTCCCAAGGGCATCGCGCTGCAGGACCTGCAGTCCGACCCCGACCGACTGCGCCGCCCCCTGCGCAAGCGCTCGGACGGCACGTTCGAGGAGATCGGCTGGGACGACGCGCTCGACCTCGTCGCCGAACGGCTCTGCGCGATCCGCGACCGCGACGGCGGCGACGCGGTGGCGCTCTACCTCGGCAACCCGATCACCCACGGGTGGGCGCCGATCACCTTCATCCCGCTCCTGATCGACGCGCTCGGCACCCACCAGCGCTACAGCGCGGCCAGCGTCGACCAGCAGCCGCAGCACCTGCTGAGCTACCTGCTCTTCGGCTCGCCGCTCCTGCTGCCGGTGCCGGACGTCGACCGCACCGACTTCCTGCTCGTCCTCGGCGGCAACCCGCTGGTGTCCAACGGCTCGATCATGACGGCGCCGGACATGCGCGGCCGGCTCTCCGCCCTGCGCAAACGAGGCGGTCGCCTCGTCGTCGTCGACCCGCGGCGCAGCGAGACGGCCGACGTCGCCGACGAGCATGTGTTCGTCCGGCCGGGGACCGACGTCTGGCTGCTCGCCGCGATGCTGCACGTGATCGACGAGGAGGGCCTCGTCGCGGATGTCGCGCGGTACGTCGAGGGACTCCCTGCGGTGCTGGCGGCCGTCGCGTCCGTCACGCCGGAGCGGGCGGCGACCGTCACGGGGATCCCGGCCGACGACGTCCGCCGCCTCGCGCGCGAGCTCGCGGCCGCTCGCCGCGCAGCCGTGTACGGCCGGGTCGGCATCACCCAGTCGATGTTCGGCACCCCGGCGTACTGGCTCATCCACTGCCTCAACGTGGCCACGGGCCGGCTCGACGTGGTCGGCGGCGTGATGTTCTCGACACCGGCGTTCGACCTGCCGACCATCGGCGCACGCACCACCGATCTCATCGGGTACGACCGCTGGCGCTCGCGCGTGCGAGGGATCCCGGAGTTCGCGGCCGAGTTCCCGGTCGCGACCCTGGCCGAGGAGATCCTCGAGCCCGGTCCGGGGCAGGTGCGCGCCCTCGTGCTCTACGCCGGCAACCCGGTGCTCTCCTCGCCCGACGGGCGTCGGATGGAGCGCGCGATCGAGTCGCTCGAGTTCTGCGTCGCCGTGGACCACTACCTCACGGAGTCGACCCGGCACGCCGACGTGATCCTGCCGCCGACCGCCTCGCTCGAGCGCGACGAGTTCGACGTCGTCTTCCCGGCGGTCAGCGTGCGCAACTGGGTGCGCTGGAACCCTGCGGCGGTCCCGGCGCCAGCCGACTCGATGTCCGACGCCGACATCCTGCGCGCGGCTCGGCCGGGTGTGGCGCAGGACGCCGCGGTTCGCGCGGACGGCGGCCGCGCGCGAGGCGGTCCTCGCGCGCGTGTTCCCCCGCCGCTTCGTCGACCTCGCGCTGCGGGCCGGCCCGTTCGGCCTGCGTCGGGGGCCGCGCTCGGGGCTCACGCTGAGCAAGGTCGAGCGCTTCCCGCACGGCCTCGACCTCGGGCCGCTCGTGCCGCAGCTGCCCGGCCGACTCATGACCGAGGGCAAGCGGGTCCACCTCGCGCACCCCGTCGTGATGGCCGACTGGCCCCGCGTCCTCGACGAGCTCACCCGGCTGGAGTCGGCCGCAGGGCCGGGCGAGCACGACCTGCTCCTGATCGGACGGCGGCACGTGCGCAGCAACAACTCGTGGATGCACAACAGCGAGCGGCTCACCAAGGGTCGCGCCCGGTTCACGGTGCAGATGCATCCCGACGACGCCGCGGCTCGTGGTCTCCTCGACGGCGACCTCGCGCTCGTGCGCAGCGTCGTCGGCGAGATCCCGGTGCCGGTCGAGACGACCGACCGGCTCATGCCCGGTGTCATCAGCGTCCCCCACGGCTTCGGCCACGACCGCGCCGGCATCCCGACCGGTTGGCGTCGCGCGGCGGGGCTCGGCGGCGCCAGCGTCAACGACATCACCGACTCGCACCGCACCGACCCGCTCAGCGGCAACGCGGCCGTGCAGGCCCTTCCGGTCAGCGTGACGAAGGCCTGAGCGGGGCCGGCGGTCGGCTCAGCGGCGGATGGCGTCGAGCCCGAGCAGCGCCACGTGCAGCGACAGGCACGACTCGACCGAGTCGAGGTCGACGGCGAGCACCCGCTCGATGCGGTGCAGCCGCTCGTAGAAGCTGGGACGCGACATGTGCGCCGCGTCGGCTGCGGCGGACTTGTTGCGACCCGCGGCCAGATACGTCCGCAGGACGCCGACGAGGTCCGACCCGTGCTGCGCGTCGTGTGCGAGCAGAGCTCCGAGCTCGCGCTCCACGAAGGTCTGCAGCCGGTCGTCGTCGCGCAGCAGGTGGAGCAGACCGCGCAGTCGCACGTCGGGCAGCCGGTAGTACGGCCGGGCGATGCCGTCGTCCCCCGACGGCGCGGCGTCGGCGACCTGGGCCGCTTCGAGGAACGCTCGGCGGACGTCGCGCACCGCCGACACGATCGAGCCGACGGCCATCACCCAGTCGTCGGAGGACACCACCACCCGACCGCTCGCGGCGCGCCTGGTCAGCGCGGCCGACAGCCGCTCGAGAGCGCGGTCGACGTCCTCGCGCGGTGGCAGCGAGAGGAGCACGCCGACCGTCGCGTCGTCGACCCCGCCGACCAGGCCGACAGCCCGCGTGTCGCGCACCGCCGCCGACACCGTCTCGGCGAAGTCGCGCAGCCGTTCCTGGGTCTCGAGCGCGGGCCCGGTCGGGCCCCGGTTGAGCCGGACGAGCACCGACACGAGCGCCCGCCCCTCGAGCGGCACGCCGAGCGCCTGCGCGCGGGCCGTGGTCTCGGTCAGCGCCACCGAGCCCGCGATGATCCCGGTCAGCAGCGTGCGATGGCTCTGCCGCTCGAGCGACTCCCGGTCGCGCTCGACGAGGCGGGAGAGCGCCACCGTGGCGGCGCCACGCTCCAGCAGCATGGAGTCCCGCACGGTGGGCGCCGCGTCGGTCACGAGCACCAGGCGGCCCCAGTCCTGACCGCGCGCCCCGACCGTCGTGAGCAGCCAGCCGCTGGCGACGTCGTACGCCGTGCGCTCACGGACACGCACGGCCCGGCTGCGGTCCTCCCAACCGTCCAGCACGCTGGAGAGGTCCTCGCCCGCCGCGTCGACCGCGAGCACCTGGTGCGCCAGGTTCTCGAGCACCACGGGCCGTCCGGCCATCCGTGCGACCTGCCGCACGATCTCGGTCGGTGGAGCGCCCTCCACAGTGAGCTCGGTGAACGCCGCGTGCACCTCGTCGGAGGCCCGCAGCTCGGCGAGCTGCGCGTCGACGATCCGCGCGTGCACCTGCTCGGTGGCTGCGGCGAAGCGCACCTCGCGGGTGAGCTCCACCAGGACGAGGCCGCAGTCCTCCGCGGCGGCGACCATCGCGTCGGGCAGCCGGTCGAAGCGGCGGCCGACCTCGACCAGCACGCCCGTGACGCCGGCCGCGGCCAGCCCGCGCACGTAGTCGGCGAGCCCGGCGTCGTCGGCCGGGAGCAGCACCCCGGTGGTCAGCAGGAGCTCACCGCCGTGCAGCAGGCGCGCGACGTCGGCGACCTCGGCCGCGTGCGTCCAGCGCACCGCTCGACCGAGCGATCCCGCGCCGGCCCGGACCAGCGGCGCACCCGCGCGCACCGCGGGGAGCTCGAGGACCTCGCGGACGCTCGGATAGATGTCGGCGAGTCGGTCGGGGGATGCCACGAGGTCGCAGCGTAGCCGTCGCCCGACAGTGCGTCGGGTTCCCTCCCCGAGGCTTGGCACCCTGTCGGACCTGCGTCCCGGCGGCACCCGGGAACCCCGCCGCCGGGTCAACCGTTGAGCACGTGCAGGTACGGTAAACCTCACTCGCAGGTTACAAACCCGATGCAATCCGTCGCCAGATGAGCATTTGGCTACGGAATCCCTTGTTTCCGGGGTCTGCGCGTGTGAGGATCACGTCGGTTCCGGCGCGGGGTCCGGGGGGATCGCGTCATCTGTCGTTCACGTCCAGGAGGAGCCGGTGCCGGATCACGGCTACCAGTACGTCGCCGGAGGGTTCCGCCGCGGGACGTCCGGGGAGACGCACGACGTCGTCAACCCGGCCGACGGCAGCGTCGTCGCGAGCACCGACCTCGCCGGTCCGCACGACGTCGACCTCGCCGTCGCCGCGGCGAAGGACGCCTACGCCGGCTGGTCGCGCGCGACGCCGGGCGAGCGGGCCGCGGCCCTGATCTCCCTGGCTGCGGCGATGGCCGAGCGTGCCGAGGAGTACGCCCAGGTCGAGACCGCCCAGGCGGGCAAGCCGATCAAGCTGACCCGCGAGTTCGACGTGCCGGGCTCGATCGACAACGTGAGCTTCTACGCCGGTGCCGCGCGCCACCTCGAGGGCAAGGCGTCGGCCGAGTACGACGGCCTGCACACCTCGATGCTGCGGCGCGAGCCGATCGGCGTCGTCGGTTCGATCGCACCGTGGAACTACCCGCTGCAGATGGCGATCTGGAAGGTGCTGCCGGCCATCGCCGCGGGCAACACCATCGTCCTGAAGCCGGCCGAGATCACGCCGCTCACGTCGCTGATGCTCGCCGAGGACTGCACGAAGGCCGGGATCCCCGACGGCGTCGTCAACGTGCTCACCGGTGCCGGTCGGGTCGTGGGCGAGGCGCTGCTGACCCACCCCGACGTGCGGATGAGCTCCTTCACGGGGTCCACCCCCGTCGGCATGCGCGTGATGGAGCTGGCCTCCAAGACCGTGAAGCGCGTGCACCTCGAGCTCGGCGGCAAGGCGCCGTTCGTGGTGTTCGACGACGCCGACCTCGACGCCGCGGTCCAGGGCGCCGTCGCCGCTGCCCTCATCAACAGCGGCCAGGACTGCACGGCGGCGACCCGCGCCTACGTGCAGCGCCCGCTCCACGACGCCTTCGTACAGGGCGTCGCCGATGTCATGCGCACGGTGCGGCTCGGCGACCCGAGGGACCCGTCGACCGATCAGGGTCCGCTGGTGTCGGTGCGTCAGCGCGACTCGGTCGCCGGCTTTGTCGAGCGCGCCCGCGGGTACGGCGCGCGGATCGTCGTCGGCGGCGCGGCCCCCGGCGGCGACCTCGCCCGGGG
>Ga0075017_100003055_pt1 | contig 10527 bp, 8 predicted proteins | sample AleBraG_ABR_2012_FD_71475 | JGI IMG/M metagenome (GOLD analysis project Ga0075017, IMG submission 71475) | Freshwater sediment microbial communities in response to fracking from Pennsylvania, USA - Alex Branch Run_MetaG_ABR_2012 | ecosystem: Environmental > Aquatic > Freshwater > Creek >... | reverse complement strand
CTCAAAGAAGTTGATGAGAAAAATTTCCGGTTGGATTTATACCACCGCCTGAGTGTCATCATCATTCATGTGCCTTCCTTAAATGAAAGAAAAGATGATATCCCCCTGCTGATCGATAAATTCCTCACCGACATTTGTGTGGAATATGGCATCGACCGCAAAGGCATTGATGAGGAGGCCATCAAAGCCTTGCAGGAATATAACTGGACGGGTAATATCCGCGAATTGCGCAACGTCGTGGAGCGGCTCATCATTCTCTCATCGAAGTCCATAAACCGGGAAGATGTAGCCAATTATGTATTGCCCAAATAACCCTCTTCATAAAAATTGCCTAAATGTGCCGAGTGGCGAAGTCAAGCGGGCTGTCTGCTGTATTTTGATGCGTATTTATTATGGTACATTTGCCCCCAAATCTAAATTTGCCTAAATGACTGCCCACCAGATCCTCATTCTATTCATCATCGAACTGTTTCTTTTTATCCTACCTGCCTTCGGTTTGTTTTTTATGTTCAAGAAAGCCGGCGTACCGGCCTGGATGGGTCTGATTCCGGTGTTGAATTCCTACGAAATGGTCCGGCTGAGCAAACGCCCCCTGATCTGGTTTTTTCTGCAATTTATTCCGGTTGTTGGCTGGTTTATCACACTGGCCATTTGTGTGGAATTTGTAAAAACTTTTGGCAAGTTTCGGTTTTATCAACACGCGTTGACGGTGTGCACGGCTGGTTTATACTTTTTGTATGTCGGTCTCAATAAGACCGATAAATATATTGGCGCGGATGCGGCTAAAAAATATAAAAAATCAGCGGCCCGGGAATGGATTGATGCCGGCATTTTTGCGGTTGTTGCCGCCACCCTGATCCGGACTTTTGTCTTTGAAGCTTATGTCATTCCCACTCCTTCGATGGAAAAAACACTGCTCGTCAACGATTTTCTTTTTGTGAGCAAGTTTAGTTATGGCCCGAGAATTCCCAATACGCCCATTGCCATGCCTTTTGTACACCATACCATGCCGGTTTTCAATATGAAGTCTTATGTGGAATGGGTTCATATTCCTTATACCCGCTGGTTCGCCGCTCCGGTAAAAAGAAACGATGTCGTGGTTTTTAATTTCCCGGCTGGCGATACCGTCATCAATAAAGAAGAGTATCAGTCCGAGCAGCCTTATTATAATGTGGCCCGCGCATTGGGCAATGGGGATATCAATGTCGGCCGCAAGATCATTTTCGATGATCCGGATCAATATCCGCTGATCGTAAGGCCTGTGGATAAGCAGGAAAACTACATCAAACGATGCACCGGCGTAGCCGGTGACACCTTGCAAATCATCAATCAGAATGTGTATATCAATGGCAAGATGAGTCCTTTACCTCCTTTTTCGGAAACCAATTACATCGTAGTGACTGCAGGTCAGCAGTTGGATGAAACAGTGATGAAAGACGAGTATGATATCGACATTAATAATGCCGAAGAGTTTCAACAGACCGGTGTGGCCAATCGGTATTTTATGTTGCTGACTGCCGGTGCCCGCGATAAAATGATCAAAAGCGGTTTGGCAAAAAATATTGCGCCCTATATCGACAGCAGTCGCAATCTCTATCCCTATGATCCGCAGTATAATTGGACCGTGGACAACTATGGTCCTATCTGGATTCCCAAAAAGGGTGCGACATTGGCTTTGAATGCCCAGAATTATCCTCTTTATGAACGGGCGATCCGGGATTACGAAAAAAATAAGCTGGAGATCCGCAACGGAAAAATATTTATCAATGATCAGGCGTCCACGACTTATACTTTCCAGATGGACTATTACTGGATGATGGGTGATAATCGCCACCAGAGTCAGGACAGCCGCTATTGGGGATTTGTTCCGGAAGATCATGTTGTCGGCGAAGCCTGGATGATCTGGATGAGCTGGAAAAACGGTGTCCGCTGGAGCCGTTTGTTTAAAAAAATAAAATAACCCGCGCTTTGGATATGCATTTGTCCAGCATACATATTCCTGTGCAGATTTTCCCGGACAAGCAGGCATTAGATCGGGAGGATGCCCTTCTGCTCGATCGTGCCCGTGAAGCTACCGGTAATGCCTATGCGCCATATTCCAGATTCCGGGTCGGCGTGGCCCTCCGGTTGACGGACGGAAGCATCGTCACGGGTTCTAACCAGGAAAATGCGAGTTTCCCGGCGGGGATTTGTGCCGAGCGGGTGGCGTTATCTGCGGCCTCGGCGCTCTCGCCCGGTCTGGCCGTAACGGCCCTGGCCTTGACCTATATCAATGAATTGGCGGAGGGGAACCGGCCGATCAGTCCCTGCGGCATTTGCCGGCAAACACTGGCCGAGTATGAGCAACGGTTTAGCCAGCCCATACGTCTTATCCTCGGAGGTCCGCAAGGCGAAATTTTTATTTTTAACCAGGCAACGGATCTACTGCCTTTAGCGTTTAATAGCCAAGAATTGAAAGCAATCTAAATTTTTTGGATTAATATTGCACCCGCTATGAGAAAATTACTGTTAGTCATCCTTTCGACCCTCACCATTTTCGGATATATTTCCTGTGCAAAAGATGCACCCAGTGCTCCTGCCTGTACGAATAAAGACCCGGTTAAAGATTCAAACACTTTGATCCACTTTGCTTCGCAGTATCTGGCCCTCTCCCGCGACAGTTTATCCAGGGACAGTATTGGATTATTCTGGCATATCGTCGATTCCGGCAATGCGACCAAACCGAATGTCAATTCGTTGATGTCGGTAACCTACGTGGCCAAGCTCATGAACAATCAGACTTTTGATTCTGCAACCAATACTAATTTGGGAGGCGGCTATTTATATCAACTCATCCCCGGATGGCAGCTTGGATTGCCGCAAATCGGAGCTGGTGGGCGCATACAATTATTTATTCCTTCTGCACTCGCCTGGGGATGCAACGGGATCTCCTCGGTACCCCCGGATAGTTGTGTCTATTTTGATGTGTCCCTGCTCACCGTTAATTAGTTTTCCCTAACTTACGTTTCTAAAATTTTTCTTTTATGAAACGTACGGCAACCGCCATTTGGATCGGATCCGGTAAGGATGGGAAAGGTACGCTCACTACCCAGAGTACCACTTTAAACAAAGCTCAGTTTTCCTATAAATCTCGTTTTGAAGAGGGTGTAGGCACCAATCCGGAAGAATTGATTGCTGCAGCACATGCCGGATGCTTTGCCATGAAGCTCAGTTTTGTCTTGCAGGGTGTAAATCTTACTGCAGACAATCTGGATGTTCAGGGAGAAGTCACACTTGATAACGGAGCCATCACTGAATCCCGACTCACTTTAAAAGCCAAGATACCGGGGATCACACCCGATCAGTTCAAAACAGCTACTGAAGATGCTAAACTGAACTGTCCCATCAGTAAACTGCTGGCGCCCGGTACCAAGATTACCCTGGAAGCTTCCCTAGTGTAAGTTTCTGCCACAAAGGATAAATCATCAACATGCAATCAAAGAAGTCTACCATACACAGGAGAAAGTTCCTGCGCAATACTGCATATGCAGCGGGAGGTATTTTTATTCTGCCCCGACACGTGCTGGGTCGGGGCTTTACGGCGCCCAGCGATAAGCTGAATATTGCCGGTGTGGGTGTCGGCGGCAGAGCTGAAACCAATCTCCCCAAAGCGTATAATAACGGGTCAGATAATATTGCGGCCTTATGTGATGTTGACGATCGCCGATCCGTCAATGCCCGCAAGATGTGGGCGAATGCCCCTTATTATAAGGATTATCGGGTGATGCTTGAAAAAGAAGGAAAGCACATCGATGCCGTGATGATCACCACGCCCGATCATATGCATGCGCCCATCGCTCTGGCGGCCATGGAAATGGGAAAACATGTTTACGTCGAAAAACCACTGACTCACGATATCTACGAGGCCCGGATGCTTACTGCGGCGGCTAAAAAATACCGGGTGGTTACGCAGATGGGAAACCAGGGAGCTTCCGGCGATGATATTCGACTCATCCAAACCTGGCTGCAGGAGGGACTATTGGGTGATGTGCATACGGTCCATGTGTGGACCAATCGTCCAACCTGGCCACAAGGAATCGCTTCCCCAACCGGACAATTTGCGGTACCCGCCGAACTCGATTGGAATCTCTGGCTGGGTACGGCTCCTCAAAGGGATTATAATCCGGCCTATCTGCCCGCCATCTGGAGAGGATGGGTAGACTACGGCTCGGGGTCGCTGGGTGATATGGGTTGTCATTTTATTGATTCTCCCTATCTGGCTTTACAACTGGGATATCCGGTTTCGGCAGAGACCAGTATCGGGTCTGTTTATAAAGGGTATTTTCAGGAAGTTATTAATGTAGAAGGGTTTCCACCTTCAGCGAAAACCTATATTCATTTTCCACAACGCGGATCGATGGTGCCGGTTAAGATGATCTGGTATGATGGAGGTATCCTGCCGGAAAGACCTGAGGAACTCCTGCCGGATGAAGAGATGAGCAAGGTCGATGGCGGAATGATATTCGAGGGAACCAAGGGCAAACTGATGGCAGGAAAGTTTGGGGCGAATGCGACCCTGCTTCCAACCAGTCTGATGAAAGACCGGGTTTTACCCAGGTCCAAGATTGCGTTGGTTGAAGGAGGCACGGAAGGTCATCAGCAGCAGTGGGTAAAAGCCTGCAAGCAGGGATATGGCGCTTATACCAGTTCCGATTTCGCACTGGCCGGACCACTCACAGAGACCGTGCTGATGGGCAATCTCGCCGTGCGCAGTTATCAGTATAGTGAAACCAACAGTAAGGGAGAGAAAATATTCCCCGGCAGAAAAAAATTACTCTGGGACGGAGAAAAAATGGAGGTGACCAATTTTGCGCCTGCCAATCAATTTGTAAAAAGAACCTATAGGACCTATTGACAAAAGGTGCTGGGACCTCAAGAGCGAAACAGAAACCAGATCTGGTTGGCTGTTTTCAAATCAAATGCGACTGCAATGAAACTCAACAAATCAAGGCGGGATTTTATTAAATCCAGTTCCCTGGCTACTGCCGGATTTTTCATCGTACCCAGACATGTACTGGGACGTGGATTTGTGGCACCCAGTGACAAACTCAACATTGCGGGTATTGGGGCGGGAGGAAAGGGAGAGAGCGATCTGTTTGAATTTTCCAAAAGTCCGAATGCCAATATTGCTTTTCTCTGTGATGTAGACGATCGTCAGATTGCCAAATCCCTTAGCCGGTTTCCCAAGGCCAAAAGGTATTATGATTTCCGGGAGATGTTGTCCAAAGAACATAAAAACATTGACGCGGTATCCGTATCCACACCCGATAATTGTCATGCTGTGGCGGCGCTGGCGGCGATGGAACTCGGTAAACATGTTTATGTGCAGAAGCCGCTCACGCACGATATTTACGAAGCCCGCCTATTGACTGAATCGGCCAATCGGTATAAAGTAGTCACCCAGATGGGCAATCAAGGCTCTTCCGGAGATGGCGTACGCACCATGCAGGAATGGTACAATGCAGGCATCATCGGTGATGCCACGGAAATAAAAATTTGGACCAATCGTCCGGTCTGGCCACAGGGCATGGGAACACCCAAGGGCAAGGATCTCGTACCTGCGGAACTCAAATGGGATCTTTGGCTGGGACCTGCTCAGGAAGCAGAATATCATAAAGAATATGTTCCCTTCAGCTGGAGGGGATTCTGGGCCTTCGGGACCGGTGCTTTGGGGGATATGGGCTGTCATTTGATTGACCCTGCGTTTAAGACAGTAGGTCTGGGTCATCCCACGGCGGTGCAATGCAGCCAGGTGGCGATATTTGAGAAGCAGTGGACACCGGATTATTTTCCGGAAAGCTGTCCGGCTGCCTCTTCGGTCATTTTGAATTTTCCGGGCCATGAAGGAAAGCCTCCGGTAACCATGCATTGGATGGATGGAGGCATAATACCGGAAAGACCCGAGGAGCTGGGTGCTGATGAGCAGTTCGGTGACGGGGAAGGAGGAGGAGTACTGATCATCGGCACCAAGGGCAAAATCATGTGTGGCACTTATGGTAGCAACCCCAAATTATTGCCCACCTCCCGTAACCAGGAAGTGCATGTGCCCCAAACGCTGGCCCGGGTGCCGGAAGGACATTATGTACAATGGGTGAATGCCTGTCTGGCCGGTTACGGAAGAAAAGAACTCAGTTCACCTTTTAACTATGCGGGGCCGCTGACTGAAACGATCCTCATGGGCAATCTGGCCCTAAGGTCCTGGAATATCAGAAACGAAAAAACGTCGACCAACGGAAGATCCCAGTTTTCTTATCCGGGAAGAAAGAAATTATTATGGGATTCGGTCAATATGAAGATCACCAATTTTGATGAAGCCAATCAGTTTGTCAAAAGGGAATATCGGAAGGGATGGTAATGAGCTGACCGGATTGCCAGTGAAACCCATGAAGAGCGGCCGTCCACTTTTTCCGAATTTATGAAATAACGATTCCATTTTTACGGAGCGACTCCATGATATTTAGCATCAGCTCATTGCGTATACTTCCTGTTTCGGACATATCCACCACCCAGAATTTCACGTCGAAGTTGACCGCATTGTTGGCAAAATTCTCCACCGATACGGCCGGTTTCGGATCCTGCATAATTTTTTTATCATTATTCAATTCTGCCAAAATGAGTTCCCTGGCTTTTCTAAAATCCGAGGTATAGGGAATGCTGATCAGAATCTTTAATCTTCTGTTGCGGTTGTGCATCGTCCAGTTGATGAGTTGCTGGGACAACAAATCTCCGTTGGGTATGATAATGTTCGCGCCTTCTCCGTTGTTGATCTGACTGGACCGCACGCCGATTTCCTGCACAGTTCCAATTTTCCCGCCCACTTCAATGGTATCTCCAATTTGGATGGGTCTTTCAAAAGCGATGATGATCCCGGATACCAGATTATTGACGAGGTTTTGCAAGCCGAAACCTATGCCCACGCCCAGGGCACCGATCAGTATGGATATTTTATTAATCGGAATGCCGGCAGCTGCTACAGCGATCAGAAATCCTGCTGTCCATATGCCGATCCGGACTAGTAGGGCGATGGATCCGAGCCTTGTCTTTTTCTGGGGTCCGGGATTCTGACTTTCATCAAAAAAGAAATTGACAAACTGAGACAGGACGGAGGATATCCAGATGATGAGACAAAACAGGATCCCGTTGGCAAAGGAAAAGCTGAAGCTGCCGATGGTTCTGGGTTTATTGATAAAAGCCATCAGGACATCGCTTGCCTGCTGGTAGAGCATAAGGTTTCGTAAAATGGACAAGGTCCAGAGGGTGATGGCCAAAAGCCAGAGGACTTTGCGCATTTTGTTTTTGAGGTCCACATAGTTCAGGAAAGCAAAGAATCGATTGTGAAAAACTTCTGATTGAGTGTATACGGCATCCACCAGGATCGTACAGAAAACCTTCAGGGTTAAGGCAAGAACCAGGCTGTCGACGGCACTGAAGGCGAGTAATTTGGTAAGCGTCACCCGACCGGTGAGGTTGCAGGCGATCGACATCACAATCTGGATCAAAGAAATAGCCACGGCCCAATTTTTTGCGGGCGAATCTTCAAAGTTTTTAAATATGACGGATTTATTTCGCAGCAGCCAGATGCAGATTCCGGTAAAAACAATCCCGCCAATCATCAGACCCCACCTTTCACCATAAGCGGTATCGAGCAAAATATCATCGATAGCAAAGCTTATCCAAAGGGCAGCAATGGCCATCCATACTATTTTTCCTTGTCGGGTGAGGAAGGGGAAAAGCAGGAAGGTTAACAATATCAGGCGGATGAATTCATTGAGATGTACATAGGCTGCCGGAGCACTGACATAGAGAAAGGGACCGTAGGTTACCAGCAGCAATAAGCTGGAAAGCAGGGTCGATTTTTTCATGAAGATCAGATTTCGAAAAACTTTTTCTTCCTGCTTATTTTTTCGCACTACGCGCAGGATGATCAGAAACCAGATCAGCAGGAGCAACCAGATGCCCAGATTAATGGACCGGGTATCCCAGGTCGTTTTCATAAATATGGGGATAACGCGGCTGGATCGGGTAAGGCCATCCTGGATAATTTTTTTCAGGGAAGCATCGTAATCGGTTGCGCAGGATTGAAAAAAGGGAGGTTCTTCCTGTTTCCACAAAGCCTGGTCAATGGCACGCCGCCGGTCGCTGATCTCCGTTTGCAGGTCTTTTACGAGTAGCAGATTAATCGTTAACCGGTTGCGCAGCGTATTGATTTTAACTGTGGTGTTATGCAGGAGGGAATCCAGGGAAAGAGAGCGTTCATATACGGCGTTCATTTGGCCGTGAAGGATGATATTCAGGGAATCATTTAAAAGACTGCTATCGTGTTTTACCTCGCGAATCCGTTGATGGATATTATTCAAATTTGTGGAATAGGTCGACAGATCGCCGTTCCACTCGTCCAGTTTTTCCAGCGACTCGCCCAGCATCACCGACAAGGTGTTCAGGTTACGCAGGTTCAGGGAAATGTCATGACGGGTGAGGCGGTTATGGAAAAAATTCAGTTCGCGTTCTATACTGGTTAGGGAGCGCAGAATATCCGTAGTATCAAATCCGTCATCAAAAAAATTGTCCGCCTGATTGAGACTGAAAGTATAGGTCTCGATTTTATTCACCATGAAGGGGACGGTGGTATCCTTGATCTCGGCTTCCCGGAGGATGGAGTCAGCGATCCGGCTGTTGAGTTCCATCGCCGCAGAGTCCGTTTTGTGATGATGGACATTGTGTTTTTTCAGCTGGGCCTGAGCCAGGTTGCACAACAGGCAAAACAATGCCGATAGGATGATAAGTCTGGACCTATTCGGGAAGGGCATGCGAAGAAATTTGGGACAATTTACGCCAAATGGCACTGGCAGGGTAAAGGAAAAACCAGGAGGTCGGGAAACCTATTCGCTAAGCATCCGGGAGAGCATCAGCAGTTCGGTTTTTTTGTATAGGTTCGATTCATTGTCGAAGCATTTACTGAATTCCTCCAACAGGCATTGCATAATGCGGATATGGTTGGAAGGCCTGAAGTGGTTATCGGCGGCCGGGATGGCGATCCGGTTAAAATAACTCATCACATCTTTATGGGTGAACACCTGTCCACTCATCGGGTCAATAAAAAACTCGATGCGGTCCACGGGGGCTTTTTCACTGGTTTCTCCAGCCAATTCTGGCTTTATATACGCCAATACGAATTGGCGGGGGATATTGATGGCTTTGATGGGAATGTCCAGCAATTCACTGAGCAATAGATAGAGAACGCCGTTGATGATGGTATTTCCTCTTTTGGTTTCAATGACTTTGTGGATCAGGAATTCGTCGGGGTGCTGGTAGCCTACTTCCGTTCCTTTCAGGTTGTAATAACCATAGATGATGCTGGTTAGCACATTCACCTGTTCCAGCGGAGTGAGATAGCTGTTTAATTCCAGCCAGATGTTACGGCGTAGTTTTTCGATTTCTTCGAGTACCGGACTGGTGGCCAGGTCGGGGTACTGAAATTTGGATACGAGCAGACTGGCGGTGAGCAGATCATGATAGCTGCTGCCTTTCCATCGTTGAAAATCTTCGGTCAGATCGCGGTAATGCAGGCGGTGAATAAGCATTTCAATCCTTTCCTGAATTGTATCCTGCAGGGTGTTTTCCCAGAGATATTCCAGGTTGGGGATGATGCCGCGGCCATAGCTGATGATGCGGTTGCTGACGGTGCTGAACACTTCTTCATCGGGATCATCGATGAGATGAAGCAAGGCTTTGATTTCTTTGGATTCCTGCATGGGCGGAGGTTTTTCTTCTGGCGATATCCGGTAAGGGTTAACGGGGATGAATATCGCAGAAGTTAAAAAAAAGGCAATGACAATGTTATCCACAAATGCCTGCCGGATGTTTATTTCCGGGCGCGAACGGGTCTTCCTGATTGGATAACGCGAGAATTTTAAAAATCTTATTTAGATTTTTTTTTCTTGGGAACTCTTTTGGGCGGGTTGGCCTTGACCTCCTCGATGATGGCCTTGATTTCAGGCAGTTCCAGTCCTTCTACATTTTCCTGTTTCTCTTTGGGGATTTTGTAATTGCGGAGTCCCTGCTTGATGTAAGGTCCGTAAGGACCGCGAAGCAGTTGGATTTTTTCTTTTTCGAAAACCTTGATCGTACGCTGCTCCTTGGTCGCTCTTTTTTCCACGACGATGGGAACGGCCTCGTCCAGGGAAATAGTATAAGGATCAAATTCTTTGCCCAGCGAATAGAATTTCTTGTCGTGGGCAATATAAGGACCAAATCTTCCGATACTCACCGTCACGTCGGTATTCTCGAACTGTCCGAGATTTCTGGGGAGTTTAAAGAGTTCCAGTGCATCCTCCTGATTGATGGTCTCGATGCTCTGGGTATTTTTCAGTTTGGCAAAACGGGGTTTCTCTTCATCATTCTGTTCGCCGATTTGCGCCATCGGGCCATAACGTCCCATACGCACAATCAGTTTTTTCCCGGAAACGGGATCCACACCCAGTTCTCTTT
>Ga0075017_100003054_pt1 | contig 10528 bp, 5 predicted proteins | sample AleBraG_ABR_2012_FD_71475 | JGI IMG/M metagenome (GOLD analysis project Ga0075017, IMG submission 71475) | Freshwater sediment microbial communities in response to fracking from Pennsylvania, USA - Alex Branch Run_MetaG_ABR_2012 | ecosystem: Environmental > Aquatic > Freshwater > Creek >... | reverse complement strand
CGCACGCGCTCGAAGAACTCCAGGCGCTCCGCCTCAAAGCGGTCCGCAGCACCGCGCGCGCGCGCGCGGTGCTGCGGACCGCTTTGAGGCGGAGCGCCTGGAGTTCTTCGAGCGCGTGCGCGGCGAATACCGGCGGCGCGCTGAGCGGGATCCGGGGCGGATCCGGCTCATCGATGCGCGACCCGACGCGCAGGTGGTGGCGGCTGCGGCACTGGCCGCGATCACGGATCTGCTGCCCGGGACGCCACCGGCATGACGTCCGCGCCAGGCGCATTGCCCACCGCCGGCGGGCATGAACTGTTCTGGCTGGCGCCGCAGGTGGCCGGGTTGCGCCAGGCCGCGGCGCAGGGACGGCTGCCCCACGCACTGCTGATCCAGGATGTCCCGGGTGGCGGTGGCGCCGCGCTCGCCCTGTTCGCGGCGCAGACGCGGGTGTGCACGCGCGCCGTTGCGCCCTGCGGGCAGTGCGCCGACTGCCGGCGGATGGCCGCACGCGCCCATCCGGATCTATGGCAGGTCGGGCCCGAGGAGGATTCAAGGCAGATCAAGGTCGACCAGGTGCGGGCGCTGACCGCGATGCTGGCGCTGACGGCGCACGGGGCGGGGGGGACGGTCGCGATCCTGGACCCGGCCGAAGCGCTCAACGCCAGTGCCGCCAACGCGCTGCTCAAGACCCTCGAGGAACCGCGCCCCGGTGTGCTGATCGTGCTGCTGACCGGTGCCGCGGCGCGCCTGCCGGCGACGGTACGCAGCCGCTGCCAGCGCCTGAACGTGCAGCCCCCGCGCCGCGCAGACTGCGTCGCCTGGCTGCAGCGGTGCCGCGGTGCCGGGCAGTGGGAGGCGGTGCTGGAGCTGCTCGGCAACGCGCCGCTGCAGGCGCTTGAGCAGGACCCGCAGGCACTGCTGCGGGTGCGTGATGAGACGCACGCCCAGCTCGATCGGGCGGTCGCCGGTACGCTCGAGATTGCCCCGACTGCGGAGCGCTGGCTGCGCGACGCCTTCGATCTGCGTATGCTCTGCGCTGAGAACTGGGTCACACGCCGCGTCGATGCGCAGCTGCGCGATGCCGCCGGCTTGACGGAACTGCACACTGCGGCGCACTTGCCACGGGCGAATTCCTCTATGAATATACGCGGCCTGATCCGCTTCGCCGACGCCCTGCACGAACTGCGCCGTCTGGCGACGACTACGATCAACAAGGCCCTGGCCGTGGAGCAGCTGCTCTGGCAATTGCGCGCGGTGCGTCCGGTATAGTCCCGGCGGTGCGCGAGTTCCGCATTCGAACCAAAGGTGACGGCAAGAGTGAAAGACGGCCAAGCCAGAAACGCTGAGATCCCGGGCCGCGGCGAAGGTCTGCCGCCGCGTGGCGACCCCCCCCGCCCGGGTGCCGCCAAGCCCGGGCTGCTGACCCTGACGATCAAGGACAAGAGTGCCCTGTACCTCGCGTACATGCCCTTCGTGACGAACGGCGGCCTGTTCATTCCCACCAACAGCAATTACCGCATCGGCGATGAAGTGTTCATGCTGCTGAACCTCATGGGCGAGGACGAAAAGCTGCCCGTGGCCGGACGCGTGATCTGGGTGACTCCGAAGGGTGCGCAGGGCAAGCGCACGGCCGGCATCGGCGTGCAGTTCAGCGAACAGGACCGCGGCCAGACGCGCCACAAGATCGAGAACTACCTGGCCGGCGCGCTGTCGGGCGATAAGGCCACGCACACGATGTAGCGGCGGACTATAATGCCGTCACTGACCCCGGCAGGTATGACAGGCATTCAGTGGGCGGCGAGCACAAGCAAGAGACGCGTCCGCCCTGCGGGCACGCGCGACTGGCAGGCGGTTCGGCAGACGATGCGCTTGCGCAGCTGGTGCGGGATTTCGCCGAGTTCGGCGCCATCCACCGGGTCGAAGCGCCGGGCCGGCCCGGTGAAACCTGGGTCGTTTCGGATCCCGAGAGCATCAAGCGCGTGCTGGTGTCCGGGCACCGCAACTACAGCCTCGGCACCGGGTTCGAACGCATCAAGATGCTGGTGGGCAACGGCATCATCGTCAGCGAGGGGGAGACCTGGAAGCGCCAGCATCGCATGATGCAGCCGATGTTTTCGCGCTCCCAGGTGCAGCGGCTCGGCCCGCTGATCATGGACGTCAACCGCCGCCGGCTCGACAGATGGTCGTCGCTGGCCGACAGCGGGCAGTCCTTCAATGTGACGCGCGAGACCAATGAGAACGCCCTGGAATTCATACTGCGGGCCACGTTCGGCGCCGATCTCGACCGGCTCGTGACCCGGCTGGGCAGCAATCCCTTCGACATGCTCACCACGGAATCGGGGCGCGACCTGAACTTCGCGTTCCGCTTCCGGCAGCTGCGCAAGCACGTCGAGCGCATCATCGAGGAGCGCAGGCGGGCGCCGCCCCCGGCGGCGGCGGAAGTGCATGACTGGCTCGGCATGATGATGGCGGCCCGGGACCGGCGCGATCGATCCGCGATGAGCAATGTCGAACTGATCGACGAGGTCATGTCGCTGATCGTGGCCGGGCATGAAACGACCGGCGCCACCCTCAACGCGCTCTGGTACCTGCTGGCAGGCCATCCCGAGGTCGAAGCGGCCGTACACGCCGAGGTCGACGCCGTGGAGCTGGCCGACCTGCGGCTCGATTCCATCGCGGGCCTGCGCTACACGCACCAGGTCATCCTCGAAACCCTGCGGCTCTATCCGCCCGTGTGGATCCTCACGCGCCGCTGCATCCATGCCGACCGGCTCGGGGGCTATGAGGCGCCGGCGGGGACCGCCGTGTTCCTGAGCCCTTACCTCGTGCAGCGCAATCCGCGCTACTGGCCCGACCCGGACGCGTTCCGGCCGGAGCGATTTGCCGCCGACGATTCGGCCGGCGCGGAAGGCGCGGACGATGCGCACGGCGCGGAGCAGGCCGAGGGTGCGGGAGAAGACGGGTCATCGGCCCGGCGTTACGCGTTCATCCCGTTCGCGGCGGGTCCGCGGCACTGCATCGGCGAAACTCTGGCGATCTACGAGATGGCGCTGCACGTCTACCTGGCGGCGCGCCGCTTCCGGCTGCGCCGCGTGGGCACGGCGCCCATGGAACTGGAGGCGCGGGTCAACCTGCGCGCGCGCGAAGATCTGCTGATGACCGTCGAGCGCCGCGGGGCGGCGCGCTAGCGGCCGGCCGCGTCGGGCACGCTGACGCGTACCGGAGTGCCGCTCTGCGAGGATTCCGGCGGACTCAACACCACGCGGTCGGCGGCGGTCAGGCCGCTGGTCACTTCCACCTCCGCACCGAAGTCCCTGCCGACGGTGACCGGTTGGACCGACATGCGGTTATCGGCCGTCACCTTGACGACGGACAGCCCGTCGCCCCGGAACAACAGCGCGTTGCTGGGTATGCGCAGCGTGGCGGCCGCTCCCGCGATGTGAAAATGCACTTCGGCGTAGGCTCCCGGCAGCATGCCGCTGGCCGGGTCCGCGAGTTCCAGCTGCACGAGCAGCGTGCGCGATGCGGGATCGATCGCATCCGCGGTGCTGACCACGGTGGCGACCGAGTGGCTGCCCGGGCGCTCGCTCAAGACGACGTCGGCGGGCACGCCCCTGTGCATCTGCGCGGCGTGGGACTGCGGCACGTTGACATAGACGCGCAGATGGCCGGCGGCGGCGATGTGAAACAGCTCACCCGCGGTGGCGGACCCGGTGGCACCGGCCGCCGACCCGGATGCCCCGGTCCCGGCACTGATCAGGGCACCCACGTCCGTGCGGCGGGCGGTGATGACGCCGTCGAACGGCGCCACGATGCGCTTGAAGGACTCGAGCTCCTCGAGCCGCTGCAGGTTGGCGCGCGCCGAGGCTTCCGCCGCCTGTTTGGCTTCGGCGTCGCCGACTTTGTCATCGACGTCCTGGCGGGCCACGGAACCGGAGGCCAGCAGCTGCTGCCAGCGCGCCGCCGTGCTGTGCGCGAGCCGTGCGTTCGCCTGCGCCACGGCCAGGTCGGCGCGCGCCTGCTGCAGCTGCTGATCGACCTCGGGCGTGTCGATCTCGGCGAGCAGCTGCCCGCGGTGCACGCGTGTCCCGATGTCGACCAGCCAGCGTCGCAGGTAACCGCTGGTACGGGCATAGATCGGGGAATCGGCGAAGGCGTTCACGGTCGCCGGCAGGACTAGCTCCTCGGCCGCGCCGCTGGATTTCGGCTGCGCGACGGCGACCACCGGCACACTGGCCGCGTCGGCCTCGTGGCCCAGTGCGGCACGGGCCGCCAGCCGGTCGTAGATGCCCCAGGCGGCAAGGATTGCGGCGAGCGCCAGCCCCGAGCGCAGGGCGCGCCGGCGATACAGGGCAGACCGGGGGTCATCCATGGTGAGCTCCAGGGGCAATGGCGCGGCAGGACGACCGCGTCCGTGTATCAGCGTAAACACCGCCGGTACGAAAAACAGCGTGGCCGCCGTGGCGAATACCAGACCGCCGATCACGGCCCGGCCGAGCGGGGCGTTCTGTTCGCCGCCTTCGCCCAGGCCGAGGGCCACCGGCAGCATCCCGAGGATCATGGCCAGTGCGGTCATCAGCACGGGGCGCAGCCGCGTATGCCCGGCGTGCAGCGCCGCCTGCAGGGCACTGTCGCCGGCGTCGAAGCGCTCGCGCGCATAGCTGACGACCAGGATGCTGTTCGCCGTGGCGACGCCCATGCACATGATGGCACCGGTGAGCGCCGGGATACTGACATGCGTGCCGCTGAGAAACAGCATCCAGACGATACCGGCGAGCGCTGCCGGGAGCGCGCTGATGATGATCAGCGGGTCCAGCCAGGACTGGAAATTCACGACGATGAGCAGGTAGACCAGGATGATGGCGCCGACCAGGCCGAGCAGCAGCCCATTGAAGGAACTGCGCATGGTCTCCACCTGGCCGCGCATGGCGACCTGCGTGCCCCTGGGCAGCGCAGCGCGGGTCGCGGCCAGGACGGCGTCCACGCGGCTGGCGACGAAGCCCAGGTCGCTGCCGGCGGCCGCGCCGTAGATGTCGAGCACCGGCATGGCATTGTAGTGGCTGACGACCGCCGGACCCACGTCGCGCCGGAAGGTCGCCAGATTCGCCAGCAGCTGCGCATCGCCGCCGCTGCCGGCGGTGATCGGCGTCGCACCGAGCGCGTCCAGGGATGCGAGGCGGTACTGGGGTGTCTGCGTGATCACCGGATACTGCGTGCCGGTCTGCGTGTCGATCCAGTACGAAGGGGCTGCCTGCGCGGTGCCCGACAGCGACACCAGCAGGTCGTTGGCGACATTCTGCTGACTGAATCCGAGCTGCTGCGCGCGCGTGCGGTCGACGGTGACGTCCAGCTGCGGAAAGTCGAAGGCCTGCTGCAGGCGCACGTCGGCGAGGCCGGGAATATGCCGCAGCTCCTGCAGCAGTCGCTGCGCGTAGGCGCGGTTGGCGTCCAGGTTGCCGCCCGAGATCTGCAGGTCCAGGGGCGCGGGCTGGCCGAAGTTCAGGATCTGATTGACGATGTCCGCGGGCAGGAAGGCGAAGCTCGCGCCCGGAAACCTGGCCGGCAGCATGCGCCGCAGCTGCCGGACGTACTCCTCCGTGGGGCGGTGGCCGGTCTTGAGCGACACCATGATATCGGCGTCACCGGCCCCGACCGGAGCGGAAGTGCTGTAGGTGAGGTTGATGCCGCTGTTGGGGAGGCCGATGTTGTCGGTGATGCTGGCGAGGTCGCGCGCCGGAATGGTGGCGCGCACCACGGATTCGATGCGGTCGCAGAGCGCGGCCGTGGCATCGACGCGCGTGCCCGAGGGCGCGCGCACGTGTAATTTGATCTCGCCGCCGTCCACCGCCGGGAAGAAGTCCTGGCCGAGTCCGGGCAGTGGGCCTGCCGGGAAGGCCAGCAGGGCCGTGGCCACCATGGCCGCCAGGAACAGGCCGACGAAGCGCGATCCGCCCGCGAGCGCCACGGCGAGCAGCTTGCGATAGTGCTCGCGCAGGCGTTCGAAACCCTGCTCGAACCCCCGCTGCCAGCGCTGCAGTGCGCCGCGCCGCCCCGTGCCGGTGGCGGTGGCGCTGCCGGTCGCCGCCTGGAGCCAGTACATGGCCAGCGTCGGCACCAGCGTGCGCGACAGCAGGTAGGAAGCCAGCATCGCGAAGATCACCGCTTCGGCCAGCGGGACGAACAGATAGCGCGCCACCCCGTGCAGCAGGAACATCGGCACGAACACGATGCAGATCGCGAGCGTCGAGACGAATGCCGGGACGGCGATGTGCCGCGCGCCCTCGAGGATGGCATCCTGCAGCGCATTGCCCTGTTCGAGCTGCCGGTGTATCGCTTCGACCGTCACCGTGGCATCGTCAACGAGTATGCCTACGGCCAGGGCGAGCCCGCCCAGGGTCATGATGTTGATGGTTTCGCCGAGCGCTGCCAGACAGACGAGCGAGGCCAGCGCGGCGAGCGGGATCGATATGGCAATGATCACGGTGCTGCGCCAGCTCCCCAGAAACAGCAGGATCATCACGCCGGTCAGTACCGCAGCGATCAGGCCCTCGCGCAGCACGCCGTTGACCGCGGCCCGCACGAACACCGACTGGTCCGCGACGGCGCTGATGGACAGGGTGGGCGGCAGCGAGGCGCGCAGCGCCGGCAGACGGTCGCGGATGCCGCCGATGACATCCAGGGTCGAGGCGCCGCCGGTCTTGAGCACGCTCATCAGCACCGCGCGCTTGCCGTTCAGGCGGACGATATTGGTCTGCGGGGGCGAGCCGTCGCGCACGTGGGCGACATCGTGCACGTAGGTGGTGGCGCCGTTGGCGCTGCGGATCGGCAGATCGTTGAGCTCGGCGACCGTATGCGTATCGGCATTGAGTTTGACGAAGTATTCGCGGTCGCCGATCTTCTGGGTGCCGGCCGGCAGGATCAGATTCTGGCTGCTCAGGGCCGCGGAGACGTCGGCCGCGGACAGGTTGTGCGCGCGCAGTGCGGCCGGATCCAGGTCCACCTGGATCTGGCGCAGTGCGCCGCCGTAGGGAAACGGGGCGGCGGCACCGGGTACGGTCGCGAGCGCCAGGCGCACGATCTGATTGCCGGTGTCGAACAGCTGCACGTCCGAGAGCGTCGGGCTGGACAGCGCCAGCTGGATGATGGGTACGGTCGAGGCGTCGTAGGCGATGATGAACGGCGGCGTCGTGCCCGGCGGCGCCTGGCGCAGCTGACCCTGCGAGATGCCGGTGATCTGCGCGTAGGCCAGGGACTCGTTGACGTGGGGCTGGAAGAAGAACTTGATGATCGAACGGCCGTTCAGCGACTGCGACTCGCTGTGCTCGATGTCGCTGACCGTCAGCGGCGCCGTGCGCTCGTTATTGGTCGCAATACGCGTGGCGATTTCCTGAGGCGACAGGCCGTCGTAGAACCAGATCGCGGCGATGATCGGGATGCGTATGACCGGCAGGATGTCGACGGTCGTGCGCACGATGGCGAACGCGCCGAGCAGCAGGATGAGGATGGCCAGTACGATGAACGTATAGGGCCGTTGCAGGGCAACGCGTACGATCCACATGCCGTCTTGGGACTCAGCCGGGTCTGCGCAGGTCGGGCTCGGCGCTGGCCAGTCCGCCACGCAGCACGTAGGCATCGAAACCGCGCTCGAGCAGTATGAAGGCACCGGCGGAGCTGCGCCGTCCGGTGTCGCAATAGACGACGTAGCGGACCTTGCGGTCCAGTGTCGCCAGCTTCAGCCGGATGAAATACAGCGGTATGTTGAGCGCGCCTTCAATGGCGAGATTCTGGTACTCGGAAGGCAGCCGGACATCGAGCCAGCGTCCGCCGCGCCTGACGATGTCGCAGGCCTCGGGATACGTGACCCACTGCTGCAGCGGTTCGTTCATGAGCTCGCGAAAATCCTGCTTCGCCAGGCGCATCAGCACGCCGTCGGTGAGCATGGTGACGGTGGCGTTGCGCTTGGCTTCCGAGATCAGGGCCTCCTCGCCGAAGGTGTCGCCCACGGACAGCTCGGCCAGACGGATGCCCTCGCGGTTCAGCGGTGTCTCGCGCGTCACGACGCACCTGCCGGTGACGATGGCGTAGAAGAAATCGCCTTCGGTGCCCTGCTGGATGATCACCTCGCCGCTGCGGCAGGCGACGCGCTGCATGCGCATGAAGATGGCCTGGATGTTGGCGGGCGGTATGCGGTGGAAGGCCTTGGTCTGCAGCAGGGTCGTCATCCAGTCGTCGCCGCCGCCGCTGAACTGGGCCTGGAGCTCGCCGACTTCGTAGGTGCCGGTCTGATCCCAGGTGATCATCATGTCGAGCAGGTCGGCATCGACGCTCAGGTACTCGATCGCATCCACGGCGCGGGCGGTGACGCGCCGCGGCATCTTGGGGGCCAGCGGGCTCCTGGCCTCGGGCGTGCCGCCGCGAATCATCGCCACGGTGCGCTCGCCTTCGCGCAGCTCGATCAGGCCGGAGATCAGCCAGAAGCAGCGGCGCTCCGTGTCGCCTTCCTTGAACAACGTGCGATTGGCCGCGAGTTCATTGACCGTGACCTTGCGGGCCAGCGCCGCAAGATTGTCATTCTTCATCCCATCCAGCGGCGACAGCTTGCGCAGCAGCGGCACACTGGCGGATCGGCCTTCACTCATGCGGACCTCTAGGACACGGTGAGCGCCCGATGTTAGCACAGCGTCCGGCGGCCGCAGGCGGGCGCGCCGCAGGCGGTGCGGCGCGCGTCAGCCGCGGCCGGTCGGTGCGGCGGCGGCGCCCGCCAGTGCCGTCCAGTGCATGTCCGGATGAAAGCGCCGGCCATAGCGCCGCTCCAGTTCCGTCAGGCGCGCGACCACGGCGGCGACCCCGCGCGTGCGCGCATAGTTGATCGGACCGCCGCGGAAGGGCGCAAAGCCGGTGCCGAACACCACGCCGGCGTCCAGCAGGTCGGCGTCCGCGACCACCTGTTCGCGCAGGCAGGCGGCGCACTCATTCACGAGTGTCAGTATGAGCCGGTCGCACAGATCGGCGGGCACCGGGACCGTGCCGGGCTCGCGCCGGGGTCTCCCGTCCTGCCAGGTGTAGAAGCCCTGGCCGCTCTTGCGGCCCAGCTGGCGCGCGGCCACGAGTTCGCGCAGGCGCTGCGCGTAGGGCGGCATGTCGCGGCCCAGTGCGCGGGTGATGATGTCACCGACGTGCACGATGACATCCAGGCCGACCACGTCGGCAAGTTCGATCGGACCCATGGGCATGCCGAAATCCACGGCGGCACGGTCGATCACGGCGAGCGGCAGGCCTTCCCCGGCCGCGTGCAGCGCCTCGTGCAGGTACGGGAACAGGACTCGATTGACCAGGAAACCCGGCGCGCTCCGGCAGGGCAGCGGCAGCTTGTCGATGCGGCGCGCAAAGGCCATCGCGGCCGCCAGTGGTGCCGCCTTGGTCTGTGCGGAGTGGATCACCTCCACCAGCGGCATCTGCGGCACGGGATTGAAGAAGTGCAGCCCGACCAGGCGACCCGGGTCGGCCAGCCGTTCGGCCAGGCTCTCGAGCGTAATGCTCGAGGTGTTGGTGGCCAGCACCGCCGTCGCCCTGAGGCGCGGCTCTGCCGCGGCGTACAGCGCGCGCTTGGCCTCGAGATCCTCGTATATCGCCTCGATCAGCACGTCGGCCGAGGCCGCTCCGGCGCCGGCCACGTCAGCGCGCAGCCGCGCCTGGGCGGCCGCGGCTTCGCCGGCGTCACGCGTGCGTTTGCTGAACAGGGCCGCCGCCCTTTGCAGCGCGGGGTCGATGAACTGCTGCTCGCGATCCTGCAGCGTCACCTCGAGGCCCCGCAACGCACACCAGGCGGCGATATCGCCGCCCATGACGCCCGCGCCGATCACGTGCACGCGCCGGGCCGGTTCGGCCGTGCGGCCGCCGAGCGACTTGAGGCGGTCCTGCAGCAGGAACATGCGCACCAGTCCGCGTGCCGAATCGGTCGTGAACAGGTGTGCGATGGAGCGCGCTTCGGCCTGGTAGGCCGTTCGCCCCCGGGCACCATAGCGCACCCACAGGTCGATGATGGCGTAGGGGGCCGGATAATGGTCGCGGCGCGCCTGGCGGGCGACGCGCTGCTCGAACGAGCGACGCAGCAGCTGGCGGATTCCGGGCAATCCGAGCAGGCGGTCTGCCAGTGGTGCCGTGCGGGCGCGCGGCGCCTCCGCCAGAATCCGCCGTGCCGCCTGATCGAGGTCCGCGGCCTCGACCAGCCGGTCCACCAGGCCCGCAGCCAGTGCACGGTCAGCGCGCAGCGGCCTGCCGGTCAGCATCAGTTCCATGGCCTGACGGACCCCGACCAGGCGCACGGCGCGCACCGTTCCGCCGAACCCCGGATGGATGCCCAGTTGCACCTCGGGCAGCCCGAGTGTCAGGCGGCCGTCATTGACCGCCACGCGGTAGCGGCAGGCCAGCGCCAGTTCCAGGCCGCCGCCGAGCGCAAAACCCTGTATGGCCGCCACGGTCGGGCATGGCAGGGCCTCCAGCTCATCGAGCGCCCGCTGGCCCATGCTGATCAGTGCCAGGG
>Ga0075017_100003053_pt1 | contig 10530 bp, 12 predicted proteins | sample AleBraG_ABR_2012_FD_71475 | JGI IMG/M metagenome (GOLD analysis project Ga0075017, IMG submission 71475) | Freshwater sediment microbial communities in response to fracking from Pennsylvania, USA - Alex Branch Run_MetaG_ABR_2012 | ecosystem: Environmental > Aquatic > Freshwater > Creek >... | reverse complement strand
CGTCGTGAGCGCCGCCCCTGCCGCGACCCCGCGACCCGCCGTCCCCGGCCAGAGCCGCGACCTGCTCGCGGGGTCGCGGCAGGGGCGGCGCTCACGACGGGAGTGAGGGTGCGCAGGGACACGTCGGTCTCCTCTCGGGACGGGCGGGACGGGACGGGCAGGTCAGTCGAGGGCGCGGGCCAGCCGCCACCGGGGCGGCGGGGCGGGCCGGTGCGACCCGGCCCGGACGGCTGCGGGATCGGCGGCCGGCACGTCGCGGACGAGGTCGTAGACCCCGCAGATGGCGCTGCGGCCGGCCGCGGCCTCGACCCGCCACACCTCCCGCTCGACCGCGCCCACGTCGGCGGCGACCGAGCGGGGCAGCGCCGACGCCGGCGCCCCGGGGCCGACGGCGTACGCCGGCGCACCGGTGCCGGCGCGCCGGGTCGTGCCGCCGGCGCGGCGGGGCAGCGACCACCAGGCCCCGATCTCGACCCAGTGGGCGAGGACGTCGCGGACGAGGTAGAGCCGCCCGCGCCAGAGGAACTGCGCAGGTGCGCCCGACCCGTCGCTCGCCGCGAACCCCGGGGTGCCGCGGCCGTCGTCCATGCCGATGCCGGTGCCGGCCGGACCGGTGGTCCGGACGTCGATGACCTCGCCGTAGGTGCGCACGGTGGTTCCCTCCTCCCGCCTGGGCGGACCTGTCGTCGTGGCTGACGGTGCGACGGGCGGGGGAAGACGCCGTGGCTCGGCGGCCGGCCGGCCGAGCGGCCGGAGCGCTTCCCCGCGCTCGCGACCCGCTCAGCCGGCCGGACCAGCCGTGCGTGCTGCCGTACTGGGCGGTGCTGTGCCGGAGGACCGAGGGGGCCGTGGGGACCGCGAGAACCCCGCGGACCCCTCGGGCCGTCCGGCTGCCCGTTCCAGATGTTCGAACATCTGTACGAACACGACCTACCGTATCCCCCACCCCCGACAGCGCGTCAAGCCCCTACCCTTCGGCCCATGGATCCGCAGGCCGACCCGGTCGACACCACCGCCCAGCACGCCCACGTCAACGCCGACGGCACGCTGGCGCTCGCGGTGCCCGACCTCGCCGGACTGCACCCCAACGCGGCGAACGTCGCCCGCGCCCTGGCCTCCCTCGGCGTCGCGGGCCAGGTGCGCGAGCTCGACGACCGCGCCGCCACCGCGGCCGCCGCGGCCGAGCTGCTCGGCATCGACGTCGGCGCCGTCGCCAACTCCCTGGTGTTCGACGCCGACGGCGAACCGCTCCTCGTCCTGATCTCCGGTGCGCACCGCGCCGACGTCCTGGCACTCGCCGGCCTGGTCGGGGCGTCCCACGTCCGCCGGGCCGCGGCCGACTTCGTCCGCGCGGCGACCGGGCAGCCGATCGGCGGCGTCGCCCCCGTCGGGCACCCCCGGCCGCTGCGCACGATCGTCGACGTCGACCTCGCGCGCTACGACGTCGTCTGGGCGGCGGGCGGCCACCCGCACTACGTCTTCCCCACGAGCTACCACGAGCTCCTGCGCGTGACGGCCGGTGAGGCCGCGGAGGTCGGGGAGCAGCCCGCATGAGCCTGCGCATCCAGTGCATCGACGTCGATGCCCGCGATCCCCTGGCACTGGCCAGGTTCTGGCAGGACGCACTCGGCTGGCGGTGCACCTACGAGTCCGACGACGAGGTCGCCCTCGAGCCGCCAGCAGGCAGCCCCCAGAACGACGTCGCACCGGACCTGCTGTTCATCCGCGTGCCCGACGACAAGGTCGTGAAGAACCGGCTGCACCTCGACCTGCGACCCGACGACCAGGCCGCCGAGGTCGCGCGGCTCCTCGCCCTCGGCGCGACGCACGTCGACCTCGGCCAGGGCGAGGTCTCGTGGGTGGTGCTCGCCGATCCCGAGGGCAACGAGTTCTGCGTGCTGCGCGCCCTCCCGCCCGAGTAGCCTCGGCGTCGGTGTGCCGGGAAGCCTGGTCGGCGACTGACGTCGACCTGGGGAGGTGCCGGTGAGCACGCCCGTCTGCCTCGTGGTGTTCCTCGTCTCGACCGCGGTCGCGCTCGCGGCCTCGGCGGTGCTCATCGTGCGGCTCGAGCGGATCGGCGCCCGGCTCTCCCTGGCCGAGGCCGCGCTCGGCGTGGTCGCCGCGCTCGCCGCGGACCTGCCCGAGATCTCGACCGCCGTCGCCGCCCTCGCGCAGGGGCAGAACGAGGTCGGCGTCGGCGTGATCCTCGGGTCCAACGTGGCGAAGCTCGCCCTGCTGCTCGGCCTCGCCGCGGTCGTCGCGGGGCGGGTGCGCCTCGACCGGCGCGTGGTCCTGCTCGAGTCGGTCGTCGCGGGAGTCCTCGCGCTCCTCACCGTCGCCGTCGTCGGCGGCGGTCTGGCACCGGCGCCTGGCCTCGTCGTCGCGCTCCTCGCCTTCCTCCCCTACGTGGTGCTCACGGCTCTGCGCCCCGAGGCGCGCGCCCGACTGCCCATCCCCTCCCGCCTGCGCGGCACCCTCACCGGGGCCATGACGCAGGAGGAGGACGACCTCGACATCGATCCCGGGCTCGGCGGCGGTGCCGACGTCGCGGTGGCGGTGCTCGCGCTGCTGCTCGTGGTCGGGTCGTCGGTGGTTCTCGAACGCACCGGCACCGACCTCGGGAAGGCTTGGGGGATATCGGATCTCGTCGTCGGTGCCGTCCTGCTCGCGATCGTCACCAGCATCCCCAACGCCGTCGCCGCGGTGCACCTCGCACGCCGTGGACGCGGTGCGGCGACCCTGAGTACCACCACCAACAGCAACAACATCAACGTGGTCGTGGGCCTGCTCCTGCCCGCGGCCGTCCTCGGCCTCGGCACGGTGAGCAGCGCCGCTGTGCTGGCCGCGTGGTGGTACCTCGGTCTCACCGCCGCCGTCCTCGCCTGGGCGTTCCTGCGACGCGGCCTGAGCCGCGTCGACGGCGTCGCGATCGGCGTCGCCTACGCCGTCTTCGTCGTGCTGCTGCTGCGCTGAGCAGTGCCCGTCGCGTCACCGGGCCACGCGCTGGAATCCCTCGTCGGAACCGAGCAGTCCGGCCGTGACGTCGGGCCTCCGGGCCGGACGGGGACGACACCGGGCGGTCGGTGTCGTGCGCGGGGCCGGTGCGCGCGAGGATGGGACCGATGTCCACGCCGACCAGCACCGCGGAGGCCGCCGGCCTGGTCTACGACGTGTCCGGCGAGGGACCTCCGCTGGTGCTGCTGCACGGTCTCGGCTCGTCGTCGAAGGCCTTCGCCGCCGTGGTCCCCGGGCTCGCCGAGCACTTCACGACCTACTGCGTCGACCTCCCCGGCCACGGCCGCTCGCCGCTCCCCGACGAGCTCGGCGAGGACATCTCCCCCGGCGACCTCGCCGCCGCCGTCGCTCGGTGGATGGACGCGCTCGGCCTCGACCGCGTGCACGTCGCCGGCAACTCGATGGGCGGCTGGGTCGCGCTGGAGGTCGCGGCCGACGGCCGCGCCCTGTCGGTCACCGCGCTCTGCCCCGCGGGTCTCTGGGAGCCCCTCCGCCGTCGCTCGCCGCTCATGGACATCAACCGCCGCTTCGCGCGGATCACCAGCCCCGCGATCCCGGTGCTCTCCCGCTCGCCGCTCGCGCGCGCGATCGGCTTCCGGCACACCGTCGAGCGTCCCGAGATGCTCACACCCGAGATCACCTCGACCGCGGTGCGCGACCTCATCGCCGCCGAGGCCTACGACGCCGCGCACGACGGCATGGTCAACCGCTCGTTCGACCGGTCCGACGAGGTCCCCGACGACGTCCCGGTCGTGATCGCGTTCGGCGACCACGACCGCATCATCCCCGCGATCGCCGGCCGCGAGCGCGACCACTCCCCGGTGCACGCGCGCTGGATCACCCTCGAGCGCTGCGGGCACGTTCCGATGTGGGACGTGCCCGAGACGACCGTCGCGCTGATCAGGTCCACCTCCGGTGTCTGACCCGTCGGCCCACGACACCTCCTCGAGGCCCGGCGCGCGCGAGCCGGTCCCCGCCGTGGTGAGCCTGCACCTCTACGGCGTCCAGGGGCTCGGGGTCGCCCGCGCGGTCGGGCACATGGGGTTCGACCGTCGCGCCGTGCGCGGCCTGCCGGGGGCCACGTTCGTGAAGCTGCTCGGCACCGGGTCGGGACGCACGTTCACCCCGCGCGACGCCGACCCGAACCACTGGGGCGTCCTGGCCTGCTGGAGCGACGCCGACGGCCCCGAACGCTACGAGCGCTCGCGCCGCCACCTCTCGTGGAGCGGGTCGGCGTACGAACAGGCTCGGATCCTGCTGCGGCCGTTGGCATCGCGAGGCACGTGGGCCGGGCGCGAGCCGTTCGGCGACCCCGTGGCGCACCGGTGGGACGGCACCGTCGCCGCGATCACCCGTGCGCGCATCAAGCCGTCGCTCTGGCGGACGTTCTGGTCGGCCGTCCCCCCGGTGTCGACCGACCTGCGCGAGACCGACGGACTGCGCCTCGCGATCGGGGTCGGCGAGGCGCCGGTGGGGCTGCAGGGCACCTTCTCGCTCTGGTCGTCCAACGCGGCGCTCACCGAGTTCGCCCACCGGCGCTCGCCGCACGTCGACGTCATGCGCCGCACCCACGACGTCGAGTGGTACGCCGAGGAGCTGTTCGCCCGCTTCGCGGTCATCGACGTGCGCGGCACCTACCGCGGCGAGCAGCTCTGACCCGCGCCCGGCACGTGGGCGCCTACGGGACCGACCTCCCCGGCAGTTCCTGCGGCGCGGGCGGCACGGGGTCGTGCAGCAGCTGCGCCGACGGCCAGCCGATCGCCACACCCTCGGTTGCGCGCGACGCCGCGTGCGGCGTGGCCGGCGGCTCGGGACGGCGCACGGGAGCCTTCGCCCACACGTCGCGCAGCGCCCAGAGCGTCACGGCGAGCCCGATCGGCGCCATGAGCGGGTTGGTGAGGACCATCCACAGCACGAACGCGATGAGGATCGTGGTGGCGACGATGCGGCCGGGCAGGCCGAACGTCGTCGCCGAGCTGCGGCGCCATCCGCCGGGGTTGTCCCAGCGCAGGCCGGTCGCAGTCGGCCGCGGGGGCACGGCGAGGTAGGCGGGCGTGCCCGCAGGCGCGTCGGTCCCGCCGCGGCGCGGCGTCGCCGACGTGCCGAGCCGCAGCGGGACCGCACCGCTCGCCCCCGGGGGCACGGCGTCGGCCGCGCCCGCGTCGTGCTCGAGCGTGCTCATGTCGTGCTGATCGGCGCACCCGGCCGTCCGGCACACCGCGGCGGCGGCGCTTCACCCGGACGGCCCAGCACGGCGTCCCCGCGCCGGACGGGCGCGATGCGAACCGCACGACGTCGAGCGCATAGGGTCACTCTCGCGATGAGCGTGCGTGTCTACTCCGGTCCCCACGCCGACCGCCGCCGAGGCGGGTCGGGTGGCTTCTCCCGCATGCTTCCGTGGCTGCTCGCGGCCGCGACGATCCTCGCCCAGATCGCCTGGCCGCTCACCCACGACCACGCGCGCGACCTGCTCACGGTCGTCACGGTCGTGCTGTTCTTCCTCACCAGCGCGACGCACGCGTTCGTGGCGCGCGGGCTGCTCTGGACGGCCGGCTGGTTCGTGGTGAGCGCCGGCATCGGGTTCGTCGTCGAGGTGCTCGGCGTGCGTACCGGGCTGCCGTTCGGCGACTACGCCTACGCCGACTCCCTCGGCCCGAAGCTCGCCGGCGTGCCGGTGGTGATCCCGCTGGCCTGGGCGATGATGAGCTACCCCGCGCTGCTGGCCGCGCGCCGGCTCGTGACCGGTCCGCTCCTCACCCCGGTGGTGGCAGCCCTCGCCCTCGCCTCGTGGGACCTGTTCCTCGACCCGCAGATGGTCGCCGAGGGCCACTGGACCTGGGTGCTCGACTCCACGCCGGTGCTCATCGGGGTGCCGCACGTCCCGGCGCAGAACTTCGTCGCGTGGTTGCTCGTCTCGCTGGTGCTGATGCTCGTGCTCGACCGGCTGCCGCGCCGACGCGGCGACGGCGGCCCCGGCGACGGCGTCCCCGCGCTGATGTACCTGTGGACCTATGTCTCGTGCGTGCTCCTCAACGCCGTCTTCCTCCACCGCCCGGGCGTCGCGCTCTGGGGCGGCGTGGCCATGGGCGTCGTGGCCATCCCCTACGCCTACGCGCTGTGGACCGGGCGCGACTGACCCGCGCGGTCGAGACGACCGTCGCGGCCGGGACCCTGGGCGCGTGCCTCGCGACCGCGCACTCGGCGTACAACCTGCATCGCCTGCGCACCCCGCCGGTCGACCCGCCCGTGGTCGCCGAGCGCGTGAGCATCCTGGTGCCGGCTCGTGACGAGGCGGGCCGCATCGGCCCGTGCATCGTGGCCCTGCTCGCGTCGCTGCGACTCCGTGACGTCGAGGTCGTCGTGCTCGACGACGGCTCCACCGACGGCACCGCCGACGTGGTTCGCACCGCGGCACAAGGTGATCCGCGGCTGCGGATCATCGACGGCGGAGCCGCTCCGCTGCCGTCGGGGTGGCTCGGCAAGACGTGGGCATGCGAGCGGCTCGCCCGCGCGGCGACCGGCTCGGTGCTGGTGTTCCTCGACGCCGACGTCGTCGTGGCACCGCGCGGCATCGCGGCGGGCATCGCCCTGCTGCGACGCACCGGCCTCGACCTGGTGTCGCCCTACCCGCGGCAGGAGGCCGACGGCGCCCTCCCGCGGCTCGTCCAGCCGCTGCTGCAGTGGTCGTGGGCCACGCTGCTCCCGCTCCGGGTCGCCGAGACCTCGGACCGGGAGTCGCTCGTGGCGGCCAACGGCCAGCTCCTCGTCGTGGACGCGCGGGCCTACGCCGCCGCCGGGGGGCACGATGCCGTGCGCGGCGAGGTGCTCGACGACGTCGCGCTGCTGCGCGCGGTCAAGCGCAGCGGTGGACGCGGCGTGGTCGTCGACGGCACCGACGTCGCCACCTGCCGGATGTACGACGACGCGGGGTCCCTGGTCGAGGGCTACACGAAGTCGCTGTGGTCGGCGTTCGGCTCGCCGCGGGGCGCGGCCGGTGTCGTCGCGCTGCTCGCCTGGCTCTACGTCGTGCCCCCGGTCGCGGCGGTCGCGGGACCGACCCCGCGCGCACGCGCCTGGGGTGCCGCCGGGTACGCGGCCGGGGTGACCGGCCGTGCGATGGTCGCACGGCGGACCGGGGCACGCGTCGTCCCCGACGTCGCTGCGCATCCGGTGTCCGTGCTCGTGTTCGGCGCCCTGGTCGCCGAGTCGTGGCGCCGTCACGTCACCGGCGGCACGACCTGGCGCGGCCGCACGCTGCCCTGACGCCTAGGCTCAGGCCTCGTGGCACGCGTGGTGGTGATCGGCGCGGGGATGGGCGGCATGGCCGTGGCCGCGCGACTCGCCGTCAAGCGTCACGACGTCACCGTGATCGAGCAGTCCGCCACCTACGGCGGGAAGCTCGGGACCTTCGAGCGCGACGGCTTCGTGTTCGACACCGGTCCGTCTCTGCTGACTCTCCCCGCGGTCTACCGCGACCTGTTCAACAAGACCGGTGCCGGACTCGACGAGACCGTCGACCTCGTCGAGCTCGAACCGGCGTTCCGCTACCGCTTCCCGGACGGCGTCGCCGTCGCGATGCCCGGCGTCGACTCGGCGCGGTGCGCCGTCGCCCTCGGCGACGCGCTCGGCGGCACGGCGCACGACGACTGGCGCGCGTTCATGCGCCGGGCGTCGGACATCTGGCAGCTCACCCGACGCCCGTTCCTCGAGTCGCCCCTCGCCGGCATCCGCGACCTGCTGCCGCTCGCGCGCAGCCTGTCCGACGTCCGCACGGTGGCGCCGTTCACGAGCCTGCGCGGCCTGGGCGAGCGGTACCTGCACGACCCGCGCCTGCGGATGCTGCTCGACCGCTACGCCACCTACACGGGGTCCGACCCGCGCAGGGCGCCGGCCGCCCTGGCCACCGTCCCCTACGTCGAGCAGACGTTCGGAGCGTTCCACGTCGGCGGCGGGGTACGCCGTCTCGCGGACGCGCTGCACGTGCGCGGTCTCGAGCGCGGCGTGTCCGTCCGGACGTCCACCGACGTCGCCGAGGTGGTCACCGACGCCGCGCGCGTCACCGGTGTGCGGCTCGTCGGCGGGGAGGTCGTGCCGGCCGACATCGTCGTCGCCAATGCCGACGCGACCCACCTCTACCGTGACCTGGTCCGGGACCCTCGTGGCTCGGATGCCCTGCGCCGCTTGCGGAAGGCGACACCGTCGCTGTCGGGTTTCGTGCTGCTCCTCGCCGTGCGGGGCCGAACCCCGGACCTGCTGCACCACAACGTGTGGTTCCCGCCGGACTACGACGCCGAGTTCGACGCCATCTTCGGGCCCGACGCGCGACCCGTCGAGGACCCGACCGTCTACGTCTGCGCACCCGACGACGACCTCATGCGGCCCGACGCCGGGCACGAGTCGTGGTTCGTCCTCGTGAACGCCCCGCGCCACGCGACCACGGGCGAGCGTGGCACGGTGGACTGGACCGCGCCCGGGCTCGCCGAGTCCTACCGCGACCGTGTGCTCGCCGTGATGGCGTCGCGCGGGTTTGACGTCCGCGACCGCCTGCTGTGGGCGGAGGTCCGCACGCCCGCCGACCTCGAGCGCGAGACGCGGGCTCCGGGCGGGTCCATCTACGGCACCTCGAGCAACGGGGCGCGCGCCGCGTTCCTGCGTCCCGCGAACGTCTCGCCGGTGCCGGGGCTCTACCTCGTGGGCGGCTCGGCCCATCCGGGCGGCGGGCTCCCCCTCGTCGGCATGGGCGCCGAGATCGTCGCCGAGCTCATCGGGCGGGCATGAGCGACCCATCGACCGGGCTGGCCAAGTACGCGGTCGTCGAGCGGGAGCGCCGCTGGCTCGTCGCCCCCGTGGTCGCCACGGCGGTCGTGAGCGGCGTGAGCGCTGCGAGCACGCTGCGCATCGCCGACCGCTACGTGCGCGACACGCGGCTGCGTCTGCGCACCGTCACGTCCTACGACGGCGCCGTCGTCAGCAAGCTCGGTCACAAGGCGGTGGTCGATCCCGCACCGCCACCGCGGATCGAGCACACGTCGTTGTACCTCGACGGTGCGGAGTCCGACCTGCTCGCCACCCTGCCCGCCGACGAGCTCACGAAGGACCGCCACCGGATCCAGCACGACGGCCGCACCCTCGCGCTCGACGTCTTCACCGGCCGGCTCGCCGGACTCGTTCTCGTCGAGCTCGACCTCGGCGCTCGCGGCGACGCTGCGGTCGCTCCCCCGCCCTTCCCGGTCGTCGCCGAGGTGACCGCCGACCCCGCCTTCACCGGCGGCGCGCTCGCTGCGACGACGCGCGACGCCCTCGTCGTCCGGCTCGCCGGCTACGGCATGCACCTGGTCCTGCCGCCGGGGTCGTAGGCCGGCGGGTCGGGTTGCTCGCTTCTGGGACGACTGCCTGAGAGCATGATCAGCCGCGGGCCGTACGGCCTCGACGCGACGGCAACACGCGGAGGTGCTCGTGTCCTACGACGTCGACTTCACGGTCGTGTCCACCGCGGGGCTGGAGTCCTCCCCCGTGGCCGACGCCCTGGCGGGTCTGCGGGCCAACGAGGCCCGCTACTTCCGGAACAAGTACGACCACATCTTCTCCGTCGAGCCCGCCAGTGACGCGGCCGAGACCGTCGCCTGGGTGAGCCGCATCCTGCGGGACGAGCGCGACATCGAGATCGCGTCGACACCTCTCGAGGCCACGACGTTCGTCGCTGCTGGCATCCGGTTCGCCTACGTGTTCTACGAGTCCGGCCTGTCGATCAACGTGATGTACGAGATCGCGGACGGCGGGAAGCGGGCCGTGGGGTTCAAGCTGTCCGACGGCATGGAGGTCCCCGACGAGCTCGCCGAGCGCTTCAAGTTCGCGCGGCAGAAGTCCAGGCTGGCCGGGACGATCCGCGGCTCCTACTTCGTGATCAAGGGCGAGTACTGAGCAGCTCGCCCGCGCGAGCGGCGACCGACTACTGCGGCACGGGTCCCCAGCGGTTCGGTCCCGGCGTGCCACCCATGATGAAGAAGATCAGCAGCACGATGCTGCCGAACGGGACGAACGCGATGAGGTACCACCAGCCCGACTTGTCCGTGTCGTGCAGCCGGCGCACGGCCAGGGCGAGCCCGACCAGGAAGAACAGCAGGTAGACCACGCCGATCACGAGCAGCAGGACGATGCTGACGCCCGAGAGCCCCGAGCTCGTCACCGTCGCGACGCCGTTCTCGTCCGTGGTGGTCTGCAGCGACGAGCCGATCGCGATGAAGACCAGGATGTACAGCGGGATCGCGATGATCGCCTCGAACAGCACGAACCACCAGTACTCGGCGACCGTGGCCCGGCTCGAGTAGTCGCTCCAGCCGGCGAAGGCACGCTTCACCGCCTCGCCGAATCCGACCTTGCGCGGTTGGACGAAGCCCGCCTGGTACGCCGGCGCGTAGCCGGGGGTGGCGCCGTAGGCCGTCGCCGCGGCGGGTGCCGGTGGGTACGCCGCGACCGGTGCCTGCGGGGCCGCGGGCACCTCGGGTGCCACCGGGG
>Ga0075017_100003052_pt1 | contig 10531 bp, 9 predicted proteins | sample AleBraG_ABR_2012_FD_71475 | JGI IMG/M metagenome (GOLD analysis project Ga0075017, IMG submission 71475) | Freshwater sediment microbial communities in response to fracking from Pennsylvania, USA - Alex Branch Run_MetaG_ABR_2012 | ecosystem: Environmental > Aquatic > Freshwater > Creek >... | reverse complement strand
ACTCCAGACCGGCACCAGATTCTTGACGTTATAGGCGTTGATCTGGTCGAGCGCGCTATAGCTCCAGCCCTTGTAATTGCCGCGGGTCATAAGCCAATTTTCGGGTTCCGGATTGGCAAGACGCGCGTCGGTCACCGCCGTGTAACGTTCGAAAAAAGCTCTGTGGGCCATGTTCGTTGTGGCTCAGGTGGGTTCACGTCCGTCGCGATTGCATTCTGACTTTTCAAATATTCCATGAGGCTGCGTCGAAACACTTGTGATCGTGTTAAATCCTGTTGCACACAGATTGCGTCTACCTTCGCGAGCATCGTTTTGGGTAGTCTAAAGCCTGTAGTTGGGTCAGCTATCCTCAATGTCGTCCTCCTGTCCTTGATAATTGACTCTATGATGTCTCCCGAAAAACCGTGGCAACTTAACTGTTAGATGCGAATCACTTTGATCTTGATTTCTGCATGCCACGATGTTGCAAACGATTCTTGAACGGGATCATGCCCGAATTGTTCACAATCGCTGCTGCCATACGTCGCTGTTCCGTCTTCGAATACGCGAACAAGGAGATGGGCGAGCCGGTTTACGACGTGCATCTGCTGTCCGAGAAGGGCGGGCCCGCAGCTCGATCGGCGTCAGCGTCGCTACGGGGCGGTTCTTAAGGGCTCTCCACCGCCCGCTGCAATTGCCGTTCAATGACCTTTGCCCATTTTGGGCTTTAATTATTGGCGAAAATCGCCGTGTCGTGCTTGACTTTGGTCAAGTCGACTAGGCCGCCGCCGGCACGCGCCAATGGAGGCCGGCCTGCGTTCGACTGGTGCGCTTGCTGGAAGGGCAGCCCGCGGGCAGGTCGCTTTGATTTATGGCCGGACGGCCAAAAATTTTCTATCGTTGCACGTCCGGTACCGGGATTACCGCCTCGTCGTCATGATCCCCGTCGGGGTGATGGAGGTCCCGTCATCACCGTGCGCTTTGACGGCTCTCAACATGGCCGAACATCTCACAGCCGGTGACCTCCAGATCATCACCCGCATTGCGTTATTCCGCGGCCTCAAGCCGGAGACGATCGAGCATATCGTTGCGCCCGCGACCGCAAAGACACTGAAAGCGCACAGTACCCTGTTTCAACAAGGCGACCCGGCGACGGCATTCTTCATCATGATCGACGGCTGGACAAAGCATTACCGGATCAACTTGTCCGGGGAAGAAGCAGTGATTCACATTTTCACCAAGGGTGACAGCTTTGCCGAGGCGGCCGCGTTGACCGGCGGACGCTTTCCGGCGACGGCCGAGGCTGTCACCGATGCCAGGATAGTAAGGATACCGGCCGACCATATCGTCAGCTGCATCCGAGAAGATCCGAATATCGCGCTGGCCATGATCGCATCCATGTCACAGCGTTTGCGTCAGCTGATGCAGCAGGTGGAACAGCTCAAGGCGCAGAGTGGCATGCAGCGGGTTGCCCAATTCCTGGCGTCGCTCGCGCCGGTCGACCATGGTCCCTGCGTCATAGCCTTGCCTTACGACAAGGTGCTGATTGCGGCGCGGCTTGGCCTCAAGCCTGAATCGCTATCACGTACCTTCGCCAAGTTGAGATGTGTCGGGGTCACCGTGCACGCTGCGCATGTGGCGGTGAGCGATGTCGCGAAGCTGCGCCGGCTCGCCACGGATGAGAAATCGACGATCCGAGGGACTTTCAGCGACGCGCGATGACTCGTGTCCGATACCTCGCGCACTTCCTCGACTATCATTTCGGACAACGGGCAGGATGTTGTGCTCAGCGTGAGTGTGACCTCTATTCCTTCCGGACCATACTCGGCGCGGTACACAAGCCCCAAATAGACGATGTTCACGCCGATTTCAGGATCGTCACGCCTTTTAGGGCCTGCAATACGTCAGGATTGTTCACGTAACTCGCTCCCGATTGTGCCCGCGCCGCGGGCCGGAAATATCGTTTTTGTTACCGCCAAATTCGCACCTTGGCTTGATCTAAGTCATGCAACGACGTCCGGTATTTAAGTAACTTTACATTGGCGCACCGAAACAAGACGGGTAACTGTTTGAATTTACGACGATAGAGAGGGGACACCTATGTCGAGCAACACCGTCGAGATCGACACACGGCAGCAGCCTTCGCGCCTACTTTTCGCCCCCCGCTTCAACGTTGCCGTACCGTTCATCGACCGACATGTTGTTGAGGGACGTGGCGCCAAAACAGCCATTCGAACGATCCAAGGCGATGTCTCCTATGCCCAGCTGGCCGCCAATATTGACCGCTGCGCCGTCGCGCTGATGCGCCTCGGACTCAGACGTGGCGAGCGCGTGTTAATGATCGTTAAGGACTGCCCGGTTTTTTTCTATTTGTTCTGGGGTGCGATCAAAGCAGGCATTGTTCCGGTCCCTCTCAACACACTTCTGCGGCGCTCAAGCTACACATTCATGATCGATGATGCTGGCGCCGCCGCCATCGTCTACTCGCCAGAATTCGCTGCCGAAGTTGAACTTGGCATTACTCACGCTGTTCATCCCCCGCGTGTGGTGTTGCTAACCGAAGGCCGTGACTCGTCCCTCGAGTGCTTACTTGATCAATGCGAGCCGCAATTCAAAGCGGTTGCAGCTACGGCTGAGGACGACTGCTTCTGGCTCTACTCCTCGGGTTCCACCGGTCCGCCAAAGGCAGCGGTTCACCGTCATCGCGACATGGTCGTCACGAGTCAGCACTTCGGTGTCGAGACGCTGGGTATTGGAACGGACGACGTGTGCTATTCTGAAGCCAAACTATTCTTCGCCTACGGTCTCGGTAACAATTTGACGTTTCCGTTGTGGGTCGGCGCCACAGCGGTGCTGAATGAGAATCGCCCCGGCCCGGCAACGAGTTTCGCGCTAATCGAGCGATTCCGACCGACCCTCTATTTTGGTGTACCAACGCTGTATGCCGCTTATCTGCAACATTTTGCGAAGGAGAAACCGGATCTTTCGTCAATTCGTTTATGCGTTTCCGCCGGTGAGGCGCTGCCCGCTGAGATTCTGCGGCGCTGGCGCGAAGAGACCGGGTTGGCGATTCTCGACGGTATCGGTTCGACCGAGGCCCTCCATATTTTCATCTCCAACACAAGGCAAGACATCCAGCCGGGATCGAGCGGCCGGGTTGTGCCCGGTTATCGTGCATCCATTCGCAACGAACGCGGCGAGGAAGTCGGCGATGACGAAAGTGGCCGTCTGTTCATTTCGGGCCGGTCGATCGCGCGCTGCTATTGGAACAATGTCGAACGCACCGCGGCCACGATGGTAGATGATTGGCTCGACACTGGCGATACCTATCGACGCGATGGCGGCGGCCATTTCTATTATTGCGGCCGCAGCGACGACATGATGAAGGTCGGCGGCATCTGGTGTTCGCCTTTCGAGATCGAATCGAAACTGGTGGAGCATCCTGACGTTCTCGAAGCGGCCGTGGTCGGGCGCGCCGATGCGGACGAGCTTATCAAGCCTGAGGCTTTTGTCGTTCTCAAAGATGACCGAAAAGGCGATGATTCGCTCGCGGCCGAGCTGCTGGAGCTCTGCAAGAACGGACTTGCGCCATACAAATATCCGCGCTGGATCAATTTTGTGGCCGAGCTGCCGAAGACGGCCACCGGCAAGATTCAGCGCTTCCTGCTCCGTCAATCGTCCCGGAACTCAATTCAAAGACGTCTGGAGAGCGATGACTGGGTTGGCGATACTCGACGGTCTCAATGACATTACCATGAAAGAATCCGGCGACGGCTACATTCGCTCTCATCTTCTCGAGATCGACGTCGCAAAGAAGGCTTGGAAGTACAGTCTACCTCGGGCGGAACGCTAGGCGCGAACGGGCCGAATGCTTGTTGACAAAACGGTGGACAGGCCAATGCGCTCACGTTTGCAGTTGAGTGGTCCGATTGAATGCGTGACGGGCGTGAGCGTCTTTTTGCACATCTTACTGCCCGGGCGGTGGTCGAAAGTGGGACCTCGTGGGCGGAAACCGGACGACATAGGAAAAGTCGAGCAGACTTGGCCAAAGCCAAGTCATCCATCGCGACATGGACATCCGGGATTTTTCCAGCCTCAATTGCTCAAACGGCGCGACGACTTACCGGCACGACCGCAGTCGCTTCCAATTCAATCTTGCCCGGAGCGTCGAGCAGGTCGGCGACGAAAACCATGCTCATGGCCGGGTAATGGGTGCCCATGAGGCGGCGCCAGATGCGACCAAGCTCCGGCCGATTGGCCAGATAGGAGGGCTTATCGGTGCAATAGGCGGTCATGCGGCAGATGTGCTCGGGTGCGCCGCCGGCCTCGGCGAGCACCGCAAGGACATTCTTGAGAGCCTGTTCGAATTGGGGAGCGAGTTTATCGCTCTGGAACTGCTGCGCGGCGTCCCACCCCACCTGGCCTGCGACGAACACGATGCGCCCAGCCGGTGCCTCGATCCCGTTGGCGTATCCGCTCGGAGGTGCCCACCCGGCAGGAAACAAAAGGCGCATCGACATGGAATACTCCTTGACCATAATCGGTTCGTACGCCGACGGCGAGTGTTTCAGTTGCCCGCGAACGTGGGCCGCTGTTTGTTAACAAACGCCAGATAGGCGCGCTCGTAATCCTTGGTCTGCATACAGATGGCCTGCGCTTGCGCCTCGGCCTCGATGGCCTCATCGATGCCCATGTTCCATTCCTGGTGGATGCATTTCTTTGTCATGGCATGGGCGAATGTCGGTCCGTCAGCGAGCGACTTCGCCGCTGCCTGCGCATCGGCAAGCACGGCTGCGGGCTCGCACAGTTTATTATAGAAGCCCCACCGCTCGGCCTCCGGTCCGTCCATCGATCGTCCGGTGTAAAGGAGCTCAGAGGCGCGGCCGACGCCCACAATTCGCGGCAGTATATTGCAGGCACCCATATCGGCACCGGCTAGTCCGACCCGGATGAACAGGAAGGCCACCTTACTGCGCGCGGTGCCGAAGCGCAGATCGGACGCCATCGCCAGGATTGCGCCGGCGCCGGCGCACACGCCGTCGATAGCCGCCACGATCGGCTGCGGGCAGGCACGCATTGCCTTGACCAGGTCGCCGGTCATGCGCGTGAACGCGAGCAATCCGGCCATGTCGTGCTTGCGCTGCATCTCGACCAGGGGGCCGATGATTTCGTGCACGTCTCCGCCGGAGCAGAAATTGCCGTCCGCGCCGGTGATCACCACGGTCTTGATATTGTCGGCATAGACGAGGTCGCGGAAAGTGTCGCGCAACTCGGCATATGACTCTAGCGTAAGCGGGTTCTTACGCTCCGGCCGATTGAGCGTCACGGTCGCGACCGAACCCTCCGTCTGCCACGAAAAGTGCTGCGGTTTAAATCGCATGAAATCGACGCGCGTTGGGCGAAAGCGCGCGGCGGTATCGGTTTTTATCGCGTTCTGCGCGGTTGCAAGTTCGTTATCAGACATCGTTACCTCCATTAACCAGCAAATGTGAGCCCGCCGCTCACGCTCATCACCTGGCCGGTGATGTAATCGGAACGGGAACTCGCGAAGAACAAGATTGCGTCTGCGATATCCTGCGGCTTGGCGAACCGCCGAAACGGAATCGCGCGGAGAAAGGCTTCCCTCAGCTTTTCTGGCCGCGACTGCAGCATGGGCGTGTCAGTCGGCCCTGGGCAGACGCAATTAACGTTGATCGAGTTACGCGCCACTTCGCGCGCGAGCGATTTGGTGAACGCGATTACGCCGCCTTTGGCGGCGGCATACGTGGTTTCGCCGCTGCTGCCGACACGTCCCGCATCGCTTGAAACATTGACGATTTTGCCTTTGCCGGCGGCTATCATGGCCGGAAGCAGGGCCTGCGTCAGGTGCAGCGTGCCCCCGAGGTTGATCGCGAGGACGCGCTCCATGTAATCCGGCGTATTTTCGACGAAGGGTTGGATGTCGTTCCAGCCCGCCCCATTGACCAGAATATCGATGCGCGGATGCTTCGCGAGCATAGCTGCCGCCGAACTACGGATGGAGACTTGATCGGCGAGATTGATCGCGACGAACTCGACCGCAAAGTTGGTCTGCTTCGCCTCCTTTGCGACCTCCGCGCCTTTTCGTTCATCCACGTCGGCGCAGATGACGGTTGCTCCGCAACGCGCGAACTCCATAACCGTCGCCTTGCCAATGCCGGAGGCACCGCCGGTAACAATTGCAACCTTATCGCTTAATTTCATTGCCCCCTCCTCTTTTCATCTATGTCAAAGGTTCGGCCGAACATGCAAGGAATGCTTGAACGCGTTGCCGCGTCTCGGCATCGTTCAGCAGCAACCGAGTGAATTCCAACTCGTCGGTAAATCCGCCGCGATCTTTTTGACCGGCCGCCGCGATGCACTCCTTGCTGGCGGCAAGCGCTGCGGCCGGAAGGTTGGCGATGCCGCGGGCAATCTCGGCAGCGCGTTGCGCCAGCTCGACGCGCGGCACCGCCCAATGCACCACGCCAAGCTCGCTCGCAGTTCGACCATCGAGTATTTCGGCGCCGAGAATGAGCCGGGCGGCGACCGCAGGACTGCATAACCGGGTGAGACGCTGCGTTCCGCCGGCGCCGGGAATCAATCCGAGCCGAGCTTCCGGCAGCCCCAGCTTGGCTTCAGCCGCCGCGATCCGCAGATCGCACGCCAGAGCTAGCTCAAGTCCCCCGCCCATGGCCGCGCCGCCGATCTCGGCCAGCGTGACCAGAGCAAGGCGTTCAATCCGCGCATAGAGTCGTTGGATGCTTGCCACGTAGGCATACATTCGGTCGGCACCATCACGCGCGTCCATGCGCTCGCGTATTTCTTTAAGATCGGCGCCCGCACAGAACACCTTCTGGTCCGAGCGGATATGCAAAACGGTACAACGCGGGCCATTGGCCAGCTCGTCGAGTTTTCCGTCGAATGCCCGCACCCATTCTTCGCTGATCGCGTTCACCGGAGGGCGGCCCAGCGTCAGGGTGGTTACGGCACCGTCGGTGTTCGTCAGAAACATTGTCAGTTCCGCTTGTTTGTCTCTGCCTGGGCAACGAGCGCGCGGCTGATGACTAGCCGCTGAATGTCATTTGTCCCCTCGTAGATCTTGCTCGCGCGCGCGGCGCGGAAAATTCGCTCCACACCGTAGTCGGTCATATAGCCGGCACCGCCCAGCGTCTGAATTGCGTCGGAACAGATGCGCTCAGCCGCTTCGGTGGCGAACAACTTCGCCATCGACGCCTGTTTCAGGCATAGCAGGCCCTGACTTCGCAGGGCGGCGGCATGCAGCACGAGCTGACGCGCGGCTTCGAGCTGGGTCGCCATATCGGCGAGGCGGAAGGAAACGGCTTGATGTTCGATGATCGCTTTGCCGAAGCTTCTGCGCTCTTGCGCGTAGTCGAGGGCAATCTCGTAGGCCGCGCGGGCCATGCCCACGGCTTGCGCGGCAATGCCGATGCGGCCGCCTTCCAGATTGGCAAGCGCGATACGGTAGCCCTGGCCTTCGGCGCCGAGCCGATTCTCCTCCGGCACGCGAAGCTCTTCGAAATGAATTTCGCAGGTATCCGACGCTTGCTGCCCCATCTTGTTTTCGATGCGGCCGACGCGATAGCCGGATTGCTTGGTGTCAACAATGAAGCAGCTGATGCCTTGTTTTCCCCGCCCGAGCTCCGTCGCGGCAAACACCAGCGCGATGTCAGCATTCTTGCCCGAGGTGATGAACTGCTTTGTTCCGTTAAGAATGTAAGTTCCGTTCCGACGTTCGGCGCGTGTCCGAATCGCACTGGCGTCCGAGCCGCTCTGCGGTTCCGTGAGGCAGAAGGCGCTCAGCATCTCGCCGCGCGCCATCGGCCGCAAATACGTCTCCTTCTGCTCTGGCGTTCCGTACTCAACGAGCGGCATACAGCCGACGGAGTTATGGCCGCTCATGATCGTCGAAACCGCCCCGTCGCCGGCTGCGATTTCCTCCAGCGCAACCGCATATGCGATATAGTCCGTACCGGCTCCGTCCCATTGCGGAGGAACCGTCATTCCCATGAATCCGAGCTTGCCCAGCTCGAGCAGCGCCGCGCGCGGAAATATGGCCTGCCTGTCCCATTCGGCCGAATGGGGGGCCAAGGAGAGCTGCGCGAATTCGCGCGCGGCGTCCCGAACCTGCTCCTGCTCTTCGGTCAGCAGCATTGTTCCTACTCGGCTGCCTGGCCTCGCGTGATATCGTGCGTCTTCAGCAATTCCCGCGCCACGATCAGCTTCTGCACTTCGGTTGCCCCCTCATAGATCCGCAACGCGCGAATTTCGCGGTAAAGCGCCTCGACCTTGACCCCGACACGCACGCCGTTCCCGCCGAAGATTTGCACCGCGCGATCGATCACGCGTTGCGCCATCTCGGTCGAAAAGGCCTTCGCTGACGATGCCTCGCGGGTAATGCGCGCCGCGCCGCGATCCTTTTCCCAGGCGGCGCGGTAAACCAGCAATGCCGCGGCGTCGATATCGATGGCGCTATCGGCCAGCGCGGCCTGCGTGAGCTGCAGATCCGCCAGCGGCGCGCCGAACAAGTTGCGCGTTGCCGCGCGGTCGATCATTTCATCAAAAGCGCGACGTGCCAGTCCGAGAGCTGCAGCGGCGACGGTTGACCGGAAGATATCGAGCGTCGCCATCGCGACCTTGAACCCCTCGCCTGCACGGCCGAGCCGATTTGCCAGCGGGACGCGGCAGCCGGTGAAGCGAATCGTCGCGAGCGGGTGCGGAGCGATGACGTCAATGCGGCCGGCGATCTCGAGACCCGGCGTCTCGGCGTCGACGATGAAACTGGAAAGACCCTTTGCACCGGGAGCTTCGCCGGTTCGTGCGAACACGACGTAGTGGTCCGCGATCCCGCCATTAGAGATCCAGGTTTTGATTCCGTCGATCCGGACATGCTCGGGCCCGTCATTCGTAGCGGTCGTTGCAAGTGCGCCGACGTCGGACCCCGCTTCGGGTTCCGAGAGCGCAAACGCCGCGATATGACGTCCGTCGCGCACCGGCGGCAGATATTTGGCCTTTATTTTATCGCTGCCGAAAAGCGATATGGAGCCGGTGCCGAGGCCCTGCATAGCGAAGGCAAAATCAGCGAGGCTGTCGTGCCATGAAAGAATCTCGCGAGCGGCGCACAGCGTGCGCACGTCGAGTTTTTCCGACAGCCCGCCGTATTTTGCCGGCACGACGGCTTTCAGCCAACCCGCTTCGCCCAAGGCACGAACGAGGGATCGGCAGGAATGATCCACATTTGCGTGATCGATGTTTTGGCCGACCTCCCGGTTAGCCCAGTCGGCGAGCGCCGGGCCAAATTGCCTGTGTGTTTCGCTGAAAAAAGGCCACGCAAGGTGGGAGAGCGGCGGCATCACCGGTCTCCACCATTCAGGTTGAGCCCCATGTCGCGCAGCATAAAGCGCTGGATTTTTCCGGTCGCGGTCTTGGGCAGACTGTCAACAAATTCGATCCAGCGCGGATATTTCCAAGGACCGATCGACCGCTTGACATGCACCTTGAGCTCTTCATAGAGCGCCCGGCCCACATCGTCCTCTCTGTGATCCTTGAGAACGACAAATGCTTTCGGCTTGATCAGACCGTTGGCATCTTCGGCAGGCACCACCGCGGCCTCGAGAACCTGCGGGTGGGTAATCAATGCCTCCTCGACCTCGAACGGCGATACCCAGATGCCGCTGACCTTGAACATATCGTCGGTGCGGCCGCAATACGTGTACACGCCGTCCGGACGCCGCACATATTTATCACCGGTGCGAGTCCACTCGCCGACAAACGTGCGGCGCGATTTCTCGCGCTGATTCCAGTAGCCGGCGGCGGACGATTCTCCGCGGACTAGAAGCTCGCCAATTTCATTGTCAGCGACGTCCTTTCCATCTTCATCAATCAGCCTGAGATCATAGCCGTCCACGGGCACGCCGGACGTGCCGTACTCCACGGCATTCGGAAGATTTGTCAGAAACAGATGTCCCATCTCGGTCGAGCCGACGCCGTTGACGATGTCGAGCCCAAATCGTTGCTTCCAGGATTTACCGACATGGGCTGGCAACGGCTCGCCGGCGGAAAAGCAGATTCGCAGCCGACTCGAATTATTTTTCGGCTGGCATTCGGAATCGGCAAGGATCGCGGCATACAGCGTCGGCACTGCAAAAAACATCGTCGGCTGATAACCCCGCAGCATCTCGAATACGGTCTGCGGAGTTGGCCGCTCGGGGTAGAAGACCGACGTTGCTCCTACCCACATCGGACAGAAGATGGCGTTGCCCAAGCCATACGAGAAAAACAACTTCGCGGCGGAAAACACGACGTCATCTTCGCGATAGCCGATGCGGCGCTGGCCGGCGCTTTGCGCCATGATCATTGGGCTCGAGTGCACATGCATGGTACCTTTCGGCATTCCGGTAGTGCCGGACGAATAGAGCCAATAAGCGACATCGTCGGCGCAGGTTCTGGCCGGCGCCGAGCCTTCATTCTCGGCCGCTAAAAGCGTGTCGAGCCGCGGCACCGACGCTGGGCCACCGCCAACGACGACAATTGT
>Ga0075017_100003051_pt1 | contig 10533 bp, 10 predicted proteins | sample AleBraG_ABR_2012_FD_71475 | JGI IMG/M metagenome (GOLD analysis project Ga0075017, IMG submission 71475) | Freshwater sediment microbial communities in response to fracking from Pennsylvania, USA - Alex Branch Run_MetaG_ABR_2012 | ecosystem: Environmental > Aquatic > Freshwater > Creek >... | reverse complement strand
GCCGGAACAACTCTTTGACGATGTACATAGGAGAGACGATTTCATCTCCGCAGCACAGCAACTGGAGGCTTTCGAAAGGTACGTCTTCGGTGCTGACTTCGTTCCCTCAAAGTTGCTATCCGAGATGTTCTTGAGCAGGCATGAGAAGTTCCTGTTCACTCAAGAATGTATAGCTGAACGTGAGCAACTGGAAACAGACTAACTCCCTCCTGACAGGCTTCTCCGTTTCATGTAAGATCATCACCGCCCTAATACCCCCATGCCTTTTCTAGGTTTCATGGGGGTATTTTCGTATCCTGAGTAGGCGGGATGCTTTCTGTCCCGCCGGAGGCGGGGAAAACAAAACCCGTTTTGACCCTCTTGTCCCTCTAAGGGCTTCGCCCCCGGCCCTATAACTACCCCGTGAATATATCTGTTGTTCGGATCGCGGGGTTATGAACTGTATACCTAGAGGCGGAGCACGTAACATGATTGACAGGATGAACCGAAAGCTTGAGGACTAGGTAGATGCAGGGGCTTGTGTTGGAGGAGTTGGTGGACCACTACCCGTTGCGGAACGCTGTGCTGAAAGGGTACGAGGGGAATCTTCCGCTCCACTCAATGAAGCTGCTAGCCGAGGCGATGGCGGGATCGGAAGTGCTGCTGCTGGTTGGGGGAGACTCGACAGACGAGAACTTCAAGCCGGTCCCCTTCACTATTGAGGGGAGAACGTACCTGATCGCTGGCACGTCACTGGAATATTCCGAGAACCCGTTCGTCCAGTACCTCGCAGACCGTGTGGTGCAGGCACCCATGATCATGCGTCAGATGGACGCCCGTGACCTCGTGCTGCTGGCGGTGGGCTTAGGTGGAATTGACGGGATACTCTTCGACATGAACTTCGATGATGACAGCGAGGAGGCTTTTGACCACGCGCTGCTGGATTCAATGCTGCTCATCAACGACATAACGCATCAGGCAATCGCTAATCTGGATGATCTGATGGAAAGCGAATCAGGTCAAGGTGGATACCGGAGTCTGCCCTCACCCGTCCTTAGCCTGCTGGCGAGGGAGGAAGACCCCGACGAGCGCCGAAAAACACTTTCCGCGTATCTTTCCCACCGAAGCCACTACGAGCTTGGTAGAACCGTTTTCTTCGTCGCAACGGACGAGGGAGCGAAGGACGAAGCTTTTACAACCCTCGCACGGGGAATCTATGAGCGTATGCGGGCCTTCCAAGGTGACGACAGAGATTATATTGAACATGCTTTTACCCCGGTGACTGCGCTTGAATGGCTTGCAGCTATTGCCCGTGCCGGGAGCAAGAGAGTGACGTTGGACGGGAACACCATCATTAGTGGCAGGTTTGCTCGTGGCGTGCTGGGGATTGACATCCCGTAGCGCTGTTCTGGTCAGTAAATTTCAACAATATTGACATTTTGTTTTGCGCCCCTGTAGGGTGGGACTACGATCTTCCGACAACCAAGGAGATGTCCCATGGATTTCGTTACGGCAGACACCAGTGCAGCCACGAATTTTGAAAAAGAACATTGCGTCGAGTATTTCTTCTACCCGAATCAGGAACAGTCAGCGCTTCTGCGACGCTGGTTCGGTCACATCCGCTCCATCCACAACGCAGCCTTCAACTATCTCCAAGAGTTCCCCGAAGTCAATACTGCGCTCGGGAAACTGACCCGGTACGTCGCGTTGAGCAAGTTCCTACTGGAACTTCCCGACTCCGTGCTCGGTGAGAAAATGTCGCTCGTTGCCGAAGAGTGCGAAGAGTTCACCATTGAGCATCACACAAGCCGCAAGCAGGACGTTCAAATCATCGGCTTGTACGGTGAAGATTTTGAACTCACGGAACGGGCTACGGTGGTTGTGAAGGGGCTTGGTGAATTGGACGTTGAATTCAACGAGGGTCCACCGGAAGCTGACCCGGTAAGCATTGAACTCATCCACGATCCGCTGGCTGAAAACGCTGACACCATTCGTCTTTACTACAAAAAGGGAGCTGCCAACAATGGCTAAGGCATCATTGAAGCCGACCGACGAGCAGGAAGCCATCCTCGATGCCTTCATGGATGCTAAGCCGATGATCGTGCAGGCTGGTGCCGGTACCGGCAAGACGACCACATTGCAGATGCTTGCCGAGTCCACGGATGACATCGGCTTGTACGTGGCGTTCAACCGCAGCGTTGCTCAGGAAGCACGCGGTCGTTTTCCGAACACGGTGGACGCCTGCACTGCTCACGCTCTTGCTAAGCGCATGCTGGAACAGGATGATCACTGGAGGAACGTGATCCGGTCCAAGTTCAGCGCTAGCGGTAACGACTCCGCTAAGGCTGTCTACGACAAGATCATTTACCCGGTGTACCCGCACGAGGGCGACAACGTGTTTCATTACAACGAGGGATTGAAGATCGCGACCGGGGTGAAGGACCGCGCTTACCTGTACCACACCAACTGGGCGCAGCTCGTCAGCGGAACAGTGAAGAAATTCTGCCAGTCCGCTGACCCGGAGATCACTGAGGAACATTTCAATTCTTCTATTGCGGCTCGCTCGATCAACAAGCACAACTCCGGCTACGTCGCTAGGACCCTCAACGCTAACCCGAGGGTCGTGGCACGCACGATTGAACTGGCGCGGAAGTACTGGGAAAGGATCATCGATCCTGAGGATACGAAGATTTCCTTCGGATTCGATCACATCCTCAAGGTCTGGCAGCTTTCGAACCCGGTACTCGACTACGACTACATTCTCTTCGATGAAGCGCAGGACGCGAACGCCACGCTTTCCCACGTGTTGCTGGCGCAGCATGCTCACGGTACGCAGCTTGTCGTGGTCGGTGACCAGAATCAGGCGATCTACGGCTTCACTGGAAGCCTTGACGCCATGAAGAAGTTCGAAGAAGCCGTGCCGGAAGCTGTCGTGCTCCCACTGATGGAATCGTGGCGCTTCGGCAAGCCGATTGCTGATGCCGCGAATCAGGTTCTCGCCACGAAGGGCGTGCCGGAGCGTATTACTGGTCTAGGCACGAAGACGCTGCCGTTGATTGAGAACTACACTCAGGTGGACTTCATCGATGAAGGCGTGGACGCGGTTCTCTGCCGTTCCAACACTGGTTGTCTTGAAGCCGCGCTCTGGGTTCTGGAGCAGCACCCGAACGTCCGCATCGGATTGTCTGTCAACCTACGGGAGATGAGGGAGTTCTACGAGGCTGCGGTCAACTTCCAGCAGACGGGCAAGACGAAGTACCCGGTCATGAAGGACTTCAAGACGTTCCTCGAATTCGCGACGGCTGTCACGGAAGACCCGGACATGACGATGGAATTCGGATTGTTGATGCGTACTGCTGCGAAGGCAGGCGGCGTGGAGAAGGCTCTGGTCCAGATCGCCCGTATTGATTCTTTGACGGTCAGCCCGGAAGAAGCGGACATCACCATCACCACGATCCACCAGTCCAAGGGTGCTGAATGGAACAACGTGTTGCTGTATGACGACTGGACTTCCGGGGTCAACAACAATGAAGAAAAGAATCTTCTCTACGTTGCTACGACCCGAGCGAAGGAGCGTCTCTACACGGGCGGCTTCTGGCCGATTTACCGTCACGCAGTGAACATGACGCAGGAGCAGCTTGATGGGTTGCTGATCAAGATCGCTGCCAGCGGTCCGGATGACGGGCATACTGTCCCTGATCTTCAACCGACGTTCCTTGTCACGAAGGACACCTTCGTTGGGGCCAACGGGGAAGCGGGAGTAACGCAGGTGCGAATGAACCATTCCATGGTTGCTCATAGCTGGTTGCACATCCCGAAGGATCAGCTTGCTGGGGTTCGTGTTCACGGCATTGACATGGTGCACCGTGGTTTCTATGTTCCAGCGCACATGGATTTGCTGTTGGATGAGTCCTTCTTCGAATTGAGCCGTTCGGCACTGGATGAGAAGTACACGGATGATGGGGAACGGACTCTTGCCCACATCGCCATGGACGCTTTGGACGCCCTGCGCGCCTCAGAGGTTCCAGAGACGCTGGAACGTTTCGCTTTGGCGGTAGTCGTGTACAAGATGATGTTGCGTGATGTTTCAGGCAAGGTATCTCAGATCATCGAGTCAGCGACGTTTGAAACAGAAGAACTGGCTCGGACGGCATTGTGCGCCGCGATGCTGGACCTGATCAATCACCGCCACTACGGCTTGGAAGGTCGCACTCCGAGTGCGGAATACTTGGTGAACGCGCTGGACAAGACAGTGACTGATGCCGAGGTTGACTCTGAGTTCCAGAAGTCCGTGCGGAAGGAACTTGCTGATATTGACCGGTCGCTACTCTAATCTGCAATAAGGTTGCAGATTAGAAAATAGGAGCTATGGTCATGTCTCATCTCGTTCCCACGCAGATCACAGACAAAAACGGAAAGTTGACTACTGTCCGTAAGAGGGCTGACACCGGAAGCACGGCGAAGACCGCTGCGCTTTCCGGTGTCAAGCCGTCTCTAGGCGGTGCGGCTCCAGAGAAGAAGGAAACCGCTGCCGATAAGAAGCGTGCTGAAGCAGACGCGAAGGTCAAGCGTCTGCTCGGTGAGTTGGAGATGGGCGTTGAGGAACTCATGACCAGCGAAGGCTGGCAGAATCACCTTGATGTCATGAGTCGGTTCCACAACTACTCGTTCAACAACCAGTGGTTGATTGCCCATCAGATGCCGGGGGCAAGCAAGGTCTCGTCCTTCAAGAACTGGCAGGAGATGGGGCGTCAGGTCAACAAGGGTGAGAAGGCGCTCTCGGTCCTTGCTCCCATGATGATCACACTCCGTGACAAGGACGGCAACCCGGTTTTGGATGACAAGGGCAAGGAACGCAAGATTCCCCGTGGGTACCGCGCTATTCCAGTCTTTGACATTTCTCAGACATCCGGCGAAAACCTTCCTGAAGACCCGACCCGGAAGCTTGACGGCGACGCGCCTTTCGGCATGCGGACAGACCTTGAGAAGTTCATCGGGGAAGCAGGGTACTCCGTGAAGTTCGAATCTGGTGCTACGAATGGTGTCAGAGGTACGGAAGTTATTATTGATTCTTCTCAGTCTGAAGCCGAGCAGGCGCGTTCCATGGCTTACGAGCTGGGACGTATCTCGTTGGGGCATTTTGACAAGGAGTCCGAAAGCGGAAAGAAAAGCGAGGCTGACAAGGCGGTTGAAGCTGAATCGTTCGCTTACGTGGTTTCCCGTGCGAAGGGACTCAACTCTGCCGGGGGTTACTCCTTTGGTCAGGTTTCGACTTGGGCTGCCAAGTCCGGCGACGATGAAAATGAAGCCGCGAAGCGCGTTCGTTCTCACGGCAAGGCAGTGACTACCGCCGTGCATGATTTCCTGAGTAAGAAATGGCCCAACACCGACTCCTGATTCCGGGCAAAACGAAAGGGCTACCTCACTAAGAAAGCGAGGTAGCCCTTTCGTTTGATCTATCTTCGGCCCGAAGCAGAAGATAGTGTATGGCTTACTTCTCTACCGGCTTGACGGTGATCTTGCCGCGAACGCTGCCGTCCTTCTTGTGGACGATGACGTGCCCGCCGCCTGCACGGGAGACGATCAGCTTTGCGCGGTCGATTGCGTCTTGCTGGGCTGCGACGGTCACGCTCGGACGCTTGGCGTTCGGCTTCTCGACGTTCCAGTGGTCCCCGTCCTTGACGACGTGGCGCTCGATGACATCTACTGCTTTGGTGCTCTTTCGCATCTTATTCTCTCCATTTCACGAGGTCGGGTTTGCCTTCGTGTTTCTATGGTATGCACCCAACCCTGTAAAAACACTGAAAAAAGATCGACTATTTTTGAGGGTTCGTTCAGAAAGACAGGCTTGAGACGTTTTTAGGGGGTCTGAACAGCCGTTAACTGACGAAACGCACTATTTTAGGCCTCAGGACCATCAACAACCGGCAAAGGCAAGTGACAACGTGGCTAAGATTCCTGTTCAGCGAACGGTGATGCGGAACGGAAAACCTCATCTTCAGACCTATTGGGAGGAAAGCGACCCTCAAAAGGGAGCGGAGAACACTTCGTTGTCTAAGCTCGGGGTGCCACTGTTGTCCCAGCGGGACGAAGACCCGGTACGCACAGCGTGGAACACTTCCACCACCGTTTCGCGGGAAGCCGTAAAGCGCGGTGACGAAAACGTGGAAGCAGCGATTGCCGCCGGATTGACGCCGGGAGCAAGCAAGTATCTTGTTACTCATGTCATCCCGCAGGGACAGTCGCTGGCGGACTATATCTATGAGAACGGTCTGGACCAGATGCCGCGTCCCCGCGAAGGCTGGCAGTCCGCTGGCGGTTCCGATGACCAGCGCAAAACGTGGATGATATCCATGGAGAGCAACGATTTCTCCATGGAGCGGGCAGTCGAATGGATCGATGCCGGATTTCCTTATCCATGGAGCGGCATCCCCGCGCTGATCTCTGCTGGAGTATCTGCGGAGCGCGCCATGGAGTGGGAGAAGGAAGCAGAGCATCGATACTCCGGAACCAGTATCGGCGGACAGCTTTATCTCTATGAGGCGGAGTTGAAGAGTGACCTCACCATCGAGGAAGCCAATGAGTGGCGCAAGGTCATGTCTGAATACGGAGCCAGCCCACTTGATAGGCGAGAAATCGAGTTCAAGCAGCTCGGGTTCACTCCTGCTGAGGCGTTACGGTGGAAGAACGTCATGTACTACGACACTTCAGCTAAGGACGCGCTGCACCTAAAGGAACTCGGGTGGTCTCCCTCCAGCATCAAGGGAGTCTTGGGAGAGTTAGGAAGAAGCGGTAAGTCCGTCAAGCTTTCAGATGAGTTTATCCAAGAACTGATCCGGGTGACTCCTCTGGTTGGCGGACCCAAAGTTGTCAAAAGTTGGCTGAAGGTCGTGAACAATTCATGGGACAACGGGTTTGGCGAACCGCAGGCGGTGAAAGCCGTGCTTGAATCCGAAGAATGGAAAGCTCACGCTAAGAAGCTTACCGGTGTGGCTATCCCCGTGGAAGACCACTTCAAGCTTGCTTCCATGCTGCCGAAACAACGTGAAGCGTACCTAGAAGTAATGAACACCGAAGGCCGCGAATCTGATGCGCCTCAATACATGGTCAGCCGTGCGATGGACTTAGCACGGACCATCGGATCAGCGGAAAACTATCGGTTCCTGCTTTCGAAGGGTTTCCCTCTCGGAGCCACTGAAGACGGCATCGTTCAGGGGAACGGTCATCCAAGCGGAGGGTATGACGTGTTCGATGCTGCGTCAGCGTCACCGGAGGATCAGAACCGCTGGCTTCGTAGCTTGGCAACGACCCTGTATTGGAAAAATTATTCCGAAGCCAGCGTCACGACAGAAGAACGACTCAAGATAATTGACAACCCTGCCGTTGATCCGGTGAAGCTGAAAGACACTTTGATTGCGCACCGGGGATCGATTAAGTCCGTTCAGCTTGAAGGGATTGTTGTAGCCGGTGTTGAATCTGCCGTCGCGGGCGGGTGGCTTTGAGGCTAGAAAAGGAAGCATCAAAGTAACTACTAGAATTGGCAGCAACAGAGTTTACAAACACAGAGGAGAATACTATGGCCGTCATTGAAAGGGATGAGTCATTTGAGGGTGTCGTAATCGAACGCATCCTTGTTGACCCTGAGACCGGCACGGAGATCGTGTTCCGCGCAACCACGGAAGACGAACTGGAGCAAGCTATCGAAGCTTACTTTGACCCGTTCTTCGAAGAAGAGACCGGGGACTATTTTGTCTGACCGTGCCCCGCTTGATGTTTCTACTATTCAGGTCCGCATTGCACTGCTCGGCTTGGCCCTCGGTGTCGTGTCGCATTCCGTGGTCCCGCTTTGCGCAGTGATCATCGTCGTTGCGGTACTCGCTTTCTACTCCAACAATCATTCCGAAGAAGGCACCGATACCGGAGGTATCTCGTGACAGAGAACAACAGCCACATCATCAGACGTGAGAAGTCCTTCGAAACTGATCTGGTGGTGCCTATCGAACTTTTCGGCAGTGACCACTGGGGCGTGTTCATCAAGGTTGAAGAAGCTGCGTTGAACAACCGTGGCATGCTTCAGCCCGAGAGGCTGAACATCGCATACTCCAAGAGGAACTCCTTCCCGCGAAACATCATGGTCGCTGGTGAATACCCTACCCAGATCAAAGCCAGCGAAATGAAACGTGGCGATGGTCGTTACGGCGTGCGGAAGGTGGACGGCTACGACGACATTGACTGCCTCGCTGACCTTGAGCGTGCCGGACTCGTGGACGCCGAACTGCCTTCCGTGGACCAAGACAAGTTCATGGACCCAGACGGAGAAATGATTCTTGACGAAGACGGTGCACCACTCAGTCCTTTCCTCGCCCCGGAACTGCTGGAGAACATTATCTTGAAGCACACCCGGTGGCGGCTGACGGAATACGGGACGAGCATCGCGTTCCAATTGCAGAAATACAAGGTGTCCGGGCAGCCACTGCATTCTTTCGTCGCGGCCCAGCCGCATGAGGCTATCTAGCAACTCTCAAGTTCATCAACTACGCGGTGATAAGGATCGTGGAATGGCTAAAAGCAACAGATACAACAGGGCGAAGTCCAGCTCGAAAAGCAAAGTCACTCCACGGCGTGAGCAGAGCCGGGAACAGGCGAAGCAACTCCGGGTAAAAGACTCGGACCAACGACTTGAAGACATGAGGCAAGTCGTTGTCACTGAGTTCTCCCGTCCCCATACTCCACCGCAGAAAGTAGTCGTCCACTACGGTCCGACAAACTCCGGTAAGACCCACGGTTCACGCGAGCGGATGTTGGAGAAGTTCGAGGCAGGCGAGCTTGACTCTCCAGCGTCCGGTGTCTACGCGGCCCCGCTGCGCATGCTGGCTCAGGAGAACTACGAGAACATCGGTGCTCGCATCGGGTTCGAAAATGTTGGCTTGATTACCGGGGAAGAAAGCATTAATCCTACGGCTCCGATCATCTGCGTCACCTGCGAGATGACACCGAAGCACGGGAAGTTCCTCATCGTTGACGAAGCTCATTGGCTCGCTGACAGCCACCGTGGCGCGGTCTGGACCAACGCCATCGCTCGCACTTCCTACGCGGAGATGCACCTCATCTCGGCGCGTGAAGCCGAGAAGATGATTGAACAGTTGATCTGGGACGCCGGTCAAGTTGAAGTCGTGCACCACACCCGGTTCAACGAGCTACTGTTTGAAGGCGAAGTTACCCTCGCAGATATTCCGGAGCGTTCAGCCGTCGTAGGGTTCTCGAAGAAGCTTGTTCACATGATCGCTCAGCGGCTCATCGCCTCGGGGAAGAATGTGTCGGTGCTGTATGGCAACCTCCCGCCGCACTCCCGCCGGGAACAGATCGCCAAATTCACTTCCGGTGAGACGGACTACATCGTTACCACCGATGTGATCGGTCACGGCGTAAACCTCCCCATCGACAATGTTGTGTTCGCAGAAACCACGAAGTATGACGGTCGTCAGCGCCGCTCATTGCGCACATGGGAGATCGGTCAGATCGCCGGTAGGGCAGGGCGATACGACAAGAACACTGGGCGAGCCTACGCTCTTGTCGGCATTGAAAAGATGGAAGTGGATTCCCACCTCCTCCAGCAGGGCGTGGAAGTGGCTAACGGGACTCGACGTAGTGATTTGAACGCGAGTGCCATCCACGTTGCACCGCGTCTGGATTCTCTCGGATTCTTGAATTACACGTCCGAGTTGTCTCCGAGGCTCACCGCGTGGTCCACCGTTGTTGGTCGCCGCGCCATGATCCGCCCGGTACATCTCGATGAGTACCGGAAGAAGATGGAACTCATCGAAACCGAGTTGAAAATCAAATGCGGTATTGCCCCGATGAGCCGGGACAAAGGCACGCAGTCAGACCAGTTGATCAATAGCCTCTGGCGCGTGCTGAGCGTCCCCGTCGAGCACCGTTCAGAAGCCTTCATCCCCTTGGCGATTGATGTCCTCTATGATCGGCGTGGGGGCGTGCAGACCGCGTTGCAGAAAGTCAGCGAGTATCCAGAGAACGCGTCGCTGGAGCTTCTGGAGAAGAATGTCAATACGGTGCGTGATCTTCGCATGATCAGTCATGCGTTCAGCGAACTGGGATTGGACAGCGGAGACGAGCTTTCTTATCTGGAGACTTACTACGCCGAAGCAATCGACCGGAAGATCATGGAATCCATCTCTGAGACGCGTTACGGTCACTGTGTGGGATGCTACCGGGACGTGGCACCGTGGGTGACTTCTTGCAGCGATGAATGTGAGAAGAAGAGCCGTAAACGTAAGGAAGAGAAGCAGTACGCTCCCTCCTGATACGCGACTTGAACAATGGCCCCGACATCATTCCTTTATGTCGGGGCCATTGCCGTGTGGGAGGAGCGGCTAATCTCTTAGCAGATCACTAAACGAGGAGCAATACATCTATGGGTAACCGAGACCATCTCGTGCCTTCTATGACAGTAGACCGCAATGGGCACCCCAAGACGGTCTACGTTTCCCCGTCAGGAGTTGGTTCTCGCGCATCTTCGCTTTCCTCTACGGCTCC
>Ga0075017_100003050_pt1 | contig 10533 bp, 7 predicted proteins | sample AleBraG_ABR_2012_FD_71475 | JGI IMG/M metagenome (GOLD analysis project Ga0075017, IMG submission 71475) | Freshwater sediment microbial communities in response to fracking from Pennsylvania, USA - Alex Branch Run_MetaG_ABR_2012 | ecosystem: Environmental > Aquatic > Freshwater > Creek >... | reverse complement strand
GTTTCAGAGCGTTGAACTCTTCCGGTAAGAGTTCGGGGTAGATCTGGAAGCCCTCTGGCGGTGGTGTCTTCTTGGTCATGACGCCGATTCACCCTCGACGAACCGACGAAGCGACGTCGAACTGACCAGCCACTTGCGTCCGACCTTCACCGCGTGGATCTGTTCAGACTGAATGAGGCCAACAACTGTTGGTCGAGAGACCAGCAATTGGCGACACGCCTGGTTGAGGGTCAGGGCAATGGATATCTCGGTTGAGACCGATTCCGGTTCGTTTCCGAAATCTTGGGGGTTGGACATAGTTCGTGGTTTCCCTTACGTCTGGGTCCAGTCGAAGCCGCCCTCGCCGAGGGCGACGCGGTCACGACTGAACAGCGCAGGGACGAAACCCCAACCTCACGGCGAACCGTGAAGAGCCCATCGTAGAGTTATCGAGATGGCGCGTCAAGGACTCGTGCTCAACTACCACTACTTGGTCGACGAGACTGAGACGTTCTACTGCGGCACGTGTGCCATTCGCCGCCCGGGCAGCAAGGTTCCCCTGGTCCGGGCAACTCAACCCCAGCGCTTTTGTGAACTCGACGACCCCGAACTTGACCTCACGCTGCGAGCACTGGACGCGGGTCCCGTAATTAATGCGTGGCCGACGCCCGAAGAGTTCGACGCGCACTGGTCGGACGTCTTGCGCACTGAGGCTCGCGTCTTCGAGGTCGTCAAGAAGCCTCGACGGACTGACATCGCGGCGCGACGTCGGGAGATCCTGGCCTATCGTCCCTGGACCTCTCGTCGAGACGCTACGTTGGAGGCCGAAGAGTCGGCTTTCTCGCGACCATCCTCCAACGACGCAGAGCCGTACGGCATCGTGGAGATCGTTGACGATGAGGGCCACTGCGACGTGCGATGCTGGCGATGTCACGAAATCTTCCGAGTCGACCGCGACGAGCTGGCCCTGGCAGTGGCCCACGTCCAGCAGTTCGGCGGTGAGTGCGTGATTGAGGCCGGCGGCAACGTGACGATGCGCCACAGTGCGCATCCGTTTATGTTTCGAAATTCGGCGAAGTGAGCCGCGCGTGAATTCAAAGTCCCTTGGATAAAGGGTCCTCGGTCTGCCGTTAAGTAGCTCCGGAATGACCCGAAGTTCAAAGGACTCGACCGTTCCGCTGAGTCAAGTAGGCACACGCCACTTGTCGACATCGCGTCGCGACGTCGTCACGGAGGTTATTCAAACGTTCTCGAAACTGAACGTCATTGACGTGGTGTCAAGTGCGCACGCGCGGACAAGGGGTGCTATCAAGGGCGACGGCGACGGCGACGGCGACGGCGACGGCGATGCCGGTGACAGAGGGGGCCATCATGCGTAGTCGAGATCGATCAACTCGGATTCGCGTCAGTTGGCGGTTGCGACGTCATCGACTCCTCGCGACGACTTTCGCCGTGGCGATCATTTCGTCATCGATCACCACCGTGGAGGCCTCAGCGGCCACTCCGATTAAGGCGCCCGCGCAGATTTTCGCGCGGCCCGACGCCGTTTCGGCCATGACAACGGCGCGCGCGCAGCACCACCGCGTGCTGGTCTCGAGTGACAACACTGATTCGTCATCCACCTACGCCAATGCGAACGGGACATACAGCCTCGTTAACTCGTCCGAGCCGGTGCGGATCATGACACCCCAGGGTCACTGGGCGCCGGTCGCCACGTCGTTTCGCAGTTCGACTCAATCGATCACCGCCAATGGTTACAACGAACTGAATCCCAGCTTCGCTACCACCACGAACACGAGTCGTGCGCTCGTGACTATCGGGCCCCTCGACGCACGCTTCGCGATGACGCCGTTGGCACCCGCGACATCGTCCTTTGGAGGCATTCGGCTTCCACGAGTCACCGGACTGAAGTCGTCCTCGGCAACGCTCGTAAGTGCCAGTCCGGCGCGAGCGTGGCTGAGTGGGACCACGTCGTCGGTCAGCCAATCCGGGACAATGGTTGTTTATCGCCACGCGATCGGGGCCAGTTCGCTCGGCTACACGCTGGGCGCTTCCGCGCTGACCGAGTCCCTCGTCGTGCCCAATTTCGCCGCCACGGGACCGGGAACGTGGGCCTTTAGTGTGCGCGCGCTCGGGTACCGCGCGAACGAATCAGTGGATGGCTCGATCGTCTTTCACGGCCCGCACGGCACCACCATCACGCTCCCACCAGCCTTCGCCTACGATTCCTCGGGCACGGGTGACGCGGTGGGTTCTGGCGCCTACGCGCCCGTCGTTATGCGAATGGCGGCACTCCCCGCGGGCAACTTCACGGTCACGATGTCGGTCTCTCCGTCGTGGTTGCAGGACCCGGTTCGCCAGTGGCCCGTGGTCATCGATCCGACCGCCACGATCTCGAACCCCAGCGGAGTCAACTATCGCTACGACGGCACAACCCAAGCAATCACGTACGGTAACGGGGCCTACGTCGGCAATCCCAACAACGGTGGTGCCAGCAATTTCTGGCGCTCGATTTTGAATCTGCCCCACTCGGGCTCGGGTTGGTCGCTCGCCAACGAGAACATCGATTCGGTATCGATTGCCGCGACTGTCTCAGCAGGCACGAGCAATTGTTACACCTCGTACATGTATCAGCCGTCTGGCACGAATTATGCCGGCGCTCGCGGTACAGGTTCCGATCTCTCAAGCGCCAGCATCTGTGGCAGCGGGACGTTCTCGTCATCATCGAGCCTCGTGGCGCAGATCCAGGCTGACGAGAACAATGCCACGATGCCACTCGGCTTTACGGGTGCGGAGTTGTCGTCGACCTACACGCTGAAGGAGCTGACCACCACCACCACGATCACCTACGACACCACGCCGAGCGTGCCGACGATCAATGGCACCGGCGCGAAGCCAGGATCGTGCAGCGCCATCACGCCGCCGACAAGCATTGCGTACGTTGCGGCTTATCCATCGCCACAGTCGTTCACCTTCAACGGCACGTTGTACATAGTTGACTCGTCGCCCGGTGCGGTCGACCCGAGCTATTGCGCGACCTCCACCGACCCGGATCCCGGCGCGCAGTTGTTCTACAACATCCAAGTCGATAACTCGAGCGGCGCGACGGTGCAGAGCTTCAACAACTTCTCAAACCTCACATCGTCGGGAACTGAAACCTCCGCCTTCTGGCTCGGCTCCGGGGGTCTCGCCGACGGTACCTATACGTGGCGCGCCAATGCCACCAACGGTCAGTCGACATCGGGGTGGAGTTCCTGGACAAGTTTTACTGTCGACACCACGCCGCCGACAGCGGGCATCGCGTGCAGCGGCACGGTCCAAACGGGCGGGGTGATCAACGAAACGGGTCAGGTCATCGATGGGTCCCAAGTCCCCGCGGGCGGTCTGGCGCTCACGTGCACGCTGACCAGCTGGGACCTGAATGAGGCCACGAACAACGGTTACACCTATCAGATCAACGGTGGCACCCCGACGTCGCTCAACGTCTCTGGGACTGCGAATAACGACTACGCGACGACCTTCAACTACACCGTGCCCTACGGCTCGTCCGGCGACGGTCTGACCGACATCACGGCGTACGCGACAGACTTGGCGGGCAACACGAGTCAAGTGAACCCGATCAATTGGATCCTCGACGTCGGCTACGGCATGAGCCAACCATTCGACAACGCGGCCGTCGCCCAAACGATTCCGATCTCTGCCGTTGCGCCGACCGGCACATCGAGCACCACGACGGCCAAGATTTGCTGGCAATATTTCAACGGTCAGGACCCCGCGCCTTCGAATCAATGCGGCTCGAGCTGGACGGCGATTAGCTCCAGTTCACCGGCGATCACCACGGCATGGAACGGCTCGGCCTGGACCAACAACGTCGTCACGTCGCCGACGGGCACCGGCGTCATGACGCCGTACGCGTCGGGTTACGCCAACGTGTACACGGCTCCGTCGCTGCTGCTCAACTGGCAAGCGGCCGCGATCTCGCCCACCCAGGACCTCAACGTCGAGGTCTGTTTCACGACGTCCGGAACTACCACGTGCACAGCGTCATCGCGAATTCAATTGCTCCAGGACGCCTTCGGAAACTCGATGGCCTCCTCGTCGGTCGGACCCGGACAGGTCGGACTGACGACTGGTGAGTACGAGATGTCGAGCACCGACGCGTCGCTGCAGGGCTACTTCGGCACCCTTTCGATCGGGCGTACGTACTCGTCCATGCCGAATCTCACATCGACGACGCAAAAGCCCGGCTTCGGCAAGGCGGGCGTCGGCGTCGGGCCGGACTGGCAGGTCAACGTGCCCCACGACCAGGGCTACGCCCAATATCAGATGAACACAACCAGCTTTGGAAATCCCGTTTATACGTCGTGCGAGTTCGGCAACGCTGTCCTGATGGCTCCGGACTCCAGTCAGTACGAGTTCAACCAAGTCGTCACCGGTTCCTCTGGCAGTTACTCGTGCGAGTGGACGACTGGGGCGGGAACCAGAAACTACGTGATCAATCCAGTCGGCGCCGCCGCGACGCTGGGGATCAGCGCGGCCTTGTGGAAGAAGTCCCAAAGTAATTCGTGCGTCTTTCACTTGGACGCCACCGACATGAGCCAGACGACGACGCATTGGACAAAGACCGAGACTGGTTCGCCGTGCCCGTCCGATGACGTGACGCTGACCGGGTTCGGCCCGTGGACCTTCGTGAACGTCACCGTGCCCTCATCGAGCACCACCAACCAGGTTGCTGACTGGACGTACGACTCGTCCGGGCGACCACTGACTGCTTACGCCAACATTCCGGGTGTCACTGGTTGCTCGAACTCGATGGTCAAGGGCTGTCGATCCCTCACGATTACCTATGCGACCTCGACTTCCGCGTCGGGTTCGACGCTTGGCAGCGTTACCGGTCAGATCAGCCAGATCTCGGTCGACCAGTGGGAGCCCAGCTCCGGCCTAATGGTGCCTCTGCCCGTGGACTGCTACCTGTACGACTCCAATGGCTTCCTACGCGAGCAGTGGGATCCGCGAGTCGGAGTTAACTTTGGGACGACGCCAACTTGCACCACGCCCGTGCTGGCGACGCAGTTCACCTATTCAACCACGTCATATAACGGATCCAATCCCATGGCGTCGGTGGCCCCACCGGGCCTCAACGCAACAACCTTCGGGTACGACTCGAGTGGTCGTTTGACGACTGTATCGCAGACGCTCGATTCGGCCGACACCGTGGGCTCGACGACCGCCACTTCGACGGTGGTTTACGGCGTGCCCATTCAAGGCGGCGGATCTACGGGCCTCCCAGATCTTTCGAATCCGTCGGCGTGGAGCCAAACTGTCGATGTGCCCGTGACGGGAGTCGCCATATTCCCGCCGGACTACATGGTGTCGGGTTCACCCGGCTCCGCGGATTGGCCCCATGCGGCGATCTCGTATCTCGACGGCTACGGTCGAACAGTCGACACAGCCAACTACGGCGGCGGCGGGTGGACAGGGTCAACGATTGGGTCGGGCTGGGCCCTGACTGCTCAGCAGTACGGACTCCAGACGGGCATTGATCTGATGACAGTTCAGGACAATGTGCTGTGGTCGCTAAGTCCAAACGCGTGGGTGAATGCCGTCGCGAGCGGATCGTCGACCGAAGCAACCGTGGCCCAGGAAGAAGCGTCCATCTCGTTCTACAACACGGACACGACCAACGGCGTGCCGATCGGCGCGGAATTGCTCGATAGTTACGGGCCGTGGCACAGCTTCCTCGCGGCCACGTCGTTCAACAATGGTGCGCCGGTGTACGCCACTGTCTCAGGCCGTTCACACACGCACGATTCGTACGGTCTCGATTCGCCTTCGACCTATTCGAGCTACGCGAGCGGCCCGTTTACGCTGAATTCCTCGTCCCAGCCTTGGCAGCTCCTCACTCAATCGGTGACGGGGTATACGACGACGACCGATCCCACCACCATGTCTGTTTCAGCCCGTGCGACCGATTTCGCGTCGGGGATACAGCCCTACTTAGACGATCGAACGACGACCAACTACTACCTGACTTTAGTTCCTGGGGACGGAGATCCGAAGACCTTCGGCCAGCCTTCACAAGTGACGACGTCGGTCGCTTCGGGGGTCTCGGTGACGCGATCGACGCGAGTGAATACCGACGGCATGACCACCTACGCGGCCCAGCCGATGTCCAACGTAGGGTCGGGCGGTTTCAATGATTCTGGTGTCACCGCTACCGTTTACTACAGCGCAGGTACGAACTCAACGTATCCGTCGTGCGGCGGCCACGCCGAGTGGGTCGGACTTGTCTGCCAGGTGGGTCCGCCGTCCGGGGCGACCGCTCCGTCCATTGGCTCAGCAATTCCTGTTTCGGCCACCGCATACGACTGGAATTTCCAGCCAGAGACCGTAACTGAGACCGTCGGATTGACGACTGAACGGGCAACAACCACCACGCACGACGAATCGGGTCGGGTCACCGTGACTCATATCGTAGACAGCGTCAGCGGTGATGTTGCCATTAATGACTCTGAACCGAGCTATTCATCGACCACCGGACTCCCGATCGCGTCATACCTGGTGACGGGCGACACGATTTCGGGCGACACTCTCACGTTTGCGGGAACGGTGAGTTCATCCACGACGACGGGGAACGACGCCAATGGGCGAATGGAGAGCTTCACGGACGCGACTGGAGCGACAACGTCCTACGGCTATGACGTGGATTCGCGCGTTGCCTTCAAGTCGTCGCCCGTCACTGGCTCGTCTTCCAACGTTCGAGTTTGTACGACCTACGGCGGCACTGACGCATCCAGCCAGACCGAGGACCGATCACTTCCAACGGCGGAGGCGATCTCGCTCGGCTCAACGTGCGGAGGCAGCAACGCCGCTAACTTCTCGGCAAGTTACGATGCCTCTGGCAATCCGATCAAGCTGGTTTACCCCAACGGGATGATTGCAACTTCGGCCTACGACCTCGTAGGCGAGCAGACGGGACTTGTTTACACCCAAGGCGGCAGTGGAGTGATCGTGTCTGGTTCAAACGTCATGACGTTGGCGCAGGCGTACAACGTCTTCGGTCAGGTAATCACTTCGAGCAGCGCCCTTTCGAGTCAGGCATACCAATACGACGGACTCGGGAGACTGGTTGGTGTGGGTGACTATGTTGGCGGCTCGTGCACCACTCGATCGTATGGTCTTGACGGCGACTCCAACCGCACGTCGTTCTTGAGCGCCCAATCGACGATGTACAACTCGATGTGCCCGACCTACAGCACGTCGACGCCAACCGTTTCGCAGTCGGCGACATTCGATACGAATGGATCGGGACAAGGCGTTTCGGATCGCGTGACCAAGTCCAATTGGTCGACTGCAAGTAGCTACAACTATTCGGTTTCAAATTACGATGCGCTTAGTCGAATCATCACGCTTCCCGGAGTCGATACTGGTCCCGGAGGATCTTCGTCGAGCAGCAACATTACTTTGACGTACCGCGCGGACAATCAGGTCGTGACGATGTCCCAAGGGACTGGTTCAGAGAGCCTCACTTACGACCCCAACGGAAATGTCCTCCAAACGATAACGACCGGAACATCAGGCGGCGGATTAGTCAATGGGACATCGACCAATCACTATGACGGAGGAAGCGCCCCTTCTTCGATTGATGGGCCAGCGACGAATTCGACGGCGTATATTGCGGTTCTCGGCTCAGGCAACACATTCGATGTCTCGATCGGCGGTTCACCCTCAACAACCTGTCTGGGTTCACTGTCCGCAGCGTGTGTAATAAACCTGACTGATATGCGCGGAAGCGTCATTGCTACAGCATCATCAGCTGCTGGAACTGGGTCGGTGGGCACCTACTCGGAGTCCACGGAGTTTGGCTTGCCGAGAGCGACTGGATTTGGGTCAACTGTCCCTGAGCCATATTCCTGGTTAGGAATCCATCAGAAGGCTGAGAATAATCTCTCCGGCCTGATTCTGATGGGCGTCAGAGTTCTTAACCCGGCGCTTGGTCTATTCACCTCATCCGATTCAGTTCATGGCGGCAACGACAACCCATATGTATATCCAGCTGATCCAATCAATTCTACAGATCTTTCCGGATTAATGGGAGGTGCAGGCGCACCAGCAGTCATGTCATACAACGCAGGCCGCGACAGACACGCACGCTATTGCCAACGAACTCACAACCACGGTCATGGTTGCGGACAGCACTGGTACCAATCATCTTCACTGGGAATCACTGCTGACGTATTTGCTGGAATTGGATGCGTTCTTGGCGGAGAGGCAATATGCATAGGTGGCGCGATCGCTGATGGAGGAGTTCATCTATTTCAAGATCATTCAAATCATTGTGGAGTAGGAAGGATAATCTTTGACGTATTTTCTGCCATTGCATCAATTGTAATGGCAGTATTTGGCTCGTTAGGAAAAGCTGCGATGCGCGGTGTGGCATCAACCTTGACTAGATACTTGACGATCCCAGCCCGAGCAACCATGAATGGACCGGGCGCTGTATCAGAAATTCCACTCGCGTGTCGAGGTTGATAGTCGGAAATGCAGAGGTAGTTCTTCCCCCGAACGTCAGTGAATTTGCTTATTCCGAAATTGTTGAATATGCCGAAACGGGTATGAGAGGATGAATTTGACTACGAGTGAGCGGTGGCGGTTTAGAAGTCAGCGACAGTTTGTAATAAACTTGATATTCCTACTTGGCTGGTCAATCCTGCTAGCTGTTATCTCCATAAGCGCTGCCAGTTCGTCATCGTCAAATCTCGCAAGTGTGTCAATAGGCATGCTGTTAACTGCCATTGGAATTGCGGGTGTTGTTCGGGCTATAGCGTTTCCAACAGTTGAGTTAACGGAAAATAGACTCATCTATCGAACCTTAGTTAGATCAAAATGCATATCCCGAAGTCATATTCAATCATGCGGAATCGGACTTCGCTATCGGGGCTTGATCAAAGTTAGTCAACCGTACCTCCTGTTGAATGACGGTTCGGAGTTGTGGCTCGCCGAAATGTCTGGGTCCACGAGCGGCGCAGCAACGACAGACTATTCGTCTTCCGCCACTAAGAGTTTTGCCGAGAGCGTCAATTCTTGGCTCGGACAGACTTCAATCAACGAATAGAAGAGTCAGCGACGTTTGCGGCACTTCGGATATGAACGAGATTTGACGACCTAGTTCTTGAAGACACTGGAGTCTTAGCGAAGGGCGGGCCTGCGACTCTGGTTTCTGAGTCCCCCAAAAGACTGGTCACAACTCGGGGGAGCCATGAAGGGAGCCATGGAGTCTCGTGGACCCTCTGAGCTTCCAGCGCATTGCTTCATCAGTAAACGGGGACGTGTATCTCAGTGCGTCGCGCTCGACCTTTGCAAGCAGGGGGTCGTGGGTTCGAGCCCCATCGTCTCCACTCCACAAAGGGTCGCCAGTTGTAAATTCTCAAACACTTGCCCCGTGCATGACCTATACAGATCATCCCGATCCAACTTGTGGGATTTTTCGGAATCGGTGCCGCTTCGCACGACCATGGGAGAAGGCACCGTGCTCGCCCGGGTTACCTCCTTGCACTGAGAACGGCATCTGGACCACTCGTCGCCAATCCGCTCGTTGCACGCGACTCGGTGCAGTGGGCCAGACCTCTCTATGATTTTCGAGGTGCAACGACTCTTCTTGATGCCGTTTTCTGATGTCTACCCTGCGTACGTCAACAAGGTAGAGAGAAAGGGACGCTCGGTTAATGAGCTCCATCAGGTGATCCTTTGGCTCACAGGATTTAGTGAGAAGGAGTTTCAACAACTCCTCAAAAGTCATAGTTCTTTAGCGGATTTTTTCGGCGCAGCCCGAATCAATCCAAATGCGTCATTGATCACCGGAACCATCTGCGGTGTGAAGATCCAAGAAATTGAAGACCCTTTGATGCTGAAGATTCGCTATCTCGATAAGTTGGTTGATGAACTCGCCAAAGGGCGCCCGATGGAAAAGATCTTGCGTTCTGGTACGTAGGCTGAAGGAACGGTCGCACCTACGATGATCCGATGGGCATCTTTCATCGAGCGACGATCACGCCGACGAAGGCCGAGCTCATCGCGAGTTGGATCCCCTCCCGGTCGTGGGGCCCGCCCGACGCACAAGCTATCGAGGTGGTCGGTTCGTACCGATTTGACGATCCCGACGGCCGCGTCGGGATGGAGACCCACCTCGTCATCGCGAACGACACGTTGTTTCAGGTTCCGCTCACGTATCGCGACGAGCCGCTCGCTGGAGTCGAAGACGCGCTGATCACCCAGATGCAACACTCCGTGCTGGGCACCCGATGGGTCTACGACGGACTCGGCGATCCGCTGTTCATCGTCATGTTGGCGGCGGTCACGATGACCGGCCAAGGCGAGGCCCTCGGCATGGCCCACGTTGACGGGCGGTGGTACATCGCACCGAGCAGTGTTCGCATCGAAGGTGGCGGCTGGAGCGACGAACGAGTTCCCGTCGACGGCTTCGAGCTCCAAGTCGACGAGTCGGCCGCCTCGGTGCTTCGAAACGACCGCTTCGAATTGACCATGTTCCGACGG
>Ga0075017_100003049_pt1 | contig 10535 bp, 8 predicted proteins | sample AleBraG_ABR_2012_FD_71475 | JGI IMG/M metagenome (GOLD analysis project Ga0075017, IMG submission 71475) | Freshwater sediment microbial communities in response to fracking from Pennsylvania, USA - Alex Branch Run_MetaG_ABR_2012 | ecosystem: Environmental > Aquatic > Freshwater > Creek >... | reverse complement strand
TTTCTGGCGCGGCACGGGCGCGGACATCGCATACTGCCGGGAGAAATCAACTACCGCGCAAACGTGTATGCAATGAAACTGCTAGGAGTCGAGCGGATCATTTCCGCTAGCGCTGTAGGTTCGTTGAAGGAAGATTTGAAGCCGGGCGAATTCCTGACGGCGGATCAGTTCTACGACAATACGAAGAGGCGAGTTTCGACGTTCTTCGGTGGTGGGATCGTGGCGCACGTGGCGTTTGCCCAGCCCACGTGCGGACATTTGTCTGGCGTGCTCGCCGATGCGTGCGAATGGGAAAAAGTGAAGGTCCATCGGCGCGGAACGTATATCTGCATGGAAGGGCCGCAATTTTCGACGCTGGCAGAAGCGGAAATGAATCGGAAGCTGGGTTTTGATGTGATTGGGATGACGAACGTGACGGAGGCGAAACTCGCAAGAGAAGCCGAAATCTGTTACGCGACGATGGCCATGATCACGGATTACGACTGCTGGCATCCGCAGCACGAATCGGTGACCGCGGCGCAGATCATCGCCACGCTGAATCAGAACGCTGAAAACGCGCAGAAGGTGTTGCGTCAGGGAGTGCGGAGTCTGCCCGCGGGGCGGACTTGCAAATGTGGTTCGGCGCTGCAGCACGCACTGGTAACGGATTTGAAGATCGTTCCCAAAGCCGCGAAGAAGAACCTCGCGGCCATCATCGGCAAATACCTTTCCTAGGAGAAACACTTGTCTTTACTCGTTGTCGGTTCAGTTGCGTTTGATGGCATCGAAAGTCCCTATGGAAAAGTGGACCGCGCGCTTGGCGGAGCGGCGACGTATTTTGCCGTGGCGGCAAGCTATTTCACGCACGTAAATCTGGTCGGCATTGTGGGCGACGATTTCAGCAAAGAGGACGCGCAAATTTTTCGCGGGCGGCGCATTGATACCGAAGGGTTGGAGCGGACAGCGGGAAAGACGTTTTTCTGGGCGGGTCGCTACTCGGAGAATCTGAATGAACGAGTGACGCTGACTACTGACTTAAACGTGTTCGCAACCTTCAAACCCAAGCTTCCCGGCAAGTACCGCGACTCGAAATACGTTTTCCTGGCGAACATTGCTCCGGACTTGCAACGCGACGTGCTGCATCAGGTGAAGAAGCGCCCTGCGATTGTCGCGCTGGACACGATGAACTACTGGATTGAGCGTACGAACGCCGAGCTTCGAGAAACGCTGAAGCACGTGGACATCCTGATGATCAACGACTCGGAGACGCGCCAGCTTTCTAGCGAGCACAATTTACTTCGCGCGGCGAAGCACATCTTCAAGATGGGGCCTTCGACGCTGGTGGTGAAGCGCGGAGAATATGGCGCGATGCTAGTGGACAAGCGCGGCGTGTTTTGCGTTCCGGCTTTTCCCCTAGAAGAGCCGCATGACCCGACGGGCGCCGGCGACAGCTTTGCCGGCGGCTTCATGGGGTATCTCGCCGGTGTCGGGCAGAAGAGCGATGCGGCCCTGCGTCGCGCAATGGTGTATGGCTCGGTGATGGGCAGCTTTACCGTCGAAAAGTTCGGTTTGGACCGGCTTCGCCACCTGAAACGTAACGAGATACACGCCAGGGCACGCCACTTTGCAAAATTAACGCAATTCAAACTTTAAATGAGTAAAATTCGCTTTGGCGGCAAACTGGCGCGTTGAGCGGATGCTTACTTTCTCTCAAATCTGTATCCGGCTGACCCTGGCGGCGGGACTCGGCGCCTTGATTGGCGTCGAGCGCGACCTGCGGCGGAGACCTGCGGGCATTCGCACGAGCTTTTTTGTGTGCTTGGCCACAGCCCTTTTCACTATTCTTTCCGGTGAAATTGCCCGTCTGCTTGGCGATTCTGGTTCCACACGAATTGCCTCCAACATTGTTCAGGGCATTGGTTTTCTTGGCGCCGGAGCCATCCTGCGCGAAGCGGGCGGCATCACAGGACTCACGACGGCTGCAACCATTTTTGTCGAAGCGGCTATCGGAATGGCCGCCGGCGGCGGCTTTTACCGGGTCGCAATCTATGCGACGGCTCTGGTTCTTTTTGGGTTGATCTGTTTGGGATGGGCTGCGCGCAGGTTTGATTTGAAACGAGGGGTCATTGTTTTTCGGATTACCACCAGCCATGCGGAAAGTGTCGCCACGGAAGTGCAGAGACTACTCGTGGAGATGAAGATTGCGTTGCGGCACTTCAGGGTTTCGATGATCGGCGCAAATTCCGTGGTGGAATTTGAATCCGAAGTGAGCCACAGCCAGCAGGAAAAAATTCTCACACAGCTTCACCGGCAAGGCGTCACCACGGAAGTTATACCCCTCGAAGGCCCTCACGAATGATTTCAGGCAACGGGCCTCCTCTCAAACCCAAAGCCATCTCAGCAGGATCGAGAATTGGGATTTTTGCACCTGCCTCTCCCGCGGACCACGTGGAACTGATCGCGGGCATGAGCGAATTGAAGCGCAACGGCTTTGAAATCGTGGCGAATCAGCGAACGGAGCCAGAGGGCTACTTTGCGGGTCCTGCCAAGGAACGGGCGAATGGGTTCCTTACAACTGTTCAGTCGATCGAAGTGGATGGCGTGATTGCGCTTCGAGGGGGATACGGATCGAACTACTTGCTGGATTTTGACCTCGACAAACAATTGAACAAACCGAAAGTATTGGTCGGATTTAGTGATTTGACCACGCTCCAAATCTATCTCTGGCAGCAATGCAATTGGGTGACGTTTTACGGGCCCATGCTGGCGGCTGGATTGAGTTCAGGCGCAGGCGCACGAAAGGGCTACGACGAAGCTTCGTTTTTGCAGGCCATCGGAAGGCCTGAGAGCGGCTGGAAGCTTCGCCTAAGGGGCGAACCGGTGTTAGCCGGGCAAGCGATGGGCAGAGTCCTAGGTGGGTGCCTGACATTGCTCGAAGCGACGCTCGGCACTCCCTGGGAGCTCGATACGCGTGATTCGATTCTGGTGTTGGAAGACCGCGCCATGAGGCCATACCAAGTCGACCGCGTGTTGATGCATCTTAAGCAAGCCGGAAAACTTGAAGGAGTTCGCGGAATCATTTTGGGAGATTTCCCCGAGTGCGAGCCGTTGATTCCCGGTTCGCCTACGGTGCGAGATGTTTGCGCGCGGCTCCTCCGGCCGATGGGCATTCCGATTGTTTTCGCATCGCCGATCGGGCATTCGGTCAGGCCCATGTTGACGATTCCCCTGGGCATCAAAGCTCAACTTCAGGCGGACGGGGAAGGCACGCTGGAGTTCCTCGAAGCCGCAGTGACGCCGTGAACGAACCGAAGCACATTCACATTCTGGGAATTGCCGGATCTGCGATGTCTCCGCTCGCGGGAATGCTCCGCGAACGTGGTTATCGAGTGACGGGTTCAGATACCGGAGTCTATCCACCTGCGTCCACGTTTCTTGATGAGATGGGGATTTCGTACTTTCACGAATTTGACGCGAGGCATTTGGATCCTGCGCCAGACCTGGTAGTAGTGGGGAACGTGATCGCGCGGGGAAATCCAGAGCTTGAAGAAGTGTTAGACCGCAAGGTTCCTTACCGCTCGATGCCGGAAATTCTGGAAGAGCTATTTCTCCTTGGAAAACACTCCATCGTTGTAAGCGGCACGCACGGAAAAACGACCACCACGGCGATGTTGGCCTGGATTTTTGAATCAGCGGGGAGGCGCCCGAATTTCCTTGTTGGCGGAGTGGCGGAAAACTTTGGAAAGAGCTACGGCCTTGGCGGCGGCGATGAATTCATCCTCGAAGGCGACGAGTACGAAACCGCCATCTGGGACCGCGGACCAAAGTTTTTTCATTATCACCCGGATGACCTGATTATCACTTCGCTTGAATACGACCACGCGGATATTTATCCGGATTTTGAGGCGTACCAGCTTGTGTTCCGGCGGCTGGTGAATCTTGTGCCGAGAAGCGGACGAGTGATTGTTTGGGGCGACGTGGAAGATTCCGGCGCGGCTTTGCGCGCGGCAGGGGCGAAGGCATTCTGTCCGGTGGAGACGTACGGATTTTCGCCTGACAATGATTGGGTCGCCGGTGATTGCTTTGCGGAGGGAGAGTTCATGCGATTCCGAGCGGCGCATCGCAGGAAATTGTTCGGGGACTTTTCGTTGGCAGCTGCTGGAAAGCACAATGTGCTGAACGCGATTGCGGCGATGATTGTGGCGTCAGGGCGGGGAATCAGCGCGGGGGAAATTGCCCGGGCGCTGGAAACATTTCGCAGCGTAAAGCGCCGGATGGATGTGAAAGGCGAAGTTGACGGAATTTTGATCGTGGACGACTTTGCGCATCATCCCACGGCCGTTAGAGCGACCATTGAAGCGGCTCGTGGCCGCTGGCCGGGCCGCAGACTGTGGGCGATCCTGGAGCCGCGGTCGAATTCGATGCGCCGCAAAATATTTCAGGAGGCATTGCCGAAGTCTTTGGCGCTGGCCGATCGCGTAATATTGGGTGGAGTCTTTCGCGCGCAGCAATTGGGCGACGAAAATAGAATGAATTCGGAAAGGGTGGCAGCGGATGTCCGCGCATTGGGAAAAGAGGCGCAGGCCTTCGCGGGCGTGGACGCGATCGTTGAACATCTGTCCCAAGAGGCAAGGCGGGGCGATCTGCTGCTGATTATGTCCAATGGAAGCTTTGATGGGCTCTGCGAGAAACTTATGAAAAAGCTCGGCGCCGCAAAGCAGATTTCAAAGGAGGCCCAATCCAGGTGACTCCCCAGTCAGAGTTACAACTTTTTTTGCTCAGGCTCCGCTTTGTGTTTTTCACTCTCGCCGTTTTTGGAATTCCTGCGAGAGCGACGGTTCAGTATTCCATCTCATTGGAACACCCCGAGCAGCATCTTTTTCACGTGGCGATGACGATCCCCGAAGTCCGAGAAGGCGTGACTGTTCAAATGCCTGCTTGGAACGCGCTCTATCAAATAAGGGATTTCAGCTGTCGGGTCCGGCAGGTCGAAGCTTTCGTTGGTCCAGAAAAGGCTTCCGTTGAGAAGCTAGACAAACAAACGTGGCGCGCGCGGGGAAGCGGAACGATTACTCTCCAATATTCGATCTTTTGGGATGACGCCGGCCCGTACGCATCGCAACTCAATGCCGAACATGCTTTTATCAATCCGGCCATGGTGTTGTTCTACGTCCAAGAGCGGAGGTCTGAGGATGTCGCGCTGACCATTACTGGCGCACCAGCAGATTGGAGGGTGGAAAGCTCTCTGTCGCGAACCATTTCGCAACCAGGGGAGAATCGGTCGCTTTCCTTTCATGCGCCGACCTACGACGCTCTCGCGGATGTGCCCGTCGAACTCGGAAAATTTGAAGAGTTTGACATTTCCGGAATATCGCCACGCATTAGCGTCGTTGTTCATGGCGATCATTGGGAGAAGAAAAAAGTTGAAGCGGACCTCAAGCGTATTTGTGAATACGAAATTAGCTTGATGGGCGGCGCGCCGTTCGACCACTACTTCTTCATTTTGCATATCGGCAAGGGAGCGGGTGGCGGCGGAATGGAACATTCCAATTCCACCGCGATCGGCGTCCCCAGCGACGAATATCTCGAAGGGGTGGCGGCTCACGAATTCTTCCATCTGTGGAACGTGAAGCGCATCCGCCCCGCATCGCTCGAGCCGGTCGACTACTCGAAAGAGCAGTACACTCGCGCACTCTGGTTTGCCGAAGGCGTAACGAGCACGTATGGCTCGTTTACCCTGGTGCGCAGCGGCCTTTGGTCCAAGGAAAAGTTCTATTTGGATCTCGGCGAACAAATCACCGAACTCGAATCCCGTCCTGCGAACCGCTGGCAAAGTGCCGAACAGTCCAGTCTCGATGCCTGGCTGGAAAAGTATCAAAACTACAATCGGCCCGAGGAGAGCGTTTCGTATTACACGAAAGGCCAAATCCTTGGCGACCTGCTGGATATCCTGATTCGCGATCGCACAAACAATGCAAAGAGCCTCGACGACGTATTGCGCGCGCTGAATTCGGACTTCGCGAGAAAAGGAAAGACCTACAACGACTCTTTGGATATTCGTCTGACCGCCGAAAAAGTAGCATCCACTTCCTATAAAGAATTTTTCCGCAGGTACGTTTCCGGAACCGAAGCCTTTCCCTATCGTGAGACCTTGGCCTTAGCTGCACTGGATTTGCGCTCAATCGAGCAGCGCCGCGCTACTCTCGGCTTCAACGCCGACCGCGATTCTAGCGGCAGCCTCACCGTCCGCGAAGTGGAACCTTCAAGCCCCGCTGCTCATGCTGGACTCAGCGCGGATGACGTTATCCTCAAATGGAATGGCTCTGATGCTCCGAGGCGCCTCTCCGTGTGGAGTCGCGGCCAGAAGCCCGGCGACGTTCTCAAGCTGCAGGTCCGTCGTGATTCAAGAGAAATGAACATCGAATTTCAACTTGACGCAGTTCTGATTTCGGCCTACGAAGTCACCGAGAGCAGCAATCCGAACGAAAAGGCGAAACGCATTCGCGAAGGTATTCTTCACGGCACAACAGGTTCTCCGCCACTCAACTAACCTCTCCTGGGCGCTCGCTAATAGAGCCATACGTTCCACTTGACCCGCGGCCCGGGATTCGAGAAAGTTCTGCCTGCTCATGCTCCGCACACTCTTTATCACCGTTTTTCTGTCGATCTATATTTTGATCGTTGGGCCGCCGGTGATCCTCTACACGCTCATCACGGGAAATCCGAATCCCGTCTATTGGGCTGGAATAAAAGGCGTGCTTTTCTTTGTGCGCGCGGTCGGAGTACAAATACGAGTCAGCGGCATCGAGCGCATTCCCAAGGGAGTCTGCCTGTTCGCCGCCAATCACACCAGTTCAGCTGACCCGCCGGCAATCGTCGGCGCCATCCCGCGCAGAATTGCCGTCCTCCTGAAGGAATCGCTCTTCCGCTGGCCCATTGTTGGCCAGGCGTTCCGTTCGGCACATTTCATTCCCGTGAACCGTTCTTCGCACGAAGACGCTATCCTCAGCGTCGAGAAAGCCACCGAAGCATTGCGGGAGGGCCAATCCTTCCTCATTTATCCTGAAGGCACGCGCAGTCCAGACGGCCGCCTGCAGAAGTTCAAGAAGGGCGCGGTCGTGATGGCGATCAAGGCTGGCATCCCGATTGTTCCGATGATTTGCATCGGCGCGCACAAAATAATGGAAAAGCGCTCGCTGGTGCTTCATCCCGGCGAGATTCATGTGAAATTTCTGGAACCGATTGACGCTTCGGCCTACACGGTGGAAGAGCGCGACGTCCTGAATGACCGCTTGCACGACGCAATGGCGGCAGCCTTGCCGGAAGATCAACGTCCTCTGAATAATTCAGCCTCGGAGTCAAATTAAGTGAATTCTCTTGCACGCTCGCCGGCGAAAAATCAAGACTGGAGCTTGTCAATCTTCGCTTCTAGCTCTCGAACTCTTCTCTGTAACTCCGGCATCCGGCTGAACGCTGCAGAGTTCTTCAGCCACTGCTTGTGGCTCACACAGGGCGAGCCTGAGTAGTGAGCATCCCCTTTGAGGTCATGCGGAATGCCGCTCTGGGCCGTGATCAAAGTGCGGTCACCAATCGTCAGGTGCCCTCCGGAGCCGACTTGACCCGCAAGAATGCAATCGCGTCCAACCTTTGTCGAGCCGGCAAGTCCCACTTGTGCGCAGAGTAAGGTGTTCGCGCCAACCTGCGAACCATGGCCCACCATGACCATGTCATCGAGCTTCGCGCCACGCCCCACGCGGGTTTCGCCAATCGTGGCGCGGTCCACGCACGCGTTGGCTTGGATTTCCACATCATCTTCAATCACAACAGGTCCGGACTGCAAAATCTTGTGCCAAGTTCCATCTTCGCGTTTGGCAAATCCAAATCCATCCGCGCCCAGAATCACGCCATTCTGCAGGATCACCCGGTTCCCAATTCTGCAGAATTCCCGCACCACAGCGTGCGCATGGGCGAAGAAATCGTCGGCGATCCGAGCGCCCTGATAGACCGTCACAAAGCTGTGAAGCGTTGCGCGTGCGCCAATTTCCACATCTTCTGCCACGTAACAATAAGGTCCAATGTGAGCCCCTTCACCAATCTTTGCGGACTTAGCGATGATTGCCGTCGGATGAATCCCAGACGCATACCGTGGCGATTGATAAAAAAATTCAATTGCTTGCGCAAAAGCCAGATAGGGGTTTTCTGAACGCAATGCGTTGAGCGGCGGATGGTCTGCACCCCGATCGATCTTCATCAGGTCTTCCACCAGTACCGCAGAGGCCTTCGTTGTCTTCAGCAGCGGTATGTATCGCTTATTTGCCAGGAACGTCAGCTGTCCGGCGGCTGCCTGCTCGATGCCTGCGACTCCGGTGATTTCGATGTCCGCCCGACCCTCTAACCGGCACCCCAGTTTGCGCGCGACCTCAGCTAGTTTCATGGACCAATGCTCCTGTTCTTTGCATTGAGCTGACAGCGAGTCTCGCACAGCGCCGTGAGCCAAGTACAGCAGGGAAGACTACTCTCCGAAGAGGCGCGCCTGGGAAGCGGCAGTCGCAGCCGCGGCTGACGGCTTCCTCCGAGCAATGCCTACTACTCCCAGAACCGAAAGCTCGGTCAATGCCATTCGCGGGATGAAGATCCTGTCGGTTGAAGAGCTGAGGTCGGGCGGGGTGATCTGAACGCCGTTATCGAGCAAACTCAGCAGATCATTGGGCACGACTCCTTCGATGGTTTCGCCGTCGAAGAATCTCAGTTTTACCCACAACCCATCCAATTTGGGGCGGCTCAAAAAGACCTTGCGTTCCGGCTCGAAGTCGTCTGAAAACTCCCGTACAAAATAAATCGAGCGGATTTTTGCAAGGGGTAGCTCGACGTGGGTGCCTTCCTGGTTCAGTAGATCGACTGGGTCGGTTCGTCCCAGACCGGTTGGGTTCAGGTATCCGCGCAGGGGTTTCTTATCCGAGAGGACGACAATGACTTTCTTGTGGGTCGAAGCTGGGGTTCGAATTTTCAAAAATCCGTCCCTGTGCGTCCAAAAATTGTCAAGATTTGCCGGAATTTGCCAATCAGCAAAATGTATGTTATGTTAAGCCCGTTTTCCTGTCAACTCATTGTTTTTGTTGGAGTTAGGGGTCCGGAGTGGTGCCCGTTGACCGATAAAAAGCACATCCTAAAGTCGGCTTCCATCATTACTCTGGTCACTATCGTCAGCCGGATTCTCGGCTACGTCCGGGACCAGCGCATCACCCTCCTCCTCGGCACCACCCTCTCCGCAGACGCCTACGTCCTCGCATACCGCATCCCGAACCTCTTCCGCCGCCTGGTGGCGGAGGGCTCGATGACCGCCTCGTTCATCCCCGTATTCACATCTTACATGCGGGAAAGGTCCAAAGAGGAACTCTGGGATTTCGCCAACAAGCTTTTCTGGACGCTGGCGCTGGTCGTGGCCGTCATTACCATCTTGGGAATGGTTTTCTCACCGGCCGTGGTCGACGTCTTTGCCGGGGCAAACGCCTCTCGAGCGGAGGCGGTGGACCTCAACCGTATCATCTTCCCCTACCTTTTCTTCATTGCGCTGGCTGCCCTCGCCATGGGGATCCTCAACTGCTTCCACATCTTCGGCCTCCCCGCAGCTACGCCCGTCCTCCTGAACGTTGCCATGATTCTGTTCTCGATCGGGCTGGTTTCGCGATACTTCAAGAGTCCAGCCACGTCTCTCGCTGTGGGCGTTCTGGTAGGTGGCGTACTCCAGTTCCTGATTCAGGTCCCCAGCCTCGTCCAGAAAGGCATGAAGTTCAAGTTCGGAGTCTCATTTACTCACCCGGCGATTAGAGATGTCGCCCGCCTAATGATTCCCCGGCTCTTCGGCATCGGCATCGGACAAATCAACTTGCTGATTGACACGAAGTTTGCTACTGCAGCGCGCATGCCGCACGGCAGCCTCGCCGCCCTTTACGTCGCGGACCGCGTCATGGAATTGGTGCTTGGCGGATACGCCATCGCCGTGGCGACTGCGATTCTGCCGATGATGTCTCATCAGGCCGCGGCAAAGGACTACGAATCCCTGAAGAAAACTTTGTCTTTCTCCATCCGAATCGTGGCTTTCATCACAATTCCCGCCGCGCTGGGACTGATGATTCTGCGCGAGCCCATCATCCGCGTGCTCTTCCAGCACGGCCAATTCGTGGCCGAATCCACCCGCCTGACGGCGCGCGCGCTGCTCTACTATGCGATCGGGCTTCCCGCTCTCGCCACCGTAAAGTTAGTCGTTCCCGCGTTTTATTCCACGCGCGACACGAAAACGCCCGTCATCGTTGCAACGATCTCGCTGATCCTAAACATTGTTCTCAACATCATTTTCTTACAGTTCTTCTTCAAGCGCTTCCAGAACGGCGGCCCGGCCCTGGCCACGGCCCTCGCCACTTTCTTTGACTTTTTCGCATTGCTCATCATTTTCCGTTTACGTTACGGCTCGATGGGCACGCTGCAAATCCTGCGTTCCTTCGGGAAGGTTTCGCTCTGCGCCAGCATCATGGGCGTCGCTTGTTGGTTCGGGAATT
>Ga0075017_100003048_pt1 | contig 10537 bp, 12 predicted proteins | sample AleBraG_ABR_2012_FD_71475 | JGI IMG/M metagenome (GOLD analysis project Ga0075017, IMG submission 71475) | Freshwater sediment microbial communities in response to fracking from Pennsylvania, USA - Alex Branch Run_MetaG_ABR_2012 | ecosystem: Environmental > Aquatic > Freshwater > Creek >... | reverse complement strand
TGTTCAACGCGTGGTACCGCGCTTCGGGCGCGCCGGCACCGGGTGCCTTCGTCGGCAGCGTCTTCTGTCCGTCGGTCACGACCCCCGCCCTGGCCCGACACTTCGGAGTCCGCTACGTCATCGAGCCCGCCAGCGCGTCGACGCCGGCGGGCTTCGTCTTCGTCCAACGACTCGGCGACGAACAACTCGACCTGGTGCCCGGCACCGGCGTGGTCACGACCGAATCCCCCACCGACGCCCCCGACGGTCCCGCGGCGACGCCCGTGCGCGTCCACTGGACGACGAACTCGTCGATGACCCTCGCCACGTCGGCCGAGCGTGCGACGGTGCTCTACGTCCACGAACAGGCCGCCAAGGGCTGGCACGTGGCGATCGACGGCCGACCGGCGCCGTTCAGCGTCTACGACCACACGATGATGCTGGTCAACGTCCCGGCCGGTCGCCATGAGGTCTCCCTCACCTATCGCCCCGCGTCGTTCGTGAAGGGACTCGCGTTGGCGCTGATCACCGCTGTCGCGCTGCTCGTCTGGCTGCTCGTGGATCACCGGCGTCGAGGTCGACCGGGCACCACCACGAGCGAGGAGTCGTTCGAACTAACCGCCTGACCCGTGCGCACTCCCGCTCACGCGGCGCGGTGGTCACTTCCGAGACCGCCGTGACCGGGTCCCCCACCGTCGACGTCAACTTGGCGAAACCACGACACGGACGAAGGGTGGCGCAGGCGACTGCCGACACGTTCGCGTCGTTCCTCGCCGACGCGGACCAGGTCCGCGGTGAACGCGCAGAACTCCTCGGTCGCGACGGTGGACGCCATCGGGGCGACGGGAACGACCGGCCGCGGCGCCAACGCCGTCGCCTCACCATCATCGAATCCGAAGACCGCCGCTATGGCGAATCTGGCCATAGCCAGAAGATAACGACTTCGGTGCTCGATGAGGTCGACCGTTCACACAATTCTCCATTCTTCCTCGTCACAAGGGCCAAGTCGATGACCTGGCCGCGCTAATCAGGCACAACGGAGCGAAAGACGACGGTGACGTAGGGGACGTCGATCACCGAGCGGCCGGCGGTGTCCGGATGCTCGTCCAGCCCTCGGCGCACACGCGCGACCACCTCGGCGACGTCGTCACGTAGTCGGACGTAGCTGAAGGTCCCCACGAGCTGCTCGAGTTCGTCCGGGGTCATCGAGATCGGATTGGCGAACTCGCGTCGTTGCACGTTCGGAAAGTGTTCCACCATCGATTCGGCGACCTCGTCCTGGTTGGCCTGGCTCCAGTCGGCTCCCCCGACGACGCGCCCGAGCTCGCGGAACCACGCGACGCGGTCGTCACGCAGGTTGGCCAACACGCCGACGACGCCACCGGGGCGAACGATTCGCCGGAGCTGCGCCGCCGCACGAACGGGGTCGAACCAGTGGAACGCCTGCCCGACGGTCACCGCGTCGACACTGTCATCGTCGAGATCGATCTGCTCGGCGCTCGATCGCACCAGTCGCACGCGCGTGCTCGTGCGCCCCAGGCGCTCGAGCATCCGATCGTCCGGGTCGACCGCGACGACGTCCAATCCGCGTTCGACGAGTCGTCGGGTCAAGATACCGGTTCCGGCGCCGACGTCGGCGACCTCGAGGACCGGTCGAAGGGCACCGCTGAACAGCCAGTCGAGCGCGCCGGACGGGTAGCTCGGACGGTACGCGTCGTAGGCGTCGGCGCTTTCGCCGAATGACAGCTTCCTCGACTCGAACGACGGTCGTGACACGTGCCGAGCGTACGCGCCCGTGCGTCGGGCCCGCGCGACGGTGGCAGCGGTGACTACGGCAAGGTGTCGTCGGCGATCGCCGCGTCGACCGACATCGCGATGGCGGCGTAGAGCGCGATTCCGGTGACCATCGCCTGCTCGTCGAGGACCATCTTGTTGGAGTGGATCGATTCGACGTCGGCGAGTGCGACGTCGGGCGGCTGAGTGCCCAAGAGCGCCATCGCCCCGGGTACGACCTCCAGGACGTAGCTGAAGTCCTCCGCCCCCATGGCGGGATGCTCAGGGACGACGACCATCGCGGGACCCACTAAGCGGGTCGCGACGTCGATGACCAGTTCGGTGGCGGATTGGTCGTTCACCGTGACGGGGAAGCCCGCCTCGATGGAGACGATGACGTTGAGGCCGTGCGCAACGCCGATCCCGGTGGCGACGCGTTCGACCTGCTCGTGGACGAACGTGCGGGTCGCCGCCGACAGGGTCCGGATCGTGCCTTCGATGTGCACGATCTCTGGGATGACGTTGTTCGTCGTGCCTGACGCAATCTTGCCGATGGTGACGACCGCGGGGTCGAAGACGTCCACTCGACGGGTGATCATTGTCTGGAGTGCGATGACGATCTCGCAGGCGGCGGGGATCGGGTCGAGGGCGTTGTGCGGCATCGACGCGTGACCACCGCGTCCGACGACTCGAATCTCGAACGTGTCCGCCGACGCCAATATCGGACCCGATCTCGTCGCGATCATCCCCGACGGCATGCCGGGGAACTGGTGAAGCGCGAACGCCATGTCGATCGGACCAACGTCGTCGACGAGGCCCTCGTCCAACATCACCTTCGCGCCGTGGAACCCCTCCTCGCCGGGCTGGAACATGAAGACGACCTTGCCCGTCAACTGGTGGCGAACTGAGGCGAGGACCCTGACCGCGCCCGCCAACATCGCGACGTGCGCGTCGTGACCGCACGCGTGCGCCGCGCCGGGCACCTCGCTGGCGAAGCTGAGACCGGTCTCTTCGGTCATGGGGAGCGCGTCCATATCCGCTCGTAACAAGACCGTTGGCCCCGGACGGCCCGTCTCGAGGACCACGACGACGCTCGTCAGGGCGGTGCCCGTTCGAACGATGACGTCCGACGACGCCAGCCACTCGAGAATCGCCGTCTGGGTCAGGGGAAGGTCGAGCCCCAGCTCCGGACGCCGATGAATGCGTCGACGAAGCTCAATGGCGTCATCGAGGACGGAGCGCGCGGCGTCCACCAGGCCCTCGAAGGTTTCCATGGGTCAAGGTATAGCCCACGGGGCGCCGCGCGCGCAGGGCCGTTCCGCTGGTCAAGAACCGAAGGGCGGCCTGCGACGACTACGCGCGCGCCCACGTCCAACGACGTGTCCGCCCCCGCCGTTGGTCTAGGCGTTCCACTGTCGGAAGGCGGTGACGACGGGACTCAGGACGATCCGGATCAACTTCTTCAACGTCGGGAACCTGCCCACGGCCCTCGCGAGGCGATCGACCATCTGGTACGAGATCCGCGAACGCGTCGCGTTGAGTTCGATGTCCAATAGGTTCGCGCGGTGGCGCTCGGTGTCGAGCGCGGCCTGCAGTCCGAGGTACGACGCATCGACTTCACTGATCCTGCGCCGAAGGTTGTCGGCCTCCTCCGAGATTCGAGTGATCAGCTCAGACTGGAAGGCGACCTCGCGTTCGAGGAGCAGCGCGTCGGACAATTGGTCGTAGAGTCGTCGGACTTCATCACCCAACTCGTCTTCGATCTCGTGGTACTTGACCTCGAGACTTCGTGCGTACTCGCTCGAGCGCTCGATGATGTCGTCGCGCTCGATCGAATCGCGCATGAATCGTCCGGTCGGCGACACGTCGACCACGTGCTCGTCGGGCGACACCACCATGACCCACTGCTGGACCGTGGCGTCGCCTTCGGATCCGAGGGCCGCGACCAGGTCGGCGTCGATCCCCTCGGCGTCGGGTCCGACGCTGCCGTCACGGCGAACCTCGAAGCGTTCGAGGATGTGCAGCCCCGCCCCTTCGATGAGTCCTTGGACCCCGGTCCAGTCGAAGAACCGTAGGTGCGTGCGGTCGAGCAGACCGTCGTCGGCGTACGGGAACGTTCCCTTCAACAGTGCCAATCGGACGTCGAGGTGCGTGACGTTCGGCAAGCTGATGATGAACTCACCGCCGGGACGCAGGTGCTTGGCCAAGGAACTCAGCAATTGTCCGGGGAAACGAAGATGTTCGAGCACGTCCAGGGTGACGATCTGATCGAACGTCCGACCCTCGAGGACGTCGAGTGCATTCGGATCCTCGAGGTCGACGAGTTCGGCGTCACACCCAGCCGCCACCATCGACGCCACGTTCGAATCCGAGTGATCGAGGCCCAGTACCGAACAGCCGAGCGTGAGTGCCATCGATGCGAACACGCCGGGGCCGCAGCCCACGTCGAGGATCGACGAGTTGGGTCGCACGAGTCCCACCGCCACTTCGTGCGTGTTGTACGGAGAGTCCTTAGGCATCTGTCTCCTTCGCTCGTGACGCGGTGACGGTCGTAGCGAGGATACCGCGCCACTGCTCCGTCGGATCGTTGCGGTGAGCACGGCACACCGTAGCCAGGGCGTTGGTCATCGCCAACCACTCGCGCTCGTCACCGGCCACGCGCGCCAGCGCGTCGGCGAACGCCACCGGATCGTCCTCGCACACGGTTCCCACGCCCCACTGAGGGGCGAGACCCTCCAGACCGATCGTCGTGCCCACCACCGGAACACCCCGGGCCAGCGAATCGACGACTTTCAGTTTCACGCCCGCGCCGTAGCGGATCGGGGCGATGGTGGCCCGCGCGCGGCCGAGGTAGTCCTCGAAGTCGACGATCTCGCCGACGAAGCGGACGTTGGCTGGCGCCATGGCCACGAGCTCGTCGGGCGGATTGTTGCCGGTGACGTCGATCACCAGCTCCGGCGCGATTCGCTGAAGGTGCGGATTGATCTCTTGCAGGAACCAGCGAAGGCCGTCACCGTTGGGACTGTCGGCACCGGCGAGCCAACCGGCGATGTAGACGATGTGGCGCCGATCGATGAACGACCGCGGACCGACGATGCACGCGGGTGGAAAGGGATCGACCACGTGGACGTCACCGGCCCCGTTGGCGCGGAACCACTCGGCCTCGGACTCCGAGATCGTGACCACCGTCGTGGCGGTGCTGGCGGCGAGCTGTTCCACGCGCAGCATCTCCTCGAGCGCCTCTTCGATCGGACCACGGCGACTCGCCCTCGTGACGAGCGCCAGTTGGGTCTCGAGACGTGCGGAAAACCGCGCCTCGGCGTCGTACAGCAGCGGCACCTCGGGCCACTTGCTGCGGAAGTCGATCGCGGCCTCGAGATTGTGCGGACGAGAGACGAGAACGGCGGTCGGCGCCTCGGCGTAGTTGGACTGTCGGTAGCCGTCAAACATCACGACGCCCTTGTGGCGCAGTTCGTAGTCGACACCGAAGCGGTCGTCGTGCACCGCGAGTCGGACGTGGATGCCCAGTTCGACGAGGCTGCGCACGAGGTCGAGCGCCCGGGGGAATCCCGAACCCGACGCGGACCGTGGAGCGAAGTCGTCGAAGTAGACGACGTTGGGAAGATTACGAGGCAGTCCCGCGGGCAGCGGTGACGGCACCGTGCGCCAGACGCTCTTGAAGTGGTCGTCCGCCATCGCGAAGATCACCTGTTTGTGGATCGACGGCGTCGACGCCGATTCGTGGTGCGTGATGATCGACGCCGCCGTCGCAACGACGCTTCGACCGGCCCCCCAGATCCTCAAGCACAGGTCGACGTCCTCGAAGTACGCGGGATAGAAGTCGGTGTCGAATCCGCCGAGCTCGTCGAAGAGCCCGGACTCGATCATGAGTGAACAGCCCGACGCGTAGGCGACCTCGCGCGGCGGCAACACCTTCGCCTCGTCCAGCGAGAGACCTCGATCCAGCGGTGATGGATTGAGGTCGTGGAGGTGACTGCCGAACTCGAGGACACGATCGTCCTCGTCGACGACGAGACTCGCCACGGCGCCCGCCTCGGGGTGCGTGCGGGCCACGTGCAACAGCCCGTCGAGCCACCCGTCGTTGACGAACGCATCGTCGTTCAAGAACAACACGTACCGGCCCGTCGCCACGCTCGCCCCGAGGTTGCAGCCTCCGGCGAAACCGCGATTGGAGCGAGACTCGACCACGTGGATGCCCCGACGCTCGTGAACGACCTCCTTCACCGGCGCGGTCGCGCCGTTCAAGACGACGATCACCTCGTAGGTGGCCGCGGTCTTGTGTGAATGCAGGGCCGCGAGGCAACGATCGAGTTCACGGGTCGTCCGGTAGGCGAGGACCACGACCGAGACGTCCGGACGTCGCGCGTCCGAGTCGTCCGGTGTCGCGAAGGAAGTCGACTCAGCCATCGGTGACGCACTCAGTGGTGGTGAGGTCGTGGACGCGCGCAGGTATGAAGCGAATTGTAGTTGCCGACGTGGGTCGAACGGATGTCCCCACCGGTACCGACCAGATGCCGACCCTTCAGCGGCGCCACGTCACGTGCACCAACCGATCGCGGCGCTCGCCAACCCATCCCTCCCACTCGAAGCCGTCGAAGACGCCAACGCCGCCCTCGAGGAGGCGTCGGGCCAAGACGCCCTTCACCGCTTTGGCCTCGTGTCCGACCGCGCGCGAACCAGCGGCGTCGTGAAAGACGACGCAGTAGACCTCGCCGCCACGTCGCAGCACGTCCAGGTCGATCGCCGCCTCGTGTTCCTTGGGCAGGAGGTTCACCACGGCCCGACCCCCGAGATGGTGCGCCAACACCGATCCGAGGTGTGGGCGCCAGAACCTCGCCACCTGGCCCAGTGGTGCCAGCGTCACGTTCATCTTGAGTCGATAGTCGCCGATCGGGTCGTTCGCGGTCGTCACGCCGTACACCCCCGACGGCACCAGCACCCGTTCGAGTTGATCCTCGGCCAGCGTCGAAGGGTCCACGTGACCCCACACGACGCCAACGTAACGTTGCCACGCGGGCATCAGGTCGGCCCGACCGCGTAGATGAGCTGACGTCGCTGCTACGGCGCGCTCCAACAACTCACCACGAACGTTGAACGTCCGTTCGAGCCGCCCTTCCGACGCCGCCGACAGCAGCGTGCGCAGGGCGCCACGTATCTCCTTCCTCGCCCGCGCCAACGACGCGTCGAAGGTCCCGTCGGGCGACCGACGATCGCCACCGAAGGCCTTGGCCTCCGAGGGTGGCAGCAGCAAGAAGGGACCGGTGGACACGAAGGCCCACCGTATCGCGACGGACTACGCGGCCTTGACGACCTCCTTGGAGAAGCCGAGTGAGCGAAGGAAGTTTCGCACCCTCACCACCTGGTCCTCCGTGAGGTCTCGCGTCCGAGTCGATCCGAACGAGATCGTCTCGCCGTCGACCGTCACCGCCCAGTTGCCGCGATGCGTCTCGTGGACCTCACCGAATCGACCCAGCAACGAACAGACGTCGTGCCACTGTATGTTGCGACACAACGGGTGACTGAACAACTTCTGTGCGGTGACTCGGTGGTGGTGATCCAACTTGATCGACATGCTCAACCCCCTCGCAAGGACCGAGGTCTTCAGTCCTCACAAGAACTCTCCCCCCTTTAGGGACCAATGTCAAGGGTTGCCACGATTTCCACGTGCTCGGTCATCGGAAACAAGTCGAAAACCCGCAAATCTCCCAACTGGTATCCGGCGACGAGGAACAGTTTGAGGTCCCTCGCGAACGTCGCCGCGTCACACGAGACGTAGGTGATCCGTCGAGGCGCGCGCCTGACCATAGCGTCGACGACGCCCTTGGCCAAGCCGTTGCGCGGCGGGTCGAGGACGACGACATCTCCGGGCGCCACCGAGTCGTTGACGGCGCGCGGCGCGACGGCCCACTCCCGGACCCTTAGCTGACGAAGGCCGTCGCCGTTCTGGCGAGCGTCACGAACCGCGTAGGGGGAGATCTCGACGGCGCTGACCTTGCCACCCGGACCGACCAGCTTGGCCAAGGGGACCGCGAAGAGGCCCACGCCGCTGAACAGGTCGGTCACGTGGTCGCCCGCCACGACCTGCGCCGAGGCGAGCACTGCCTCGAGGAGCACCGACGGCGCGTTACGGTGCGACTGCCAGAACGAGCGCGGCCCCACCGAATAGACGTGACCACCGACCTCGACGCGCGATTGGGTCGACGGTTCGAGGGGCTCCCCGGCGAGCGAGCAGATCTCGTGAATCGTGCCGCGATGCGTCTCGCGCCGAGCGACCGCGAAGGCGGGGCCAGTGCCGATCGCGCGCAACTCCACCTCCTCGGCGCCGATCCACGACGTGGTAAACGCCTCGGCGAAGGCCTCGGCACCGATCCAGCATCGCTCGATGGCGACCAGTTCATGCGACCGGGCGCCACGAAGGCACAGTCGTCCCTCGTCATCGACCCCACAGCGCAGGCGGGTTCGTGACCCGTGCGCGCCCGAGGGTGCATTGGTCACGGTGACGTCCACGTCGATACCCGCGATCCGTCGCAGGTGCTCGGCCACGACCGAGGCCTTCCATCGCGCTTGGCCGGGCGGCGAAGCGTGTTGTAGGTCGCAGCCGCCGCAGCCGCCGGGACGGGCGTACTCGCACGGCTCGACGACCCGGTCCGGGCTCTTCTCTATGACGTGGACCGCGTCGCCGCGACAGAACTTCGAGGTTACCTCCGTGATCTGGACGCGCACGAGCTCACCGGGCAGGCCGTGGCGCACGAAGATGACGCGACCATCGCCGAGGCGCCCGACCCCACCACCGGTCGCGGGGCGTTCGATGCGAACGTCGTCCTCGACCTGGCCAATCGCCTCGCTACTCACTGTCGCAGCCTACTCAGCACCCCCGCCGACTCAGCGGGGGCGACCGGTCGCTCGACGCTCACAGACCGACGTACGACAGGAACAAGCCGACCAGCTCGTGGGCGCGTCCCCGGGCGGCCGGCGTCTCGTTCGCCGTCCGTTCGACGAGGGCCTCGATGTCCACGCCGAACTCGCGGGCCTCTTCGTCACCTCCAGCGAACCAGTCGAGCAGCTGCAGGTGGTCGATCTCGGGATGGAACTGTACCCCGACGTGCCGACCGACGGCGAAGGCCTGCACCGCGCGAGGTGACGTCGCCCACAGAGCCGCCTTGTCGGGCAGGATGCAGTGGTCGAAGTGGAATTCGAACCACGGGCCCGACGAGAGTCCCGAGCCGTTCACGGCCTCGACGTCGTACCAACCGATCTCGGGGGCGGCCGACGGTTCGACGCGCCCTCCGTGGTAGAGACAGAGGGCCTGGGCCCCGAAACAGATGCCCAGGACGGCGATCGATCGTCGCTCGGCCTCGGCGATGAGTTCCAGCTCGCGCCCGAACCACGCTTCCCCCACCTCCTGGTCGTAGACGGCGCTCTTGGACCCGAGGATCACGAGGACGTCGTAGCCCTCGAGCGACGGGCTCGGATGGTCGGCGTTCATCATCCGTAGGTCGATTTCGTACCCGCGCGCCTCGAACGCCTCGCCGATCAATCCGCAGTGGTCTTCGAGGTGGTGGCGTAGCACCAAGGCGCGCGACGTCACTTCATCATCCTCACGTAGGCGTCCCAGTTGGCCAACGGCACCGCTCCGTAGTCGCCGTCGACGGCGCGCACGAGGTTGTCGACGTTGAACTGCAGGGTGGCGCGCGACTTCGCTTCGAGGTCGTCCACCCCGTCGGACTCGACGAACTTCTGATCGACCTGCTGGATGACGAAGTCGAAGCCCACGGTGACGCCACCGCAGTTGTTCCACGTTCTCTTGAGCTCGGTCAGACCGCGAATCCCGTGACTGGCTGATTCGGTCGCGACGACGGCGTTCATCGGCTTTCCCACCATGCAGTTGCGCGGCAGTATCGGTCGGCTGGCCCAGTCCAAGGCGTTCTTCACCACGCCCGGCATCGCGAAGTTGTACTCGGGCGAGACCCAGAACACGCCGTTCGCCATCGCAATGGCGTCTCGAAGCCCGTTGACCGCACCCGGCGTCTGCTCGCCGCGGAGATCCGCGTTGAAGACCGGTACGCCGGCGAGGTCGAAGCGAGCAGCCTCGTAGCCCTCGGGCAGCATCCGCTCGGCGATGTGCGACACCCGACGGTTGATCGAGTCGGCGCGCAACGAACCCACGAGGAAGAGGATGGATTTCATGTGGTGCAGCCTACGGTGCGCGCCGAGCTCATCCGCCCGGGAGCGACCACCCCATGCCCTCGGCGACCTCCTTGCACGTGGGGCACAGTGGATACTTCTGCGGGTCGCGTCCCGGCACCCACACCTTGCCGCACAGGGCCCGAACGGGCGTCGCGTTGATCATGCCCGCCACGACCGAATTCTCCAGCGCCACGAACTCCCCGTCCTTCGGCGTGTAGCCCTCGAGCACGATGTGGGTGAAACGTTCGTGGTCGCCGTCGTCGAGGGTCGGCGTCGTGGTGACGTGTAGTTCGGTGTCCATCTGCGAGCTCACCCTTCAAACGATACCGACCTGAGTAAGGTCACAGTGCCATGAAGCGCCGACGCCGCCCGCCGACACCTTCACGTCCCCTCGGACGTGTGACCTCGCACTTCACCCGCGAGGGGACCGCCAAGAAGGCGTACCGGACGCGGGCCGAGGCGCAAAGTGCCGCGCAACTGGCCTGGACGTTGAATCGCGCGGACCTCGACGCGTACCGGTGCGAGCACTGTCACCAGTGGCACATTGGCAAGCGGTTCCGCGGCGATTAGCACCACC
>Ga0075017_100003047_pt1 | contig 10538 bp, 9 predicted proteins | sample AleBraG_ABR_2012_FD_71475 | JGI IMG/M metagenome (GOLD analysis project Ga0075017, IMG submission 71475) | Freshwater sediment microbial communities in response to fracking from Pennsylvania, USA - Alex Branch Run_MetaG_ABR_2012 | ecosystem: Environmental > Aquatic > Freshwater > Creek >... | reverse complement strand
TTCGGCAAGCCGACGTTCGGCGATAGTCATGCGGCGCTCGGCTTCAGCGGCAGCACCGGTGTTGCGGGCGCGGACGACGGCGGGCTTCTCCGTCGGCGTGCGAAGCCTGCCGGCGCCGAGGTAGAGCGGCACGGCGCCCAGTCGCTCGGGGTCGAGGCCTGAGAAGCGGTGTCCTTCGCCGAAGAACTTCGTCTTGGCCAGCACCTGGAGCGTCGGGTGCGTGAACATGAACACGACCAGGAGGTCTGCCAACGCGGTGAGGCCAAGGGTGAAGGCGAAGCCGCGGACGTTTCCAACAGCGACGAAATACAACACCAAGGCAGCGAGCAGGTTGACGGCCTTGGAGGCAAGGACCGTCCTCTTGGCGCGCCTCCAACCGTTCGCGACGGCGGACACGAGGCCCTTGCCCTCACGAAGTTCGTCACGGATGCGTTCGAAGTACACGATGAAGGAGTCCGCTGTTTGGCCGATAGCCACGATGAGACCTGCCACACCGGCCAAGGACAGCCGGTAGTTCTCAGTCCACCCAAGGATCGCGATCGCGAGGTAGGTGAGTCCACCGGCCACCACGAGGGAGAGGATCGTGACGAAGCCCAGGGCCCGGTACTGGAACAGCGAATAGACCACCACAAGCAGGAGCCCGATCACACCGGCCAACAGGCCAAGGCGCAACTGCTCGCCACCGAGGGTTGCGGAAATCTGCTCTTCGGACTGGATATCGAAGCTGATGGGCAACGCGCCGTAGCGAAGCTGGTCCGACAATGCCTGCGCGGACGCCTGCGTGAAGTTGCCGGTGATCTGCGGCTTGCCATCGGTGATCACGGCGAGGGCACGCGGTGCGGAAATGACCTGGTCATCCAGGACGATGGCGAACTGGGCCTTGGGGTCGTTGCCGCCCTGGGCCTGCGATGCCACGTAGAACTGGTTGAGCCGCTGCGTCACGTCCTTGAAGGTCTTGGTGGCGTTCGCGTCGAACGTGATCGTCACGCCCCATGCATTGGTCACCGAGCCCTGTGCGCCCTGGACGGGGTCGAAGGAGGACGACACGATGTCCTGGCCCTTCACCTCAACCGGGCCAAGGATGTACTTGACGGCGGGAGTCGTGGCCGTTGCCGGCTCGCAGGTCACCAGAGGCTTGGCCGGATCCGACCGCGGCTGCTTGTCCTGCGCAGGATTGGCGCAGTCCAGGGCTTCGAAGGCTTTGTAGACGTCCGCCGTGACCCAGTTGCTGTCGCTGGCGTTGGTTGGCGCAGCCGTTGGCTTGGGCAGGCTGGCATCAGGCGTCCGCGATGCCACCGGAACGGGAGCAGGATCGCCGGTGGTGATCACCGGTCGGAAGTTCATGTCGGCAGATGCCTGGATCAAGGCACGGGTTTCCGAACTTGGCGTCCCGGGAAGGCTCACCACGACGTTACGGCCGGACTGCGTGGTGATTTCCGCTTCGGCAACGCCGGAGCTGTCAACGCGCTGGCGGATAATCGCAACGGCTTGGTTCAACTGTTCTTCGTTGATGCCGGTGGATCCTTCGACCTTGGGCGCGAGGATCATTTGCGTGCCGCCCTCGAGGTCAAGCGCAAGCTTGGGTGCCCAGCTTGCGTGACCGGTGATGACGCCGCCCCCGAGGACTGCTGTCAGTACAGCGAATATTGCGACAAGCCAGATCAGCACCCTGCGGGCTGCATTTTTGTGGCCGGTTCGTGCCATGTTCGATCTTCCTGTTGATGACGGAACAGCCGCCGACGTGCACTTGTGAGCGCAGGCCGGCGGCGATTCATTGCCGTAGAGCTATTCCCGCTTGTAGAGCGGGTACGGGCTAGCTGTCCTTCTTGCCCTCGTCGTTGAGGCGCCTGAGGGTTTCCTCCGGGGTTTCCGCTGATGCCGACGCCTCGGCATCAGCGGCCGTCAGCGACGACGCGTCGTCCGGGACGTCAACCGGTGTTTCCTCGACAGGCTCAACGATTTTGGTAACGGCCTGGCGGTGCACCGTGGCGAGGTTGCCCGGTGACAGCTCAAGGACAACCTTGTTCTCAGCGTCGTCCATCGCGACAATTCGGCCGAACAGGCCGAAACTGGTCATGACCTCAACGCCGGGGGCGAACTGGGATTGCAGCTTGGCCTGCTGTTGCTGCGTCTTCTTGTTGCGGCGGAACATCATGAAGATGAAGACGCCGAGCATGGCAAACAGCAGGATTGTCATTGGATCCACAGGGAAGTTCCGTTCTTTACTTACGTTTTTGGTTTCACGGCCATGTCTGCCCGGTGGATCCGGCGGCCGTGGAGCTTTCGCCCGCGTGGCCGCACAATGCTCCGACGGGCGGGCACAGAACCAAGGACTCGAACGTGCCGAGTGTCATACCAGTCTAGAGGGTTAAGCTGAATGGATCGTGCTATCGGCCGGTGTCGATGCTTTCAGCGCCGTTTTCGCTGTCCTCGAACAGGGCGAGGGGATCCTGCCCGAACACTCCTGCCGGCACCGCATATCCAAGGTGCGTCCATGCTGACGCCATGGCGATCCGGCCGCGCGGCGTCCGGCCCAATAGGCCTTCGCGCACCAGGTACGGCTCAGCGACCGTTTCCACAGTCTCCGGCTCTTCCCCGACGGCGATTGCAAGGGTGGAGAGCCCCACGGGACCACCGTTGAACTTGAGGATCAGCGCTTCCAGCACGGCACGGTCCAAGCGGTCCAATCCACGCTGGTCCACCTCGTACATGTCCAACGCCGCGGAGGCTGCACGCGCATCGATCTGTTCGATGCCGTGAACCAAAGCCCAGTCCCGGACGCGGCGCAGCAGCCGGTTGGCGATGCGCGGAGTTCCGCGGGAACGGCCCGCGATCTCGCTGAAGCCGGCGGAATTGACCTTGAGATCTAGCAGTCCGGCCGAGCGGCGCAGCACCAGTTCGAGCTCCGCCACGGAATAGAACTCCAGATGCCCTGTGAAACCAAAGCGGTCACGCAGCGGTCCAGGCAGCAATCCGGCCCTCGTGGTGGCCCCGACGAGGGTGAAGGGCGGCAACTCAAGGGGAATGGCAGTGGCGCCGGCGCCCTTGCCCACCACGATGTCCACCCGGAAGTCCTCCATGGCCATGTAGAGCATTTCCTCTGCGGGCCGGGACATCCGGTGGATTTCATCGAGGAAGAGGACTTCACCCTCCGAAAGCGAAGAGAGGATGGCCGCGAGGTCTCCGGCGTGCTGGATGGCCGGTCCGCTGCTGATACGCAAGGGAGCGTTCATCTCGGCGGCGATAATCATGGAGAGCGTGGTCTTCCCGAGCCCCGGAGGGCCCGACAGCAGGACGTGGTCCGCGCTGCGGCCGCGCATCCTCGAGGCTTCCAGCACGAGCGAGAGTTGCTTGCGGACGCGGTGCTGGCCCACGAAGTCGTGGAGGTTCTTCGGGCGCAGTGCTGCCTCGATGATGCGCTCTTCGGGTTCCTCTCCCCCGGTAACGAGGGATTGCTCAGCCACGGCTGCCTACCCGGTTTCCGGCTCGGGCGCCGTCCTGCCCAAGCCAGCGAAGGGTTGCTCGCAGGATCTGGGCGACGTTGCCGGCGTCGGCGAGTTCCGGGGAATCGGCCATAGCCTTGTCGATGCTCCCGGCGGCGTCCTTTTCCGACCAGCCGAGGCTCGTCATGGCAGCTACCACCTGGGGCTTCCACACGGACTCGGCAGCGACGGCGGGGGCAGCCCCCGGAGCGGTGCCGTGGGGTATGAGCTTGCCCGCAAGCTCGAGGACGATCCGGCCGGCCACCTTCGGGCCGATGCCCGGCACCTTGGTGAATGACTTGGCGTCACCGGAGTGGGCGGCGACGCGGATCGCCTCGGGCTCATGGACGGCGAGGACTGCGAGGGCCAGCCGCGGTCCCACACCGCTCACACTGAGCAGGACATCGAAAACTTCCCGTTCGTCGTCGTTCGAGAAACCAAAGAGCGTCAGGGAGTCCTCCCGGACGATCAACGAAGTGAACAGCTTCGCTTCCTCGCCGACATGCAGGTGGCTGAGGGTTTGGGGCGTGGCGTAGACGCTCATTCCGGCGCCGTTGAGATCGATGACGGCCGTGGAGAGACTGACGTGTGCCACGGTTCCGCGGAGAAAACTGATCAAGACCCGGCTCCTGAAGTACTGCCCCGTGCATGCTGCGCTTGCATCCAACACGCGGGGGCTATCCGAACATATCTACGAATACCCTAGCAAGGGCCGCTGACAATTACCGGCCGCGGCGCGCTTTCGCTTCGGCTTCCGCCCATGCCCGCTGGGCCGGCGTGAGCGCGCTGCTCCCCGGTCCGGTGGTGGCAACGGCGGCGCCGCTCCCGGCCCGCCACGCGTGCGTGACGGCGAGGGCCAGCGCGTCCGCGGCGTCGGCCGGACGGGGCGGGGCGTCCAGGCGCAGGATCTTGGTGATGAGCTTGGTCACCGCCTCCTTGTTGGAGGTGCCGCTTCCCGTGACGGCGGCTTTGACTTCCGACGGCGTGTGAAGCGCCACCGGGATGCCGCGCCGCGCTGCCGCCGCGATGACCACCCCGGACGCTTGGGCCACGCCCATGACAGTGCTGACGTTCAACTGGGAGAAGACCCGTTCGACCGCAAGAACGTCTGGCTTGTACAGGTCCAGCCATTCGTCGATGGCCTTGGCGATGACCAGCAGGCGCTGGTCCAATGATTGTTCCGGGGAGGTTCCCACGACGCAGACGGCCACCATGGTGGCGCGCCTGTTCCGTTCGACGTCGACCACTCCGATGCCGCAACGGGTGAGGCCCGGATCGACTCCTAGTACGCGAAGAGTCAAGTCCGGGCCTCCCTGTTGGTTGTCAGGCTATGTCGCAAAAAGCACTACTCGGCTTCGAGCGCAGCCTGGACTTCCTCGCTCATGTCCGCGTTGGTGTAGACGTTCTGCACGTCGTCGAGATCCTCGAGGGCGTCGACGAGCTTCATGAACTTCTTGGCACCGTCGAGGTCAAGCGGTACCTGCATGGACGGGACGAATTCAGCTTCGTCCGTCTCGTATTCGATGCCGGCTTCCGTGAGGGCTTCGCGGATGGCCTGCAGATCGGTGGGTTCCGAGTGGATTTCCCAGTTGTCGCCGCTGTCCTTGACTTCCTCGGCGCCTGCGTCGAGCACGGCCATCAGGATGTCGTCTTCGCTGAGACCGTTCTTGGGCAGGTTGACGACGCCCTTGCGGGTGAAGAGGTAGCTCACGGAGCCGGGGTCGGCGATGGTGCCGCCGTTGCGGGAGATGGCCAGCCGGACCTCGGAGGCGGCACGGTTCTTGTTGTCCGTGAGGCACTCGATCAGGAGGGCTGAACCCTGCGGGCCGCGGGCTTCGTACATGATTTCCGTGTAGTCGACCACTTCGCCGGTGAGCCCGGCTCCGCGCTTGATGGCGCGGTCGATGTTGTCAGCGGGGACCGACGTCTTCTTGGCCTTGGTGACGGCTAGTTCCAGGCTCGGGTTGCCGGCAAGGTCCGGTCCGCCCATGCGGGCCGCGACTTCGATGTTCTTGATCAGTTTGGCGAACGACTTGGCCCGGCGGCTATCGAGGATGGCCTTCTTGTGCTTGGTCGTCGCCCATTTGGAGTGGCCTGACATGCTTTAAACTTCCCCTCTGATCATTCGAATAAACAATTCATGCACGCGCTTCTCCCCAGTCACTTCCGGGTGGAAGGAGGTGGCCAGCAACCGACCTGAGCGCACTGCAACAATTCTAGCCAACCCGTGCAAAGTGTCCGTGTGGCTGGCTTTTCCCGGTTCCACCTGGGCAAGGATTTCGACGCCCGGACCGACGCGCTCCACCCATGGTCCCCGGATGAAGACGGCATGGACGGGGTCGACGCCGGACTCGCCGGCGCTGAACTCGAGGCCCTTGAAGTCAAGGTCGGTTTCGAAAGACTCCCGCTGCCGGCCGAACGCGTTGCGGCGGACCGTGATGTCCAACCCGCCGAAAGTCTGCTGCGGATTCCCGGCGAGGTCCGTGGCGGGATCTGCGATGTCGTCTGCCAGGAGGATCATTCCGGCGCAGGACCCATAGACCGGCAGCCCGGACGCGATCTGCTTACGGATCGGATCCGCGAGTTCGAAGATGCGCGCCAGCTTGTCGATGGTGGTGGACTCGCCGCCGGGAATGATGAGGCCGTCAATGTCGTCGAGTTCCGCCGGACGCCGGATGCCGACGCCGGTGGCGCCGGCCGCTTCGACGGCGTGGATGTGCTCACGAAAATCGCCTTGTAGTGCGAGGACGCCGATGCGCAGGCCGGTGCCCACGCTTGATGACGCCTCGGAAGGGGGATTGGTCATTCGACCATCATAATGCGCCGCCGCTGCAGGCCTCGCCCCGTGGTGGCACCGCAGGCTTGCGGCACGTGGTTTATGCACCAACTGGGATATATTACAGAGCATGTTTTCGTTCACCGTTCCGCTCGGCAAGCTGGTCCGTGCTGTGTCCCGGCTTCGCGGCGGGGGTTCGGCTTTGCCGGGCCTCGTGGTCGAGAAGATCGACCCCGGCTTCATGCAGAGGACGCTCTCCTCGCTCCCCCACGGTGTGGCCGTGGTGAGCGGGACCAACGGCAAGACCACCACCACCAAAATGGTCGTGGAACTCCTGGAAAGCCAAGGCCTCAAGGTCTTCACCAACCGGACGGGCAGCAACTTCACCCGGGGAGTGGCAGCTGCGCTCCTGGGTGAGGTGGACTGGCGCGGCAGGCTGGACGCCGACGTCGCGGTGTTGGAACTCGACGAGGCCCATGCCGTGCATTTCGTGAACAAAGTGCCGCCGCGCTACTGCCTTCTCCTCAACGTCCTGCGGGACCAGCTGGACCGCTTCGGCGAAATCGACGCCACCGCGTTGCTTCTCCAGCGCATCGCCGAGCGAACTACAGGCACCGTGGTCTTGAACCGCGAGGATCCCCGGGTCGCCCGTATCGCGGCAGCCGTCAGCGGCCCCGAGGTGCTCTACTTCGGATTGGACCAATCGCTCCGCAGCACCTTCCCGAACGACGACGACATGCGGGCCGCGGCTCCGGGAACCAGCCCCCTCGGTGACGTGGCCGCCTCCCCGGAGGCCGACGTCGTACTCCGCCGGGTGGGTGCCGACGACGCCGACTTCGAGTTCGACGGAACCCGCGTCGCGACCCACATGAAGCTCCGCGGCGTCTACAACATCTTCAATGCAGCCGCCGCCTTGGTGCTCGCCAGGAGCATCACCGGGGCAAGCGGCAGGCCCGGCGATGCCGCGAAGCTCGTCAAGGCGCTCTCCGAGGTGGCTCCGGCGTTCGGCCGCGGGGAAAGCCTGACGGTGGATGGCCAGCCTCTTGAGTTGGTCCTGGTGAAGAACCCGAGTGGTTTCCGCCTGGGCCTCAAGTCCTTCCCGGCGAAGGGCTACGCGTCCATGATCGCCATCAACGACAACTACGCCGACGGCCGCGACATGTCCTGGCTCTGGGACGTTGAGTTCGACTCCCTGCGCGAGGATGGCGTCGAAGTACTCACCGGTGTCCGTGCCTACGACATGGCCCTGCGCCTGCAATACGACGAGGTCCGTTTCGGTTCAGTGAACACCGACATCCCTGCGGCCTTGGCTGAATTCATCCGGGGCTCGGCCGGCAAGCCCAAACGCGTGTTCTGCACCTACACCGCGATGTTGGCCATCCGGCGCGAACTCTCCAAAATCACCACAGTAGAGGTGGTCTCATGACCCCGGCCGAAGACACCGCCCCCCACGCCAGCAAGGGCACCATCCGGGTCCTGCAGTTGTACCCCCGTGAGATGAACATCTACGGGGACTGGGGAAACGCGCTCGTCCTGCGGCAGCGCCTGCTTTGGCACGGCTACACGCCTGAACTCCTTGAATACAACGTGGGTGACGACTTTCCCGAGGATGTCGACCTCATTGTGGGCGGCGGCGGGCAGGACAGCGGCCAGGTAGTCATCCAGGAAGATCTCCAGGCACGCGCCGAGCAACTCCGCGAGATGGCCGAGGACGGAACGCCCATGCTGGTTATTTGCGGGCTCTACCAACTCTTCGGCAAGTTTTTCAAGACGAAGAGCGGCCCTGTCATCCCGGGCATCGGCATCCTTGACGTCGAGACGGTCGGCACCGACGAACGCCTCATCGGGAATGTCACCCTCACCTCGTCCGAGTTCGGGGAAATCCTCGGCTACGAGAACCACAGCGGACAAACCTCGCTGGGCCCCGGTGTCGAGCCCCTCGGCACCGTGTCCAAAGGTGCCGGCAACAACAGCAAGGACAACCACGAGGGTGCCAGGCACCGGAATGTTGTTGCCAGCTACTTGCACGGTTCCTTGTTGCCCAAGAATCCTGCCATCGCCGATTTCCTGATCCGGACCGCCGTCGAACGCAAGTACGGTGCTTTCGTCCCCGGAACGCCCGACGACGACTTTGCCCGCCTCGCGCGCGAACATGCGGCGCGGCGGCCGCGCTAACACGAGGAAAAGCGTTGTGGGCGGGGACCTCGCATGAAAGGGTTGCTTCATGACGAACCCTCTCTTGGAGCCGAGCACCCTTCCCTTCGGATTGCCGCCCTTCGCAACGATCCAGGACAACCACTACGCCGAAGCTGTTGAAGCGGGCCTCGCTGAGCATCTGGCCGAGATCCAGTCCATCGTAGACAATCCGGAGCCTGCATCCTTCGAAAACACGGCGGTGGCGATGGAACGCTCCGGCCGGCTGCTGGAGCGTGCAGCGGCAGCCTTCTTCACCCTGGTTTCCGCCGACGCCTCCGACGCCATCCGGGAACTCGAAACCGAGCTGTCTCCCCGTTTCGCGAGCCACCAGGACGCGGTCTACCTCAATCGCGGACTGTACGAACGATTCGCAGCCGTCGACACCTCGGGCCTCGATGACGAATCCCTCAGGCTGGTCCAGGAGTACCTCCGGGAATTCCGCCAGTCGGGGATCCACCTTGATCCGGCCGACCAGGAAAAGCTCAAAAGCCTCAATGCGGAACTCTCCCGTTTGGGAACGGAGTACGGGCAACGCGTCAAGGAAGCCATGAAGGACGCCGCGCTTGTGGTGGAGGACGCCACGGAACTCGCGGGCCTCCCTGCGGACGACATTGCCAGTGCCGCCGAGGCAGCACGCGCTGCCGGGCACGAGGGGAAATACCTCCTGACCCTCATACAGCCGAGCAACCAGCCTGCTCTGGCTTCTTTGCAAAACCGCGAGCTTCGCCGTCGCCTGTATGAGGCATCCATTGCGCGAGGCAGCGACGGCGGCAGCCTGGACGTCATGGAACTGGCGAAGGCGATGGTGCGTTTGAGGGCCGAGAAGGCGGGCCTGCTCGGGTTCGGCAACTACGCCGAACTCGTCCTGGAACGCCAGACTGCCCCTGATTTCGCGGCCGTGCAGACGATGCTGAACCGCCTCGCCCCTGCCGCTGTCCGCAACGCCGACGCCGAAGCGGCTGCCTTGGCGGAGAGCGCGGGGCACCCGTTGGAAGCGTGGGACTGGGCCTACTACTCCTCGAAGGTCCGGAGGGAGCGGTATGAGGTGGACGAACAGCTGCTGCGGCCCTATTTCGAATTGGACCGGGTACTCGTGGACGGCGTGTTCTTCGCAGCTACGAGCCTCTTCGGGATGACTTTCCACGAGCGGAAAGACCTTGAGGGGTACCACCCCGACGTCCGCGTTTGGGAGGTACGGAACGAGGACGGCTCCGAGCTCGGCCTCTTCCTGGGCGACTACTACGCGCGGGACTCCAAGCGCGGCGGCGCCTGGATGAACTCGCTCGTCGAACAATCAGCACTGCTGGGGACCAAGCCGGTGGTCATCAACAACCTGAACATCTCCAAACCGCCGGCCGGAGAACCGACACTGCTCACCCTGGACGAAGTCCGCACCACGTTCCACGAGTTCGGCCATGCCCTGCACGGGCTCTTCTCCAACGTCACGTATCCGCGGTTCTCCGGAACCTCGGTCCCCCGGGACTTCGTCGAGTATCCGTCGCAGGTCAACGAGATGTGGATCATGTGGCCGGAAATCATCGGCAACTACGCGCGCCACTACGCCACCGGAGAGCCGCTCCCCCAAGACACCATTGACCGCCTCAACGAGTCCAGGCTCTGGGGCGAGGGTTTCGCCACCACCGAGTACCTCGGCGCAGCCCTCCTGGACCTGGCCTGGCATGTCCTGGACGTGGACGGTGTTCCGCAGGATGCTCAGGACTTCGAGGCCAAGGCATTGGCAGCCGCAGGCGTGGCGCACTCCCTCATACCGCCCCGGTACCGCACGGGGTATTTCCAGCACATCTTCGCCGGGGACTTCTACGCTGCCGGGTACTACTCCTACATCTGGAGTGAAGTGCTGGACGCGGAAACGGTGGACTGGTTCACGGAAAACGGCGGGCTGCTGCGCGAGAACGGCGAACGATTCCGCTCGGAGCTGCTCTCCCGTGGCAACAGCCGGGATCCGCTGGAATCCTTCCGCACGCTCCGTGGCCGCGATGCTGCCCTCGAGCCGCTCCTGAAGCGTCGCGGCCTCCAGTAGCCAGCGGGTCTACCCAACTGACTCGCAGTTGTTGTCGTTCTGG
>Ga0075017_100003046_pt1 | contig 10540 bp, 8 predicted proteins | sample AleBraG_ABR_2012_FD_71475 | JGI IMG/M metagenome (GOLD analysis project Ga0075017, IMG submission 71475) | Freshwater sediment microbial communities in response to fracking from Pennsylvania, USA - Alex Branch Run_MetaG_ABR_2012 | ecosystem: Environmental > Aquatic > Freshwater > Creek >... | reverse complement strand
GACGTCCTGGTGAACAACGCCTTCCGCTTCGACGCGTTCCAGAGCTTCGAGGATGTCGACCTGGTCCAGTGGGAGAAGATCGTCGGGACGAATGTCTTCGGCTCACTGCGGATGACCAAGGCAGCACTCCCGCACCTCAAGGCGGTTGGCGGTGGCTCGGTGGTGATGGTGGCCTCCATGGTCGCCCGACAGCCCCAGCCGCTGCAGGGCGGCTACGCCACCTCCAAAGGAGGGCTCCTGACTGCCACCCGCGTCCTGGCCTATGAGCTCGGTCACCAGAACATCCGGGTCAATGCCGTGGTGCCGGGATGGATGCAGGGGCCGAGCGTTGACATCTACCTCCAGATGACTGCCGCCCAGCGGGGCATCAGCGAGGCCGAGGTCGAAGAGGAGCTCATCGTGCCGATCCCCCTTGGTCGGATCCCAGCAGATCAGGAGGTCGCCGGCGCAGTGGTCTTCTTAGCTTCAGAGCTGTCGAGCGCCATCACGGGTCAGGCCATCGACGTGAACGGCGGAGAGCACTTCAACTGAGCTTTGCCGCGGGCCTCAGCTATCGAAGCCGAGGCCCAACGCGTCGAGGAGACGCAGCCAGGGTCCGCGACGACCGTCGTTCGAGTCGGCCCGGGCGATGGCCCGACGGGTCGCCTCGATCCCCAGGAAGCGGATCGGCTCGGGCGGGAAGGGCAGTGGGGCGCTCTGCAGCAAGCTCGTCGAGGTCGCGTCGCTCCGGATGCCGTCGAGCTGATCGATGGCGGCGTTGGCAAAGAAGCGCGAGGCAGCGACGCCGAGACCCGTGAAGCCGTTGACCGTCGCCACCGCCCCACCGTGGCTGAGGGTGCTCGACGCACAGAATCGCGTCGAGGTGTCGATGGCGCCGCCCCAGCGATGCGAGAATCCGAGCGATCCGAGCGACGGGAACATGGCATCGAAGTGAGCCTCGAGCTGGTCGAAGACGGCCGGGTCTTGGTCGTGGCGGCTGTCTACACGCTGGCCGAAGCGGTAGACGGCTTCGTAGCCACCGAAGAGGATGCGGTCGTCCGCGGTCAGCCGCAGGTAGTGGAACTGGTTCCCGGCGTCGGCGACCCCTCGACGTCTGGGCCAGCCGATGCTCTCCAGCTGGCTCAACGAGAGCGGCTCGGTCATCAGCACGTAGTCGTAGACAGGGACGACCCGGCCTGCCGTTCGTCGCACCAGAGCCGGGAAGGCGGCCGTGGCGACCACGACCTTCCGGGCACGAACCCGGCCTCCTTCGCAGATCACATCGACGCCGGCGCCGCGTCGCTCGATGCGGCTCACCGCAACTCCCTCGTGCAGTGAACCGCCGAGGGACTCGATGGCCTGTGAAAGGCCCCAGGCCAGTCGGGCCGGATCGACGAGCACCTGGCCCGATTCGTCAAGCAGGGCGGCGAGCCCCAACGGTGAGGCGAACTCCTCGCGCAGCTCGACGGCATCGAGCAAGCGGTGCTCGACGCCAGCCGATCCAAGCGCGGCGGCCTCGTCTTCGAGGTCTCTGACCTGCCAGGGAGCAGTGGCGATGTCGAGCTGTCCGGTCGCCTCGAGCCCGCAGTCGATCTCATATCGCTTGATCGAGTCGATGATGGCGCCGAGGTTGTCCATCCCCAACTGACGCAGCAGGGGCATCTCCTCCGGCCAGCGCTCGCGACCATTGGCGTCGCCGTGGGTCAGCGACGCGGCGCAGAAGCCACCGTTGCGACCCGACGCGCTCGATGCCAGTCGATCTTGCTCCAGGACTACAACTGAGCGTCCCGGCTCACGCTCCTTCGCCCGCAGGGCGGTCCACAGACCGGTGAAGCCCCCACCCACGACGACCAGGTCGGCGTCGAGATCGGCGGAGATTCTGGCCCGAGGCTCGGGTCGGCCCGCTTGGTCCAGCCAGAACGACGTCGCCGCGGCGTCGACCCAGCGCCTCGACTCCCTCATCGACGGTCGAGATCCTTCACCGACCAGAAGCCCTCGACCGGGCTCGTCGAACCAGCGGCATAGCGGGCCAGACGGGCACGCGCGTCGTCGTCGAGGACGTCGATCACGTCGATGGTTGCGCTGGGACCAGCCGCTCGCAACACAGCGTCCGACTCACTCCTGGGCTCCGGCAGCTCGGTGGTGAGGACGAGCAGCGGGGCCTCGGCACCAAGGCGACCCCGAAGTGCCGCAAGCCGGCCCAAGGTCCGGAACGCGGTGTCGGGCCGACTGAGGCCGCCGCGCTGTGCGAGGTGGGCACCGGCGACCTCGACGTGCCAGATGACCCCAGTGGCATCCCGGACGACCGCTCCGACGGTGACAGCGGTCTTCGGCACACGCGTCGAGGTCGAGATGACATCGAAGCCCGCCTCATCGAGCGCCTCGAGGCAGAGCGCGGCGGCCGCTGCCCCGTCTGCTCGGGCATGGTGGCGACGCTCGTCGCGATCGATGGGGGTCCCTTCGACACTGACTCGCGCTCTGGCGATCGCGACGTAGTCGGGGTCGAGGTCATAGCCGACATAGCGGCGACCGAGACGAGAGGCGGCGACCAGGGTGGATCCGGATCCCATGAAGGGGTCGAGGACCAGGTCGTCACGGAAGGTGTAGAGCTCGATGAGCCGCTCGGGCAGCTCGACGGGGAAGGGAGCGGGATGGCCGATCCTGGTGGCGCTCTCTGGCGGGATCGACCAGATGTCAAGGGTCAAGCTCAAGAAGTCGTCGGTCATCACCGAGCTCTCATGGGGAAGACCAGCAGCCTTCCGGTCCTTGACCGATTGCGCTCGGTCGAAGCGGCCCTTGCTGGCGATGATCACGCGCTCGGTGACGTCTCGGAGGACCGGATTCGACGCCGACCGGTAGGAACCCCATGCGCAGGAACCGCTGGCACCTTCGCCCTTCTGCCAGACCAGCTCGCCGCGCAGCAGCAGACCCAGGTCGTGCTCGAGGATCCGGGTGACGTCAGCCGAGAGGCTCCGATAGGGCTTGCGGCCGAGGTTCGCCACATTGACCGCGATGCGACCGCCGGGCTCGAGCTTTCGGGCGCACTCGGCGAAGACCTCGGTCAGCAGCTCGAGGTATTCGAGGTAGGACGAGGGGACACCGTCGCGCTCGAGCTCCTCTTCGTATTTCTTGCCGGCGAAATAGGGCGGTGAGGTCACCACCAGGGCCACCGAACCGTCCGCCAGCGCGTCCATCGACCGAGCGTCACCGCTGAGGAAGGGCTCGTCGACGCTCACGGGCGCCGCAATGACGGTGTCGGTCGAGAGCAGCGGAGGCCGGAAGCGGTCGTAGAAGCCTGACGCGTCGTGGCTCTCTCGGCCCGACACACCGAAGCTGGAGGTCGACGTGCGTCGTCGTTCCGTCACGCCGCTCCTTCATCCGAGTTGCCGACGCCGCTGATGCTACCGGGCAGGCTTCGCGGCGTTCGAGGCCTCGGGCTCACCCAGGGCTCTGCTCCTTGGCACCGCCAAGGAAAGCCCTGGGCTCATCGTCGAAGCGCTCCGCGCAGTGAGATGAGCAGAAGACGACCAGCTCATCGCCATATCGTCGTCTGTCAGGGGCCAAGTCTGGGTCGACCGACATGCCGCAGACGGGGTCGACGCTGCGCTGGGCGACCCGAGCGGTGACCCCGAGGCTGAGCGCGATCGGAGCGACTGCCGCCATGGGCTCATGGACAACGCAAGGGCCGGTGAAGCGCTCGGGCTCATCATCGAATCTGAGCGCACAGGAGTCGTTGCAGAAGAGGTATTGCATCCCGTCGATCTCTCGCGTGGCGGCCGCGCTGGCGGCGTCGACTGCCATCCCGCAGACCGGGTCGATCAACGTGTCGCTGCCGCTCGGGTCTTGCGACGGCTCAGGCTCGTCGGAGGCCCGGAGGAAGCGGCCGGGATCGGCGATGAAGCGCTCGCGGCAGCGGTCGGCGCAGAAGTAGTGGGTGATTCCCTCGTGGACCGCAGTGGCCGGTGCGTCGGCGCTTCGGACCTGCATCCCACAGACGGGGTCGATGGCGTAGCCCACGCCACCGCCGAATCGGGAGCGATGTTTGGCCATCCAGAAGACCGCGGCGGCGACGAGGAGGAAGATGATGTTGAGAAATGTCGTGTAGTTCCACTCGAAGTGTGCCGGGGCGATCGTGATGGGTCGCGAGGTCGGGATCAGGCCCGCAGCAGCGAAGATCATCTGGGTGGCGAGTCCCGCGATCACCATCAGGACGTAGAAGAGACCGACCAGTCGGGCGGTGAGCCGCCAGCCATAGAACTTGATGTAGATGAGGATGAGTGGCATCGCGATGAGGTCGGCGAAGATGAAGCTGATCACGCCACCGAAGGAGATCCCGCCGGACCACAGTGCTGCAGCCAGGGGAACGTTCCCGATCGAGCAGACCCAGCTGATCACGGCGATGAGAGGCCCCACCATGGCGTTCTCGATGGTGGTCCAGACGCCGTGACCCTGGAGGAAAAGCGCATTCCACGCAGAAGTTGGCACGACGACGGCGAGGAATCCGGCCACCAGATAGCCGATCACGAGCTCCTTGCGAAGCATCGTCACGTCGGCGACGGCGTAGCTCGAGGCGTCGGACCAGGCGGCAGGAGAGCGGAGCTTGTCAGCGAGCTCACTCTCCTCGAGCTCCTCCTGGCGCTCCTCGCTCACCGTCGCCATCGCAGAATGGTCGTGGCCCGCGGCACGGCGCTCGACGAGACGGCTGCGTGCAGCCGTGAGGAGGGAGCCGGTGAAGACGAGACCGCCCGTCAACGCCAAGAGGGCGATCATGATCGGACCGCCGACGAACTCTGCTGCCATGAACTGCCAGCCGAGAAGGACGAGGAGCACGATGCCGAGCTCCACGACGAGATTGGTCGAGGCGATCATGAAGGCCATGGCGGCCACGAAGTCGGCGCCCTTGGCGAAGAGCGACTTCGACATGGCCGAGGCGGCGTAGCTGCACGAGGAGGACACCATCCCGAAGAAGGATGCTCGTGCGACGGTGCCCGGACGGTGGTCGCCAAGCCGAGTCTGCATCCGGTCCTTGGAGACGAAGGCCTGGACCACGCCGGAGATGGTGAATCCCAGGACGAGGGCCCACAGCGTCGCCCAGAACATGAAGAAGGCTTCACGCAGAGATCGACCGATGTCGACCAGCAGGGGAGCAACGGCAAGATGTGCCACGGGGCAAGCCTACGGCTGGCCGATGCCACCGAATGCCGAAGATGAGGCAGAGTGGCGGGCGGCAGCGGGCCCCTGAGGAGCCCCCGAGGACGAGAGCGGGAACGTGGAGATGGATGAGACTCAGGCTGCTTCGGCGTCGCGCTCGAGGCGCATCATCCCCATCTTCCTCCTGCTGCTGGTTCTCGTCGGCGGCGGGATCGCGATCTTCGCCGCGACTCGGCCGTCTGCCAGCGCCCCGGCAGGTCCCGAGGGCGTGCCGATCGCATCGGTCCCCGACCTGGCGTCAGCGTCGACCTCGGCGACCGGGGTCGCCATCGATGGGATCACCTGCCGTAAGGCGACCGACGAGAACGTGAAGTACCACATCCACATCCACGTCCAGGTCTTCGTCAACGGCAGCCAGCGTCGCCTCCCCGCTGGAATCGGCGTCACCTCCCCGCCCCTGGTCGAGCACTACAAGTCAGGGACCTTCCTCGACGTCGGCCCCTATAACTGCCTCTACTGGATCCACACCCATGCCGCAGACGGCATCGTCCACGTCGAGGCACCGGCCAAGGGCAGCTTCACGCTGGGGCAGCTCTTCGACATCTGGAGCCAGCCGCTCAGCGCGACGCAGGCAGGGCCAGCCCACGGCCCCGTGGTCATCTTTGTCAACGGCACGAAGATGGGTGGAGATCCCCGCGCCGTTGTCTTGGCGCCACACTCGAACATCCAGATCAACGTGGGGAGCGCGACGCCCTATCGCCCGTTCAGCTTCACGGTCACGGGTGGCTGCGGCCAGGGCACGACGAGCTGCACCACGCCGACTGCCAGCAAGTAGCAAGCGGCCAACCGATCAGGCTGGCTGCACCTGGTTCCACTCGACCCAGCCGACCCCGCGGCAGCCCGAGGCATCCGTGAAGCGAGCCATCGCACGGGGAAAGCGGCTCATCCGACCATCGGCTGAGCTGAGGAGCAGCGGAGCAAAAGCCAGTGGCTCGATGGTCAGCTCGAGGTCACCTGGGTCGATCCCTGCGTGGCCGACCGACGGCATGTCCTCGACGCCGAGCTCTTCGGTCACGTCGAGTCGACCGATTGCCGCAACGCCGGTCGCCTGGCTCTGGACGTAGCCGAAGGCCATCCGCATCTCGGGTATCCGGATGTCGGCCCCGTGCACTCGACGTCCGTCGTCGAGACGAGCTGCGAACCAGCACCAGTCGAAGGCCCACCAGTCGCGAACACCCCAAGAGTGGTCGCGCTGGCCCTGGCCCGTGATCGAGATCTCCTTGCCGCCCAGGCGGATGCTGCCTCCGACCCTGCAGGGGATCTCGTAACGGGTGGCAACGTCGTAGTGGTAGGGCACACCATCGGTGAGCCATTGCAGCTCCATGCCGATCTCGTCTTCGGTTCCGGATATCCCCCGGTAGACGTCGGCTGGATCGTCGAACCGTTCGGCCCGAGCAGAGCATCGGACGATGAGATCTTCGAGAGACCTGGCGACCTCAAGCTCGACGTCGAGCGACGGCCCCTTGGCGCTGAGTGCGGGTATCGGGGTGACGCCGAGGTCGTAGGCGACCGACATCAGGGTCGGCCCGCCCGTCTGGACGATCGCCGTCGTCCACCAACTCACGCCAAGGTTGGGATAGAGCCCGAGGCGGACATAGCCTCCGATCGACTCGTCGTCGGCCACGAAGTCCATGTAGTACGACTCGTTCCATAGTGGCTCGCCATCAGGCTGGTGGCGTTGCTCGTCAGCAGGATCGACGTTCCAGCGCGGCAAGATGCTCATCGTCGATTCCTCACCTGCATCGGCTCAGCTGGCCGAGACGACCCGGTCGGCCGCTGTGTTGGGCCGGATCTTCGCGTCGTCTGGTCCAAAGGTCTTGGTCCAAGCGGCGAACTCGAGGAGGATGCCGTCGGGATCGAGGAAGTAGACGGAGCGAACGAAGACGCCCGGGTGCATCTCCTCAGAGATCCCATATTCGGAGTCGTCATGGTTGGCGATCTCCGTGCACTCGATCCCCGCGGCGATCAAGCGATCCCGATAGGCCTCGATCTGCTCGGGCGCGACGTCGAAGGCGACATGGTTCATCGATCCGATTGCGCTCGTCAGCTCGGCCCGGTCCGGACGATCTTTCGGTGCCGAGATTCCAGGCACCGGCTCTGGGGCGTCGGGGAACCAGAAGAAGGCGAGCGAATCACCATTGCCGCAATCGAAGAAGAAGTGCTGACCGAGGCCGAAGGGGAGGTCGATGGTCTTGGTGAGGGGCATCCCAAGGATGCCGGAGTAGAAGTCGACGGTGACCGCCATGTCCCGACAGACAAGAGCGAGGTGGTTGATCCCACCCAGTTCGAAGCTCGGCGGCCTCGATCCGTCTGCTTCGCTGTTTCGCCCCATGGATCCCCTCACCCGACAAGCCCCCCGAGGGTCGCCGCTGCTCGCGATGCTATCGGCGCAGGTGGACCGAGCGGCAGCTCAAGAGGCTGTGGCGCTCAGCGCTTCGCCGCCGTGCCGACGAGTGGTGTGGCTCCTTCCCTATCGCCGCGAGCTCGGAAGCGCCCCGCCACGATCAGGTCGATCAGCATGAGGTCGAAGGCGACTGCGATTGGCAGCAGGGGGACCATCTGTCGGGTGTAGGGAGCGTCGACGAGAGCGTTGGCGAGTGCCGAGAGGATCGATGCGCTGGTGAGGACGACCAGAAAGAAGGGTGCTCCGATCGGTCGTCTCCGGATCCTGGCGATCACCAGCACTGCGCTGCCCGCCAGGAGGCCGAGCCACAGGACGGTCTCTGGAAGATGGAAGGCCACCGACTTGGATCGATGGGGATAGGCAGAGGCGTTGACAAGCTCGTCGGCGACGTGGCCGGCGGCATAGCCAAGGTACGCACCGCTGTGTGTGGTGATGATCGACGTCGCCATCGCGCTCAGCTCCCGGGACAGCTCGGCGGTCGAGGTCCTCGGGAGATGGGCCAAGAAGACGGCGCCGACGCAGCCCTGGCCGGCGGCCTCGTATTTCCGCTCGGCAGCTAAGAATCCCGAATCGACGATCACATGGTGGTACTCGGGCAGGGCCGTGGTCGTCAGCGGACAGGTGGCGTTCGCCAAGGACAGGCCCTGGAGGGTTGAGGGGCCGAAGAATCCCGTGTTCGCGGCGTCGACGGCGCTCCAGCCGAGAAGGCTCCCGCCCACCATGACGATGACCATGAGTGATCCCAACGCAACCGAGGGATACGGGCGGACGCCGCTGCTGGCTTCACCAGCAGAGCGGCGCAGCCAGCGGATCAGATATGCGAGCACGACGACGAAGGCAAGGACGGCGAGATTCGGTCGGGTCAGGGCCAGCAGTGCGAGGTCCACCGAGAGCGCCAGCCACCACCAGAGCGACGACCATCCAGAAGACCGATCACCCTCGATCCGGCTCAGCACGTAGGTCGCCACGGCGACGAGGAATATCGAGAGCCCCTCGGTGAGGATCGTCAAGCTCGAGTCGATCACCGCGGGGATGCAGAGGAAGGCCACGGCTCCAACCAGAGGGATCCACCGTGCCCTGCAGACGCTCAGGGCAGAGAGATAGACGAGAACGGCGGCCGCGACGATCGCCGCCGCTTGGAGAACCACGATCAACGAGAGGTGGTAGTCAGCGACCCAGATCAAGATCGGGAATCCCGGCGTACGGAGTCCATCCCAGCCGTGGAGCGAGCCCCTGCCGATCAGATGGGCCAGCGTCAAGTAGCTCGCCGTGTCTCCTTGGATCGACGGTCCAGCAACGAGCCCGGCTAGTGCGTAGACGATCACGCCGACGCCCACGATGAGGACGACAGCGTGGCGAGTCCGCATTGCCGATAGGCGAGTGAGGATCGAACTCATCGGGGGCGCTGCGATCTGTGGTTCATCACGACGGTGGAGTCTGGCGCGGCTGGGCGGAGCGGCACCTCGACGTCGGCGGCCATGGCGCTGACGCTACATGGACCCCACTGGAGCCCGTTGACCTTGCGTGACGGTCGCAGAGAGCTCCCGATAGAGCGGCCCTTCGGTAGGCTCCGCTCATCGTGTCCCTGATGTCACAGGCTCTGCGTGCCCATCATCAGGGAGCGGTCGGGCAGGAGCGGACTCGGCGATGAAGAGCAAGAGCAGACCGCTGCTCCAGCTCGGACGGTCGCCTCTGATCTGGTCGGCAGTGCTCGCTGTCTTCCTCCAGCTTCCCTCGCTGGCTGATGTGGCCAAGTACGAGTCCGGTCGCCAGTACCTCGGTCCTTTGCTGATCGCCGGCACCTTTGTCGGCCTGCTCGTCGTCTTCTGGCTCCTCCCACGGCTCGGTCGGCTTCGCGCTGCGCTGAGCAGCCCGGCGGTGACCGTCCTGCTGCTGCTTGGGATCGCCGCCGCCGCGGAGCTCCTCTATCGGCGTGAGCTTCGCCGGATCGCAGCTGGAGTGGGATCGACCGCCGCGCCCGCCATGAGCAAGACGGTCGAGGCATTGCTCCACGGGCAGGGGCTCTACTCGGTCCACCTCCTCGGCGGCGCGCCGGTGAGCCCGGGACCTGGCTGGCTCCTGATCAACGCTCCTTTCACGTGGGCCCACGTCTACGCCCTCATGGTCCCCGCATGGCTCGCGCTCACTGCCTTCGTCCTTCGACGCAGCTATGCAAGCGGCCTGCAGGTCAACATCGGGCTGGCGCTGCTCTGTTGCTCGCCAGCCTTCTTCCGCCTCCTCGGCGAGGGCCACGACATCATCGCCCTGAGCTGTGCGGTGGTCTTGATGATCGTCTGGAGTGACCGTTGGGTCGACTCAGATCCCAGCGCGCTGCTCTGCGGCCTGGCGGTGGGCGTTCTGTGCACCGCCAGGATCATCTACGTCCCCCTGGCGCTGCTCTACGCCGTCTTGCTCTGGACGCGCAGCCCCCGCCGAGGGGTGATCGTCGGTGCCGTCGGCGTCCTCGTCGCCTCGGGCCTCTTCTACGTCTTCTCCCTGGGCGTGCATCCCTACCCTCCGGCTCACCTCTTCGGTCGCGGCCATCAGCGTCAGCCTCTCGGGATGTTGCTTGTCGACGTCATCGTCATGTTGGGGATCGGCGTGGCAGTGCTTCGGGGCGTCAGCCGGCAGGCCGTGAGCTGGTTCGTCGGATTTGCCGCGATCTTCTCGACGGCGCATCTCCTCATCGGCCTCGGCGAGCTCGCAAGCAGCAACTACGTGCTCAAGACCTGGGAGGGCGCAAACTACGTCTTCGCCGGAGCGATTCCGGCTCTCGTTGCGGTGTTCGCTCTCCAATCGGAGGAGGAGGCGACGGCGGTCAACACTGCCCGATCAAGTTGAGTTCGTCGTGCACGCCTTGGCGCTCTCAGCCAACAGCTTGATGTTGCACTTCCCTGTCTTCTGTGATGAGAGCCGGGGGAGTGCTTTCGGCGGAGCGAGTACGAG
>Ga0075017_100003045_pt1 | contig 10540 bp, 7 predicted proteins | sample AleBraG_ABR_2012_FD_71475 | JGI IMG/M metagenome (GOLD analysis project Ga0075017, IMG submission 71475) | Freshwater sediment microbial communities in response to fracking from Pennsylvania, USA - Alex Branch Run_MetaG_ABR_2012 | ecosystem: Environmental > Aquatic > Freshwater > Creek >... | reverse complement strand
CCGCGACGCTGCTCGCTCCTGAAATAGCCCGTCGCGTCCATTGGGACAATCACCCGGACACTCCCATCAATCCTGAAATGCCGGCCGCGCAGAATCCCCCGGATGGCGCCATCATCAACTACTATTTGAAAGCCGCACCAAGAGGTGAAATCACGCTCGATATCTCGGACGAAAAGGGCCAACTGATTCGCCGCTTTTCCAGCCGGCTCTCTTCCTCCAAGCCCGAACCCCCAGCCAACGTTCCCGATTACTGGTTTGCACCCCCGAGCCAGTTGCCTTCTGATCCAGGCTTCAACCGTTTCGTCTGGAATCTCCGTTTACCTGAACCTGAAGTACTTTCATACAGTTACTTCGGCCAGCATCTTGATTACGTCGAATTCGATCTGCCAGATCACGCTGTTCCTGGACTGACTCCGCGTCATCAACCCGAAGGCCCAATCGTTGTTCCCGGCCGCTATGACCTTGCGCTGACCGTGGACGGAAAAACCTATCGTCAATCACTCGAAGTAAGGCTTGATCCTCGCGTACATGTTTCGACCGCCGACCTGCAAGCCCAACTTGATCTCGCCAGCTCCATTTCAAACTTGCTGAATACCACTGCTGCCGGCTACGACATCGCCTCCACGCTTTCGCGTGCCATTGGGGACCGCAAAAAATCTCTCGCGGCGGCAAACGCGCCCAAAGATGTCATGGACAAAGTGGCAGAACTCGGAAAGCAGTTATCTGCGGTTCAAGATGGTGCCGGAGACAACCGCGGATTCGGCACTCTGAATCGCGATATTTCTCGTTTCCTCGTCATGGTGGAATCTGCGGATCTGCACCCTACTGAGTCTGCGTACAGCGCTGTCCAGGCAGCCTGCCAGGATGTGAAAAAGACGCTGTTGGCTTGGCAGGACTTCAGGGAAAAATCTTTGCCGGCATTCGATGCCCTGCTCAGCTCAGCCAAACTCCCCGCGCTCCCCGTTTCAAGCGACGCGCTCGCTGAACCGGCTTGCAATAATTAGCCTCAAGTCTTTTGGTATTACTCTGCTCCAACGCTGATAGATATTCTGCGGCGGCACTGTTTTCGTGCGGCGGCCAGGATCTCGCGCCTCGAAGTAGGCCGCGATTAATCCGCCAGCTTTAACTTTTCCAGATACGCGTTGTAGCTGGCTTTCACTTTTGCCATGTCCAGTGGCTTGCCCTTTGCTTCAAGAAGGGGCGTAAGGAACAGGTCCATCGCTTTATCAATTTCATCGAATAATTGATGATTCGTTTTCGAGAGAGCTGTATCCCCGCCGTAATCTTCAGCTTTATCCCACACCCTCTCCAGGACGCGGCTCAATTCCGAAGCTGCAGCCAAATCACCTTTTTGGAGTTCGGCGTAAATGTGTCTGGCGAGGGAGCGGTACGCGCCCATTTTGGAGTTGTCCACGCCATTGGTCTGCGACATTTTCTTTTCCTGCGCCAAGCTCGACGCAGCGCTGAAGCACATCAAAAGGGTGACAATCGAAATCATGAATAGAGCGCGACGGATTCGATCAGAGTGATTCGCCATGGATCCTCCTCAAGCAAAAAATGTTCTGCCGCTTCGTTCTGAACTTTGGTTGCGAAGGCTTTGCTTTTATTTAACTACGGAGGAAGGCTTGGCGAACTCCGAAGATAAAAATTGTTACAAGAAAGCCACCAATGCGGCGCAGTCGGCGCCCTGAAAATTCGCGCGCGGCGGGGGCGGCGGAGTTTTTCAGTCTGCCTACGCCCTTGAATTCTTCAGGCTGCCGAAGCGGCTGAAGAAGAATCTGGGACGGAAGCAGGCGCGTCCGTGTCTATCAGCGCCGAAGCGGAAGTCGCTCGGTACCGCACAATCAACAGCGTGACGTCATCGGTCTGGTGCGCGCCCCGTGAAAAATTCTCGATCGATTGCAGTACGCTCTTTTGCAATTGATCCAGCGGGCATTCCGTTTGACCCGTCAATACTTCTTTCAATCGTCGAACTCCAAACATCTGTTCGTCGGGGTCCATGGCTTCGGTCACGCCGTCGCTGAAAAGCACTAGCGTGTCTCCCGGTTCCAATCTTAGGCAAGCGGCGGTATATTTCGCTTCGGGAACAAGGCCCACGGGGTAGGAGCCTTCCGTGAAGGCTTCTTCGGCAACCCCCTTGCGAATCAAAAAAGGAGAGGGGTGACCAGCATTGATAAATTCCAAATGTCCATCGCGGTCAAGCATTCCAAAAAACATCGTGGCATAGCGTCCCACTTCGGTGTGATCGCACAGGAAACGATTCACGTGTTCGATCACGCGAGCAGGATCCGTTCCGAGCGCGAGCCCTGACAGCGCTCCTTGCAGCATCGTCGTCACCAGTGCAGCGCCAAGTCCCTTTCCGGAAACGTCCGCGATCAGGAACACGGTACGGTTTTCGTCCAGCGGAAATACGTCGAAGTAATCTCCTCCCACGGCCAGGCAAGGGAAGTTGACGCCGTTGACGGCAAAATTGGGGTGATCCGGAAAATTGCGGGGCAGCAGCGCTTGTTGGATGTCCCGCGCAATATTGATTTCCTGTTCCAGACGTTGACGTTCGCGTTCGCGCTCCACCAGTCGCGCATTATCCAGAATGCTCGCGGCTTCTAGCGACAGCGCATCCAGAATTTGGCGATCGAGCTTCGAAAATGCGGCAGGCCTGCGCGAGTCCATGTACAGCACGCCGAGCAATTGGCCGCGTTTTATGTAACTCCCGGTATCATCTGTTTTCGCGCGCAACATAGCATACAAGGGGATTACGACCACGGCCCGAAGCCGCTGCGCAACCACGCTCTGGGCTGCTTGCAAGTCCATGTTTGCTTGCGCAAGATCTTCGGTGATTGCGGGAGCCTGCTGCTTGAGCGCGAGTTGGATTGCCGTCTGGCTGGGGGCGAGGCTTTCCGGCGGCAATCGCACTTTTCCGCTGCGCCGTGCTAGATGGACTTTCAATGCGCCGGCTTCATCCGTTTCAAGCAGCAACCCGCGGTCGGCGTCCGTGAGCGCTACGGCATGGTCAATCATGTTCGCAAGAACTTCATCCAGCGGAAGTTGCGAATGGATCAGCGCCGTGGCTTCCAGAAGCTGGTTCAGCTTGCTCAAGCCGCCGCCCGTATCGGAATTCGTGATGTGCTCGATGCGGTTGAGCAATTGCGGAATCGTATCGGTGCTGATGTCCTTCGCGGAGCGAAAAATCAGCTCGTAAGAATCCTCCAGGCCGAAAGTAACTGCGTCGCCGTCCTGCAGTTCGCGACTCTCAACTTTCTCACCGTTGACAAAAAGTCCGCGCCGCTGGCCCCGGTCTTCTATGTAGAAGCGGTTCGCTTCAATGACGACTGCCGCGCAGTTGCGCGAGATGCGGCGGTCGGAGAGTTGAAGGTGGTTGCCGGTTTCCGCGCCGCGCCCGATCAAGAGGGGCGTTTGCGTGATGCGGACGTAGCGCCTGGCGCCGTCCGGGGAAACCACTTCAAAAACCGCTTCACCTGCATAAGGAGCTGGTTCGGCCATTGAGCTATCTCAGTCGGTGGATTGTAACACGCACCATCGACAGCCCGCTTCCACGCGGACTTGGAAGCCGCTTTTTATTGCTTCAACGTACCACTGAGGTTTCAAGACCAGTTCTGCCCCCCTAACGCACCGCGGTAGCCAGCCGGCGCGAGACGTAATCCTTTACATAGGCGTCAAAGAGATCGTTCAGCCGTCCGCAAATCTCTCCGGGAGCGTGAATTTTATTGCCGGCAATTTCGCCCACGCTGATCAGGTTGCGGTTGGTGGATGAAATGAATACTTCCTCGGCGGAGTATAAGTCTTCGGGAAACAAAGTCTTTTCCACCACCGGGAGCCTTGCTTCGGGAGCAATTTCCATCAGGATTGCGCGCGTCACTCCTTCCAGGCACCCGGAGCTGAGCGGGGGAGTCAGGATTTTGCCTTCGCGCACCATGAAAATATTTGCGGAAGTGCATTCAGAGACTTCGCCGCGCTCGTTCAGCATAATCACTTCGTCGAATCCCTGCTGATTGGCTTCGGAAATGGCCCAGACGTTGGTCAGCCACGAAGTGCTTTTCACGCCGGACATGGGCGAAGCGGAGTCGCGGCCATGTGTGCGGAGGCTCAGCCGGACCACGTCGCGGTAGGCGGGAAGGCTTGCGGTGTAGATGATCAGGTCCACGTCGGGCTGGTCTTCCGGGCCGTGCCAGAAGCCCGCTTTGTTGTAGATGAAGTAGATGCGCGCGGCGCCTTCGCTCACTTCATTTGCGCGGATCACCTCTTGCAGGTGTACGCGCACTTTGGCTGAGGTATAGTTCAGCGGAATGCGCGTGAGCGCAGCGTCTTTTTCCAGCCGCCGCCAATGGCGTTCAAATGCGAATGCCTCTCCGCGGAAGATCCGGAGCGTTGTAAAAATGCCCCAGCCGCAGATCAGTCCAACCTGCCCGGGCGAGAGCCGCACTCTCTCCAGCGGGAGAAGAGAGCGGTTGTGGAAGACGTTCGGGTGAATCACAGGAACTCCAATGCGCAAAGCCAGCGCGGGTATTGTAACCGAAGATGGGGCGACGAGGGAGGCGGCGAAGCGGGACCACTCGTTGTGCTTGAAGTGAAGGCATACACCCTGGGTTTTTTTGTATTTGCGTGAAAGGAAAGGAGTTGCCAAGAGAGGCGTTTGCATCTGCTTGAAGGCGTTCTGCACGGTCCTGTCTCATCCTGCTACACCTTCGAGGCCCAATCCGCGCTAATTTTCCCCTCCCGTATCCTATTTAGAATCAACACTATCAACACTCATAAGAAAGCAGGGAGGGGGGTATGGTTAACTACGCATCCGGCCAGGATGCCTATCCCGAGCGAGCGGACCGAGTCGAAGGATCTCTCTTCCAATTTGGCCATGCGGCCAGGCAAGTCTGTCCCTCGGCCTCGAGTGGTGAAGCATGATGCTAGAATGTGCGGGCGATTGCACACTACAAAGAGGCAGGAAATCGGGCGGAACTGTGAAGCCATTCGGAGTATTTTTGCTGGCAATGAGCGTGGTTTTCGTTGCGAGTTTGCCGAGCCTTGGGGCGCTGGCGCAACAGGCGGACGCTCCGCCGGCGTGGGCTTATGTGATGAACCCGGCGGATTTCAAGGCGCCGGAGGATGATGGAAGTTTGAGGCATGTTCCGGACAGTGGGGCTGCGTGGACGCTGACGCAACTGCGGGACCGCTTTTTTGCACCGGACTGGCATCCCGAGGATCATCCGAAGATGCCGGAGATTGTGGCGCAAGGCCGGAAACCCGATGTGCTTGCTTGCGGATTCTGCCACCGGGCGGATGGGCCTGGGGGGCCTGAAAACATTGGGATTGCTGGGCTTCCAGCGGCGTACATCGTGCAGCAGATGGCGGAGTTCAAGAGCGGTGCGCGCCAAAGTGCGGTGCCGGAGCGGGCGCCGGTGGCTATGATGACGTCGCTATCCAGAGCGGCGAGCGATGAAGAGGTGGCGGCTGCTGCGGCATATTTTTCCGGATTGAAGCCGCGGAAGAATATCACGGTCATTGAAACGGAGATGGTGCCGAAGACTTATGTTGCCGGATGGTTCCTTGCGGCAGTGAACGACAAAGATAAGGAACCGATCGGTATGCGAATTATCGAAATGCCCAAAGATGTGGAGCGATTCGAGTCGCGCGACGCGCGAAGCGAATTTTTTGCGTATGCGCCGGTCGGGAGCATCGCGAAAGGCGAGGCGCTGGCGAGGACGGGCGGGGATGGAAAGACGACAAACTGTGCGACCTGCCATGGGCCGAAACTGAAAGGGCTTGGCCCGATACCGGGCATTGCGGGACGTTCGCCAAGCTATTTGGTGCGTCAGCTTTATGATTTTAAGAGCGGAGCGCGCGCAGGGCAAGGAAGTCCGCTGATGACGGGAGTAGTTGCGAACTTGGACGAAGAGGATTTTGTTTCGCTGGCGGCGTACGCGGCTTCGCTGGCGCCGTGACTTTGGTCAGGAGGGCGGGGCAAGCCCCGCCCCTGCAACCTGTTTTGAGAGGCAGCGCGTTCGGCGCGGGGAACAGCTTCGAGAGGCAAGTGTTAACGAGACGGTTCCGCAAACCGAGCTAGCAGCGAACTGTTTTTACTTTTTTGCCCACGCGGCCGGCGGCTTCGATCTTTTCGATGTAGGCGGAGGCAAGAGGCACTTTGCAATCCGTCTCTCCCACATCCACGGACACTGCGCCGATCTTTTTGGCTGCATCCTTGGCTTGCTTCAACAATGGCTTTACGTGCGAGCCGACCGAAATGACAAAACCGTTCATGTTGTAACGAAGCCGGTTCGGCGCAGTCTTGATCTGTTTGACAACGGTGTTAAGAAGTTTCTGAATTTCCGAAAGGTCCAAATTTTCGTCGGGTTCCTTGCTCATCAGTGCAGAGTACGTACGCCATCCGGAAGAGGCGATGTGCTCTCTTTTTGAAGCTATCCATTTTAAGGCCAATTCGCGGGCCCGCGGATTGTCGGTTGTGACCCACGGGATGGTGTATTCGGAAATCATGCGTAAACCTTCCGCGCGTTCAGCCCAATCGTTTAATTGTTTCTCCGACAACTGCGAGCCGTCCGCCACCAGCCCGGCGAGATACATGGCGTCAAAGTTTCCGGTTTCGTAGAGCTCGCAGGCAAGCGCCTGCTGGTCTTTGATTTTTTTTGCGATGGGCTTGAGATCGGCCATGCTCACACCGAACATACTTGCCGTCGTCATGCCATGACGCGCATAAATTTTGCGCGCCTGCGCGGTACCTTTCTTTTTGAGTTCGGACAGAATGGAACTAGCGGTAGGCATGATTTCTCCCGAAGGCGATTTTTCAGCCCGGAAGGCACCCACCCCAAGCATTCAATCAGAAAAACTGAGTGAGGTCAGGTTGTGAATTCGCCAGCGCGTCCGGCGGCGGTAAGGTAGCACACAGGGACTTGCTCTTCAATTGGTGGCAAAGACTTTCGCCACACAAGCAACTTTGCGCCGATCAGCGCGCTGGTAAGCGAGAAAAATGGAGTAAACCTCGCGGAAACGATTCTGGCTGCCACAGCGCGCGACGCGGATTTCCGAACAACGGGAAGAGCGACCTCGTCCGTGTTGATGAACGCTTTCGCGGGACCGGTGAGAGTTTGCAGGTCGAACAGCGTGGCTGGCTCCGCGATAAGGTTCGTGGAAGCGTCCTTGCTCGGGCGGTAGAGATTCTCCGGACCGGAACGGAAGAGAAGTTTCCTAGCCAGAGTTTTTCAAGTGGTCGTCGAAGATTGGCTGACGTGCGATAAAGCGTTCGTACACAGGCGTTCTTCCTCGGGGCTCCGGACGGGCCGGCGCCGTATGCGATTCGGTCGCAGCTTGAGAGGAAGCTTGCGGGAGGGGGTGAAAATCAGGGAGACAGCGAAGCGCGCGGCCTCCGGTTAAAATGCCTAGCCTGCTCCGGCTGGTGCGGCCATGGAGCCAAGGAATTCCGTGTTCGTTTTCGTTTTGGTCAAACGGCTGAGCAAAAGTTCCATCGCTTCCACAGTCGAGAGAGGACTGAGGACTCTGCGAAGGACCCAAATTCTGCTGAGCTCGTCCGGGGGAAGAATGAGTTCGTCCTTGCGCGTGCCGGAACGCTGGATGTCGATCGAAGGGAAAACGCGCTTATCGGCGAGGCGGCGGTCCAGATAGATTTCCATGTTACCGGTGCCTTTGAACTCTTCGAAGATGACGTCGTCCATGCGGCTGCCGGTGTCAATCAGCGCGGTGGCGATGATGGTGAGCGAACCACCTTCTTCAACGTTGCGAGCGGCGGCGAAAAAACGGCGCGGACGCTGCAGCGCGTTGGCGTCAATACCGCCGGAGAGGACTTTGCCGGAAGGCGGGGTAACGGCGTTGTAGGCGCGGGCAAGACGAGTGATGGAATCGAGAAGCACAACTACATCGCGCTTGTGCTCGACCAGCCGCTTAGCCTTTTCGAGGACCATTTCGGCGACCTGAATGTGGCGTTGCGGCGGTTCATCGAACGTGGAGCTAATGACCTCGCCTTTCACCGTGCGCTGCATGTCGGTAACTTCTTCCGGGCGTTCGTCAATGAGCAGCACAATCAGGGCGACTTCCGGGTGATTGGTGGCGACGGCATTGGCCATGGCTTGCAACATCATGGTCTTGCCGGTCCGCGGCGGCGCGTTAATCAGACCGCGCTGGCCTTTGCCGACGGGGCAGAGAAGATCGAGCACGCGGCCCGTCATGTTCTCCTTGGTCGTTTCCATTTTCAAGCGGCCCTGGGCATAGAGCGGCGTCAGATTATCGAAGAAGATTTTGTTGCGCGCGACCTCGGGATCCTCAAAATTGACGGCTTCCACTTTAATCAGCGCGAAATAGCGTTCACCGTCCTTGGGGGGACGAACCTGGCCGGAGACCGTGTCGCCAGTGCGAAGATCGAACTTGCGGATTTGCGAGGGCGAGACGTAGATGTCGTCCGGGCCGGGGAGGTAGTTGTATTCGGGGGCGCGCAGAAAACCGAACCCGTCGGGGAGGCACTCAAGCACACCTTCGGAAAAGATCAGCCCGCTTTTTTCGGTTTGCGCACGGAGGATCTGGAAAATCAACTCCTGCTTGCGCAAGCCGCTGGCGCCGGGAATATTGAGTTCCTTGGCGATCTTGGCGAGGTCCGTGATGTTTTTCTCTTTGAGCTCGGCCAGGCTGATGTTTACCTGATTGTTTCCTTCAACGTTTGTTTCTTTTGGCATATGTCCTTAGCTGCGATTGTGAGAATTGTCCCTGGAAAACCGGATTGAATTTGAGGTGGCACGCCGCTCCGGCCGATTCAGCAAGTCTGCCGGGATGGGGCGAACCAGACTTTCTACAACCAACGGCAGCCCCGAGCCACAACAAACCACCAAGGCGGGCTGGACCCGGAAAAAACGCTGCTCAGTTGGTCAAACTCTTGTCTTTATCGGCGCCAGCTACAAAAGGTTCAGCTACGGGCGCAACTGCGACATGCTCGAGCGGCACCGTGGGCCGTTCCAGAGCAAGCTGCAAAACTTCATCCATGGTCTCGACAAAATGAATCGTCAGACTGGAGAGGATCTCCTGCGGGATGTCCGCTAGGTCCCTTTCATTGTCCTTCGGAAGCAGTACCGTACGCAAGCCCATTCGGTGAGCGGCCAACAATTTTTCCTTGACCCCTCCGATGGGGAGAACCTTGCCGCGGAGGGTGATTTCGCCGGTCATGGTAACGTCGCGGCGGACGGGGTTTCTGGTGAGCGCGCTGACGATAGAAGTGCAAATGGTGATGCCCGCGGAAGGGCCGTCCTTCGGAATGGCGCCTTCGGGCACGTGCACGTGGATATCAATGTTGCGGTAGAAATCTTTCGGCAGCCCAAGTTGATTCGAGCGCGAACGCGCGTAGCTCATCGCGGCTTGCGCGGATTCCTGCATCACGTCGCCGAGTTTACCCGTCAGCGTGAGGCGGCCTTTGCCTTCCATGAGGGTGGCTTCAGTGGCGAGGGCGGAGCCGCCGACTTCGGTCCACGCGAGGCCGGTAGTCAGGCCGATTTCGTTTTGCTTTTCCAGCCAGAATTCGCGGTACTTCAGGACGCCGAGGAATTCCTTCACATTGGCGGGCGAGATTTCGACGGTCACCTCGCCGCCATCGGTAACTACTTTTCGCGCCATCTTGCGGGAGATATTCTGGATTTCGCGTTCGAGGTTGCGGACGCCCGCTTCGTGCGTGTAATGGCGGATGATGTGAAGCAGTCCTTCATCCGTGAACTTTAGATTCTTTTCCGAAAGCCCCGTTGCTTCGCGGGTGCGCCGAACCAGGAACCGCTTGGCAATCTCCATTTTTTCCTGTTCGGTGTAACCGGGGATGCGCAAGATTTCCATGCGATCCAGGAGTGGCTGCGGAATGGTGTGCAAAACGTTGGCGGTGCAGACGAACATCACTTTCGAAAGGTCGTATTCAACGTCCAGGTAGTGGTCCGTGAAGGAGTGATTCAGCTCTGGATCGAGCACTTCCATCAGAGCGGCGGACGGATCTCCGCGAAAATCGGTGGACATCTTGTCCACTTCGTCCAGAACGAAAATGGGATTGACGGTTCCGGCCTTCTTCATCATCTGGATGATCTGGCCGGGGAGTGCACCAATGTAAGTGCGGCGGTGACCGCGAATTTCAGCTTCATCGCGAACGCCGCCAAGCGAAACACGGACAAATTTGCGTCCGGTGGCATGGCCGATGGAAGTGGCAAGAGACGTTTTCCCGACGCCGGGAGGCCCAACGAAGCAGAGAATCGAGCCTTTGGGATTCTTCACCAGTTGGCGAACGGCCAGAAACTCGAGAATGCGCTCTTTTACTTTATCGAGCCCATAGTGATCTTCGTTCAGAATCTTCTCGGCCGCTTTAATGTCCCGGATCTCCTTGGAGCGCCGTTTCCAGGGCACGGCAATCAGCCAGTCCAGATAATTCCGGCTGACGGTGGACTCAGCCGACATCGGCGGCATCAATTCCAGCCGCTTCAGCTCCTGGATGGCCTTTTCATGGACATCCTTGGACATCCCGGAGGTATCAATCTTCTTTTTC
>Ga0075017_100003044_pt1 | contig 10540 bp, 12 predicted proteins | sample AleBraG_ABR_2012_FD_71475 | JGI IMG/M metagenome (GOLD analysis project Ga0075017, IMG submission 71475) | Freshwater sediment microbial communities in response to fracking from Pennsylvania, USA - Alex Branch Run_MetaG_ABR_2012 | ecosystem: Environmental > Aquatic > Freshwater > Creek >... | reverse complement strand
TCGACGCTCGAAAACCCGGCCATCATCGACCAACTGCGCGGCATCGAGACGTAGCGCGCTAGCGCGCTACGTCTCGATGCCGCGCAGTTGGTCGATGATGGCCGGGTTTTCGAGCGTCGAAACGTCCTGGGTGATCTTCTCGCCGCCAGCGATGGCGCGCAGCAGGCGGCGCATGATCTTGCCCGAACGCGTCTTGGGCAAAGCCTCGACAAATCGAATGTCATCCGGCTTGGCGATGGCGCCCAGCTGCTCGCCCACCCAGGCGCGCAGTTCCTGGACCGCGGCGCTGGTGTCGCCGGTGGGTCGCGCACCACGGCACACTACATAGGCAAACACCGACTCGCCCTTGATGTCGTGCGGCTTGCCCACCACCGCAGCCTCGGCCACGCGCGGATGGGCCACCAGGGCGGATTCGATTTCCATCGTGCCGAGCCGGTGACCGGAAACTTTGAGCACATCGTCGATGCGCCCCATGATCCAGTAGCATCCGTCCGCGTCCCGATGGGCGCTGTCGCCCGCCACGTAGTAGCGGTTGTGAAACTTCTCCCAGTACGTGTCCAAGTAGCGCGCGTTATCGCCCCAGACGGTGCGCAGCATCGACGGCCAGGGCTTGGCGATCACCAGATAGCCGCCGGCATCCGCTCTCGTTACGGGCTCGCCATGGTCGTCGACAATCAGTATGTCGATACCCGGGAGGGGCTGGGTGCAGGAACCGGGTTTGGTGGTGGTCACGCCAGGGATCGGCGCAATCATGATGCAGCCCGTCTCGGTCTGCCACCAGGTATCGACGATGGGGCAACGTTCGGCGCCGATGACCCGGTGGTACCACATCCAGGCTTCCGGGTTGATGGGCTCGCCTACGGTGCCCAGCAGGCGCAGGCGCGACAAATCGTATTTCCCCGGCAGCGCGTCGCCCAATTTCATCAAGGCGCGAATGGCGGTTGGCGCGGTGTAAAAGATGGTCACGCCGTGCGCGGCGCAAATCTTCCAGAAGCGCCCGCCGTCGGGCACGGTGGGTGAACCCTCGTACATCACCATGGTCGCGCCCGATGCCAGCGGGCCATAGGCCACGTAACTGTGGCCCGTCACCCAGCCGATGTCGGCCGTGCACCAGTACACGTCGTCCTCGCCCAGGTCGAACACCCATTGGCTGGTGAGCTTGGCGCCCAGCAGATAGCCCGCACTGGCGTGCTGTATCCCCTTGGGTTTCCCCGTCGAACCCGAGGTGTAAAGCAGGAACAGCGGGTGTTCAGCGTCCACCCATACTGGTTCGCACTCGGGCAGGTGGCCCTCGACCAGATCGTGCCACCACAGGTCCCTGCCCGCCTGCATCGTCACCGGCGTGCCACAGCGATTGACGACGATCACCCGTTCGACCGTCGCACACGCGCCCTCCATTGCCTTGTCGACGGCGGCTTTGAGTTCCACGACGCTGCCGCCGCGCCTACCCCCGTCGGCGGTGATCACTACCCGGGCGCCGGCGTCCTCGATGCGATCACGCAATGAGCCGGCCGAAAAGCCCCCGAAGACCACCGAGTGCACGGCCCCGATGCGAGCACAGGCCTGCATGGCGATCACGGCCTCAGGAATCATGGGCATGTAGATCACCACGCGATCGCCCCGACCCACTCCCAACGACTTCAGTCCATTGGCCAGCCGGCATACCTCGGCGTAGACGTCGCGGTAGCTCAAGGTGCGCACGTCCCCGGCTTCACCCTCAAAGATGATGGCGGCCTTGTTCCCACGGGCAGCCAGGTGCACGTCCAGGCAGTTATGGGAGACGTTCAGCTCCCCGTCAGGAAACCACTGGTAATTTGGTGCGGCCGAGTCATCGAGGGTGATGGTGAAGGGTTTGTGCCACTGCAGCGATTGACGCGCCAGTTCGGCCCAGAACCCGACGTGGTCGGCAGCGGCATGGCGGCGCATGGTTTCAAGTTGCGGTGCACGCAGGCGCGCGCGGGCGACGAAGGCGGCGGGTGGCGGAAAGGAGCGATGCTCCTGCAAGGCGGATTCAATGTTCGTTGTTTTAGTCAGAGTCCCCCCTCCTACCGCTAGCTAAAGACCCCGGCGCTGGCATAGATTAAGGATAACGCGACCGCGCCGTGTATACGTAGTGTTACGGCGACCCCAATACTAGTCGCTTGGTTAAGATGATGTTCGGCTCGATAACTCAAAGATGGAGGATCTGCTCATGAAGGTGACCATTTCGCGCCGCGAGGCGATTCGAACCTTAAGCCTCGCGGCAGGAACCCTGCTGGTTGCACGCGGTGCCGCCGCGGCCGCCACTGACGCGCCCGCCGCTGCCGCCACCGGTGCGCTGCCGCATGTGCTGCCCACGGATCCGCTGGCCGTCGCGTTGGCCTACCACGACGACGCCAAGACGGTGGATGCGGCCAAGTTCCCCACTTTTAAGCCCGAGCAAAAGTGCAGCAACTGCCTGCAACTCAAGGGCAACGAGGGTGATACTTGGCGGCCGTGCACCCTGTTCGTGGGCAAATTGGTCAATGCCAACGGCTGGTGCCGGACCTACGTCAAGAAGGTTTGAGGCCGCACGCCCGTCAGGCCGCCAGGCGGGCAATCCTCTCGGCCTGACGCGGCAGCATGGCGCCAAACCCATGGCGCTGGCAGAACTGCCCCAGGGCCTCCAGCTGGGGCAGGCGCAATTGCAGTTCGGCGCCGCCGGCCGTGAGCGGCGCATCGCAGTGGATGCGTGTCAATGAGCGGGCGAGGTACGCCGCCTCGCGGTGCTCCCGGAGTCGCTCCGGGAGCCGCGCCGCGCCGCGCACGGCAAGGTTTGCCGTGGCGGGCAAATCCGCGTACACCGCATCGAGCGAGGCGAAGCGCTGCATGATGGCTGCGGCGGTCTTCGGGCCCACGCCGGGCACACCGGGAATGTTGTCCACCGCATCGCCCATCAACGCCAGATAGTCGGCCATGCGTTCCGGCGCCACGCCAAAACGCTGGGCGATCTCACCATACGAATATTCCGCCGCGTCGCTGTAGTCCCAGAAATGGTCGCCGGGTCCCACCAGCTGCGACAGATCCTTGTCGCGCGTGACCACCGTAACCCGCCTACCCTCGGCCCGCACGCGCGCGGCCAGCGTGCCGATCAGATCGTCGGCCTCATACTCCGGGCTCGCAAACTCGCTCACGCCCAGATGACGGCAGAATTCCCGGCACAGGGCAAACTGTCGCTTCAATTCAGGGGGCGCGGGCTCGCGATTGGCTTTGTAGGCCGGGAACAGCGCATGGCGATGTCCACTACCGTGGCTCTCATCGAAAGCCACTGCCAGAAAACGGGGCTGCCGGCGCTCGATCAGATCGCACAGGAACCTGGCGAACCCATACACGGCGTGGGTGGGATTGCCCTCGGCATCACGCAATTCCGCCGGCATGGAGTACCAGGCTCGAAACACATACACGGACGCGTCGATCAGGTAAACCATCAGCCCACGCCCACGCGACGTTAGCTCAGCCAGCGTTGGATGCGATCATGCAACGGACTGCTGCGCGGAAAATGCGCCTGCAGATACGCCATCTGATCGGTGAGCACACGCCGACCCTTGAGGAAAATGTACTCGGCATAGGTGGGCGTGAAAGGCACTGCGATCAACTGCATCTTGGCCTGTTCGGGCGTGCGCCAGGCCTTGATGTTGTTGCAGCGGCGACAGGCCGCGACCACATTGGTCCATGCATCGCGCCCGCCCTGGCTGAAGGGCCGGACGTGATCACGGGAAAGTTCGCGCGAGGCGAAACGTCCGCCGCAGTACAGGCACAGATGCGCATCGCGCCGAAACAGCGTTTCGTTGTTGAGCGGCGGCACGTAGTCGTGGCGTGTGTTGCCGGGATTGCCGGTGTGCCCCACCGTCGCCACAATCGAACTGACCTCCACCACCGTGCGCCGACCGGTGCGCGCACTCACGCCGCCATACAGCGAGTAAATCAGCGAACCGCAGGTGTAGGCCACCTGCTCCTGGTGGTACAGACGCGCGGCTTCGCGATAGTCGATCCACTCCAGCGGCATCCCCGCGACATCGGTACGCAGCACCATCTGACTCAAGCCGTGCGCAGCCGCATGCAGCACCAGACGCAAGTCCTCGTCCGCGTGGCGGTGGGCGTCCACATGGCGCCCGGAAAGTGAGTTCGGGGTACTCATCCGTGTAAGATTAGGCAGCCTTGTGAGAGAATTCAATCCAGGCCCCTGCATTTGTCGGGTGCCGGCGTATTTCAAGGGAGATTGAGCATGCCCGTGACCATTGGCGCGCTTCGTGAGAGCGTTCCGGGCGAAAACCGTGTCAGCGTGGTGCCGGAAGTGGCCACCAAGCTGGTGGCCGCCGGCGCACGGGTGCTGATGGAGCACGGCGCTGGGGTGAGTGCCCAGTTCCCCGACGCCCTCTACCAGAAGGTCGACTGGGCGGATTCGGGCGCCGCGGTGCTGGCGCAGGCCGACGTCTTGCTGAGCGTCCAGCCGCTCAGTCTCGATCAGATCGGCGCGCTGCGCGCCGGCACGGTGGTGATCGGCTACCAGCAGGCCCACGCGCGCTTACCTGAGGTCAAAGCACTGTGCGCGCGCGGCATCACCAGCTTTGCGATGGAATTCATTCCACGCATCTCCCGCGCGCAGTCCATGGACGCGCTCTCCTCCCAGGCCGCGATTGCGGGCTATAAGGCCGTGCTGATCGCCGCCAATACGCTGGATCGATTCCTGCCCATGCTCACTACGGCGGCCGGCACCATTCGACCGGCGCAAGTACTGATCGTGGGAGTGGGGGTGGCCGGACTCCAGGCCATCGCCACGGCGCGTCGCCTGGGCGCGGTGGTGGAAGCCTACGACGTGCGCAGCGCCACCAAGGAGCAGGTGAAGTCGCTGGGCGCCAAGTTCATCGACACGGGCGTATCGGCCGAAGGCCAGGGCGGCTACGCCCGTGAGCTCACCGCCGAGGAGAAGGCCAAGCAGCAAGAGGTGCTGGACGCGCGCATCGCGCTGGCCGATGCCGTGATCACCACCGCTTCGGTGCCGGGCCGGCGCGCGCCGCTGTTGATCACGCGCGCGGTCGTCGAGCGCATGAAGGCCGGCGCGGTCATCGTCGATCTGGCCGCGGAATCGGGCGGCAACTGCGAGCTGACGCGCGCTGGGGAGACCGTGGTACACAACGGCGTGAAAATCGTCGGCCCGGTGAATCTCCCGGCCCAGCTGAGCTATCACGCCAGCGAGATGTACGCGCGCAATCTCCTGAATTTTCTGAAACCTGCCATCGACAAGAGCGGTCAGCTGGCCATCGACTGGCAGGACGAAGTCTTCGCCCAATCGTGTCTGACGCACGCGGGCGCCATCAAGCATGAAGCCACGCGTAAAGCGGTGGAGGGAACATGACCGGTATTGTTGCGCTGTATATTTTTATGCTGGCGGCCTTCACCGGCTACGAGATCATCGCCAAGGTGCCGGTGATTCTGCACACCCCGCTCATGTCCGGATCCAACTTCGTACACGGCATCGTGCTGGTGGGCGCCATGGTGGCCCTGGGCCAGGCGCACACCGGACTGGAAAAGACCATCGGTTTCGTGGGCGTGCTGCTGGCGGCCGGCAATGCCGTGGGCGGCTACGCCGTCACCGAACGCATGCTCGAGATGTTTAAATCCAGCGGCTCCAAAGCCGCTGGCGGCAAAGGCGGGCAGTCGGCGCGCGGGGGCCACTGATGGATATGGAGACGGTGCTCAGCGCCAATACGCTGATTCAGGCCAGCTACCTGCTGACCGCATTCCTGTTCATCATGGGACTCAAGCGCATGAGCTCGCCGGTCACGGCGCGCAGCGGCATTCTCTGGGCTGGCGCGGGCATGGCCGTGGCCACGCTGATAACCTTTCTGTATCCGGGACTCAGCAACTACGGCTTGATCCTCGTCGCGATTGCCATCGGTTCGGCCGTCGCCTGGATCAGCGGCCGGCGCGTGGCCATGACCAACATGCCGCAGATGATCGCGCTGTACAACGGCATGGGGGGCGGCGCGGCCGCAGCCATCGCGGCGGTTGAGCTCTATAAGGGCGAGCATCTGCCGGTGTCGGTGGCGACGCTGGCCGTGGTCGGTGGTCTCATCGGTGCCGTCTCCTTCAGCGGCAGCCTGGTGGCGTTCGGTAAGTTGCAGGGCTTGATCAAGCGCGCGATTCGCTTCAAAGGACAGCAGATCGTCAATCTGCTGATTCTCGCCGCCGCGCTGTTTGCCGGCGTGGTCGTGATCAGCGGCTTTGATATCGGGCCACTGCACGTCACGCTGGTATTTGCTCTCGCACTGCTCCTGGGACTCACGATGACTCTGCCCATCGGTGGCGCCGATATGCCGGTGGTGATCTCCCTGTACAACGCGCTCACCGGCCTCGCCGTGGCCTTCGAAGGTTTCGTACTCGGCAACGCGGCCATGATCATCGCCGGCACGGTGGTGGGATCGGCCGGCACGCTGCTGACCCAGCTCATGGCGCGCGCCATGAACCGTTCACTCGGAAACGTGTTGTTCTCCGGCTTTGGCGATACCGGCACCACTGCGGCGGCCGGCGGCGCCGTTGCCGGCAGCATGAAGCCCATCGACGCCGCGGATGTGGGCGTGATGATGGCCTTCGCGCAGAAGGTTATCGTCGTTCCCGGCTATGGCATGGCCGTGGCCCAGGCGCAGCACAAGGTGTGGGAGCTGTGCCAGCTGTTGATCGAACGCGGCGTGATGGTGCGCTTCGCCATTCATCCCGTGGCCGGCCGTATGCCCGGCCACATGAACGTCCTGCTGGCCGAGGCCGGTGTGCCCTACGATCTGATCAGCGATCTCGATGAGATCAACGCCGAATTTGACACGGCCGACGTGGCGCTGATTATCGGCGCCAACGATGTGGTCAATCCGGTGGCGCGCAACGACAAGTCCAGCCCGATCTACGGCATGCCCATACTCAACGCTGATAAGGCCAAGAACGTCATTGTCATCAAACGTGGTCAGGGCGCTGGATTTTCCGGCATCGAGAATGGCCTGTTCTATCTGGACAATACCCGCATGTTGTACGGCGACGGCCAGGCCGCGGCGTCCGAATTGATCCAGGCGGTCAAGGCCGTCTGACGGCAACGGGCCGGCGGCGCAAACCGCCGCCCGCCCCCTCCGACGCTGAAACTTTTCAGCGACTCCCGGGTTGAAACCATACCGCAGCGGGCATTGACCGCTGCCCCAACCCGATCACACAAGCACCTGCTTCAGGGGTGCAGGAGGCCCTTATGTTGTCACTCAAAATCAACCACCCCTTCGCTCTGCGCGCGGCGCTCTTGAGCATTGTCGTCACCAGCACGATGACATTGCTGCCCGCACTCGCGACACTGGGCAGTCATGGAACGCCGGGTGCGCAGCGCAGCTTACAGACCGCCGCGACGGCCACGACAGCGGCGGCGGCGGCGGCCGCATCGACTGCGGCGGGGTAACCGCGCGCCAACGCTAACGCTAACGCTAACGCTGGCGCTGGCGCTGGCGCTAGTACCGCGGCTAGCGCCCGCGCACGAACCAGAACTTGTAGACCGGGCCCGCCGGGTCGGTGGATTCACTCCACAAGTCACCGACCGGGTGCGGCGCCAAGGGGTAGCAATCCGCGCCCGCATACAGCTCGCCCTGCACCTGCGCGCCCAAGGTGATTCGCGGTGCCTGCGGCCACAGACACAGCCGATACTGCGCCCCCGCGGCGCGCAGCGTGTAAGAGCCCTCGCGCCCCTGCACCTGGAATGGCCCATGGGTGTCGGGCATCTTCGCCTGCGGCCCCATGTTGAAGAAGGCGAAGTAGCGCCCATCCGGGTTGAGCCACAGTCGGCCAATCGCATGCGTGGTCTGGTTTTGCCAGATCAGCGTATTGCGATAGTAGTTCGCCAGCGGATCCGGATCCGTACTCGGCGCCGCCGACTGAGCGCCAACGGTGACGGCCAGCGCGTCGGCCAACATTGCCAGCACCATCAGGCCGCAGCAGCGCAACACTATTGCCGTCCCTGCAGCAGCAGCACTTTGTCCTTGCCCAGCTGCCCGGGCAGCGGATCATCCTGCTCGAACCAGATGTCGCCCGGATCATGCGGACCGATGGGATAACACATGCCGCCGTAAAAGCGCTCGCCCATGCTGCCTGCGATCAAGGCCTTCTCCTCGGCACTCAAGGCGGCCGGATCGACGCCGCGCACACAGGTAGTTCTGAAGTTATGATTCTTGCAGACCATGGCGCCAGCCTTGCCCGCCGCGGCCGGGGGCGGACCCATGTGCGGCGCGATTTCCGCGGGTGTCACCATGTCGGGGGTATCCCAGTACTGGCACACCGGCACCTTGCCGTCGGCACGGCGCGGGCCCACTTGGTAGTGCCCGCTCTTGGCTTCGCCGGCATCGAAGTTGATGAAGCTGCTGTCGCGATTGAGCCAAAGGTGGCACAGGTCGTTGCCCGTCTGCGCCGCCGCGCACACCAGGGTATTGTCATAGTAATTGGCCAGCGGATCCGCCGCGTCGTCGTAATGGCGCGCGCGCGCTCCTTCGAAGAGCCGATACGTCAGGGTGGTGATCGGCTGTCCCTGGCCCTCACCCGGATGCGTGAGCTCGGGCCAGACCTGCACCGACTTGCCCGCCTGACGGTAACGCGCCTCGAGCGCGCTCATATCACTGAGCACCGCCGCACGGGTGAGGGGCGTGCCTGCCTTCAAGCGCACCACGGCGCGCAGCGCCGTGTCCCCCAGCGCCTGATTGCCTTCGATGCGAACGGCCTGCACCACCGAATCATCGACCTGCGGTATCAATCCTGCACTCGCGGCCGTGACTGCCGTTGCCAGAAAACTCAGGAGAAATAGCGGCGCCCGACTAATGGCCCAGCCCCTGCAACATCTTCAATCCATCGCTCAGCAAACTGCCGTGATTGGCCGGCACCTGCCCATTAGGCGTGAGCTGATTGATCAGTTCGGGCAGCAACTGCGCCATCAAGCCGCCGGCCTGTTGCGCCGGCACGCCGAGCTTCGCCGCAACGGCACCGACCGCATCGCTCCCCACCGCCTGCGTGAGCTGCGCGCCGCTGACCGGAAGGTTCGGACCCCCGGCCACCCAGGAATCAGCGTGTTGTCCCAGCCCACTCTGGCGCATTTTGTCCAGAAGGCCAGTCAGTCCGCCTTGACTCTGCACCATGCTCATGGCCGCCGACAGCAACCCGCCGGCAGACGCGGCATTGGGCATAGCGCCGGTGCTCGAAGCCATGCCTGCGCCGCCGCCACCCATGCTCGCCGCCAAACTACCGAGCAGCGAGCCCAGTGGATTTCCGCCCGCCTGGGCCCCGCCGCCCATGGCAGAACTCAGTACATTGCCGATCAACCCATCCAATAAACCCATGATCGCCTCCCGGTGGTTACGCGAGGCATCATGCCTTAACTGAATGCAGTAAAGAACCCCAGCCGCGCTTAAGCTAGCGCGGCATTCGCCGCGGGCGCGGCGGTGCGCGCAGCGGAGCGCGGGGCGGCGCACGCGGTAGCAGGGGACGCGCCTGCGCGGCCGCTCGCATCTGTGTTCGTTCCGCGGGCGTTGCCTGCAACCAGCGTTGACGCAGCTGTTGACGCTGCTGAGCCGGCAATTGTTTGAAGGCGCGAAAATTCTCGCGCACCTGCGAACGCTCCTGCGGATTGAGCTGCTGAAAATGTTCCCACCGCTGTCGAATCAGCGCCCGACGCGATTCGGGCAGACTGTTCCAAGTCTTGAAGCGCTCCTGCGCCTGGGCTTGCGCCCCTGTATCCATGTTCAGCCAGCGCTGGGCGCCGCGCGCCATCGCCCTCTGGCGAGCCGCCGGGAGCGAGGCCCAATCCGCTTCGTGGCCCTTGAGCAGCTGGCGCTGAGGCGCGCTGAGATTGGACCAGGCCAGCGGCGTTTCAATACCCTGCGCCCCGGCCACCTCCGGCTCGGCCCCGTACGCCGCTGGCACGCCCACCAACGCGGCCACCGCCAACCACATGGCCACACCTTTCACCCGCCTCACGTGTTGTTCCCCTTGCTGGACGGCGGTGCGTTCACGGGCACCGCCGGCGTCGGCGCGGGTGACGCAGGAGTGGAGGGCGTCGTCGTCGGTGGCGTCGGCGGCGTGAGCGCGGGTCTGGCCGGAACCCTTGCCACCTTCTGGGGATCTGCACTGGCCAAGTATGCATGCCAGCCAGGCTGGTTTGAATCCACAGAGCCGAGGAACTCCAACAGCGCACTGTCCACGGGCGGCGCGCCGGCCAACGCCGAGGCGCTCAGAATTCCGCACACGCCCAGCCGCCACTTCACGTCCCAACGCTCAATGGACTGCCACCCACGCCGGCGCTGCCATTGCCGGTGTCGTTCACGGTGCCGCCGGGTGCTGCGTCCCGCGCGCTGCCCACCGCCCACTCGTAGAATTCATAGTCGACGTCCTGCTCCTGCGCCAGCGCCAGGCCATCGGCATCGGCCAGCAGTTCGATATCGTCCGCAGCTCCGCTGTTGGCGGCCGGCAGCATGGGTGGCGATCCGGATTGTCCCACCACCAGCAGCACCGACAA
>Ga0075017_100003042_pt1 | contig 10544 bp, 9 predicted proteins | sample AleBraG_ABR_2012_FD_71475 | JGI IMG/M metagenome (GOLD analysis project Ga0075017, IMG submission 71475) | Freshwater sediment microbial communities in response to fracking from Pennsylvania, USA - Alex Branch Run_MetaG_ABR_2012 | ecosystem: Environmental > Aquatic > Freshwater > Creek >... | reverse complement strand
GTTGTTGCGCAAGGAAACCCCGGTGCTTGGCGGCTACCGCCCTTCGGACTATGTGGCGACGCGTGAGTGGGCCACGGCCGACGACGGCACCCAGGTTCCGTTGTCGGTGCTGCGCCGCGCCGATCTGGTGCGGGACGGATCCAATGCGGGTGTGGTCTACGGTTACGGCTCGTACGAGGTCAGCATGGATCCCGGTTTCGGCGTGCCGCGGCTGTCCCTGCTGGACCGCGGCGTGGTGTTCGTGGTTGCGCATGTGCGTGGCGGCGGCGAGATGGGCCGGCACTGGTATGAGGACGGCAAGAAGCTGAACAAGAAGAACACCTTCAGCGACTTCGTGGCGGCCACCGACTGGCTGGCGCAGTCCGGCTGGGTGGACCCGGCGCGGATCGGTGCCATGGGCGGCTCCGCCGGCGGGCTGCTGATGGGTGCCGTGGCGAACATGGCGCCGGAAAAGTACGCGGCCGTGGTGGCGCAGGTGCCGTTTGTGGACGCGCTCACCACGATTCTGGATCCGGAACTGCCCTTGTCCGCGTTGGAGTGGGAGGAATGGGGCAACCCCATCACCGATCCGGACGTGTACAAGTACATGAAGTCGTACACGCCGTATGAGAACGTGCGCGCCGTCTCCTACCCGAAGATTGCCGCCGTCACCAGCTTCAACGACACCCGTGTGCTGTACGTGGAACCGGCCAAGTGGGTGCAGGCACTACGGGCCACCTCAACCGGGTCGGAGCCGGTCGTGCTGAAAATTGAGATGGACGGCGGCCACGGCGGCGCGTCGGGCCGGTATGAGGGTTGGAAGACCCGCGCCTGGGACTACGCGTTCCTGGCCGACGCCATCGGCGCCACCACCCTGCGCTAACTCGACGCCGCATCACATAAAGCCCGGTTTTCACGAACGCTCCAGCAGTTCATTGCTGGAGCGTTCGTGTTTAGCGCCCCTTAGGTGATGCGGCGTCGGGGAAAAGTGGACATTATGTGGTGCAGGGTCGCAGGGGCGGCTGTTAGTCGCGGACCACCGCGTAAATCGCCTCGGAGGTCCATTCGCCCTTCAGATACATGTTGTTGCGCAGCACCCCTTCAAACTGCATGCCCAGGCGTTCACAGATCGCCGCGGAGGCCTGGTTACGCGCATCCAGGCGCGCCTCGACACGGGTGAAACCCAGTTGATCACGGGCCAGGCCGAGAACAGCCCGGGCGGCCTCGGTGGCGTAGCCCTGGCCCCGGGCGCCCGGGGCCAGCGTCCAGCCGATTTCACCCACCCGCTCCGGCGCGCCACCGTCGTCGGGTTTGCCGCCGTCGTTCCATTTCAGGGCCAACTCGCCAATGAGGGCGTCGTCGCCCGGTCTCGAAAGGACAAACGTCGCCCAGTCTCCAGGCTTCTCAAAGGTCCCGTCAACGTATTGCGCAATCTTGCCCATGCATTGCGCGTAGCTTCGTGGCCCGCCATAAAGGTAGCGTGCCGTTTCCGGCAGGCTCTGGTAGGCGTAGTAGGCGTCAAGGTCCGAGGTGGCGAAGCGCCGCAGAACCAGGCGCTCGGTGACCATCGGATAGGGAATCTGGACCATAGCTAAACCCTAGGGACATTTCCATGGCAGGGCCACCCGCCCCGGTCCACTCCGGCTGGGAGCCGGCCCGGAGTTCCCCCGGAATTGGAGGATATTCGGCTCAATGTACGCCCAATCGTGCCACGATTGGCTATCCGGTCAGGCCCCTGGCCGGACGCCGGTCCGCCGGTGTGCCGGGACGGCAAGGAGCACGTCAATGCGGTTGGAAACAAGCAGTTCACAGGACGCACCGTGAGCGGCCCGGCGAATCACCTGCACCATCACCGCAGATGGCCCCTCTGGCGCAAGATCTTGATCAGTTCGCTGGCAGGGGCGGTGGTGTTGTTGCTGGGGGCCGCGGGCCTGGCCGGATTCACCGTGGCCAAGGCCAGCCACAACATCATCCATTCCAAGGCGCTGGCCAGCATCGCCCCGGTCCCCAAACTCACCCAGGACACCAACATCCTCATCATGGGCCTTGACTCGCGGGTTGACGAGCAGGGCAACCCCTTGTCCCCCGCCTTGTATGACGCGCTCGACGCCGGCGACCAGAGCATTGGCGGGTACAACGCCAATGTGCTGATGCTGGTGCACATCCCGGCCGACGGCGGGCCGGCCACCGCGATTTCCATCCCCCGCGACGACTACGTCCAGATTGCCGGGATACCGGGCGAATCCTTCGACGGCAAGATCAAGGAAGCCTACGGCGACGGCCTGGCCGCGGCACAGACACAACTGCTGTCCGAGGGCCAGCCCAATGACCAGGCCACGTACCAGCAGGCGCGGGAAGCCGGGCGCACGGCCGAGATCGCCACGGTGTCCGCGTTCCTGGGCAACGTCCACATCGACCACTTTGTGGAAGTCACCATGGCGGGCTTTTACGTGGCGGCCCAGGCCGTGGCCCCCATCACCGTATGCGTGTTGCAGGCAACCCAGGACACGTATTCCGGGGCGAATTTCACGGCGGGCATCCAGCAGATCGACGCGCAGCAGGCCATGGCCTATGTGCGCCAGCGCCGCGACACGTCCAATCCCGACTATGCGTTCTCGGACCTGGACCGCGAACGCCGCCAGCAGGCGTTCATCGTCGACGTCATCCACCAGCTCAAGCAGCTGGGCACGCTGACCGACATCCCCAAGATGGAGACCATCGTCAACGACATCAGCTCCAACATTGTGGTGGATTCCAGCTTCAACCTGATCCAGATGCTGCAACAGGCCACGGCGGTCACGAGCGGGGACATCTCCTTCACCACGCTGCCCATCACCGGCTTCGCCACCGCCCCCAACGGGGAATCCATCAACACCGTGGATGTGGCCCAGGTCCAGGCAACCGTGCAGGCGTTGCTGGCCCCGCCACCAGCCATGCCCGGCACTGCCCCGAGCACCGCCCCGAGCGCCGCAGCCACGGCGCAGGCCGGCACCGGATCTGTGCGCACCACGGCGTCACCTGGCCCGACGGCGTCGGCCACCCCAACGCCCACGACCCCCGCCACAACCACGTATGCGGATTGGACGGGGGCCGTGCAGGGCGGCAGCATTCCGTGTGTGAAATAGCCGGGCCCTCCCTATCCCTTGACGGCCCCGGAGGTCAGCCCGGACACCACGGATTTGCGGAAAACCAGCACCAGGATGGCGATGGGCAGCACGGCCACCGTACTTGCGGCAAAAAGCGTCCCGTAGGGGGTTATGTGCGGTGAGCCAAAGAGCGCAATACCGACGGGGATTGTCCTGAAGTCGTTGGAGCTGTTGAAGGACAACGCCATCAAGAACTCCGTCCAACAGGCCGTGAAGGTGAACACCCCGGCGGTGAAAAGGCCCGGAAGCGCCATGGGGAGGATGATCGACCACAGCGTGCGAAGGGGGCTGGCGCCGTCGATCCGGCCCATTTCCTCCATTTCCCGCGGGATCCCCAGGAAGTAGTTTCGTAGGATCCAGATGGCAAACGGCAGGTTGAAGGCGGCGTACGGCAGGATCAGCGCCTGGTAGCTGTTGAGCCAGTCGAGCTGGCGCATCAGCAGGTACAGCGGGGCGATCAGGGCAATGGCTGGGAATACCGAGATCATCAGCAACAGCATCAAGGTGGTGAACTTCCCGCGCATGGGCAGTCGGCCCAGCGCATAACCAGCCAGCGTTCCCAGCGCCAGGACCACCACGGTGGCCGCGACGGCGACCACCACGGAATTGAGTATGTAGCGCCCGAAGGAGTTGTTCACGAAGGCGTTCGTATAACTTTCAACGCTCAGCGGGTTGGGGAACCACTGCGGGCTGGGCGCCGAAACGCCCGCATCGGTCTTGAAGCTGGTGATCACCATCCAGTAGATGGGCAGCAGTACGAACAAGGTGATGAGTGCACAGGAAAGGGCCAGGCCCAAGCGGTGCCAGACTGTACGTTTGCGCATGGCTAGTTTTCCTCGCCTTGATTGACTTGTGCACGGAACACCCTCAGGAAGATGATGCAACCGATCACCACCAAGGCTGCCGTGGTCACAGCGACCGCGGCTCCCGGACCGAATGACAGATTGGTGAACATGGCCTGATAGCCCAGCACTGCCAGTGAAGTGGTGGCATATCCGGGACCACCCTGGGTCAGCACAAACGGCAGGTCAAAGAGTCCGAACGCCTGCAAGATCCGGAACAGTACGGCCAGTGCAATGGTGGGACGCAGCAGCGGCAGTGTGATCCGCCAGAAGGTTTGCCAACCGTTGGAGCCGTCCATTTCGGCGGCCTCATAGACGTCGCCGGGCAGCATGACCAGCCCGGCCAGGACAATGATGGCCACAAACGGTGTGGTCTTCCAGATATCGGCCACCATCATGGCGATGATGGCGGAGGCGTTGCTGCCCAAGATGACGGGGTGGCCAAGGCCCAAGGCGCTGAAGATGGCATCCGCGGCGCCGTAGGTTGGGTCGTAGATGTAGTTCCACAGCTGGGCCGAGATGACGGTGATCAAGGACCAGGGGATCAGCAGCATGGCCATCATCCAGCCACGCAGGCCCCGCAACCGTTCCAGGACCAGGGCGATTAAGGTTCCCAGCACCACCTCGATGGTCACGGTGATCACCGTGTACAAGACCGTAAAGGCCAGCGCGTAACGCCACTTTGCACTGCCAAAGACAATGTTGAAGTTATCCAGCGTGGCACCGCTGAGCTGGAAGCCGGAGCCCAGCACCTGGACATTGCTAAAACTCATCACCACGGAAAACACGATCGGGAAGATCGTTACCGCGGCAACCACCAGCAGGGCTGGCGCGGAAAAGTACCACCCGAGCCTTGCCTGGCGTTTCCTATTAACATCCTTTTTTCTTATCACCACTGGCGGAAGGACCCTGTGGGGTTCCTGCGACGTCGGCAGCGCCGTTCGATCGGTGGCCATCTTCGACTCCTCGGTAAAAGTAATCGGTCATGAACGCTCATGGCAAAGGGCCCCGCATCCGTTGGCGGAACCTGATCTGCCAGCGGATGCGGCGCGTGAGGCTATTACAGCCCGCCGCCGGAAAGGGCGGTGTTAATGGCGGATTCGGCGGCCTTCAAGGCCGCGGCCGGCGTCATCGAGCCGGAGAGGACGGCACTGACATTCGTGTAGATGGCGGTGCTGACTTGCGGATAGAACGGTGTCTGGGCGGGCCGGGCGATCAACTTGGTCTGCGGCACCACGGCCAGGACTGCGTTGCTCTTGATCACGTCGGGGGATTGCCGCACTGCCTGGTTGGTCGGAATCTCCGAGAACTGGGTGGCCAGGGTGTTTTGGGCGTCGTTTCCGGTCATCCACTTGATGAAGGTCAGATCGGCGGCAACGTTCTTGCTGTGCGGATTCACGTAAAGATTCCACCCACCAATGTTGGAGTAGCCGGGAGTCGGCTGTCCTTCAAAGGTCGGCATCGGGGCGACACCCACTTTGCCAATCACTGCCGAACCTGGTGCCTGCGAGGTGCTGTAACCGTAGTCCCAATTGCGCAGGAAGACGGAGTTGCCGGCGGAGAACTCATTCATGGCCTGAAGTTCCTGGTACGTGGATTCGGCTTTGGGGCTGACGCCGCTGGTGACCAGCTGCTGTTGGAAGGTCAGCGCCTTCAAGGCGGCAGCGCTGTTGATGGTCGACGACGTCGAATCGGAGTTCAGCACGGTGCCGCCGGCATCGGTCAAGAACTCCATAAAGTTGCAGGTGGCTCCTTCGTAGGAGGCTCCCTGGAACACATAGCCATACTGGGCCTGGCCCTTGGCTTGGATGGCCTTGGAATCTGCCATCAGCTCTTCCCAGGTGGTGGGCACCTTCATGTTGTTCTCGGCAAGCAGATCCTTGCGGTAGTACAGGAAGCCCTGGTCCTCAAAGAACGGTGCACCGTAGACCTGGCCCTTGTACGTGGCACCTGCCGCCAGTCCGGGAGCGAAAGTGTCAAAATAGCTGGAGGGCAAATACTGTGACAACGGCACGGCCAGCTGGTGGGCGGCGAATTGGGCCGGCCAGATGACATCCCCCATGTAGACGTCCGGGCCGGCGCCGCCGGAAATCTGGGTGGTCAACGTGGCACGGTTGGTGTCAGTGTCCGTGGGGGCCGAGATCAGGTTTACCTTGATGTTCGGGTAGGCCTTTTCAAACGCCGCAATCAGCACTGTGCGGGGATCGGCCCCGCTGCTGGTGATGGGGCTGGCCCACCAGTTGATGGTGCCCGAGTCAGCCGTGCCAGGTGCCGAGGCCACGCTTGTGCTGGAAGCGGAGGGTGTGGACGTGGTTGATGAACTGCACCCGCTGAGGACAACTGCCGTCATGGCGACGGAAAGCAACGCAGCTGCCTGGAACTTCTTTGACCACGGCGACTTGGCCGGGTGGCGGTTTGTTTGTTTGATGCGCATGGGAATGCTCGATTCGTTTGTTCGGCATATGCGAAACCCAGAATTGGGTGGAATCGCCGTCACCGCGCGCTGAACCAGGAGGGGAAGAACCCCACCCCCGTGATAGGCGCGCGGCCGCGGCACCTCAGGTGAAGTGGCTGCACCGGGAAAATAAGGCCCCCGTGCAGCAAGTGCGTCGAGTGGGCGGGCTGGCACGGGACCGGACAGCGGATTCACTGGTTTCGGCACGAGTCCTATCGTGAAATGTTGCCGTTTCCTGTGTCACGTCCATCAGTCTTGCGCCTCGAGAGTGGCCCGCCTGATCGTGCGTTCATTGGGCCACCTCTAACTCTGGAACTCGCCAACTCGGCTGTCAAGGGTACTAAGGCCCTGCCTCTCCCGCCGCGCGCGTGGGTCGGCCCCGTGCCGGGCTTTGCGCCTAAGGTTGAGGCATGAATGGACTCGGCGAGATCTTGTTTGGCCCCTTGGGCAACAGCTTGAGCATCATTGCCCTGGGGTTGAAGATCCTTGGCGCGTTGATCATGTGCTGCGCCTTGCCGCTTTTGGGCCGCCGCAGCGAGGTGGGCTGGTGGCTGGCCATTGGGTCCTTCTCCATGTTCCTGCTGGCCGGCACCTTCGCCGTTCCGCTCGATTTTCTCTCCTCGGCCGTACTCGTCACTCTTTACGTTGCCGGTTCCTGGGCACCACCCCTGGTGGGCATCGCTGTGTGCTTCTATGGCCTGCTCGCCTTCCGCAAGGCGCCGGCCACCACATTGTTGACCCGTGAAATCCTGCTGCGGCGCTTCCAAGCCACCGATATTGTGGGCCCGGCGATCATTGCCTTGATTTTTGCCGGGGCCACCTTGATCCCGGCACTGGTCCTGAACTTCAGCATGAGCGCCGCCAACCTGTCCCTTCCCCTGACCGCCATGTTCGTTGGCGGCGCCGTGCAGGGTCTGCTCCCCGCCGGGCTTGTTGGGCTGGCCCACGGTTCCCGCTGGGCGTGGTTCCTGATCGCCGGTGCCGCCCTGGTCTCCATTGCAGGGACCACCATGGCCGCCCAGGGATCCGTGCTGATCTTCCTTTATCTGGCGCAGGCAGTCCTTGCCGTGTACGCATGGGGCCGCTGGGGCGGCCTGACTGAACAGCCCGCCCGTCCGTGAGCCACCCCCGGTCTCCGCCAGGCAGCTGCTGTTCCTCCGTTGACACCGCCCCAAATCCCATGATCTGATGGCAAAGACCCACTGGTTTTGTTCGAATCGACACTAAGGAGGACCCCATGATTGTTCGCCCGGCTTTCCGCGCCCACATCATTGCTTCGTCCTTCCACAGGAGTCGATCCACCCATGAAGTATTCTGCTGACCACCAGCACTTCGAAACACCATCCCGCAATACCTCCCGGCGCCGCGGCGCCACGAAGGGGGGCCGGGCGCCGCACCGTGGCTTCGCTGATGCAATGTTCGAGCTCGAGCCGCGCCCCGCAGACTGGAACGTCCTGGACGATTCCCTGGCCGAAAACCAGCGCTGGTCCACCTGGCCCGACCTGGAAAAGCTCATGCGCGGCCCTGCCCCCTATCCCGAGTTCGTCATTGAGGACGCCGCTGCCATCGACACCGATCTTGGCGTCCTGAAAACCGGTAAGGAGGCGGACGTGTTCCTGGTGGAACGGGCCACCGAATCCCGCAGCGCCGTCCTGGCGGCCAAGCGCTACCGCGCCGCCGAGCAGCGCCTGTTCCACCGGTCCTCCACCTATACGGAGGGGCGCATTGTGCGGCGGTCCCGCGATGCCCGCGCCATCAAGAACGGCAGCGCGTACGGCCGTGACATGGAAGCCGCCCGCTGGGCCAACGCCGAGTGGACGTACCTTCGCATGGCCTACGAATATGGCATACCCGTGCCATATCCTGTGCAGATTTCCGGCACCGAGATCATGATGGAATTCATCGCGGAGCCGGGGAATCCCGGCGTTGCGGCTCCCCGCCTGCAGAGCGTCCATCCCAGCCCGGAACGGCTGCACGGCTACTGGGAGCAGTTGCTTGCTGCCATGGCCGCGTTCGCGCGGATGGGCTTCGCCCACGGCGATCTCTCCCCCTACAACGTGCTGGCTGCCGGGGACCGCCTGGTGATCATTGACCTGCCGCAGCTGGTGGACCTTGCCGGCAACCTGCAGGGCGTGGAGCTGCTGGCGCGGGACTGCAAGAACATGTGCGCCTGGTTCGCCTCCCGCGGCCTGGCGGTCGACGACGGCGAACTGTTGCGCGAGCTCCTCGCCGTCAGGTAGCCGGGCCTGCCATCTTAGGTGGCCGGGCCAAGCCAGCTGTCCCATGCCGGGGCTACCAGCTCAAACAGGAGCTGGTAGCCCTCGGAACGGGGGTGTGCGCCGTCGCCCTCCAGCACCTGCCGGCGCCACACAGGGTGTTGTTCCAAGGCAGGGAAGACGTCCACGTAGGGAATGGCCCGTGCGTGGCAAATTTTCTGGAAGCGGGAGGAGAGCAGGCGGATCCGGTCGTTTTGCCCGTCATGGGAAATGGCCGGCGGTCCCACCACCAGGACAGGGTCCCCGGCCAGGGCGTCGAGGACGCTCACCAGGTTTGCACAGGACTCCGCCAAGGGGACCCGTGGCGCACCGTCCTGGTGGGTGGTGTCATTGACGCCCAGGGAAAGGACAATCAGGGTCTGCCGAATAGGTGAACGGCGCAGCCCAACTTCGACCGCGCACCGGGCGGCGATGTCGGCGGAGGTGTTGCCACGGATGCCCAGGTTGTAGATGGTGACGGGGGGTGAGGATTCCGCGTGCCTGGCCGCGAGCCGGCCGGGCCAGCCCAGGGCAGTTTCGTCCCCGATCCCGGCAACGAACGAGTCACCCACAAAGCAGACCTGGATGGGCAGTGCCGCCGCGCTCATGCTGCCAGCGCGCGGATGGTGCCCGGGCCAAACGGCAGCCAGGGCGCCGAATAGAGCAGGGCCTTGGAGGCGCCGGGCACCACTTCGAATCTCACTTCACCGAACTTCCACATCCGGTTGAACAAGAAGATGGTCACCGTGGCGGTCCCCTCCCCCGGGACCTTCCAGTTCCGGGTCCCCCACTGAGCCGGCTGGGCCACCCCGTTGACGACGACGGTGGGCTTGGGAAAGAACCCCAGCCAGGGCTTGTGGAGGGTCAGTTGAAAGCGGGGAGGCGTTGCTATGGGCGAAGTCACGATTCCCAGCCTACCGGCCCATTGACCGCATCAGCCCTGCCTCATCCGCCGTGCTCAGCCCCGAGGCCAGCTGCCGTCCGCTCCAGGGGGCAACGCCGTCGTCCCTCATCCGGCTCAGCGGGTGCATCGCCATGGCCGGATCTGTTACCGCCGCCCTCTGTGCGGCGAGCAGCACCTCCCGGAGCGGGAGTGCGGCGCGTAGGCCCCCGGCGAATCCCCGTCACCCACGACGGCGGATACCCCTTCCGGGAAATCGCCCGTTGTTCCGCGGGCCAGTGCAGTGACGGAATGGCCTGCCAAGTGGGCCTGTTCCGCAACACTGCGGCCCAACCATCCGGTGCCGCCAAGGACCAAGCTAATTGCCATGTGTTCCACACAACCGCTGTGGGGGTGCCTGCGCAAGGGATTTCTCAGTGGGCGCAGCACCGGGCTCCCCGATCGTGCGGTGGAGGAAAGCCCTGTGGTGGCCAGAACCCCCAGCCTTTTCGCATAGGCTTCCGTGGGTGATGACTGATCAACCCCTTAACGCCGTAACCACGTGGTGGCAGGCCGTTCTTGCCGGCTTTGTCCACACCGATTCCCCCATAGTCCCGCCCCTGGCGTTGCTGGGCATCCTGGCCGCGGCCGTTGTCCTGAGCATTCCGCGGGCCACCTGGCGTTGGTTCGGCCTGTACGTGACATTCGTGCACGAGCTCGGCCACGCCTTCGCCGCCCTCATGACGGGCCGTTTCATTCATGGTCTAAAAATTGGGCTGGATCATTCCGGCCAGCTGGTCAGCAGCGGCCGCCGCGGCTTCAGCGCCACCTGGTCAGGTTTTTGGGGCTACCCGGCACCCGCCGTGGTGGGCCTGGCCTTGGCCTGGTCGGTTTCGGCGGGCTGGGCGGGGGCCGCCGCGTCCGTCGGCGCCCTCATCCTGCTGGTGGCGCTGATCTTCCTGCGCAATTTCACCGGGATCCTGGTGG
>Ga0075017_100003041_pt1 | contig 10553 bp, 10 predicted proteins | sample AleBraG_ABR_2012_FD_71475 | JGI IMG/M metagenome (GOLD analysis project Ga0075017, IMG submission 71475) | Freshwater sediment microbial communities in response to fracking from Pennsylvania, USA - Alex Branch Run_MetaG_ABR_2012 | ecosystem: Environmental > Aquatic > Freshwater > Creek >... | reverse complement strand
TTCCACAACGGGCGCCGAGGGACTTCGACGGGGACCGATCCGCTGGGTGGGGCGACCGGCACGCCGACGGAGCTGATCCGCGCCTGGGCTGACGAAACTTGCGACGCCGCAGCAGTTCCCGAGGCCGATGGAGTCCTGGAGGTCGACGCCGGTCCCGAGATGGGCCGCGAACCAAAGGCGGGTGTAACAGTAGAGCTTGAAGCGGGCGGCAGTTCGAATTCTGTCTGTATGGCAGCGCGTCCGGAATCCGAGTCGCGCTTCAGACGCTGCAAGTCGGCGCGCAGATCGCCGGCGTGCTGGTAGCGCAGGTTGCGATCTTTCTCGAGCGCCTTGTTCACGATCCGCTCAAGTTCCGCTGGAAGATCGGGATTCAGGCGCACCGGTGACACCGGCGCTTTATGAAGAATGGAGTCGAATAGCGCCGCCGAAGTTTCCCCCCGGAAAGGAAGCGTGCCGGTTGCCATCTCGTAGAGAACCGCGCCGAAGGAGAACAGGTCGGTACGCCCGTCGATTTCCTTGCCCAGGGCCTGCTCCGGCGACATGTACGCAACCGTACCCAGCGCTGTGCCGGGGCTGGTCAAGTGCTGCGGTTCCGCCCCGGCGGTGGCATCTTCCAGGATCACGTCGTTGCGCCCGCCCATCGGAGTCAGTTTGGCGAGTCCGAAGTCGAGAATCTTGGCGTGGCCGCGCTTGGTCACGAAGATGTTCGCCGGCTTGATGTCGCGGTGGACGATGCCCTCGGCATGGGCGGCATCGAGCGCGTCGGCAGTCTCTATGGCCACCGATAACAAGGTTTCAAGATCCAAGGGCCGGCCGGCGATGAGATGCTTCAGCGTCACGCCGTCCAGAAACTCCATGGCGATGAACGCCTGGCCATCCTGCTCGCCGATGTCAAAGATCATGCAGATATTTGGGTGGTTGAGCGCCGACGCAGCCTGCGCTTCGCGCTGGAAGCGGGCCAGAGCCTGAGGGTCCCGAGCTACCTCCGGCGGCAGAAACTTCAGGGCGACAAAACGGCGAAGACGGGAGTCTTCAGCCTTGTAGACGACACCCATGCCGCCGCCACCAAGCTTCTCGACCACGCGGTAGTGAGAGATGGTTTTGCCGATCATGAGGTCGGGCCATCTTAGGCGGGATGGAAAGGCAAGTCAACGGAGGTGCGGCGCGCGGAGGCTGCGGGCGCTTATGCGGCGGTCAAGCGGAGACAACAAGTTTTATCGAGATTTTCCGCCACCGGATGCGGCGCTACTTGGCTCCCGCTTCGACGACCTCCAGGCGATTCTGGCTAAACGCCATCGAAAACGTGAAGAAGCGGTCGGGGTCCGGTGCGTAGCAAGCAAACGGACCATCCGAATCAGCTGCCTCGTAGTCAGCCAATCTCTTTCCCGTCGTCGCATCCACAACGGCGTAAATCGTCCCTTCGCATGACTCGAACGCGCCGGCACTGTTGCAGCTCCGAGAAAACTTTACCGTCAGCTTGTTCTTGACCATGCGAATCCCGAAATCTGGCAACCCGCTATCAGTCGGTGCACCTACGGCAATCTTGCGGATCACGTCACCTCCAGCAGAAATCGCATAAACGGTTGCTGGAGACGTGGCTCTCATCAGGTAAACCAGGCCATCGTCACCGGTAGTCGCAGCCGACCGCTCTACCGCATGGTTACCCTGTCCCGGTGCGCGGGCGTATCGCACGTCGCCAATCTCTATTGCCTTTTCAATCGCACCGTCTCCGTCTAATGGGAACTGTTTCACCAGATGTCCGCGTGAGTCGTAGATCGCGGTGCTCGCCTTATCACCTTTCTGTAGACCAGCAACCAGTATTTCCCCCGAGGGAAAGACCGCAATTTGCGTCGGGAAGAAGAAAATTGGTGGACGATCCAGCTTGACCTCCGATTCGCGTTTTCCATTCGGGTCAAAATTCCCGACCTTAAAGCCACTATCCGAGTACACCATGGCAACGCCGCCGTTCGGCCGCACGGCGTAGATGTTAGTCAGAGCGCCTTCGGTGTTGAACTCGGCCTGAAGCTTGCCAGTGCTCGACAGCTTCAACAACGGGCCTTCCATCCGCCCCTCCACCAGCTTCACGTATGAGTTACCGTTTTCATCGCATAAGGCTGGAAGAGCGAAGGAGCGACGACCATTCAACGGGACGTCGGAGACTACTCGGCTCTTAGTAACCAAAGCCTTAGTTTGTGCGGTCATGGGCCACGCAGTCAGACAGATAAGAGCAATCGCCGCGATCTTAGCCATGGCGCTAACCTCCCTCTAACACTGACGCCGATTATAACTCTGGTAAACACAGGATTAAACTTAAGAACCCCTCGCCGAGGTCAATGAGTGCTCCCGTGGCGTCTCGTCCCGTGAGTAACTCGGCGCCTAGGTCGGAGTCTGAACGGAATACCTCATGTGCGCGGGCGATCGTCATTAAGCTGATGCTCGCCGAGGAGATCAGCGAGAATCCATGCCGCTCCGGTAATCGCGAAGGTCTCCACGGTTTCGCTCCAATTCGTATGACTGCGCGGATCCGAAAGTAGCAACGGTACCCACACGATCAGCCCAAAGATCGCGAGCATCATGGTCAGAAGGCGAGTCGCGAGAAGCGCCGGTCGATTCGCAAGAAGAGCCACAGCCGCCAGAGCGAACAGAACCGTTGTGGTTACCGCCCAAAACATCTGAGTTGGCGGAAGCCACTTCGGAACAAGACCGGCGGTAGGGCCCAGATAAACCGCCTGTTCGAGGCCAAAGGACGTGGCGCAGATGCCCAAGAGAATGCAGCCGATCCGATTGAGCGTTTCCCGTGAACATGCCGACGACAAGCGCGCATAAACAATCGCCGCTCCACTCGCGAGGGAGAACTGCTCGAAGAAGTTGCCCCAGCTATTGTAGATCTGCGGTTGGGCGAAAATTTGCGGCACGCACCGTAAGGCGAAGACAAGATAAACCGCACCAAGGACGAGCGCGCCCGTTTTCGCGGTCCGACGGAACTGAATCGCAGCCCCGCCTACGATCTCGGCACCGGCGGCGGGGTAAACAATGTGAGGCGGTAGATGCCCGCCGTTGTATTCGTGCCAGGCCAGCCTGATGAGGCCAAAGGCCAAAGCCGCCACTCCATACAAATGACGACCGAGGTTCGAACGAAGCGCTGATACGGTCATTTGTTTTCAATCCCGTTCACGCAGATGTGTCACGATGCGTGAGGTCGCGCCTAGCCGACGTTGCAATTATGGGACTTATGAACCAGGCTCCCCATCTTACTCTTCGTGTAAGTCGACTGTCGTTATCATGCGATTTACACGCTTCTAGCCGCTCACTATCTCACCCCGTCATCTTCCTTCACGCCGAGCCTGAAACCTGGAATCTACCCGGCCTCGTCCTCCGCCACCGGCTCCGCGTCCGGACGATCCAGAAAAAAAGTCACGACCTCTTCGAAAACTTCCTTCCCGACGTTCACGGCGCGGTGGACGCGGTCGGTTGGCTCGACCCAGTCCACTTCGCCCACGGTGACTTTCCATGGCACGGTCTCGCCGCCGTCGCGGAATTCGATGTGCAAAAGATCGCCGCTCAGGACCACCGTCACACGGTGATAGGGATCGTGATGCCAGGGCGTGGCTTCTCCCGGGGCCAACCGCTGCCGCCGCACCAGATAATTTCCGCGATGATGCAGCACTTCTTGGCCTGGCGTCGGAGTCATTGTTGTTCCCTTCAGTTCCCGGTTCTCAGTTCCGGGTTCTCAGTTCCGGGTTCTCAGTTCGTGGTTCTCAGCGCTTAGCTGCGAGTCTCCGGGATAAGCTGTCGGTTATGAGCTCGCCAAGGAGAATAAAGAGGCGAGCCGAGGGGCACGCCTCTGATTGGAAAACGATGTCGCGTGCGAATCGAGTTGCCGCACGCAGATATGCCCAGAGCAGTCCCTACTTGAGAAAAATCTCCTGTAGAAGTTCCGAGCTGACGATCTCGCGCATTTCGACGCGCTTTTCCGCCATCGCCTGCGCCGGTTGTTTGCCGCCGAGAATCTTGTCGCGCGCGGCTTCGCCTTTGGCAGCCAGGCCGTCCATGGCGGCATGGTTCTTGTATTCAATGGCCACGCAGATGTCCCAATCTTCCGGGCCGTTCTTGGTTTCCTTCAGAAATACTTTGTAGTCGAGGATGGTTCCCTGTTTCTTTTGCTCGTCGAGCAGCGGCTTGGTACCTTGGCGAAGGCTGGTTAAGTACGCGTCCATTTGCGTCGGCTTGACGCGAATGAGCTGGGTGCGCCACACCGGGCCCTCGGTGTAGTGCTCCTGCGCCAGAACTGCAGGCGCCAGCAGCAACACCAACACAATCAGACTGTAGAACTTCTTCATAGTGATTCTCCCCGAGCTTCTTAGATTTTTTTTGAACCAAAAGCGAGGAGCATCATACCCTCGTTGGGGCTGCGGCGAAAGCAAGGCGGCATTCTGGGGTGGTGTTTGACGCTCGCGTTGCTTGTCCGCGCCGCGGGGATGGGGCCCAAGTTTTTGCAAAAGGGGTTGAAAAGGTGTCGGCACTGTGGTCTCGTAGGTAGCAACAGAAGTTGAGCCCTGTCCTGCCTTAGGGGATTTGAAAAGGTTATAGCGCCATGCGCCACAACTTTGTGCCGTCAGATCCGTTCCTGTCGATTGCGTCTAATGCGTTTTCCGATCCCGAACAGTTGTTGGCCGCGTTTTTCCATTCACCAAATGTTGGCATCGCCGTGTTCGACCGCAAGCTGCGCTATCAGGCCATCAATGATGCGCTGGCCGCCATGAACGGCGTTCCTCCGGCTGAACACCTGGGGCATACCGTACGGGAGGTTCTGGGCGAGTTCGCAGCTAACTTGGAACCGGCGTTCCGGCGCGCCGAACGGGGAGAGACTCTGCTCAATCTCCAGATCGAGGGCGCGCTGCCCACGCGGCGGGAGACGGGCTACTGGGTGGAGAACTACTTCCCCATCCGCGACCGCGCGGGACGTGTGCAGCAGATCGGCGTTGTCGTAATCGAGATCACTTCGCAGAAAAAGCTGGAGAATATTTTGCGTCGGCTCACCGAGGCGTTGCGGCAGCGTGAACAGCTGGGTTCGGGCGTCGCCGCAATAAATAAGGAGAATGGTCACGCTCAAGCCGCCGGCACCTTGCGGGACGTGGAACGCGAATACATCATCCGAGTGCTGAAGGAGACTCGTGGAGTAGTGGCAGGACGGCGTGGCGCTGCCGTGAAGCTAGGCCTGAAGCGAACTACGTTGCAGTCGAAGATGCAGAAACTGAAGATTGCACGGAGTGAGTACGGCTCCGCCGAAGCAGCCAAGCCGGCGCCGGCCAGGCGACGAATCGCCTGACGCCGAGACAAGCAGTCAACGATTTTCCTGACGGTTGCGAGCAGCTTTGGTCTTTCCCGTCAGCCTTCGCCCATTGTCAATTTGCGTGACTTTGTTCTGCATATCGGCGGGGTTTCCACTGGGTAGTTGTGGCACGCGCGTGATGGCCTGGGCGATGACTGGGGGAATCCGTGCGTCGTAGTTGGGAGCTTCGCGCAGTCGCCGCCTAGCCTTCCCGGCGGAAGACATGCCGCCTTCACTCGACACCTCCGCCGGGCTGAGCCGTAACACCTTACTTAAATACGCGTTCACGGCCAGCTCGATCGCCGCCGACTGGCGGACGCCATCACGCTGGCGGCGGATGTATCGTGTGAACAGAGCCTGCGAGACCTCCTGTATTCCGTCTCGGAGATCTACCAACTGTACGGCTTCGAATTGCACTCTGTTCAACGGGTCTCGGGCTGAAGGCAGAGCTTGAGATCCCGCGAGCAGCCTTCCTTCAGCAGCATGATCGGTTCCGCCGGACAGCCGCTGTATCCGGCTGACTGCCCGGTCGATCACGCGCGCCAGCTCGACGGCGTGATTCTGGGCACGGTTCTCACGCAAACGACGCTTCGCCTTTTTCGCCGAAAACCATGCAGGATTGCGGCCTGACTCCTGCGGTGGCGTGAGCCTCAGCACCTCACACAGATGTGCATGGATCACGAGTTCCTTCCCAGCAGACATCGCGGCTGATCTTGTGGAATGGCGAGCGCCGCGATCCTCTTTATTCTTGCTGTTCGCTTTGCCTCTGCCGCAAAGGTAACGGGCGAACGACGATTCCTCCATCCGCCCATGGACACCGGCCTCTTCAAAGGCCTCGAGAGCTGCAGCCTGGGCGTGGGTCAGGCCGGGTTCGACACCGCCTTTGGGGAAGGTCCAGCGCCCGCTACGAGTTTGTACCAGCAGGAACTCGATTCCATTCGCACTGACGCGGTAACAGACCGCAGCCACTTGTTCGGAACCGCGCAGTTTGCGAAGATGCGACAGCTTGTAGAACCGGGCGGACAGCTGATTTACCTGCAACTGCCCGGCGGAGAAACGCACGTCTCGCATGCTCGTAACCTTGGCGCTCATCGTTGTAGATTGCGCGATGCTGGCCGGGTCTGGCTAGAGCACAGTGTGGTTCGGGGAGGGTCACAGGCAAGAAATTGTCGTTTCTGGAATCTGGTCGGTGGTGGCCCCTCGTGTGGCGGGGCCATTCTCTGCGTCGAGTTTCATCCTCTCAACGCCAGACATATTATGGATAGCGACTCTTTGCCAGGCGGAAGGTCGTCCGGGAAGACATCTGAAACCTTAACTCGCCGTCGGAATCTCTAGAAGCTAAAGAGGAGCATCATGTCGACACGTCCTCCGTTACCTCCATTTACCCGTGATACCGCGATCCAGAAAGTCCGGCTCGCCGAAGACGCCTGGAATTCTCGTGATCCGGAGAAAGTCGCCTTGGCTTACACGCCTGACTCCCGTTGGCGGAACCGCGCCGAATTCATCAACGGCAGGCAGGAGATCGTCGACTTTCTGAGGCGCAAGTGGGCCAGGGAACTCGAGTACCGGCTGATCAAGGAACTTTGGGCGTGCGAGGGAAATCGAATTGCTGTGCGTTTTGCCTACGAATGGCACGACGACTCCGGAAACTGGTTCCGCTCCTATGGCAACGAAAATTGGGAGTTCGACGAGAATGGCCTCATGCGCCTGAGGTTCGCCAGCATCAACGATCTTCCGATCACGAACGCAGAGCGCAAGTATCATTGGCCGCTGGGGCGCCGTCCTGATGGCCATCCCGGACTCTGCGATCTCGGTTTCTAGTCTGCTGTTTCGTGCTCAGGCCAACGGGGCTTGCCGTCTAAGAGCTCGGCCACAAAAACACATTCGGTATTTCTGGGAGGACACATGAAATACGACGCGATCATCATCGGGAGCGGGCAGGCCGGAAACCCGCTCGCGCGCGCCCTGGCAGACTACGGTTGGACCGTCGCCCTGGTGGAGAAGGCCCACCTCGGCGGGACTTGCATCAACACCGGTTGCACGCCGACGAAAACCATGGTGCATCGCGCCCAGGTCATGCACTACGCGCGCAACGCGGCGCGCTGGGGAGTGCGGGCGAGCGACGTCAGCGTGGACCTCGCGACCGTGGTGGCGCAGAAAAACAAGATGGTGCAGGAGGGCCGGGACGGCAATCAGCGCGGCATCGATGCCCGGCCGAACCTGCATCTGTACTGGGGCAAGGCGCGGTTCACGGCGCCGCACCAGATCCTGGTCACCGACCGTTCCGGCAGCCTGCAGACGCTCGAGAGCGAGCACATCTTTATTAATACCGGCGCGCGGCCGAGCGTTCCGCCCGTCCCGGGCCTCGAGACAGTTGGCTACCTGACGAACGAAACCATCATGGACCTCACCGAGGTGCCGGAGAGCCTGGTCATTCTGGGCGGCGGCTACATCGGACTCGAATTCGGCCAGATGTTCGCCCGCTTCGGCAGCCGGATCACGATCATCCAGCGGAACCGGCAAATCGTTCCCCGCGAAGACCCGGAGATCGCAACCGAATTGCAAAAGGCGCTCGAAGCCGAAGGCATCCGCTTCCTCTTGAGCGCTCGCACAACTCACGCAGAGAAGACTGACGGAGGAGTCGCTGTCACAATCGAACAAGCCGGCAGCGTGTCGACCATCACCGGCTCTCATCTTCTTGTGGCAACCGGGCGGCGGCCGAACACTGAGGATCTCGCTCTCGACAAAGCCGGGATCGATCTGAACCAAGATGGCTCAATCGAGGTCAACGGCAAACTCGGGACCAATGTGCCCGGCATCTGGGCCGTGGGCGACGTGAAGGGCGGCCCGGCCTTTACCCACATTTCCTACAACGATTACCAGATCGTTTACGCCAACCTGTGCGAGGGCAGAGATCTCACCATCGACAAGCGCATCGTTCCCTACTGCGTTTTCACCGATCCCCAACTGGGTGGAGTCGGACTCACCGAGAAGGAAGCGCGCGCGCAAGGCTACAAGCTGAAGATCGGCAAGGCGCCCATGTCCTACGTGGCGCGCGCCCGCGAGCGCGATGAAACTGCCGGGCTGATGAAGCTCGTCGTGGACGCCAGCAACGATCGCATTCTCGGCGCGTCGATCCTTGGCGTCGAAGGAGGCGAGGTCGTCCACATTCTCTACACCGTGATGCTCGCCGACCAACCCTACACGCTGCTGAAGGGAGCGGGAGCGATCTTCATCCATCCCACACTCGCCGAAGGGCTGTTCTTCCTGATGGGGGACGTGAAGCCGGTGCAAGAATCCGAGCAGAAGATCGCGTGAGGGGATAAAGAAGGTCCCCAGGGAAACTCTCTACATACTTGCGATCCAGCCAGTCGGGCGACAGTATCTTCTATTGCCAAGCCGGCCATCAGGAAGGGACCTTTGGAAAACTTGTATTGTCTGCGCTGCAATCGAGAAATCGAATCAGGACAGAAATCGGTCGCGATCTATATGTTCGCGCAGACAGTCGGCATCCGGCCGCGGCAGAAATCGGCGTCGCGCCGGATATGCTTCTGCCCCGAGTGCTCGGTCTCGCTGGCCATGGGGCCGCCACCCGAGGGCGCGCTCAATATTGCGGCCTGGCAGATGATTCGCGACATCGTGGGCGCCGATCCCGCGCTCACCGAGGCCGCCTGGGAGAACCTGCGCGGAGTCGTCGGCCTGCTCCCCGCGGGAGAAAACGATACCAGCCTGCGTCCCTGCGCTGGCGGATATTTCGAGTTCTAAGTCGAATAGAAACCCCATCCAGGCACTGCTCGGATAGGCCCCTTTCCCTCGCGGCTCAGGTTGATCCTCTTACTTCAATCCGTCTTCATGCTGCATCGCCGGCGGTAGATGCTCTGCCAGGATTCTTAGTGTTTCTTCGTCGAGGAGCGGCTCACCCGCTTTCGCGGCGTCTTTCCCCACCTTCTTGATCCCGACATACACGGCGTTGTAAGGCGTGTCGCCGACATTCTCCACGCGGTGCTTGAAGGGCGCGAACCAGCGCGCCTCGCCGGGTTTGGCATAGACGTCGCGCGTGGTGCCGTTCTCGTCGGTGAACTTCAGGTGGCCTCCGGTGACGACCACCACCACACCGCCCGGATGCTGGTGCATGGCCGACTTCTCGTGCGGGCCATAGTGCACCGAGACGACCTGCACTCGATCGTTCTCGAACTCCAGCTTGTAGTGCGTCGGCTCGACCTTGGTGGGATCTTGTGCGCACGCGGACGGCGCGGCCAGACTCACAGCGAAACTGACAACGACGAGGGCCCGGAAAAGCTTGACTCCCATGGGAAGCTCCCTGATTGCGGCTTTGGATGTAGTGGTTCCTAACCCCGAGCAATATTAAGAACCCATGAGTCGGCAGGCGCAAGTGATTGCAGATGTACCGGGCGGCGGTTCTCCAGGCGCCAAGCTGCAAGGTTTCAGAGTTTCAAGGTTTCAGAGTTTCGAGATGCTCATGTAGGGACGGGCGACCTCGCCCGTCCGGCCGAGCCCCGCTCGGCAACGCTTGTGTGCGGCGGACACTCTCATCCGTCCCCATACCTCTTGTCATGCTGAGCGAGGTTGAGGCGTTTGCGCGGCGTTCGAGCCGTGCGCCGAAATCCCGAGGAAACGAGGGACCTTAGGATCGCGCGCTTGGCGCGCTTCCGTAGTTGAAGCCGGGGTGCCCCACGTTTCGCGCTTCTCGAAACGTGGGATACATCCCTGTCGCGAAGCGAAGGCCGAGGATTTCCCCTTCTCCACCAGAATGACAGCCGGGGTTAGCATAGGCCATGTGGGGACGGGCGCCCTCGCCCGTCCGGGCCGAGGGCAGCTCGGCAATGCTTGTGTGGGGCGGAGACTCCTGTCCGCCTTTGACTTTTTGGGGCGATGACCGCCGGGGTGCCCCACGTTTCGCGGTTTTCGAAACGTTTGTCATCCCGAGCGGAGCACGAAGGTCGCGAAGCGAGCTTCGGGCGAAGTCGAGGGACGTGCTTTTCCAGGCTCAGCGAACAACCTCAAACGGGAGGCAACCGTGGAATCCCACCCTTCGCAGAGTTGAGGAGAAGCATAGGCCATGTGGGGACGGGCGCCCTCGCCCGTCCAGGCAGAGCGCAGCTCGGCAACGCTTGTGTGCGGCGGACACTCCTGTCCGCCGCCTTTGACTTTTTGGGGCGATGACCGCCGGGGTGCCCCACGTTTCGCGGTTTTCGAAACG
>Ga0075017_100003040_pt1 | contig 10559 bp, 7 predicted proteins | sample AleBraG_ABR_2012_FD_71475 | JGI IMG/M metagenome (GOLD analysis project Ga0075017, IMG submission 71475) | Freshwater sediment microbial communities in response to fracking from Pennsylvania, USA - Alex Branch Run_MetaG_ABR_2012 | ecosystem: Environmental > Aquatic > Freshwater > Creek >... | reverse complement strand
GCATGGGCAAGATTCGCGGCGAACTGGAGGACCTCGGCTTCCGCTTCCTCGATCCTCTCGGTTACGAGCAGGTAGAAAAATCGGTCAACGCGCGGCGCAAGCAGGGTGAGGCTTTCCTCGCCAAAATGCAGCAGATCATCACCGACAAGCTGAAGGAGGCTGGCATCCAGGCGCGAGTGGAGAGCCGCATCAAGCGCGTGTTCAGCATCCACAAGAAACTGCAGAGGCAGCGCATTTCGGCGGACCAGATCTACGACTTGTGCGCGATGCGCGTGATCACGCGGTCGCTGCAGGATTGCTACGCGGTTCTTGGCATCATCCACAACTTGTGGCGGCCGGTTCCGGGGCGCATCAAGGATTTCATCGCCATGCCCCGGCCTAATTTCTACCAGTCGCTGCACACCTCGGTGATCACGGAAGACGGCACGCCGTTTGAAATCCAGATCCGCACCGAGGAAATGCACAAGATGGCGGAGGAGGGCATCGCCGCCCACTGGAAATATAAGGACGGTCCGGTCTCGGCGCAGGACGAGCAGAGGCTGGCGTGGCTGCGGCAGGTGGTGGAGTGGCAACGCGACGTCAGCGATCCAAACGAGTTTCTTTCCACGCTGAAGGTCGATCTTTATCCCGAGGAGGTTTACACCTTCACGCCCAAGGGGAAAGTCGTGGTGCTGCCGCGCGAGGCGACGCCCATTGACTTCGCGTATACGATTCACACCGAGGTCGGACACACCTGCATCGGCGCCAAGGTGAACGGACGCATGGTGCCGCTGCGCCATAAGCTGCATTCGGGCGACATCGTTGAGATTCTCACCCAGCCCGGCCACAAGCCCAGCCGCGACTGGCTCGGGCTGGTCAAATCGTCGCGCTCGCGCAACAAGATCAAGCACTGGCTCAACGTGCACCAGCGCGAGCGGGCGATTGAAATCGGCCGCAAGCTGATCGAAAAAGAAGCGCGCAAATATCGCATTGCGTTCAAAGAGATCAGGGACGAAGAGTTGCAGAAGGTCGCGAGCAGCTACGGCTTGGGCAAAGCCGACGACCTGATGTCCGGCATCGGGTACGGAAAATATTCCGCGCGGCAGGTGTTGGCAAAACTGCTGCCCGCAGGTGCAACGCCCTCGATTGCCGGTGACATCGAGTCCGAGGGACTGACGTCGCAGCCCGGCGGAATCGCCAGCGTGGTGCGGAGGGTCTTTGGCGATCACAACGCCATCACCGTGCGCGGCCAGGGCGACATGATGGTGTACCGCGCGCGATGTTGCAATCCCATCCGCGGCGAAGGCATCGTGGGCTACATCACGCGCGGCAAGGGCGTGGCGGTGCACTCGGTAAATTGCCCCAACGTTACGAATCTGATGTACGAGCCCGAACGCAAGATTGAGGTGGAGTGGGCCCGCGACGAGAGCACTCCGACCGCCTATCCCGTGAAGCTCACCGTTTTCTGCGATGACCGCTTCGGCATGCTCAAAAACATTACTGGAGTGATCGGCGACGCCAAGAGCAACATCCGCAACATCGCGGCTCACACCTCGAACAGCCAGGCCAGCGTCGAGGTCGTGCTCGACATCGCTGACCTGAAGCACTTGGAGCAGATTATCGCCGGCCTGCGGAAAATTCCCGGCGTGCATGAAGTGCAGAGACTGCAGAAAATCTAGTTGCCAGTTGCCAGTACGCAATAAGAACCGCTTGGTTTTCGTTGGGCTGCGCTCGTTTCATTCCTCGTGGTAAATTGAAGTGCTCGTACCGTCCCAGGAGATTTGATTTCACTGGCCACTGGGGACTGGGAACTGGCAGCTGATTTATGCGCGAAGTCATTTCCACCAAAGACGCCCCACAAGCCATCGGCCCCTACTCGCAGGCCATCAAAGCTAACGGATTCGTCTTCGTCTCCGGACAGGTGGCCATCGATCCGGCCACGCAGCAGGTGATCGCCGGGGACGTGGCGGCGCAGACCGACCGGGTCCTGCGCAATTTGTCGGAGATTCTGGAGGCGGCGGGCAGTGGCTTGGGGAAGGTCGTGCGCTCGACGGTGTTCCTCAAGAACATGAACGACTTCACCGCCATGAACGGCGTGTATGGCAAGTACTTCAGTTCTTCGCCTCCGGCCCGTTCCACGGTCGAAGTCGCGCGCCTGCCGAAGGACGTTTTGGTGGAAATCGACGTCATCGCACTGGAATGAAAAGATCCTAACCACAGAGGACACGGAGAAGCACAGAGGAAGACATGACACGAGACCTAACCCTACCAATAGCCATCGTTCTCGTAGCTGTTGGCGCCTGGGCGCAAACGGCGGCCCATAAGCCTACCCAGGCGGTCCGCCCAAACACTAGTGCTCCCACCAAGGTTAGCGGCGACGGCGTGAAAACCGGCTCCGGCCTGCAGTACTGGGACATCAAGGTCGGTACCGGCGAGGTCGCTAAAGCTGGCAGTCACGTGAAGGTGCACTACACCGGATGGCTCACCACGGGAAAGAAGTTCGATAGCTCGGTCGGACACCAGCCGTTCGATTTCACGATCGGAGCGGGCGAGGTCATCAAAGGATGGGACGAAGGGGTCGTCGGGCTGAAAGTCGGCGGCAAGCGGCAACTGCGCATTCCGCCGGAATTGGCCTATGGCGATGCCGGACACCCGCCACAGATCCCGCAGAACGCCACGCTGATCTTCGACGTGCAGTTGATTGCCGTGCAGTAAAGGAAAATCTAACCGCGAGGAACCCCTGAGAAACTCTGCGTCCTATGTGATTAGGGTTTTGATTTGTGAGAGAGAAAGTGCGCGGCCGGGCGATTCGCCCTGCGCGAGCGGCCTGAGTAGAATGGGAACGGAATCAATCGTCACATCTCCGAATCCGGGAGGACATCATGAAACGCACGCTTTGTCTTTTTCTCCTTTTTGCCGCAACTGCGGTTCTCGCCCAAGAGAAGAATCCGGTCACATCGGCGGTCAAGGAGATTTTGCCGCGGCAGCAGAAGAACCTGGTGGCTGCCGTCGAAGAAATGCCGGCTGACAAGTTCGACTTTCATCCGACCGAGAAACAAATGACCTTCGGTCACCTCGTCCTGCACATCATCGAATCGAACAACTACCTGTGCTCCAAAATCGGCGACACTCCTGAGGTCAAGGCGGCGGCGCCCCTGAAGGAATCTGATGGCAAAGACAAGCTGGTGACAGCGCTGAAGGCAAGCTTCGAGTTCTGCTCCACCGTGCTTGGCAAAGTGGACGATTCCAAGCTGGGGGATGAAGTGGAACTATTCGGCGGGCGCAAGGGATCACGGGCGTTCGCTCTGATCGCGCTGAGCAACGACTGGGCCGATCATTATAGTTCTGCCGCCTTGTACCTGCGCCTGAACGGATTGCTGCCGCCGACGGCGCAGCCGAAAAAGTAAGCACGGCCGTGGAGTCCGGAGCCATTCAGCGACGCAAACACACAGGCGATTGTGCCGCCAGGCTGCACACGGACCCCGCGCCGGTTTATGATCGAAAACTCAGGAGGCTCCCCGTGAACAAGATCTTGCTGAACGCGTGTCTTTCCGTTTGCGCCGCCGCCGCTTTTGCGCAAGCCCCATCTCCAACTCCACCCGCCAAAAATGGGGCAACTCCGGCTGCGGTCCAGGGCCCGACGAAAGATCCTGTCGCCACGTCGTTGCGCACGATGTTGCCGGGGCGGCAGAAGAACACCGTGGCGGCCATCGAGGCCATGCCCGCCGACAAGTTCAGCTACAAGCCCACCCCGGACCAAATGAGTTTTGCGCACCTGGTCGTCCACATCATCGAATCGAACAACGGTCTTTGCGCCAAGGTAGCCGACGTGCCCGCGCCGAAGGTTGAAGAGCTCAAAGAAACCGATTCCAAAGACAAGCTCCTGGCTGCGGCCAAGGCTTCGTTTGATTTCTGCACCGAAGCTTTGAGCAAGATGGACGACTCCAAGTTGGGCGACAGCGTTGAGCTTTTTGGTGGCCGCCAGTTTCCCCGCGCCATGGGTGCGCTGGGCCTCGCCAGCGGATGGGCCGATCACTACGGCGCCGCCGCCATGTACTTGCGGATGAACGGGATTCTTCCGCCCTCGGCGCAACCGAAGAAGTAAGGAGCATTCCTCCGCCGTTTAGCCAGGCAGCTATCGGCTTTTCGCGCGCCAACAACCCTCGTGACCTACACTCAGAATTCGTAGCGCAGGGCGAACTGCATCACGCGCGGGTTGGTGAGCAGACTGGAATACGTGCCGAACTGGGTCGGGGCTTGCTCGATTGAGGTGACGGCCGATCCCACGCCCTGCGCGTTGAATCGCACCAGATTCAGCACGTTGAAGACCTGCCACGTAAACTGCACGCTCTGACTCTCAAGGAACCTCCAGCGCTTGCTCAGGCCCAAGTCGAGTCCGGCGTATCCTTGTCCGCGCAGAACGTTGCGGGAAGCGCCGCTGCCTGGGAACGGAATAATAAACTGCGACTGCGAGGCGGCCGGATTCGAAAAGATCGTCACCGACCCGTTCGACTGCCGGTAGACGCCCGTGTGAGGCTGGGATCCAACCAGCTGCGCCAGGCCGGTGTACTGCCAGTCGGTGGGCCAGTTCTGACCGACGTCCACGCTGAAGGGCAGGCCGGAAGTCCAGCGCGCCACCCCCGTAAGTTGCCAGCCACCAATCACCGCTTGCGCGGCCGGGCTTGCGTTGGCGGCGAAATGCTTCCCCTTGCCGAAGGGCAATTCCGCCAGCCAGTTGGCGTTCAGTTGGTGAGTCATGTCGAAGTCGGAGACGGAGTACTGGCTGTCGGGCGAGAAGGCGTTCTCCAAACGGCTGCCCACAAGGCCGATGTTCTGGTACCCGACTAGCGCGAAACCGACGCGCGACGCAGTCGAGGTAATGTCGAGCGATTTCGAGTAGGTGTAATTCACGTCAAACTGCACACCACTTGAGAACTGCTTGCGCAGCGACGCTTGCAGGGCGTTGTAGTTGGAATGGCCCACCGTGCTCCAGGCGTAGGCCGAGATGGCCTGATTGTTCAAATACTTGCCGAGTTGGCCCTGGCCGGGCACGAGTCCTTGCGGGCCGTTGAAGTGCACGACGTTGGATCCGCCAGGCCCGCTTTCTCCCAAATAACCGTAAAGGTCGATATCCGCCAAACCGACGATTTCGTTGCCGACGTAAGCGCAGTTCGGGTTGTAATAGACGTCGTACACTGCTTGCATCAGACCGGCGCTGCCGGGAGTGATGGCGCCGCCGCACCCGCTGGTGTAGGTGGTGTAGTTTGCGCCGTCCAACGCCGGCAGAACATTGTGCCAGTAAGCGGCTGTGGGACCAACCAGACTGTCGGTAATCTGGCTCGTGGTGTATCCCTGACGCCCTAACTGGGACAGCGCGCTCGCCGCCTTGTAGTAGTCAATCCCGCTTCCCGGATCCACAATATCAAGGGGTTGAGTCAGGTCGCGTTGGGTCAGCAACTTTCCCCCGAAGCGGCCGATGTAGGAAAGCTGCAGCGCGTAATGGCCGGGCAGTTCGCGAGCGATGGAGAAATCCACCGCATACGACCGCGGCGTCTTGAGTGTGTCGTCTACGGCCCATAAGTTGGCCTCGGAATTGAAAGGGATGTCCTTCTGGCTGAAGGGAGGGGCGGCCGGGAGGAATGGAGTGCCCAGCCCGTTCTGGAGATCAGGAGGAATCACGCTCAGACTCGAAACCCGCGGCAGGTGACCAACGTCGTCGACTCCGACCTGGCAGCAAGTGTTCTGCAGCGTGTAGCCAAAACCACCGGGAGAGTACTGATCAAACGAATTCAGGAGCTGGAATCCCGGGCGGTCGTACACCATGCTGAAGCCGCCGCGGATCGAAGTTTTGTCGCTGTCGCCGAAAATCTTCCGTCCCAGGTCGCTGGTCGGCCGCGGCGAAAACGCAATCGAGATGCGCGGCGCAAAGTCGGCTTTCGACAGATGGTAAAAACCAGGGCCGTGATTCACGGGCCCTCCAGGAATAAAGGCGATCGACGGTTCCGAGGTATACCCGAGCCCCTGCTTCATGTTGGCCACGTTGGTATCGAACTGCTTACCCAAACTGAAGGAAGACGCGCTCTGCAGGCCGTTGGTTTCCCACGGGGGCGGGAACAAGGACCAGCGCAGGCCGTACGTGATGGTGACGTTCTGCTTCACACGCCACGAATCCTGGGCATACACCTCATACCAGTTCAGGGCATAGTGCCGGTTCACGGGCGCTCCCGGCGCCAGCAGGGTGCCCGACTTGTCGAAGTTGTACTGGCCAACAAAGTCCGAGACGATGCCCATCAGCCCAATCAGGGGGCGGTCGTAGCCGGACTTGAACGAAAGATCGACCTCGGGCGCAGTCTGGCCACCAGGGAGCGCCAGATTGGTCGGATCCATTGGGCTGGCGCTGTCCGCGATGCCCGTGGGCGACATCCAGCTGGAGGTGCCAAGCGTGAAATTGTTGGAATGGAGATAACTCTGGCGCGGATTGCGAGCGAAGCCAATGTTCCCGCCGAACTGCAGGGAGTGCGTGCCTTTGGTCCAGGAGAAATCGTCCACAAAGTTGTTCACGGGAAGCTGCAGATTGTGGCTGTAAGCGAGACCCTGATCGAGGCCGATGAACGTATTCAACGGGGAATCGGTGTTGCCCACCACGCCGAAACTCTCGCGGGTGAACCCCCAGCGCAAGTTGTTCACCATGGACGAATTGAGTACGGCGGTGTAGCCCAACGCAAAACCCTTGCTGTGGTCGGCGATGGTCTGTATAGGGGCCGTTCCCGGCAGAAACGGTTCCTGGGGGTTGTTCAGGTTCTGCATGGCTCCGCGCCAGAAAAGGGTGTGCTTGCCGGCGGCATCGAGATGGAAGTCGAACTTGGCGATGAATACATTATTGTCGGCTTTGACGGGAGCGCGGAAACGATAGCCGGAGTAGTTCAGGCCGTCGCCCACGGAAAAGTCGTTGGCGACCAGGTTGCCGAAGTTTTGATTGAAATAGTTCAGCATGACGCTGCTCGGCCCGATGTGCTGCGGATCCAGGCTCTGGAGATTATTCGGGCCCTGGGCGTTATACGCGCTGATGCCCCAGTAACCTGGAGCGACGGGATACGTGGCGCCACTGATCCCCGGAACGCTTGCGCCGGTGCAGGGCGCGGCAGTGGCAAGTTGCACTGAATTGCACAAGTAGCGGATGACTCCATCGCGCATGGCAACCGTGGGGATAGAGCGCACGACGCTGTGCTCTTCGCTTTGCCGCGTGCCTTCATAGTTGAGGTAGAAGAACGAGCGGTCCTTCTTGATCGGGCCACCGACGGAGGCGCCGAAAATGTTGCGGTTCAGCTTGAGCGGCTTGTTGGGATAGCCGTCGAGGATTTCGGCGGTCTTGACCAGGTAGTCGTTGGCGCTGGTGAAGGCATTGCGCAGATATTCGTAGGCAGAACCGTGAATTTGATTGGTCCCGCTCTTGGTGACGAGGGCGACTTGCGCTCCCGAACCCTGTCCCTGGTCTGCGCCATAATTCGTGGTGGTGACGCGGAATTCCTGGACCGAGTCGAGCGTAACCGGCAGCACCGACGTAAACGCGTACCCGTTAGCCTGGTCATTGACGTCCACGCCGTCGAGCGTGATGTTCGACTGATCGCTGCGCGCACCGTTGACCGCGCCGTTGCGCGTGTCCTGGTCCTTATCGAGATCGGTGCGGTTGCCGGTATAGGCAACGCCCGCCTGCAGACTGAGCAGGTCAGGCACGTTGCGGCCTTCGAGCGGAATCTGCCGCACCTGGGTTTGGTCGAAAGAGTTGCCGATGGAGGCGTCCACCAGATTCAGGGCGGGCTGCTCGGAGGTCACGTTCACCGTCTCGGTGGCGCCACCGACTTTGAGTTGGGCGTTGATGGTCGCGGGAGTATTCACTAGCAACTGGATTCCGCCCAACTGGTGACGCTGGAATCCGGTGGCAGTCACCATGAGCGTGTAACTGCCGGGAGGAACAAACAGGAACTGGTACTCGCCCTGGTCGCCGGTGGTGGCGGTTCTCTCTGTCTTCGATTCAGAACTGGCCAGCACGACCTGGGCTCCGGCGACAGTGCCGCCGCTGGGGTCGGTGATGGTTCCGCGGAGCGACGTGCTGGCTTGTCCCCAGGCCGAGTCACTCACCAGCAGGGGGGCCACGCCCAGCAGCAGAGCGCCGAGGAAAAACCGCAAGCGTGAAATTGGCACACCACACCGGAGAGAAGTCAGCGAGTGCCTTCCAGTCATTGTCATCACCTGTTCGTCTGAACTAAGAAGCCCCATAACGTTACTAGAATTCCGGAAGGTTACGACTGGGGGATTGGCGCTGTCAAGAGGGAAGATTGGCATCATGCGATTTGAAACACCGCCGGAATAACCTCGGGCGACAGGCTCAAATCTCAGAGAGAGGGATGGGCAGGCGACATCGCGGCTCTCCGCAAAAACCTACCGAATCTGTACTAGATCGTCCGCCGGTGCGGGCGCTGGACTGGGGTCCGCCGGGTTCTGCGGGGCGCGCCAGGAGTCGAAGATCGAGACCTGGTGCACGCACGACACCGTGCAGTGCGGGGCGCAGGATTTCTCCGTGAAGTATTCGCGGCGCAGGTCGTCGGGCGTATAGGTAGCGAGCGGAACCCCCGGATAGCCGCGCTGCTGCGAGCAGTAGTGAACAAGCCCATCCTCGCAGATGTAGAGGTAACGCGCCCCCGCACGGCATCGCCAATCGTTGGGCAAACCCTTCGCGATGTTGTCCTGAAAAGCATTCACGCGGGTGAAGCTGCCCTTCTCGAGCGCCTGCATTTCGTGATAGATGCGGCGTTCTTCGTCGCCCAGCGGCTGCAATTGTCCACTGCCGTCGTGAATAATGCCGATGGTCGAGGTGAATCCCAGTTCAATCGCGCGCTTGCCAATCACCAGCGCATCCTGTGGATGAGTGATGCCGCCACCCACCACGGAATTGATGTTCACGTGAAAGTCGGCGTGTTCAGCCAGTAGCTGCAGTTTCTTGTCGAGAACTTTAAGGCTCTTCTTCGATACCTCGTCGGGATTCACGTTGTCGATGGAGATTTGCAGCCACTCCAGTCCGGCGCGGTTGAGGCGCTGAATGCGCTCCGCGACCAGCAGATAACCGTTGGTGATGAGTCCGGCGATCATGCCGTTGGCACGGATGCGTCGGATCACGTCGTCGAGTTCGGGATGCATCAGCGGCTCGCCCCCGGAAATCGTCACGACCGCAGTCCCCAGCGCGCCGAGTTTGTCGATGCGGCGGTACATTTCCTCGATCGGCACGGGCTTCGAAAAATCATCGAACTCGTTGCAGTAGGTGCAAGCCAGGTTGCAGCGCCGCATGGGAATGATGTGGGCAAGCAACGGGTGATCGGTCGAGGCGAGCGCGTGTGCGGCCATCCTGGCTCCGCGCATATTGCGGTGCAGAGCTTTGGCGCGGCGGCGCAGGGTTGTGAGAACGGATGGCATGTGGCTTAGGTTCTATTACAGCACACAGGCGGGCTCAATGCGGGTCTGCAACAGCCTTTGGCGAAATCTGCGGAGTGAATGGTAGAAAACCCCGAGAGTCCGGCGCCTGTCGTCAGGACTCGGGCGGCAAGAGCTTGCGCCAGGATTCATCTCTCGGCCAGAGTTTCGTGGCCGGCCGCCTGCAGCGCGTTGAGCGCGGCGCCGGCCCACTCTTCCTGGATCAGCACGTAGTCCGTATCGTAGGTCGAGATCGCGAAGATCGGGACACCGCTGCTCGAGAGCGGCTCGATGAACGAGAGCAGGACTCCGGTCTGCGAGAAGGGGAACGGGCCCTCGAGCTTCAGGCAAATCCATTTATGCGGGGAGTCCACGTCTCGGGGAAGACTGCCGGCCGGGCACACGATAGACAGTTCATCGGCGGTGCGCGTGATCGAGGTGAACTCGCCCTTGGTAGCCCAGTCGGGAACGGCCGCATCCGGCGCGAGGCGCACGATAGCGTAGGGCCCGGGGAGCCAGCGGAACCTTAGCGGATGGCGTTGTCCCGTCGTGCTAGTCCTCCACCGCTTTCCGCACCGCGGCCCTCGCCAGCAGGCGGGTCGAGTCGAGGACGGGCAGCGGAGACGACTCCGGCGTGATCAGCAGCGGAATTTCCGTGCAGCCGAGCACCACTGCGTCGCACCCTTCATCTTTCAGCGCGCGGATCACTTCCACGAAGTAGGCCAGCGAACGCGGAAGGAACTGGCCATTCACCAACTCGTCGAAGATGATCTGATTGATGCGTTCGCGCTGCTCCGCGCCAGGAACGCGATGCTCGATGCTGGCGGCCCTGAGCGCTTCGCGATATACGGGACCCTCCATCAGATAACGCGTGCCGAGCACGGCGAGGCGCTTGTACTGCCGTCGCTGCGCTTCTTTCGCCACTTCCTGCGCGATGTGCAGCCACGGGCGCGGCGAGCGGTGCGCCACCAGATCGAAAGCCTGATGAATGGTGTTGTCGGGACAGATCAGGAAGTCGGCTCCGGCGCGCGCCAGCTTCTCGGCGGAGGCCAGCATGAGTTCGGCCACGCCTGCCCAGTCTCCGGCGTCAACGTGCTTCATATATTGTGCCAGTG
>Ga0075017_100003039_pt1 | contig 10560 bp, 8 predicted proteins | sample AleBraG_ABR_2012_FD_71475 | JGI IMG/M metagenome (GOLD analysis project Ga0075017, IMG submission 71475) | Freshwater sediment microbial communities in response to fracking from Pennsylvania, USA - Alex Branch Run_MetaG_ABR_2012 | ecosystem: Environmental > Aquatic > Freshwater > Creek >... | reverse complement strand
ACCGAGCGCAGCGCCGCACGCAGCTTGCGGATGCGCGGGCGCCCGCGCATCCGCAAGCTGCGTGCGGCGCTGCGCTCGGTGATCGTCGGCGACGACGCTCTCCGCCCGGGCCTGCATGAAACGATGTTCCGGGCCATCGTCCTCGGCAGCCGCGATACGACCGAGGAAGCAAAGCGCCACGCCGACCTGGTGATCAACCCCGAGACCTCCTCGATCTCGCTGCTGGCCTTCAAGGAGCTCGACCGGGCCCGCGAGCTCGGCCGCGTGGCGGCCCGCGCCGCGCTGGAGTCCTCCCCCGAGTTCTTCGCCGGGCTCGCACGCTGAGATGGCCGGGAGGGCCGTGACGGCGGCCACACCCGAGACGCCCCCGACGCCGGTTCGCGCCAGAGCGCGACGCGGGCCCTCGCCGGGAACCGTGCTGGCGATCGCCTCGCTCGGGGCCAGCGTCGCGTTCGTCGACGCGACGATCGTGAACATCGCCTTCCCCGACATGGAGCGCTCGTTCTCGGGCACGGCGATCTCCTCCCTGTCGTGGGTCCTGAACGTCTACAACATCGTCTTCGCGGCCTTCCTGGTGGCTGCCGGGAAGCTCGCCGACCTGCTCGGGCGCCGGCGGGTCTTCATCTTCGGTCTCGAGCTGTTCACGGCGGCCTCGCTGCTGTGCGCGCTCGCGCCGTCGGTTGCCGTGCTGGTCGCCTTCCGCGTCATGCAGGCGCTCGGCGCAGCCTTCCTGGTGCCCTCCTCGCTGGCACTCGTCCTGAACGCCTTCCCGCCGCACCGGCGCTCGCACGGCGTGGCGCTGCTTTCGGCCGTGGCCGCGGCCGCGGCGGGCCTGGGCCCGTCGCTCGGCGGGCTGCTGGTGACGATCGCCAACTGGCGACTGGTGTTCCTCGTCAACCTGCCGATCGGCGCGCTGGCGGTCCTCCTGGCCCGCCGCCGGCTGGTCGAGAGTCGCGCTCCGGGTCGGCGGCGGATGCCCGACCTGACGGGGGCCATGGTGTTCGCGCTCGCCATCTCGGCGTGCGTGCTCGGTGTCGTCAAGGGCCAGGAATGGGGCTGGACAGGCCCGCGGGTCATCGCCTGCTTCGTCCTCGCCCTGCTGCTGATTGGGCTCTTCGCACGGCGCTGCAAATGGCACAGCTCGCCGATCGTCGATCTCTCGCTGTTGCGTATCCGGACCTTCGCCACGGCCAACGGCATGACGGTGATCGCCGCCGCCGGCTTCTACGGCTACACGCTCACCAACGTCCTGTTTCTCACGGGAGTGTGGCGTTACTCGGCGCTGCTGGCGGGCCTCGCCCTGACCCCCGGACCGTTCGTGGCCGCGGCGGTGGCCGGCCCGACGAGCAAGCTCGTCCAGCGGGTTGGGCACCGCCCCGTGCTCGTGCTCGGCGGCTTCATCTGGAGCGGGGCCGTGCTGTGGTTCATCGAGCGGGTCGGCGTCAAGCCGGACTTCGTCGGGCAGTGGCTGCCGGGGATCCTGATGCTCGGCCTGGGCGCCGGCACGCTGTTCCCGAATCTCAGCGGCGCGGCGATCGCTTCGGCGCCGGGTGACAGCTTCGGCACGGCGACGGCCCTGAACGCCGTCGCGCGCCAGGTGGGGGCGGCGTTCGGCGTCGCCTTCGTGGTCGCGATCATCGGCACGCCAACCCCACTGGGGGCACTGGCGGCCTTCGACAACGCTTGGAAGTTCGGAGCCGTCTGCCTGCTGCTGGCGGGCCTCGGCTGCCTGCTGATCAGCCGCCTGCCGGGCGAGGGCGCCGAGGTGATCGCGTTCGCCGCCTCGCCCCTGCTCGACAACGGTCCCGCGGCGCCCCTGCCGGAGCGGGTGCGGCGAGCGATCGAGGTGGGGGCGCACGAGCCGGCTGCACAACGTGCGGAGTCGGTCGCCGACTTCCTGGGACGCGTGCCCCTTTTCGCCGGAGTCGAGACGAGGCTGCTGGCTTCCCTGGCGGACCGGGCACGCTCCGTGCGTGTGCCGGCGGGAGAGTGGCTGTTTCGCAAGGAGGATGTCGGCGAGGCGATGTACGTGGTGCGGGCCGGCCGCTTGGAGGTGATCGACGAGGAGCAGGGGGCTCTGCTGCGCGAGCTCGGCCGTGGCGATGCGCTCGGCGAGCTCGCGCTGATCGGCGCTGCTCCGCGCTCGGCCTCGGTGCGAGCGGCGCGTCCAAGTGACCTGCTGCAGGTGTCCCGCGGCGACTTCGAAGCGCTGCTCGAGACTTCACCCGAGTGGTCCCTGGCTCTCAGCCGGACGTTGGCCGAGCAGCTGCGGGAGACCCATGCCCCGGCTCAGACGGCCCGCCCGAGACCGACGACCGTCGCCCTGGTGGCGCTGGGAGACGGGGTCCCACTCGAGCGGGTCGCACACCTGCTGGTCGATGGGATGAAGCGCCACCTCTCAGCCGTGCTGCTGGATGGCAGCGAGCTGCCGTCGGCGGGCGAGGGCGTGGACCCCGCGGGGCTGTTCGGGCCACTGCTCGACCGCGCCGAGGCGGCTCATGACGCGGTCGTTCTCACCGCCGGCGCCCTCGACGCCCGGGGCCCATGGACGGCCTTCAGCCTGCAGCAGGCGGACAGGATCCTGGCGGTGACCCCCGGCGGCCCGGTGCCCGCGGGTCTCCGCGAGCAGCTCGAGCTGAGGGGCTGCGATCTCGTGGCCTGGAACGTCCCGCCCGCCTCGGGCGCGCTGGAGGGCTGGGCCGAGGCGCTCGACCCTGTCGAGTCCCATGCGCTGCGGGAGACCGAGCTGGAGCAGGACGTCCAGCGGACCGCCCGGCGCCTGTGCGGGCGCTCGGTGGGTGTGGTCCTCTCGGGCGGAGGCGCCCGTGCCTTCTCCCACATCGGCGTACTCGAGGAACTGACGGCGGCCGGCGTCATCGTGGACCGCGTACTCGGGGTCAGCATGGGGGCCTTCGTCGGGGCGCTGTTCGCGATGGGCATGGATGCCGAGGAGATCGACGCCCGCTGCTTCGAGGAGTGGGTTCAGCGCCGGCCCTTGGCCGACTACACTTTTCCCCGCAACGGCTTCATCCGCGGCAAGCGGGCGGAGGCGATGCTGCATCGCACCTTCGGCGAGACGGCGATCGAGGAGCTGCCGCGCAGCTACATGTGCGGGGCGGCCGATCTGCGCGACGGGCGCCTGCTGATCGTCCGTCACGGGCCCCTCTGGGAGGGGGTCGGATGCAGCATCTGCATACCCGTCATCGCTCCACCCCGGGTCCGCGGGCGCGAGCTGCTGATCGACGGCTCGCTGGTCGACAACCTGCCGGTCCAGGCGATGTCAGATCTGCGCGAGGGTCCGGTGATCGCCGTCGATGTCAAGGCGACCTTCGGGTCCTCGGCACCGGCCGGGGACGATGGCCCCACCGATCGCAGCTCCCGTCCGCCGGGACTGGGCGAGACGCTGACGCGAGTCCTGCTGCTCGGCAGTTCGAACACATCCGAAGCGGCCAGGCGCCACGCGGACATGGTCATCAAACCCCGCGCCGAGGGGGTGGGGCTGCTCGAGTTCCACCAGATCGACGCGGCCCGCGAGGCCGGCCGCGCGGCAGCACGGGAGGCGCTCGAGCGCGACGCCGCACACCTGTTCCGCTGAGCTCACCGGCACCGACCCCACGACCCGGGGCCGGGGGACGGCATCGACGCGGATAAGCTCAACCGCATCGGGGCGTGGCGCAGCCTGGTAGCGCACCTGCTTTGGGAGCAGGGGGTCGTGGGTTCGAATCCCGCCGCCCCGACTGAGAGAAGACCTGCCAATCAACAGAGTCTTTCCCACGCGGGTGTCGGTCGAGGGCCAGGATGTTCCCCCGGCCGTGCTCCCCAGATGCCCGCGCGGATGCCGGGCGGGCAAAGGCCCGGCAGCGAGCCGGTCCCCGGCGACCCGTCGTGGGAACGGGCCACCGGAGTTGGCGTCGCGGCTCAGCTCAGGATCGTTGCCCGGCAGGGGCTGCCGGGTCGCGGGGCGTCATGCGGTTTGGAGGTTGACTATCTCGGCACCACGCTCTTCGGGCGCTCCCGCGAATCCACCCGCCACCGGCATCGCCGGCATCAGCACCTCGCCGACGAAGCGGTCGTTGTGCTCCTTGGTGTCCCACACGGCCGTGACCAGGAATCCGCCCTCGGTCGGCCCCGCGGCGTGGTAGGTCTGGCCCTCGGGCAACCCGTCCGCGTGCACCGCTGCGAGCGTCGCGCGGTACTGCGCCTCGGTCCCGCCCGGCCAGAAGTGCGTCAGTAGATACGCCATGGTCTTCTCCTCTTTGATTGACATATGACCCCGACGACGCCGGGGTATGCGGCTGGCAGCCCTCCGGGCCACCCAGCTCGACAAGCGGCATCGGCTCGGACACCTTCCCTGGCGTACCGCTTGCCACATGAACGGTGGTCGCCGTGCTCATCGTACTGCCGGCGCCCGGGGGGTCCGTCGACCGGGCTGAGGCGGATCGGGGTTCGGTGGGACGGAGGCCTGTCGCCCATATCAGTCATCCGGGGCTACCAGGAGGAGCTCGCGCAATGCCTCGTTGGCCTCGTCGAGGACCCAGCCCGGGTCTCCGAGCACCCGCCCTGCGGCGAGCAGGATCTCGGCTGCCTCGGTGGCCATCCGGTTCAGCGAGGGCTGTGTGCTGAGCGGCGGGGCGTGGGTGTCGATGCCGGCGAGTCGCTCGCCGATGCCCCATACGAACTGGGCGATCGACTCGCGCTCGGTATCGGGAGCCTTCTTGCGCTCGGCGTCCGCGGCATGCTGCACGTCATGGCCCAGCCCGGGGCGCAGGGGCGGAAGACGAGCGTAGGCGTTGCGGCGCGCCGGCTGGCCGTGCTCGGTGGCGTGGGCCGCCCACTGGCGCACGGCCCGGTCGCTCAGATGCAGGCCGCGGCGCAGCTCGCGGTCGATGCCATCACCCGCCGGCGGACGCGCCGACTCCAGCCGCTCGTCGGCTAGGGCGGAGCTGATGCGGGCGTGGAACTGCGCTGCGAGCTCGCTCATTGCGCCTTCCGTAGGAGACCTTCGTTGCCGACGGGGGTCGGATGGACTACATGCTCCTACAGCTGGTGGTCGAACAGGATCCTCGCGCGGGGCGACCACGTGCCGACGGCGGCCCGTCGTTGTTCGCCACGGAGCGAGCTTCCGGCGAAGACGAGCATTTCTTCCAGATGTTCTGCGACCGTCATCAGGCTGTGGTTGCCGGGGTAGATGGCGCTTTCCGCGTCGGCGCCGGCGGCGCGCAGGGCGGCGGCAAACGCGGGATCCTCGGCGGGATCGGCGGCCAGGTCACCCACGGCGCCATAGAGGAAGGCGTGCAGGCCGAGGCGTGAGAGGACGGGCCTGTCCCTCGCCAGTTCGCCGCCCAGGTGGTTGAAATAGCCCAGCCAGCTCTCGACGACCGCGAAGCGAGAGGGGTTGGCAAGCGCGATGTGCATCGCGCCGAAGCCGCCCTTCGAGTTGCCGGCGATCGCGCGACCGGCTCGCGTCGCCCGGGTGGGGAGCATGCGGTCGACCAGTTCCTGGACCTCGATTACATACGCGGCGCTGTGCCACTGCCAGTTTTCGAGGGTGGGGCGATCCTGGATCATGACGGCGAGCATCGGCGGGATCGCTCCCCGCTCGATCAGCCGGTCGAGGGCCCGCTGCAGGCCGACTTCCAGGAAGGCCGTCGCATGTCCGGCCTGCCCGTGCAGGAGGTAGAGCACCGGATAGCGATCTGCTCGGGCGTAGCCGGGCGGGAGGTAGACGAGGAACGAACCCGGACCTGCAAGCGCCGACGAGCGGAAGCTGACCCGGGCGATCTTGCTGCCGCCGCTGTCCTGACTGACGGGAACGAGTGTCGGCAGCGCTCGCCCACCCGCCACCCCGGCGCCCGAGGCGACCGCCGCCGACCGGTACGCATGCGGTGAGCCGGCGCCGCCCGCGAGCGGGATCCGCCCGCGGAGCGCCAGCGCACCGGAGACCGCCGCCAGGGCGCCCAGCAGGAGCACCAGCAGGAGCGCTCGCGGTGTCAGGCGCCCTCGAGACGGGGCCGACCCGGCGCGGGCGCCGGGGAGAACCGACGGCTCGAGACGCGGCGGGAACGCGGCGACCCAGGCCGGCGGTCCCAGGACTGCCTCGGCGGGTGCCGCCCGACCGGGCCAGGCCCAGTCCCCCAAGCTCTCGAGCCACATCTGTGACCGAGAGGCCATGTTTGCGCCGGACATCTCCCGGATTCAACGGAACAGGGCGGCCGAGAGCCAACCCATGCACGAACTCGCCCACACGCTCGCTGTCCCGCTCCTGGGCCCTGCGGCTGGGCGGCCGACGACCCGGATAACGTGCCGGTATGCGGCGGCTCGAAGGGGGACCGTGAGCGCCGTGCCCGCGCCCCCGACAGGGGGCAGGCACGACCGCTGGCTCGCGCCCCTGGTCGGGCTCTGCGCGGCCGGCCCCGTGGTCGCGTCGACGGTCCGGGCACTGCACGACGGCTGGATCCCGGCGGGCGACCAGGCGAACATCGCGACCCGGGCGCACGACGTGCTCACGTCCCACACGCCTCTCGTGGGTCTGCATTCGGATGTCTCGTCCCTGACCCACCACGCCGTCTACAGCCTCGGCCCCTTGCTGTTCTGGCTGCTCGCCCTCCCGGCTCGCATCGCCAGCCCCGGCTCCCTCGCGTTCACGATGGGCCTGGTGAACGCCGCCGCGATCGTCGGGGTCGTGATCCTCGCCCGCCGCCGCGCCGGCCGGACGCTGATGTTCATGACGGCCGTGGCGGTCGTGCTGATGGCCCGCTCGCTCGCCCCCGAGCTGCTCCACGACGTGTGGAACCCGGCGGCGGGACTGTTCCCGTTCACGCTGCTGATCTTCCTGTGCTGGTCGCTGGGGTGCGGGGAATACCGGCTCGCCCCCCTGACGGTGATCGTGGCGAGCTTCGTCGTGCAGTGCCAGCTGGCGTTCGCGCCGCCCTCGCTCGGGGTGCTGGGGGCAGGACTGGCCGGGCTCGTCGTGTGGCTCTGGTCGAGGAGGAGCGCTCCCGATGCGGGCATCGCTTCGCGCCCTCGCCTGTGGCCGTGGGCGCTGGCCACGCTGCTCGTTACCGCGGTCTGCTGGGCTGCGCCCGTGATCGACCAGGTCAACGGGAGGCCGGGCAACCTGACCGAGATTGTCAGGACGATCGAGGCGAATCACTCCACGCTCGGACAGGCCGTCGGCTGGCATGCGGTCGTGCTCGCCGTCGGTGTGCGCCCCTGGTGGCTTGGAAACCCGGCCTATCCCTTCGAACGAAAGAACGAAGTCCGAGACGCCCCGGGCGGGCCGGCCACCGTCACGGCGATCCTCGCGCTCTTTGCGCTGCTGGTCGTGGCCGCGGTGGGTTTCCTGCGCCGTCGCTCGGACCTCTGGGTGGGCGCGCTCATCGCCCTCGGCCTCTGCGCGGCCCTGGCGGCAGTCGCCTCATCGACGCCCACGACACGTCTGCTCTCGGCCACCCTCGGCTACACCCTGTGGTTCGGCTCCCCGGCGGGCATGTTCGTGTGGGTCATGCTCGCCTGGGCCCCCGTCTCGCTCCTCGCGGAGGCCGCGAGTGTCCGGAGACCTCGGGTCTCGGCCACGCTGGCCTCAGGGGTGGCCGTCGGCGCCGTCGCCCTGGCGGGTGTGGCGGTCGGCCTAACCGAGCGGCCCGATGAACACCTGAGCGAGTACCGCCCGCTGGCCACGATGCTGGGCCGGTTGGATCGGGCCGTACCGAGCGGCAGGACCGTCCTGCTCCTCGGCTACCTCGGGGCCGCGACCTTCCGCTTCAAAATGGCTGCCCGCTATTCGCTCGTGAGCCACGGCGTGCGGCCGGTCTCGCCGGGCACCGACACCCGCGCCGGAAGCTGGTACCAGCTCGATCACGTTCGCTATGACTGCACCGTCTACGTGAGTGACGGCGCCGGGCCGCCGTCACGATCGTCCACCCTGCTCACCACCGTCCTCTACGCCAGGAGGTACCCCGTCAGCGTGTGGCTTGCGCCCGCGGGTTGCCCGAGGACACGGGGTCGCCACCTGCGTACCGGCGCTCTCGGGGCAGCCGCGGCTCGTGTTCGCGCAGGAGCCGCCCAGGGGCCCGCGCCGGGTCGGTAACTCTCCGCAGCCAATGGGTGGCCGCTCCCGGATGCCCTTCGGCGAATGGGATGGTTCAATCGCCGACATGAGCGACAAGAACACACCCGCCGGGGCAAGCGTCGGCGACTGGCTTGAGGCCAGGGGTATCCACGGCGAGCCCGCCCGCCGGGGACAGATCGTTGAGATCCTCGGCCAGCCCGGGCATGAGCACTACAAGGTTCGCTGGGACGAGCAGCACGATTCGATCGTCTACCCGGCCGACGGCGTGCGGATCACCCACGGCAAGGGTCACTGACCCACGTCCGGCGCGCCCCGCGCCGCCTGCCAGGCCGGCGGCAGCCTGCGAGCTGCCGCTGCGCCATATTCACTGGGCCAGCGGGCGGGGAGAGTCGGAGCCCCCCCGCTCCCCGCCCGTCTGGCTCGTGCTCGACGTGATCCAGAGGATCACTCCGAAGTTGTGGGAGTCGCCGGCACGGGATGCGCGGGGACGCGATCCGTCGCGCCCCGCGCCCCGTACACCACGCTCGGACCCTTGGAGGGGGCGGGTCCGCGCGCAACAGGAGGGGTGCAGGGAGAACGTTGCTCCCCTCCAGGCCTTGAAAAGCCGGGGCGCCCGTGGCCGCGCGTGAAGCTCGGCCGCCGGTGGCGGAGCGGCGAGCGGCCCGTGGATGGGCCGGTCTGCATCGCAGTGGCGGCCCGGCCGTAATCTTGTGATGGTCCCATCGTCGGTGTCTTCTTGAGGGCACGCAGTCGTCCGCACGCCCGGCCAAAAGTCTCACGAAAGTTGGCTCAAACGTCCAATAGTTGTTCAGCCACCTGACATAGGGCTTGCTTATTGGACGGATTTTCGCTGACTGACAAGCGGATAATCACGGATACCCGAGCCTGCGGCCCTGGCCTAGGCTGCGGCCATGGAGCGGAACGGTGCCGGGTTGGCGGCGAGACTGACAGGCGAGGCCGGAGCCGTCCGTTTCCCGCGCGTGCTCTGCGCGGTCGACGGGACCGCCGAGAGCTACGCCGCCGTCGAACAGGCGGCCGCCCTGGCGGGACCGGAGGGGCATCTGACCCTGCTCTCGGTGACCTCATACGAGAGCGAGGGCGCCTACCGCAGCCCGGCGATCGGGCCACTGGCGGTCGGGGCGATGCTCGACCGGGCGAGTGAGATCGCCGCCCGCTCGGGCGTGGCGAGCACGATCGATGTCGATCCGCAGAGCCCGCCCTCGCACGTCGTCCTGGAGTGGGCCGCCGATCGCGATCTGCTGGCCATGGGCGCCCCGACGACATCCTGGTTCGGCGCCATGTTCGCCGGCGGCGTCGCGGCGGCCGCCGAGGCCCACTTCCGAACGCCGCTGCTGGTCGCCCGCGAAGCGGCCGCTTCGGCAGGGCCGGCGGGCCCCGTCCTGGTCGCCAGTGACGGGCACCCGGGCTCCGAGCAGCTCGTCATGCTCGCGGGACGGATCGCCCGCGACAGGGGCGCCATGGCTGTCCTGTTGCATGCCGGTGGCCTCGAGTCCCACCGCCGCCGCGAGGCCGTCGAGCGCCAGGGCAGCCTGCTGGAGGAGCTGATGGAGGGACGGTGCGAGCTTCGGATCGAGGCCGGGAATGCCCGCGGCCTGATCGTCGAGGCGGCCGCCGCGAAGGAGGCCGCCCTGATCGTGATGAGCAGCCGCAGGCTGACGGGCCCCCGGGCGCTGGGCAGCGTGAGCCGTCGGGTCGTGCACCAGGGGCCCTGCTCGGTGCTGCTGGTCCCGCAGGAGCTGCTGGACGTCTAGTCGCCGGCCCGGTCCCGTTCGACGTGAGCATCGCGCTCGCGGCGCCCGGCAAATGCCCCGCCGACGACGAACATCGTGATCGTGATCGCGATCACGATCAATGCCTGGCCTTCATCGTGGCGCGGGCCGAACGCCAGGACGATCACCGCGGCGCCGAGGATCAGCAGCAGGGCGCCGCCGGCGGCGGTCAGGCGATAGGCGGCGAACCGGCCCCTCACGGGGGCGCCTCCGCGGGCGGCTCGGCCGCCGTCGAGCCGGAAGCATCCCGGGCCGTCAGCGAGAACAACGGCCATCGGCCGGGGACGCCCTTGAGGTCGTGGAGACCGCGGTCCTCGAAGTTGAAGGGGCCGCCCACGACGGTGCCGAAGACCGTCCCCGAGACGAGTACCTCGCCGGCCTCGGCCAGTCCGCCGACGCGCGAGGCGATGTGGACGGCCATGCCGCCGACGTCGTCGCCGATCAGCTCGCACTCGCCCGTGTGGATCCCGATCCGGACCTCGATCCCGAGGGCCCGGGCGGCCTCGGTGATCGCCATCGCGCAGCGCAGCGCCCGCGAGGGCGGCCCGTCGAACGTCGCCAGAAAGCCATCCCCGACGGTCTTGACCTCGTGCCCGTCGAAGCGCTCGAGCTGACGCCGAACCTGCTCGTCGTGGCGTGCCAGCAGGGCCCGCCAGCGACCGTCGCCGAGCTCGGCCGCACGGGCCGTCGCATCGACGA
>Ga0075017_100003038_pt1 | contig 10563 bp, 9 predicted proteins | sample AleBraG_ABR_2012_FD_71475 | JGI IMG/M metagenome (GOLD analysis project Ga0075017, IMG submission 71475) | Freshwater sediment microbial communities in response to fracking from Pennsylvania, USA - Alex Branch Run_MetaG_ABR_2012 | ecosystem: Environmental > Aquatic > Freshwater > Creek >... | reverse complement strand
TCGGTCTTGACGGCGTTACCCTCGACGGCGGCGAGATTCCACTGCCGGCGCGACGCGGCCTCGTCCATTGCCTTGACGGCCGCGATATCCGCATCGCCGATTGCGAGATCACGGAGAGCCGGGGCAGCGGCATCTGGCTTGAGAATGTCGCGGGCGAAGTCAGCGGCAGCACCATCACAAAAACCACCGCCACGGCGATCGTCTCATTCGACGCGCGGGGCCTGGTAGTGACGCGCAACGTGATCCAGCACACGAACGACAACGGAATCGAAATTCTGCGGACGACAATTGGCGACGATGGCACGCTGGTTACCGACAACCGCATCGAGGACATCAAGGCCGGTCCGGGCGGCTCCGGCCAATACGGCAACGCCATCAACGCGTTTCGTGCCGGAAATGTCATCGTGCGCGGCAACAGGATCCGCAATTGCGACTACTCGGCGGTGCGCGGCAATTCGGCTTCGAACATCCAGATCACCGGCAACAGTGTCAGCGACGTTCGCGAAGTCGCGCTGTATTCGGAGTTTTCATTCGAAGGGGCAATCATCGCCAACAACACGGTCGACGGTGCGGCGCTGGGTGTTTCCGTTTGCAATTTCAACGAGGGTGGCCGTCTTGCTGTGGTGCAGGGCAACATCATCCGCAACCTGCTGCCTAAACGCCCTGCCGGCACCGCGCCCGACGATGACGGCGGCATCGGCATCTATGTTGAAGCCGATACCACCGTTTCGGGCAATGTGATCGAGAACGCGCCATCGTTCGGAATCGTGGCTGGCTGGGGCAAATACCTTCGTGACGTCGTGATCTCGGACAATTTGATCCGCAACGCCCTCGTCGGCATCGGCGTATCGGTGACGCCGGGCGCGGGCACCGCGCTCGTCAACAACAATATGATTTCAGAGACGCCACGCGGCGCCGTTGTCGGCCTGGAGCACGCACGCCCAGTTACGGCGGATCTGTCCACGGATGGCGCACCGCGCTTTTCCCAAATCGTGATGGGAACCAATGTTTCGCGACGATAGAAGTCAAAGCCTGTTGCGCAGCAGCGGATAGCGCTGGGCGATCGTGGCGGCCAGATCGAGCACCGGTAACGTCACGTTGTCTCGCGACGTCTCCCCGGAAAGCGCGGCAACCGGCCGCAAGCCGCTGTTATCGGGGACACTCGAATGGTCCGGCAGCCTCCAGGGCGGTTTCTCGGCATGTCTCTCGTGCATTTCGGCTGGAATTTTCGCGGGCCACGGCAGTTGAGCCGGATCGCGCCAGGTCCTGCGCTGTGTTACGGCCGCACTGCTGGGATCGAGCCAGGATTTATCGATGGGCCTGCTATCGGAGGTCGCCTCAGGCGACGAAAGCTCGCGCCAGGTCTTTACCGCAGCCTTGGCTTCCTCGATATTTTCCAGAAGCACATGCTCGCTGTGAAAGCGGCGCCAGCGGCCGGTTTCGAACAGTTCGGCGAGATACTCTAATCGCTGTTCAGCAAGCGCGCACCAGCGCGCCATGACCTCGCGGCCGCCGGCCACGTCCAGTTGATGTGTCATGAAATCAGCCCGCATGAAGAATGACCGACGATGCAACTGGAACGAATCAGTCCAAGGTTGCAAGATATTTTGTGGAAAACCCAAACAGAAGTCTACCGGGTTACTTCCGATACACGCGGGAGTTGAGCAAATTGCACGCAGGTTTCTACAAGCGACATGAACCATGGCGCGGAGCATCACCACTGGCGACGCAGCGTTGATTGATCTCCAGAGGCGTTCGATTTGTTGGGCTTGCCAAAACGAAAGACCCGTCCGGGGGGACAACCGGACGGGTCAAGCCATATGGGCGCTTGGGGTGGATGGGCGCTCGCGCCGAATATAGCCTCGATGGGGAGGGATTACCGCTCCCACTAGCATTGGTCGCGGAAGGCCATCCGGACGTTCAAAGGTGGTTCGAGAATTTTTTTGGCTCACCAGGCCGGCATTTTGGACGAAGATTGTGCGTCTCGGCCTCGAATTTGCGGGCTTTCGGCGGGTTCTCCGTCACTGCAACCGAAAACGCCGCGCCCCCGAAGGACGCGGCTATTGCGATTTGGACGCCCGGCTCATTCGTCGAGCGTGAACGCCGGGGCCATTCCTCGTCACCGCGGGTTTCGTCAGCACGATGCCAATCGCACTCCCCTGCAATCCGCGTCGATCGCCGCGAAAAGCTTTTGCAGGGCACGTACCGACGGCATACCGAGCCTTTCGTTGAGATCCATGGTGGCGGCATGTTCGTCCCGAATCGCCGCATATTGCCTTGCGAGATCGGGGTCCGATGCAAGCGCGTCGTCAACCATCCGGGAATCGCGTGCATTCAACGTGCCGTTTGCGTGCCAGGGCAACAGCATTTCGATTTCACGGGGCACTCTTTTTCGCAGTCTATTGCTCATCGCCATCATGGGCAGCCTCGTTCCACGCCGGCTGCCTCAGCAGTTCGGCCAGTTCCCCCGCGTGCATAGAACCGGCGCACCTTTACGGTTTTCTCCGATACACCGGCGATCCCTGCCACCTTTTCCGGGATTCACATGGCAGTGGACGGATCGACGATCACGCGGCCTTCTACCGCTAGTGCCGTCAAGCACGTACGCAACGCATCACAGCACCTGCATGGCGAGCCAGCCGGCTGGCGCGATCGGAGCGGTCACGACTATTGTCCAACCGCATGCGTCGCGCTCGATGGCCGTCTCGCAGGATTGGTCGGGTTGAGGGGGCCGGCGGTTCGATCTGGAATGCAAGATTTTTCGGAACACGGCGTGTCGGACTCAGACGGTTCCCTGCAGAAGCCCTTTCGAGCCGCCCCATTGACAGCGGTTGGCCGAAAACCACGATTCTACGGTATTATGATAAGGCCATCGATTGTTTTGTACGGGCGAGCACCTCTTTCGGTCCGCTCACCTGCCCGATCCGCGCAGTGCTCTGCTGGTGTCGCGGTTCGGGGCGCGGACCACGTAAACCTTCAAGAGCTGGGCCAGCGGGCCACGATTGCGTCGGCCGTGAGCAATCGGGCGGGCCCCCTCATCGACAGGCCCCGCAAATCCGGCGCCCGGGCCGGATTCTGAAAGCCCAACAATGACAAAGCGAGGGGCTGACAACGAACATTCGGCTCGAAAGATACCAAAACTAAAGGCTTTCTTCCCTAAAGTTCCGCCATCGCATTTCACCGACTGCCGGACATGAGCAGCGCAGCTTCATTGCTTCAAGGCCAGGCTTCCGAAAGCGCAGTCGCGCGGGCTACCGGTTTGCCATCGGATCTATTGAGGCGCCGCGTCGGCCAGCGCAGACAAATGCTGATCGTGCAGGCCGTGAGCTGTTCGCTGATTACATCGGTCCTGTTGATCTATTGTTACGCCGGCACCGTCTCGATCGTCATGCCCTCGGTATATTTCCTGACGGGCATCGGGCTGATCGGATTTTTTGTCGTTTTGTCCGAGGCCCACGTCAACGACAGGTTCGAGGATCACTACCTCACAATTTTCCAGGTCGGCGGCCACGTCGCGCTTCAACTGATGTTCCTGCTGGCGGCGCCTGAAATAGGATATGCCTTTCTCAGCGTGCTGTTTCTGATCTTCGGATTTGGCGCGCTACGGATGACTTCCCGACAGGCGACCATTGCCTGGACCCTGACGACGATGGGTCTGGCACCGATTTTTCTTCTCACCAATACACCGATCGGCATGCCGGTTGCGACCGACATCGAACGCTTTGCGGCGATGCTCTGCTATATCCTGACGATCGGGCAATGCGCATTCGTCGGACTCTATGGCAGTTCGCTGCGCAAGATGCTTTATAACCGCAGCTTCGAGCTCAAGGAAGCCAACAGGCGCATCGAAGAGCTTGCCGAACTTGACGAGTTGACCGGTTCGCTCAATCGCCGTTGCATCATGCGGATACTCGATGAGGAAGTTTCGCGTGCCCAGCGAACCAAGGCACCATGTTCGATCGCGCTGATCGATCTCGATTGGTTCAAACGCATCAACGACACCTATGGCCATCCGACCGGCGACGAAGTGCTCAGAACATTCGCCATCACGGTCTTCGCCAACATCCGCAATTTCGACCGCTTCGGCCGCTTCGGCGGCGAGGAATTCATGCTTGTGCTTCCAGATACACCCCGCGATGCTGCGCTGCGCATCCTTGACCGGTTGCGGGCGATCGTCGCCGATCTGGACTGGAGCGCTTTTTCGCCGGGAATGCGGGTTACGGTTTCGGCGGGCATCGCAACGCTGCAGCCCAACGATACGCTGGACACAGTACTCGCACGTGCCGATGGCGCGCTCTATGAAGCCAAGGCTCAGGGCCGCAACCGCATCGTCAGCGCACGATCCGATCACCACTTTTTCGAGGACGGAGAAGCCTTCGCCGGCTGATCCCAGTCACTCCAGGACAGAGTCATGAGTTCGAATAACGCCTCTCATTCGGATAACCTGCTCGACGAACTGCAGGTCACGCTCGCGCACGGGACCGTCGCGCGCCGGGTCGAAACGCTGCGCCGCGTTACCGATCTTTTCATCAACGGCGCCGTCGACTTCTCGGACGAGCAGATCGGGCTGTTTGACGATGTTTTCCAGTGCCTGATGCATCACATCGAAAATTCCGCCAAGGCGCTGCTTTCCAATCGGCTGGCTCCGGTGGACCGCGCACCGCCGTTGACGATCCGCGCGCTGGCATTCGACGATGTGATCGAGGTGGCAGCGCCCGTGCTGTCGCGATCGCAACAGCTCGACGATGAAATCCTGATCGAAACTGCGCGCAACAAGAGCCAGGCGCATCTGATGGCGATTTCGACCCGCAAGGTGCTGAGCGGCGCTGTCACCGACGTTCTGGTGCTGCGAGGCAATGACGAGGTGATCCACAGCACGGTCAACAATCCGGGAGCCGAATTCTCCGAGCGCGGCTTCACCAGGCTGGTCAGCCGCGCGGAAGGAGACGACGAGCTGGCGACCTGCGTCGGCCTGCGCCCGACAATGCCGCGGCACCTTTACCTCAAGCTGCTCGCGAAGGCCTCGGCCACGGTGCGCGCGCGGCTCGAAGCCGCCAATCCGCCGTTCGCGCATGAAGTATCGACAGCGGTCCAGGAAGCGACGCAAATGGCGCGTTCGTCACCTTCGGCCATCACCCAGGAAACCGCAATCGCGCACGCGCTGGTCAAATCCCTTTTCGAAGACGGCAGGCTCGACGAACATCAGGTCGCCGCCTTTGCCGAAGCGGGAAAATTCGACGAAGCCAATGCAGCAATCGCCGCGCTCGCCAACGTCTCGGTGTCGATAGCCGAGAACATGATGGTGGAAACCCGGGCCGAGGGCGTAATGATCCTGGCCAAGATTTCGGGCATGTCCTGGTCGACGGTCAGGGCGCTCATCAACATGCGCGACGAACTTTCAGGCAAGGAACCATCCGATCTCGAGGCCTGCAAGGCGACCTACGAACGGCTCAGGCCCTCGACGGCGCAGCAGGTACTTCGCTTCCATCGCATGCAGCAGATGGCGACGCCCGCACCTGCAGCCTGAGCGCGAGATCAAGGCTGAACTTTCCAGAACGGCGCGTCTGCAAGGCTAAGGGCGCGCGATCCGTACGATATTCTAGAACCTGAGCACCTTCGAGCCCACCAGGGCGCCGACCGCCGCCACGAGCGCGATAGCGATCGGATACCAGGTCGCGACGAACAGCGGGGAATCATCGGTGCAGTGCGAGGCATACAGCGTCGCTGCCAGCCCTGCCGACAGCAGTCCGGCGATTGCGCCGGCGGCCGCGGGCCGTGTGGTTGCCCCGTGACGCAAGGCAAGGAGCGCTCCGGCCAGCAGGGGCAGCGACATCAGCGGAATGGCCGTCAAGCAGATCCGCGAATTGCTGCCAATCAGGCGCACAATCATCGGCAGGCGTTGCGGCATCATCATTTCACTCGCGATCCCGGCAGCGAGGATGCCGACGGGGATCAGCAGCAACCACCACCAACCCTTGAGCGATACTTCGGGGCGCGACAAATGCAGGCTCACCGCGATCGCCGCAACGGCCAGCGTCAGCGTCACGACGAACTTCAGGTCGAAGAACGGATTATGCATCGCCGTCATGACATCCGGCCGCACGCCGAGCCCCGACAGGAACATCGCCAGCGAGAGCGGAGCCGCAGCCAGCAACGCAAGCCCCAGCACGTATCCGACCGGGCGGGCACGGTGAATGCTGTCGGCAGCCAGGGTGCGGATGAGCTGTTCGGTTTCCATGCTCATTGTTCCCGCAATTTGGCTGTGAGGCTGGTGAGCGCACGGTGCAGCGCCACGCGGACCGCTCCCTCGCTCATTGCGAACTTCGCGGCGGTGTCCTTGATTGAGGCACTCTCGACCGCGATCGACTGAAGCACGTCGCGCTGGCGCGGGGGAAGCGTTTGAAGCTGGGCCGCGATCTCGGTGGCGGAAGCGGTTTCAGCGACCGGCTCATCCGCGATCGAATCCGCGAAATCGTCGATGTTGACGAAAACCCGCCGGCCGCGCCGCCGCAGGGAATCGATGAGCTTGTTGCGCGCAATCGCAAACAGCCACGGCGCGAACGGGGCGCTCGCGTCCCAGGTATGCCGCTTTAGATGCACTGCCAACAAAATATCCTGCACGACATCCTCGGATTGATCGATCGGCTGACCAGCCCGCGCCAACCCACGGCGCGCCCCGGCCCTTAACACGGGCGTAACGGCCTTGAGCAGACGACGATACGCAGCACTATCGCCTGAGATGGCCAACCGCATCAGGCTGGTCCACTCGTCTTCAGTTTCGTGCACGCGTGCTCCCACAGCTCAATTCGGTCGATCTTTCAATTTGTTACGCGACCGAACTACCAATCACGAAATCGTGACAGTTATCGTTTGAGCCTCGACTGCGGCCTCTCGACCGGGAATCGGGACCAAATGTTTCCCCTGAAGGCTCATAACACCGTTCGATCCAACTGACACCGCCCATTGCCCTCACGAAATTTGGCGAAGCGGGTTTTGGTGCGCCGAGCATATCGCCCCGTTTTCGCCGGACTTGTCCGAAGATTCCCCCTTTTCTGCCCCGCTGCCGACATGGGCGGGGATCATTTCGCCGACGTGACTGGCATGTGTGGAGATCGCCAATGAAAATCATGCCCAGCGCGCGCTCGATTGCGATCCTTGTCGCGGGGCTTCTGGTTTCTCCGGCTGGTCCATCGCTGGCGAATGCGCAGTTCCTCTCTGCGGGCGTACTGGGCGAGAACGCCGGGATGAAGAACGAGCGTGCGAGCGATCTGCTACAGGCCTTCCCCGACAGCGAGGAGGGTGTGAGAGGCGACGATGGGACGATGCTGGTTGCCGCGGACCAGCTCAACGATGTCGATCGTTTGCTGCGAGAGGGCAGCGCGGCGCCGGCGGTTTCGGCAAATCCGCCGGCTGCACCCGTTGCGGCCGTCAGTGGCGAAGGCTCGACCTGGGATAAGACCTCGCTGATCGGAAAGATCTTCATCGGGTTCGGCGCTCTGCTGACGATGGCGTCGGCCGTGCGAATGTTCATGGCCTGAGGCGCTGCGGCAACCGTCCCACTTGAAGCCGGCTCCGCCAGCGGGCACATTTGCCCGCGTTGAGGCGCGGGGTGAACCATGAGCACATTCGAACACATCATTGTCGAAGGCAAAGGCGCTGTCGGTATCATCACACTAAATCGGCCGCAGATGCTCAATGCGCTGTCCTTTGGCGTATTTCGCGAAATCGCCGCCGCAGTCGACGATCTCGAAGCCGATGACAATATCGGATGCATCCTGCTGGCCGGCAGCGAAAAGGCATTCGCCGCAGGCGCCGACATCAAGGAAATGCAGCCAAAGAATTTCATCGACATGTTCGCAAACGATTTCATCGCCATCCGGGGTGACCGGGTCGCGCGATGCCGCAAGCCGACGATCGCTGCCGTCAGCGGTTACGCGCTCGGCGGCGGATGCGAACTGGCGATGATGTGCGACATCATCATTGCCGCCGACACCGCCAAATTCGGTCAACCGGAAATCACGCTCGGCACCATTCCCGGAATCGGCGGCACGCAGCGTCTGACCCGTGCGATAGGCAAGTCCAAGGCGATGGATCTTTGCCTCACCGGACGGATGATGGACGCAGCCGAGGCTGAACGATCTGGCCTGGTCAGCCGCGTAGTGCCTGCCGACAAGCTGATGGCAGAGGCGCTCGGGATCGCAGAGAAAATCGCCGCGATGTCGCGCCCCGCGGCCGAGATGGCAAAGAGCGCCATCGACCGCGCCTTCGAAACCCCTCTCTCTGAAGGGCTCAACGTCGAGCGCGACCTGTTCCATTCCACCTTCGCGCTGGAGGATCGCGCCGAAGGAATGGCGGCTTTCATCGAGAAGCGGAAGCCGGTGAACAAGAACAGGTAGAGGCGCTCCCGACCAGGACCAGCCCTTGGAGCGGCGCCCCATGCGCCCGGCTGGGTCGGATCCCCCGAGCTTGTCGGAACGAAGTGCCGTCATTCGCTGCGGCACCTCGCCAACGCCGCGCTGACCAGCGCGCGATAGGCTCGCTCCGGCCAAGTTGCCGGCTTGTCGAGCCCCAGCCGCATCAGGCATTCCCTGTCGGCGGCATCCGCGTGACGGGAAATTCCCTGCCACAACAGACCGAGCAAGACGCGGGGAGCGCGTTGCGCATCCTGCAGCAGTTGCAGCGCCGGAATCAGGCGCTGCTCGACATCGCTAAAATCGCTGCCGAATGGAAAAGACGGCAGGAACCCGGCCTCGCGGGCCGGCTGCAGCGCTTTCGCAATCCGGTCCGGATAGTTCTCCCGATAGGGCGCCGGAATCTCGAATTGCCTGGGAAGCTTGCCGGCATCCTTGGCCTGCCGCGCAAGCTCGTCCTGAAAACGGGAGTCGGCGACCTGCAGCAGCGCCGCGATCACTTCAGCATCGGATTTTCCCCTGACGTCGGCAACGCCATATTCGGTGATGATGATATCGCGCAGATGGCGCGGTATGGTCTCATGCCCATAGTGCCAGAGAATGTTCGACTGCAACCTTCTGGATTGCCGCGTCGCCTCGAGGGTGAGCATCGAGCGCGCGCCTGAAAGGGCGAATGCCTGTGCCACAAAATTATATTGGCCGCCGACGCCGCTCACCACCTGCCCGTTTTCAAGGCCATCGGAAATCACCGCTCCCATCAGGGTCGCCATCATCGCATTGTTGACAAAGCGGGCGTCGAGGCGAGCGCGACGCTTCGTTTCCTCCTCACCGTAAAGTTCGTTGGTGAAGGATACCGGCATCATCTGGATTTTCTTGATTTGATCCGGCGTCATGTCGCGCAACGCGCGATAAAACGATTTCGGCCCGAGAAAAAATGCTCCATGCAGCACGACGCCATCGACCTCGCGCTTGAGGATGCCGGCATCGATCAGGCCGACAAAGGCCTCGAACAGCATTTCACTGACGCCATAGAGGCCCTTCTCGAACGGCCCGGTTTCGAGCGCGGCGAGCTGTTCGGCGGATGGCGTCAGCCGCGTCATGGTCGAGAGAAACCGCGCCGCGTCACGTTGACGAAAGACCAGTCCCTGCGCCAGCGCGTCGCCGACCTGCCCGATGCCGATCTGCAGCGTGCCGCCGTCGCGAACAAGGCTCGCGGCGTGGAGGCCGATCGCATATTTGGTGTCGGTGATCGGTTCGGACGGCGGCGCAAACAGCGGGAAGTCGGTTGAGGGACTATCGAGCACCGCGCTGAAATCCTCGCTCGGCAAATCGCCCGCGCCCGGCATGAACGGCAGTTCGGAATTGACTTGTCCGACCAATTTGAACGACGCGCGCCCCTGAGCCCGCGCGCGCAGGATATCCAGCGTCGTATCGGTGTTGCAGCTAAGGCTGTAACGGGTGACGCCATCGACGACGCGCTTGGCCACCAATTGGGTGACGACGTTCAGCCCGCGCGCCAGAATATAGGAAGAAGCGTGAGTGTAGTTGGCCGAGATATAATGCTGCTGCGCGAATGGCACGTGCAACCATCGTCCCGCCAGAAAGAAGAACTCGATCACCTGAATGTTCGGCGGCAGCGCGTTGGCGCGCAATGCATCGGCGTAGGCAAGGTCGGGATAATCGCCAAACAGCCGTTCGACGACTGGCGCGATGAAGCGCTGCTCGAGCAGACTGGAAGGCCGCGGCTTTTCCAGCGTGAGCGCCGAAAAGAATGTGAGATTGATGCGGCGGTCGGCGACCGCACGCGAATAGAGTGCATTGACGATATGGTTGGCCTTGCCCAAACCGAGCGGCAAGCCGACCACCAGATTGGTCCCGACGTCGCCAATGATATCCTCTGCAATGGCTTGCGGATCGGAGAAGAATTTTGTCATGTATTTTTCCCAACCGGCCAAAAGCCGGGATGACGAATTGGCGAAGAACCGTCCCACAGATAGGCAAGCTATTACACTTGCCGGCGCATCGCTAAGCAGCTCGGGAGCCGCCGGCAAGGTGCGTAACACCCCGGATTCTCGATCGAGATGGCCGGCGTGCAATACGTCCCTGGTCTTGGCCGGGCTGCTGCGATAACAGCCTTGTCAGCGGAAAGCGC